>Ga0075030_100000080_pt1 | contig 65846 bp, 48 predicted proteins | sample LitLauG_LLR_2012_FD_71393 | JGI IMG/M metagenome (GOLD analysis project Ga0075030, IMG submission 71393) | Freshwater sediment microbial communities from Pennsylvania, USA - Little Laurel Run_MetaG_LLR_2012 | ecosystem: Environmental > Aquatic > Freshwater > Creek > Sediment | place: USA... | reverse complement strand
GCTCACACCAGGCCGGAGGAAGTCATACATTTTCCACGTCTCATCTGCGAAGCAGGCAAAAACCAGAGCAGCGCGGGCGGAAAAGTGCGTGCCAATGATCCTGAGTGGGCGTGGGTTCAAGGAGTTGCCGAACTGAGGCTCGAGTCGAACGGAACACGGCCTGCGAGGAAGTTTTGTCCGGCCGCTCGTGAATCGTGGCGGCCCCAACTTGACGGTAAACGCCCAAACGGGCGGTGGTTTGGGCTTACGGCAGAAAGGCGGTTAGGCTTTGTCCCAATCGGCGGTCTTGATTCCTGCCTGGCGTAGGATTTCTTTCACGAGGGACCAATCAATGTTTCCACCTTTATGCGGGTTTGGAATGCGGACTTTGAGTTCGCCTTTCTCACCAAACTGATGTCGGCCGCCGGAGATCGGTCCCGTGAAGCCGAGGTCGCGGAAACGCCGGTCAGTTCTCTGCGAGAAATCGGCTTGGCCATCGCTCCACGCGGCCTTGGGCGATAGACCGACTCGGCGGAGGCGGGGAATAGGATCGTTGTCCCGGATCTCGAGAATCAGCCATTCTTCGAGAACTTCCTGGAGCACTTCGCGGCGAGTCTTGCCGGCCGCCTCCTTAGCCCAAACGCCGGCCAACCCGGGAATCTCGCCGAAGCCGCCGCCATCCGGTTGAACCGTAAGGAGTCGGAAACAGGGCGCTGGGAATCGAGGCTGGATACCTTGAGCGTGGTCTCATGCTGGGAAGCCGGGCGCAAATCGGCGAACGGGAAGCTCGGCAGCCCCCGCGAAGCTGGTGGTTTGTTGCGCGGACGAGACGTCCGCCCCAACATCATGCCGCTTGCCGGTAAAGCGGTTGCATTCACCGATTCGCGCGTTACTCCCGGCTGGCCGTGCCTTATGCTACGGTCATGGAGCCAAACGCAAACGAACGCCCGACGGGTTGGAGATCCAGCCACGGGTTGATTCCCGGCCTGATCGTAATCCTGATCGGAGTCCTTTTCCTGCTCGATAACTTTCACGTCATCGATATCGCCCACTGGTGGCTTTACTGGCCCGTGGCGCTGATCGCGGTCGGACTGGTGAAGCTGGTCGACTCCAACTCCGGCACCGGCCGCGTCATCGGCGGCATCTTGCTTGGCACCGGCGCGATTTTTCTCGGCAATAATCTCGGGGTGATCGCGGTCACGTTCGAGCAGCTTTGGCCTCTCCTGCTGATCGCAGTCGGGGTGATCATGCTGAGCAACCGGATCTTTGGACTTCAGTGGTACGAGGTGGAAGGCCGCTGGGATAAGCGCTGGGACAGGCACCGCTGGCGTCAGGGCAGGTGGAATCAGGCGCCAGGCCAGAATGCCGGCGATCCACCGTCCCCTCACTCGCTCAATGAAGTCGCCATCTTCGGCGGTGGCAAGCGCAAGGTAACCACGCAGGACTTTCGCGGCGGCGAACTCACGGCCATCTTCGGCGGCTTCGAAGTGGACCTTCGCAACGCCGGCATGACTGCGGATTCGGCCATCCTCGAAGTGAATACCGTGTTCGGCGGCGCCGAAATCCGCATTCCCTATGCGTGGACGGCGGTCGTGCAGGGCGTAGGGATTTTCGGCGGCTATGGCGACGAGACCACGCCACCCGAGCCCGGCACAAACCCCAACAGCAAAAAGTTGTTTGTCCGTGGCGCCGCTGTTTTCGGCGGCGTTGAGGTCAAGAACTAAGCTGCGATGCACCCGATCCTGGCATCGCGCCGCCGCGTCCTCCTTTACTTGGCAGCCTGGACCCCCATCTGGGCTTTGCTGGTGTATGTCACCTGGATGGCCGGCGGCAGAACTTTGTGGGGCGCTGCCGAGGCGCTGGCGGCGCCTTGCGTGCTGTTCGCGTTCGCTTGCCTGTCGTCCTGGTACATCGGACGCACGCGGCCGCTTCGTTTCTCGAACCTCACCGAGTTGTTGTTCACCTGGGGCACGGCGGCCATCGCCGGCAGCCTGCTGCTGGTGGGTGGTGTGTGGCTGATGGCCGCGATGTTACGCCAAGCCAAGCCGCAACTGGGCCCCCTGTTCGGCATGGGCGTGGTCCTATACTTGCTCTCCGGCGGCTTGCACTATGCGGCGCTGGCGGCGGAGGCATCGCAGGAGGCTGCCCGGCGGACCGCCGAAGCCCGCACTTTGGCTCGCGATGCCGAATTGCAGGCGCTTCGCATGCAGATCAATCCCCACTTTCTATTCAACAGCCTGCATTCGATCGCGGCGCTGGCCACCCAGGATGGCGCGCGCGCCCGCGAAATGTGCCTGCGGCTTGCGGACTTCCTACGCAGCAATCTCGGTTTGGGAGGCCGCGAGAGCGTGCCCCTCGGCGAAGAACTGGCCCTGGCGCGCGGCTACCTGGAAGTGGAGCAGGTGCGCTTCGGCGAACGCCTGCGCGTGGACGAAGACATCGAACCGGGCTGCTCGGACTGCACCATCCCGGTGCTGCTGCTGCAGCCGCTGGTAGAGAATGCCGTCAAACACGGAATCGCCGGCCTGGTGGAGGGCGGGTCGATCCGCCTGGCCGTCCGGCGGCTCGGCCCCGACGTTTCAGTGACAGTGGAGAACGCCTTCGACCCCGACATGCCTCCGCCCCGCAACCTCGGCCTGGGGCTGGTGCAGGTGCGCCGCCGCTTGCAGGTTCGCTTCGGCGAAGAGGCGGCCCTGGATGCCGGCGCCGCCGACGGCGTCTACCGCGTGGTACTTCGTTTCCCCTGCGAATCTCCCATGGCCTCCAGCAGCCGCGAGTAGCCCGCGCGGCTCACCGGCAGCCGCGCGCCCCCCGCCAGAATCGCGATGCGGCTGTCCTTGCCGTAGGGTTCGATGCGCTCGACGCGTTCCAGATTGACGATGACGGAGCGGTGAATCCGCACGAACCGCGCCGGGTCAAGCAGGCCTTCGACGCTCCCGATGGGTTGCTGTTTCAGGTATTGCTTGCCGCCGCTGTGCAATGCTACGTAGTCGTCTTGCGCCTGGACATAATCGAGCTTGCCGATGGGGATGACATGTACCCTGGTTCCGTCCTTTACCACGATCCGCTCCGGCCGCTCACCGGCCGCACGCGCCTCCGCCGCCGCTTCCACCGGAAGCCGCTGCTGCCCCAGACGGGATTTGGCCCGCTCCAGGGCGCGTTCGAACCGTTCGCCGCCGAACGGCTTCAAAAGGTAGTCCACGGCGTGGGCATCGAAGGCGCGGGTAGCGTACTGATCGTAGGCAGTCACGAAAATCACCACGGGACCGGGGTCGATCAGTTCCAGCACCTCGAAGCCGTCGAGCTTGGGCATCTGAACGTCCAGGAACAGCAGGTCTGGTGAGGATTCGGCGATGGCCTTGACGGCCTCGAAGCCGTTGGCGCATTCGGCCACAACCTCGATTTCCGGGTGCGCCTGCAGCATTTCCCGCAGATAGCCCCGCGCCAGTTGCTCGTCGTCCACGATTACCGCTCGAAGTGTTCGAGATATTACATTTTCCATCGCCTGTCCACCCTTGGCGCCAACAAAAGGCCGGCTTGCATCTTCGGAAACTCTAGAATAACTGTTTCCCGGCAGTTTCATCTGTGCGACAATTAGTAAACCTTAATATCATCCGGATGGCCGCAAGGGACTGGCGCTCAGAAAGGCGATTCATGAATCGTATTGCCGAAACGCCGTTTGATAGCATCGAGGGGTCGCATGAGTATGTTGCCATGCTGGCCGAAGCCCTCGACGAAGCCCGCAGAGAAGTGGAGTCCGAAGTTGCGGCCGCCGAGCGCGACCGTGCCGACCGTCGCAAAGAGGCGCTCCTGCTGGTTTCATTCAATTTGGACAAGCTCAATCTGCACATTACTTCCAGCCGCCGCATTCTCAACGATCTGCGTACCCTAAGACGCCTGTTGCTGCAGGAGCGCGGGCTGCCGCCGGAAGACGAAAAGGCCTTTGCGGCCGGGCGAGGTTTCTGAGACCGGCCCCACTTTGGCAGTGACGCAAAACACGGCCACCGTACACCTAACCGTGGTGTAAGGGGGTTCCTTATTGGTGAATTTCAATTCGTTTCAGGCCTCGAGAGCATTTCCAAAATCTCCACAAACGCTGCGAAAACCCGCAATAGATGGGGATTTTCGCACCATTTTCCTCTTGACAGAACCGGTCTGCAAGCGTACTATTCTGATTGATCCAACAATTCTGGCTGTAACACTTGACATCGGTGGTTTGTGGGGGACCCCGTATGACCTTTCAGATCGGTGACAAGGTAGTGTATCCCAACCAAGGCGTTGGGACGATCGAGAACATCAGCACCCGATCCTTCGGATCGGCCTTCGAAAAATTCTATCTCCTGAAGCTCGGATACAACAGTATGACGGTGTTGGTGCCGTTCTCCAACGCCGCCAACATCGGGTTGCGAAGAGTTACTAAAGATCGGGAGATTTCCCGGATTCTTTCCTTTCTTTCCAACGGTTCCTGTCTGATTAATTCGGACTGGAAGGTGCGCTTCAAGGAGAACGCCGAGAAAATGCAGAGTGGCGACTTACTCAAGGCCGCCGAGGTTTTCAAAGCGCTCCTGACCCTGCACGTGGACAAGCCGCTATCTTTCCGCGAAAAGAAAATGCTGGAACGCGCCCGCCACATGCTGGTTTCGGAAATCTCGATCGCCCGCAACGCTCCCGAAATCCACGCCACCGGCATGATGCAGCGCGCGCTCGCCAAAGCCGGTTTGACGCTGCCGGCAGTAATGTAGCCGCGCTGGGGACGGCCGCCCGCGGGCGGACTGGCCCGGAGTGCGCCAGCCACGGGCGATCGCTGCCTCCGGCGATGGAAACCATAAGAATTTTGAATTGGACTGGTAATTCCGGACCAGTTAATCTAACATTAGACAGGCCCTCGTAAGCCCTCTCTTCCAGAGGTCAACTATGTCTAACGTTCTGCTGCTCGGTTTGGAGCCTTCGCTCGCCGATGAGCTGAGCCGGGCTCTCACTCAGTTGGGGCATGGGATCCAACTGGCAACCCTCAATACTCGCGAATGGGAAACCTCGGATGCGGACGTGATTTTCGCGCCCTCGGCGGATTTACGCACCATCCTGCGGACGCGGACGGACCTGCCGGTCGTCGTCGCCAGCCGAATGCCGGAAGTCAGCGCCTGGCTCGATGCACTGCAGGACGGAGCGGCCGATTACTGCGGAGCGCCCTTCGAGGCTACCCAACTGAGCTGGATACTCCGCTCGACGCTGGGCAGCCCGCAAGCGCAGGCGGCGTAAGTCCAAAGCCAACCAATTTTTCCAGCACGGGCGGGCGGTTTCGCTCAGCCCAGGGCGCGTAGCCCGCCGTGGCCGGGTGGCTAACTAACCGGCGTTTTCCGCCGGGTATCCCTCTTAATTCGTAGAAATCCGCGGAATTCCGGTAGCAAAATCCAAAAGCTGCGCATATAATTAGGGAGCACCGGCGCGAGCTCCGCGCGCCGCCGAACTCTTACACTCTGGCCTGCCTTCGGAGCGAAAATCCCATGAGCGACACGCTCAACGCCGTTGCTTCCGGTCGGTTGATGCGGCTGGCTTTGAACCGCCCGGATAAGCGCAACGCGCTCAACCTGGAACTCTGCCGCGCCCTGGTGGAGGCATTGGAGGCGGCCGGCCGCGACCCCGCGGTGGGAGCCATTTTGCTGACCGGAAACGGCAAGTCTTTCTGCGCCGGCATGGACCTGCACGAGATTGCAGATGCCGACACGGAGGCCATCAGCCAGGTACATGACCGGCTGTTCACGGTAGGGGCGCGACTCGGAAAGCCGCTGATTGCCGCCGTGCATGGCGCCGCGCTGGCGGGCGGCACGGGGCTAGTGGCCAATTGCCACATCGCGATCGCCTCCGAGGACGCTACCTTCGGGCTGACCGAGATCCGCCTAGGGTTATGGCCTTTCCTCGTCTTCCGGGCGGTGACCGCCGCCGTGGGAGAGCGGCGAGCGGTGGAGTTGTCCCTGACCGGGCGGATTTTCGGCGCGCCGGAGGCCCGAAACCTCGGCCTGATCCACGAAATTGCCACCGACGCAGGTCTGCGGGCGCTCGAAATCGCCTCGGCCATCGCCGAATCCAGCCCGGCCGCCATACAGAGCGGTCTGCGGTGCGTCCAGGAAGTGCGGGGGAAGGATTGGCGGGAGGCCGGGGAGATTGCCCGGAGGGCCAGGCGGGAAATCTTTGAAACGGCGGACTTTCAGGAGGGAATTCGGGCTTTCCGGGAGAAACGGAAACCGGTTTGGCCTTCCATTTCGGGACGGCAGCCCGAAAATGGCGGATAGGCGGTACTATATGGTGTGGCATAGGGCATCGGGGCCCTGCATGCTGTGGTGAACATGCTTTACTTTTTCATGCAGCGAGTTTAATATGGTTACAACTCCCCCGAGCCAAGCGAGGTTAAAGCTTTGCTGAGACTAAAACGGGTCGAACTACAGGGATTCAAGAGTTTCTGCGACCGCACCGAGCTGCGCTTCAACGGCGAGGGCATCGCGGCGATCGTCGGGCCCAACGGCTGCGGCAAGTCCAATATCAGCGACGCCATCAGTTGGGTCCTGGGCGAACAGTCGGCCAAGAGCCTGCGTGGCGCCCGCATGGAGGACGTGATATTTGCCGGCACCCGCGACCGCAAACCGCTCGGCATGGCCTACGTCACCATGACGCTGGTCGATCCCGACGTCCACGACCTCCATCTGTCCACTCCGCCCCGGCCGGTTCCGGTGGAAGACGGCCACCCGCCCAAGAAAGGCGAAGTCACCATTACGCGGCGCCTCTTCCGGTCGGGCGAAAGTGAGTACCTGATCGACGGCCACATCGCCCGCTTGCGCGACATCCAGGATCTATTCATGGGCACCGGCCTGGGACCGGAAAGCTACGCCATCATCGAGCAGGGCCGCATCGGCCAGATCCTCAGTTCCAAGCCGCAGGACCGGCGCAATGTCATCGAAGAGGCGGCCGGTATCACCCGGTTTAAAACCCGCAAGCGCCTGGCCGAAGCCAAGCTGGAAGGCGCCAAACAGAACCTGGCGCGCGTGTACGACATCCTGGAGGAAGTCACCCGTCAGGTCAATTCGCTCAAGCGCCAGGCGTCCAAAGCCAAGCGCTATGGCGAACTGAAAGCCGAACTGGAAGCGCGCCTGCGCGTGGTGCTCTCGGGCAAGTTCCGCCTGCTGGAGCGCGACGCCGCCGAAACCGCGATCCAGCTCAGCCTGGCCACCACCGAGCTGAAGGATATGGGCGGCCAAGTCAGCGAGAAGGAAGAGGCCCAGGAGCGCCAGCAAGCCGCCTGCTACGAGATGGAGCAGCAGTTGATCGCGGCCCGGCAGCGGCTCTCCGGCCTGCAGGTCGAAGCCGAGCGCACCCGCGGCCGGCTGGAATCGCAGGTCAAGGAAAGCGGCGCCATCGAGCAGCGCATCGCGCATTCGGAAAAGGAATCGCAGGAGTTAGAGGTCCGCCTCAACGCCCTCGACGAGGAAATCGCCGCCCACCAGAAGACCGTGGAAGCGCTCGAGGCTCAAATCGCGCAATCGCGCGCGCGCATGACGGAGGCCAATCAGCAGCGCGAGCAGTTGCAGATCAAGATGCGGGAGCGCGAGAAGGCCATCGAATCGGCGCGCCAGGTGATTCTGCGGCTGCTGGGCGAGGCATCGACGCTGAAGAACCAGTTGGCGCAGATCGACGAGTATCTGGCCGGGATCGACCGCGAAACCGCGCGCTCCACGCATGAGGAGCAGGTGGCGGCAGCCGAAATCGCGCGGCTCGACCAGGCTCGCAAGCAGCTTTCCGAAACCGTGGCGCAGCGGCAACTCGAACTGGAAACGGTCACCGGCGAGCGGAACCGCACCGAAGAAGAACTGGCCGGGCGCCGCCGGACATCGGCGGAACTGCGCCTCGAGATCGATGCGCTCAAGATCGAAGTCTCGCAGACGCGCGCCCGCAAGGAATCGCTGGAGCAGGTGCTGGCGCACCGCACCTACACTACCGAATCGGTGAGGCGCCTCTTCGACGCGCTCGAAAAAGGCAAGACGGAGGAACTCAAGCTCCTGGGCTTGATGGCCGACTACGTGGAAGTGGACGCCCAGTTCGAAAAGCCGGCCGAGGAGTTTCTGCACGAAGAGCTGGAATATGTAGTGGTGGAGAACTGGCAGCAGGCCGAGCGCGGCCTGGATTTCATCCGCGCCGACCTGGATGGCCGCGCCACCTTCCTGGTGCATCCCGAACCGGGGGCGAACGGCAGGGCCCATCTGCCGGAGCCGGCCATCGGCCCCGAAACCGGCATTGCCGCGCGGCTCAGCGACTCGCTGCGGTTGACCAACGGCTTCCGCGATCGCGCGGTGGACCTGCTGCCCCGCGTTTCGCTCTGTTTCCTGGCCGAAGATCGCACGGCGGCCCAGCGCCTGGCGGTCTCCTATCCGCACCTTTACTTCCTCCTGGCCGACGGCGTCTGCTACCACGGCCACACGGTCACGGGCGGCAGGAAGTCGGGCGCCGGCCCGCTGGCCATGAAGCGCGAAGCTCGCGAACTGGCCGTAAAGCTCACCGGCCGCCAGGCGCAACTCGATGAGATGCTGGGGCGGCAGGACGGCATCCACCGCGAGATCGCCGGCCTCGAAGCTGAACTCGAGCGTCTGCGCGCGTTGCAGCAGGCCCGCGAGAAGGACCGCGTGGCGTTGGATCACGACATGCGCAAGCTGGGCGAGGATCTCTCGCGCTCGAACTCGCGGCTTTCGGTGGCCCGGCTGGAACTGGAGCGCCTGCGCCGCGACGCCGAAAAGTCGGCCGGCCAGCGCGAGCTCAACCGCGCCGCGGTGGAAGAGAAGGAACGGCGGCGCGCGCAGAGCGAAGAGGCCCTGGAGGCCGAGCGCCAGGAGCTGGAAAAGTTGGAAGGCCAGGCGGCGACGATTGCCGAAGAGCACGCGGCCATTCGGGCCGAACTGGCGGGCCTGGAAGAGCGCAGCCGCGGTGAACGTTCGGCAATGGGCCGGCTGCAGCAGCAGTGGGACGAGACCACCCAGCGCCACGGCGCCATCGCGCCCGAAATCGCGCGCTTGGGCGAGCAGCGCGCCCGGCTGTTGGCGGACAACATCGAGCTCGACGGCACGGCCGCGCTGCTGGCCGAACAGATCACCGGGCTGGAAGCGCGGGTCAACGAGATGGCTTCCGAGGAGGCCGGCATGCGCGAGAATCTGCGCGCCCGGGAAGACGAGTTGAAGGGCCTGCGCGCGGCAGTGCAGGAATGCCTCGAGCGGCGTTCGCTGATCGAGATCGAGCTGGTGCGCAAGCAGGCCGAGCTCAAGTTCCTAGATGAGACCAGCCGTAAGGAGCTCAACTGCCCCGTGGCCGGCCTGGCGCCGGCCGACGAGCCGGTTCCCGACGCCGATGCCATCAGCGAGGCCGAGCAATCGGCCAATGAGGTGCGCAACCGGATCGAGGGCCTGGGCGCCGTGAATGCGGCGGCGATGGAGGAGTATCAGGAGGCCCAGCAGCGCCACGACTTCCTGAGCGTGCAACGCCAGGACCTGATCGATTCCATCCGCGACACCGAGAAGGCCATTCAGGAAATCGACACCGTATCGCGGCAGAAGTTCGCCGAGGCCTTCGAAGCGATCAACGCCAATTTCCGCATCAGCTTCCAGACGCTCTTCGGCGGCGGCACCGGGGAGATGCGGCTCACCGACCAGGAGAACATCGCCGATTCGGGCATCGACATTGTTTGCTCTCCGCCGGGCAAGCGGCTGCAGAACGTGCTGCTGCTCTCGGGCGGCGAAAAGGCGCTGGCCGCGGTGGCCCTGCTGATGGCCATATTCAAATACCAGCCGAGCCCCTTCTGCGTGATGGACGAAGTGGACGCGCCGCTGGACGAAGCCAACATCGGCCGGCTGACCCGGCTGTTGAAGGAGATGGCGGAGCAGACGCAGTTCGTGGTGATCACGCACTCCAGGCGCACCATGGAGGCGGCCCAGGCGCTCTACGGCGTGACCATGCAGGAGCCCGGCGTATCGCGCCTGGTGAGCGTGAAGTTCAACGCGAACGAAGCGGCGGCGTGACGCTCGGTAAGCCGGCTTGCGGAACGCTGACGGTGGAAAGCTACCTGCAACAGATCTGGCTGGAAATCAGCGTGGCCGGCGTCACCGGCCGGGCGGCCGCGAAGTACTTCTTCTCGTCGAGGCGCCGGTAGACGTCGCCTGCGATGCCTGCGGCGAGCGGGCCGATGGCCGGACGCCCGCCGGTCAGCAGAACCACTACCACCAACTTCTTGTTGCCGACATCGTTAAACGATCCGAACCAGCCGAGGTGCGTGTGGTTCTCGCTGCAAGTGCCGGTTTTGCCCGCAATCGGGCCGTCTTCCCTGGCCCGATGGGCGGTGCCGAACTCGACGGCTGCGCGCATACCGGGCTTGACCATGGGGATCAGACTTTCGATGTCGAGCCTGCGCTTGACGCGCGGAACGAAATCCCGCGCATCCTCCGCCGTCCGCGGATATTGCAGGTAGTACAATGTCCCGCCGTTGGCGATGGCGCTCATCAGCGCCGCCAGTTGAAGAGGCGTCTGCTGGATTTCCTCACCGAAGCTAGTGAGCATGCCGACACCGCCGTTTTTGGGAGGCGCGCCCGGGTAGCGGCCGGGCTTCTCGCCGGGAATGTTCAACCCGGCCTTTTCCCCGTAACCGAACAGTCGCGAATAGTAGCTGATCCGCTCGAAGCCCAGCTTCTCACCGAGGGTGGCGAAGTAGTAATTGTTGGAGTGGGCCAGCGCGTATGTCAGGTCCATGCGCATGCCGCTGACCCGGTACTTGGTGGCGGGCTGGATCACCTTTTCGCTCAAACCGGCCAACGCCACCGAAACCTTGACGGTGGAACAGGGCTGAAAACCCTCGCCCAGGGCAACCTTCTGGTTGACCATCGAGAGGATGCGGCCGGTTGAGGGATCGACCACCACGACCGATCCGTTGTACTGGCCGAGCGCGTCAACGGCTACGCGGCGAACCTCAATATCTTCCCCATCGATGTTATCGCCGTCGGTGGAGTCGGCATAGGTCGGTTGCGTCCAGGGACCACCGGCGATCACCGGCGCGGCTGAGGGCCTGGCGGTGGCGACCGGCCCAATAGCGCGGGTAGCCGGCGGTTTCGCCGCCGCAGTGCGGATGGCCGGGGCAGCCGCCGGACGATAGTGGGTGCGTTTCTTCTTGGTGGCGCCAAAGGAGAGCAGCGCGGTGAGATTGATTACTAAAACGAAGCTAATGAGGCGGCATCCTGAGGAAGCAAGTAGCCTTTTCATAAAACAGACACAGCCTACCGTTGCCGTAGGAACCGGTGGGAATTTGGCTGAGCTCTCCACTGTCGGGCCGGAGCCACCAGACAACCGATCGTGCACGTTCCGCCTGTGGTGCGTCACGCTAAATCACCTATATTCTATCATGGAGGGGCGTCACTTGCTGGAAATACTTCAAGCGGAAATCATGGCATGCACGCGCTGTCCCAGGCTGCGGGAGTACACCGCCCGGATCGCCCGGGCGAAGCGGAAGGCCTATCGCGATTGGGAGTACTGGGGCCGGCCGGTACCCTCTTTCGGCGATCCGAACGCGCGAGTGCTGATTCTGGGGCTGGCGCCCGGCGCCCATGGATCCAACCGGACGGGCCGCATGTTCACCGGCGACAAGTCGGGCAACATGCTCTACGGCGTGCTTTACAAAACCGGGTTCGCCTCGCAGCCGGTCAGCGCGTCGCCGGGCGATGGGCTGACGCTGCACGACGCCTACATCACGGCCGCGGCCCACTGCGCGCCGCCCGGGAACAAACCGGCGCCGGACGAGCTGCGCAATTGCCGTCCCTACTTTGAGCGCGAACTGGAGCTCCTGAAGAACCTGAAAGTGCTGGTGGCGTTAGGTAAGATCGCGTTCGACACTTACCTAGACGTGCTGAAAGCGCGCGGGGCGATCCCCTCGCGCGCGCCGTTCGTGTTCGGCCACAACTGCCAATTCGTGACCGCGCCAAACCAGCCTGTGCTGGTGAGTTCCTACCATCCGAGCCAGCAGAACACGTCGACCGGCAAACTCACCGAGCAAATGCTGATGGACGTTTTCCGGCGAGCGCGCCGGCTGGCACGTAGGGCGGACCACCCATAGACGTTACCTGCGACTTCGGTTGCCGTTTGCTGCCGTCGCACGTGAGAACCGGCCGATTCTTTGCTCAGCAAGAGTACTTCTCGAAGCGCTAAAATATTGCTTGCGGAGTAGCGCGTGCCATGCTCGCGAACCCAAACGAAGTAACCACTCGGTTTTGGGGTAAATTCAGGGCCCTTAGCTCAGCGGTTAGAGCAGCGGACTCATAATCCGTTGGTCGAAGGTTCAAATCCTTCAGGGCCCACCAGTCGAATCAGCGGCTTGCAGGTTATTGGATTTGGCCCGGTTGCGCTGCTACAGGGACTTTCACTGGGACTACTTCCGAATTCTCGGTCACGGGGCGCGGTGTGATCGCGGCCAGTGCTTCCCGTTTCGCGGCCATGCGGATGTGGCTGTAGCGTTCGAGCATCGCCCGGCTCATGTGGCCCATGAGGGCGAGCATCGTGGATTCCGGGACACCGGCTTCCGCGAGCCGGGTACAGAAGGTATGCCTCAGATCGTGGAGACGGCAGGACACGCCTGACGGTGAGCGCACCAAATCCCAGCCCGAACTGATGTCCGTCACCGGCTTGTCCGGTTCTGTCGGTTGCGGCGAACCGAACGGAAACAGGCATTGTTCCGGTTTCGGTTCCCCGAAGCGTTCCACGAACCACGCGCGATGGGATGCCAACAGCTTCGCCAAATCGTCATTGATCGGGATCACGCGACCAGTTCCGCTGGAAGTCTTCGCCCGGCCCACCGTGATGGTTCGGTCGAACAGGTTCACCTGACGCCAGCGAAGGCTCAGCGCTTCGCCGGAACGAAGGCCAGTGAGCATTAGCAGCGGTATTGCCGTGCGGACCACGGGCGAGCGGAGCGTTACGGCCACGTCCAACGCTGTCGCCGCGAATGCCGTCCAGGTATTCGGCGGCATTGACATTCCCGCGCGTGAAGTCCACCATCACGTTCGTGTCAACGAGGTATGCCATCGGAAGCGCGATTTCAGTAGCGTGGCTGGCGTATGCGGTCTTCGTACGTCACGCCGTCGGGGATGTCGTCGCGGTCGGCCCACATTCCGAACGCGGCAAATTCGCAGACGGACTTGGGCTGGCGGCGCGGCTCCTCGCCGGGGACATGCACTTCGACCCTGGTGCCGTTGGCGAGCTTCACGTCCTCCAGTGGCTTGAAGACGCCATCCTCGTATTTGGCGGCAATCGTCATCGCGTTCGCTCTCGCAATTCAAGGTACCAGGATGAGCCAGCCAGGAACGCGGTATGGCTCCGCAACCTCGCGAAGATCTGGCGCCAAAACTGGTGGCAATGGCGATAGATTCCGGTGCCATTCCGTGGAATCAGTGGACGCCCGCCTCCCGTAAGTGTTTGAATAGTCGTGTTGGTGGACGCCGTGGACCGCCTGCGTTGGCACTCATAATCCGTTGGTCGAAGGTTCAAATCCTTCAGGGCACAGGCCAGCCCGACGTTCAGTGCGAGTCGAGCGCTACCTGTCATATTAAGGCCTACGCTCAGGCTGCTCGGGCTGCGGCGAAAATCTGCCCCGAACCTGCATCCTCGAAACCAGGAGCGTATTCCGTTCTGAAGACGCCACTGGACCTGGTGTCATAGTATGTCTTGCAGTATTGCGGCTTCTCCCTCGCCGCCCGCCAGAATATGGCAATCGTGACCGCGACGACGACGAGCAAGAGCATTCTTTTTCTCCTCCCGGGACTATACGTTAACTGGCTCTCCGCAGTACGTCCTCCACGGCCTCCGGATGCCTGGCGATCACCGCCAGCAACACGCGTGTAGGCGCATCCGGCCGGGCCCGGCCCTGTTCCCAGTTGCGCAGCGTGGCCGGTGGGAATCCGAACTTGGTGGCGAACTGCGCCTGGCTTAATCCCATCTTCGTCCGGACCTCGCGCACATCGACTTCGGGTACGTGCACCAGCGTCACACGGACATTGTCATTCTCGCCGCGTGTCCACGCGATGGCCTGCTCAAGTCCCTCGATAATGCTCTCGCCCACAGTCCGGCTCTTCCGTGGGCGCGGCGCCACCTTTCTCGCCTTCGGTTTCGCCCCTTTTTTCGCAGCCATCTTTTTCCTATTTCTTTCTCGGATATCCCGCCACCAGGATCGGCACCAATCGTTTCATCGCGTTCCGCTCAGCTTTGCTGAGATTCGCCTTCCGGGTCTTCGGGTACGCGGTGAGCAGGAATACTGGCAACCGCTGACTGTGGTAGTAATAGATCACTCGCGCGCCGCCGCGTTTGCCCATGCCCTCCCGCGCCCACCGGATCTTCCGCACGCGGCCGGTCTCCGGCATAACTTCGCCCGCGTCCGGATTCGCTCCCACGAATGCCACCAAGTCCTCGCGTTCCGAATCGGACATGAGTCGTGCCGCGTGCTTCAGGAACTCGGTGGTTTCCACCACCGTCATCGGAGCGCCTTCCATGCACCTCTATAGTATATACGCAATTTGCGTATATAGAAACAGAGCCGTCGATTCCAAACGATTCCAATTGCTGTCTGCAATTCTGTCAGCAACGCCGATAGACTTTCGCCATGCCTTCGTAGACGCTATGGAAGGTCCACAGTTGCAGGTTGCTGGTAAATAGACGCAGAATAGCGTCATGGACGGCCAAAGCCTGGACTCATAATCCGTTGGTCGAAGGTTCAAATCCTTCAGGGCCCACCGACCTTTTCGGCGCGCGCAATTCGTAGCATCGCATCGAGGCTCCGATCGACATCGGCATCTGTGGTCGCCCACGAAGAAACGCTGATGCGCATGGCGTGGCCGCCCCGCGAATTAAATCGGAACAAAACCTTACCGGATGTGTTGATCCAAGCCAAGGTCCCCGACCACGGGAATCCTTGTTCCGCCACTGGCGCCAGCAGAATCTGATCCAGAAGCCGCATCCGCGGTTCCTACGCAGCAGTGCCTTCACACCATCAGTTGAATACACGGGAAATCCGGCTGCTACCGTGAGAAGAGCTGAAACCTATTTGCCGCCCGGTTGCTCCAGAAGTACATGTACCTCTGCGCAGGATACCCTGGTTAGATCAATGGGCCATATCGAGCCGACTGTGGTCCAGCCGACCAGCCGAGATTGCAGGCGATACGTACAACGGTTCAAATCTTCGAAGATGAACCGGCCGTCCGAGTCTGTCACGGCGGAGAATTGGCCGCAGTCGCCTTGAAGGCTGATTGGCACCTTGGGTAACCGCATTAATTCGGTAGCCTGCCCCTCGCGCCTGACGGCGCCCGAGATCCGGCCGTAGACATGCGGCGGCAGCATCTCGCCTTTTTTCCACGCGCGAAGGCCTTTTACATACTCGGGATTTTCAGCGACGTGGAAGGTGGGCGAGCAGATACTTGTGACCCACCGTCCCGCGTTGCCGCACCACGCGGAGACGACGTACTCTCCGCCTTCCTTAAACTCCACGCCGCAATCGCCGCCGCCCATGCCAGTGAAGAGCTCAAATTCCGGCACCTCGGGACCCGTGAATCGCTCCGAGACTGACAACCGGACTCGTCGTCCGGGCCAGCTAACGCCTTGCGCTGGTCCTTCAATGTCCTCCATCGATGTCGCCCGCTCTATCTGTTCCTGTTGCGCAGGCGTGAGAATATCGCGCCACATGAGTATCGTGACCCGCTTCATGCCTTCGATCCATTCGCGCTGCTGTGCCGGGGTTAACTCCCGGTCTCCATTGTCCTCATCGATCTTGAAGGAAAATCTCTTTCCGCTCACGCGCTCGGCGAGTTCGAAGAGATGCTTCCAGGACTTGGGCAACGATTCGACCACCGTCCCGATAAAGACGGCTTCATCTCTGCGGCCTATATCAGGTAAGGCTGGGCAGGCATGTGGAATGGGACTGGGCGCGCACGAGCACGCGACGGCGATCGGCGCAACAGAAAAGCCAAGCAGCAGAGCAAAAACGGAACGCATGCTTACAGGATTAATGGTAACTCGCGATCTATTGTGGCGACGCGCGCCGCTGGGAGATGAGTTCGTTCACGCCCAGCGGCGAGGCTGAGTGCAGGTCGCGCCTTTCGTTGTGGGCGCGTTCAACTCGCTTTCCGCAGGACATCTTCTACCGCCTCGGGGTGCTTGGCGATCACCGCGAGCAGCACCCGCCCCTGCTCTCAGTTGCGGAGAGTAGCCGGCGGGAATCCGAATTTCGTGGCGAACTGCGGCTGACTGAGGCCCATCGTGGGGCGGACCGCACGCACATTGACCCGGGTACGTGCACCAGCCGTCACGCGGACGTCGTCATTCTCACCACGCGTCCACGCGATGGCCTGCCCGAGTCCCGCGATGCTGCTCTGGCCCACGGTGTGGCTCTTGCGCGGGCGGGGCGTTCCGTTCAGCTTTGCTGAGATTCACCTTCTGATTCTTGGGGAACGCCGTGTTTCAGGAACTCCGCCCACCGACCTTTTCGGCGCGCGCAATTCGTAGCATCGCATCGAGGCTCCGATCGACATCGGCATCTGTGGTCGCCCACGAAGAAACGCTGATGCGCATGGCGTGGCGGCCCTGCCAGACGGTGCCACCGCACCAACAGGTGCCGTCCTCCTGAATAGCCTCGATCACGCGCCTCGTCAATTCAGGCGGTCCGAATGAGACCAGTACCTGGTTCAGCACCACCTCGTTGAGAATCTCGAAGCCGGCTTCGGACAGGCCAGCGGCAAAGCGCGCGGCCGAGCGGCAATTGCGCTCGATCAGCTCGCCGAGGCCGCTGCGGCCGAGCGACCTGAGCGCGGCCCAGATCTCGATGCCGCGCGCCCGGCGCGAAAGCTCGGGGACGTACTGCGATGGCTCGCGGTGTTCGCCCTGCGGCAGGTAGGCGGCGGTCAGGCTCAAGGCGCCGCGCAAGGTCTCGGGGTCGCGTACGAAGGCAAGGCCGCTGTCGTACGGCACGTTCAGCCACTTGTGGGCGTCGGTGGCCCAGGAGTCGGCCTGGTTGAAGCCTTCGACCAGATGGGAATACGACGGAGCGGCGGCGGCCCACAGACCGAAGGCGCCGTCCACGTGGACCCAGGCGCCGGCGGCGTGGGCGCGCGCGCAGATGGCGGCGGCGGGATCGAAGGCGCCGGAATTGACGTTACCGGCCTGCACGCATACGATGCAAGGCGCCTGTAACTCGGGGAGCGAATCGGCGCGCATGCGGCCCTGGCCATCCACGGGGACGCGCACCACGCGCTGGCGGCCCAGCCCGAGCATGCCGAGGGACTTGATGAGCGACGGGTGGGCTTCCTCGCCGATCACCACCTGGATCGGGGGAGCGTCGAAGAGCCCGTTGGCTTCCGCGTCCCAACCGGCGCGATCGAGCACCGTGTGGCGGGCAGCGGCCAGCGCCGTGAAATTGGCGACCGTAGCCCCGGTCACGAACGCACCACCGCAGCCCGCGGGCAAGGCCAGCGCATCCAGCAGCCAGCCCAGCGAGACTTCTTCGAGCAGGGCCGAAACCGGTGTGGCGGCAAAGAGTCCGGCGTTCTGGTCCCACGCCGAAGCCAGCCAGTTGGCGCCGAGCGCGGCCGGGAGCGACCCGCCGATCACGAACCCGAAAAATCGCGGCCCGGCGATCCCCATGGTCGCGGGCGAGCCCACCTCGTCCAGCATGGCGATGACCTCCTCCGGAGCCGACGGGCCTTCGGGAAGCGGCTCGATGAACCGGTCGAGGGCGCGGACGCCATCGGCGGACGGCGAGACGCGGCGGTTCTGGATCTCTTCGAGGTATCGCGCGGAGCGATCGGCCACGGAATGGAGGAGTTCGCGCATCTACGTATGGTAACCAGAAAAGCAGCACAGGCAGGAATGCCGGTGCCACCTACAAGTACCGCTGGATCTTGTCGCGGAAGCGGGTGTAGAGCCAACTGACCGCGACCAGAAGCAGACCGAGCACGATGAAGGACACGATGCGCGGCAGCGTTTCCAGGTGGCGCAGGTCCCAGACGAAGAGTTTCAAGATACAGAACAGCAGCAGTGCCAGGCCGGAGAGGCGCTCGACGCGGTCGCGGAGCGGGAAACCCGCGGCCAGCAGCGCAATGCCTTCCAGGCCCCAGGCAACGGTGAGCAGGCTGCCGGAAACCTGATCGAACAGAAGACCGGCGAGAAGAACCGTCGCCAGCAGCGAAAAGAAGGAGCGCGGTTTGGTGGCGCGCTCGCTGAGAAGCTGCGCAGCGTAGAGACAGGCGATCACCACGGCGCCGGTAAGGACCGCTTCCGGCGTGCCGAAGTTGACAACCCAGCAACGCGTGAAGGCGAGGGCGGCCACGGCGTAGCTCTGCCAGCGCAAGTGCCGTTCGTTCAGGCGCAGCCCGCACCAGAGAAGAGCCAATGCGAAAGCGGCCCATCCCGTGACCGCGTACAAGCGGCTCATTTCCAGGTGCATCAGAACCACGCCGAGCGCGGCGGCGCTGTAGAGGTAGAAACGCCGGCGGGTTCGCCACCAGAGATAGTAGTGCGAGAGCGCGACGCCGGCAACCGAAGGCAAGCGGTACGGACCGGCGAATTCATTGATCCAAAGGCGGGCGAAGAGGGCCCCGCCTACCAGATGGCCCTGCAAACGAAGCATGGGCCGGTCCAACCAGAGGCCGGCTTCCACCAACAGCAGCGCCACGGCGGCCCACGCAGGCACCACGGCCCATGCCGGCACGAGTGCCCAGATCGCGGGAAGCAGGAAGGCAGTGCCGGTGAAGGAGGCGACATCGAAGACGCGGCCGGTTTCCTCCTTGCTGGTGCGGGCAGCGATGCCGTAGGCTACCAACGCGGCGCCGAGTGGCACCAGCCGGAGAAGCTGAGGCTGCGACGTGTCCAGCGCCAGCAGGTTGAAGGCGAGCACCCGAAAAGCGCCCAGGGCCGCGACGGCGTACGCCTGGTTGCGAAATTCGCGAGGCAGACCGCGCAGGCCGAGTTCAAGAATCGGCAGAGCCAGCGCCATCCAGGCAAGTCCGAGGTATGGCTCCGACGCCATGCGCCAGACCAGCGCTGCCAGGCCGATGGTGGCCGCCAGCGAACCGGCGAGGCGGAGGGCTTCACGCTCGTCGTCAAAGAAACGATCGGCGGCGGAGCGTAAGGCGCAAAGCACGAAGCCGTACCCGGCAGCCGCGCTGAGCGCCAGCCCAGCCTCCGGAATTGGAAAGGCCACCGCCGTGGCACCCGCGCCCAGTACGGCGAGCGCATAGCCCTGAATGCGAAAGTCCACGAGCTTGCGCCACCAGCCCAGCGCGAACGGCGCGAGGGCCATCAGGGTCCAGACGCGTCCGCGCCAGGGCGCTGGTGTTTCGAAGCCGGCGATGAGCGCGGCCAGAGCGGCCGCGGCGTAACCATAGAAGGTGTCGGCGGGGCGCAGAGCGCGGTTGACGTAGAAGACCAGGACGTCGAGCGCCGCGATGGGTTCCCAGGTCCGCATGGGAACGGTGGTCAGTTCGGCGATGACGAGGTGGCCGAGTTCGGTGGCGAAGAGCAGTCCGCCCAGATTGCGCAGGTAGGCCGAGCGGAAACGGATGCCGGCAAGATAATAGAGTTCGGCCAACACTAACAGTGCCAGCGCCACCGTCTGATTGTGCAGGTTGAGAAAAATGGCGGCGGCCGCCAGCGCGGCGTTGAGCGTGACGGCGGGTTTCCAACGGCCCGCGCGGGCGCGCAGGATGGCGCCGGCGAGATATAGCGCCGAGGCGCCGGCGGCAAGCTGCCAGATCTGCTGCGGCGCGGCGTGCTGCCATTTGACGGCCGAGAGCGCCAGGAAGCCGAGGGCGTTGAGCGGAAGCAGCCAGGGGTCGGGGCGGAAGATGTCGAAGCCTTCGAAGAGCAGCCAGTAGATGACGAAGATCACCTGGGCCTGCCACAAGGGGGCGCCGCTATCGCCGCGCAGCGCGCAGGTTGCATACGTGGCGATCAAGCCGAAGAGGGCGAACCTCGACCAGGCAAACCGATGCGCCATGTAGAGCAGCGACGCGGCCAGCGGGATGAGGGCCACCACAGCCAGGGAAGTGACGCCGGTGATGGCCAGGGTGACGAAGGCCACGAAGTACGCAAGACCGGTGACGGTCTGCGACTGGTACTCCAGCGAGTGAACGATCATGCCCGTGGCTACAGCGAGCAGCAGAATGGCAGCGAGCAGCGGGCTTTCGATTACCTTGGCCGCGGCGACGGCGTGCATGGCGTAGACGGTGGTATAGAGCGCGGCCCATCCGCCGCCGATCAGACCGCGGGCAAACGTCCGGTAGCGCTCGCGGCGCTCGAACACCACTCCGGCGAGCAGCATGGCAAAGGAGACGGCGAGGCTGACCACAACGCGCCCGGCCGGGCCCATGCGCGTGTACGCATAATCCAGCCCGAAGGCCAGCCCGACCACCACGATGAAGACGCCGATCTTGTTGAGCCAGTTGCCGCCCACCAGCGCTTCCCACTCCTCGCTGGTGCGCTGTGGCACAGGCGTCCTGGCCGGTGTTGGTGTTGGCGGCGGTGGCGCTACCGGCCGCACCACGGGTATCGGTGGCGGCGGGGGCGCTACTGGCCGTACCACGGGTATGGGTGGCGGCGCTACCGGCTGCACCACGGGTATCGGTGGCGGCGGCGCGGGAGGGGGAGGCGCAGGCTGTTCTGGCAAGACAGGCCGGGGGACCGGTGCCACCGGCGCCGGCGCCGTCCGGTACACGGCGGTCGCGAGTGTATCGATGCGGGCGTCGATCGCTGCTAGGCGGTCGCGCAGATAGATCCAGCGGATCACTAACACGACCAGCAGCGAGGCAATCAGATAGCTTTCCATGAAGGCTCCTTTACTAGGACAACTGGGCAGGCCGGAGGCCAACCCCACAGAGTTCTTGGGCGCGGGTCTTCAGGGCACGCAGGTCGAGTTTGCCGGTGCCGAGCAGAGGAAGGGCCTCCACTGCATGGAAGTTTTCGCGCTTGGGAATCCAGAGGCGCGGCAGATCGGTGGTGGAAAGGCGCTGCCACAGGTCGGCCGGGCTGAGTGCGCAATCCGCGTAGAGCACCACGAGGCGTTCGCCGCGCTGATCGTCGGCAATTGCGGTGACGGCGCAAGGCGCGTCGCCGATGATGCCGGCAACCGCCTCCTCGACCTTGATGTGGGGCACCATCTCGCCGGCGATCTTGCTGAAGCGGGAGAGACGGTCGGTGATGTGGATGAAGCCTTGGTCGTCGATGCGGGCGATGTCGCCGGTCACGTACCAACCGTCGTGCAAGGCCTCGGCCGTGCGTTCCGGTTGGCCGAGGTAGCCCATCATGCGGTTAGAGCCCTTGACCAGCAGCAGGCCCTCCTGATTGGGGGCGAGCGATTCGAGAGTGGCGGGGTCCACCAGCCTGGCAGCCACGCCGGGTATCGGATGGCCCACGCTGCCCGGCTTGTGGCCTAGTTGCTTGTTGCCGCCGGCTTCGAAGTCGGGGATGTTGACGGCCACCACGGGAGCCATTTCGGTGCAGCCGTAGCCTTCGAGCAGTTCGACGCCGAACTTCTCGCGAAAGGCCGCGGCGATGGGTTCGCGCAACTTTTCCGCGCCCACCAACACATAGCGCAGGCTGCTGAACTCCTCGGCGGCGCACTTGCGGGTGTAGGTGGAGCAGAAGGTGGGGGTGGAGACCAGCAGCGTGCCCTTGTACTTGCCGGTCAGTTCGCCGATGGCTTTGGCATCGGTCGGATTGGGATGGTAGACCACGCCGCAACCGGCCAGCATCGGGAACCAGATGGTGATGTTGAAGCCGAAAGAATGAAAGAACGGCAGCACGCCAACGATGCGGTCGTCCGCACCGGTCCAGAAGAGCTGCGCGATGGCCTCGATGTTGGCAATCAGGTTGTAGTGCGAGAGCATCACGCCTTTTGGCGCGCCGGTGCTGCCGCTGGAAAAAATAACGCTGGCCAGCGAGGCTGGCGCGTGGTGGCCGCGTGTCAGCAGCGCCGCCGGAACCACGCGTGACGCCAACCATGCGCGGAGTTTGGCGATGGTAGTCGCGCGACCCAGAAGATCCTCCACGTAGACGATGCCAGGCATGGCGGCGAGCTTCGCCTTGGCGAGGAAAGTTTTCGAGGTGACGATGCTGCGAATGCCGCACTGCGCGATGGCGCCCGCCATGGCTTCCGGACCGGCGGTGAAGTTGAGGTTGACAGGCACGCGTCCGGCGAGCGTGATGCCGATATTGACCAGTGCTCCGGCCACGGAAGCTGGGAGCAGGACGCCGACTTTCTCCGCCGGCGGCAGTTTCGCAATCTCTCCGGCCACCATGAAGCTGCCGGTCAGCATCTGGCCGTAAGTCAGTTCGCGCCCGGTGGAATCGGCCATGGCGAACCGGCCCCAATGGGCGCGGGCGCTGCGGATCACGCGGCGGTCTAAGGTATCGGAGCGGGTTTGCCGATGCGCGACCGCGTCGGCGCCGAGTTCCTGGATGGCCTGGCGGACTTCCTGCGCGCCGGCGGTGGCGGGCATCGGGTTGCCGAAGGAGACGGTGACCGGATACGGAATCGACGCCGGCCGCTTCCAGAAGAACTTGCCGCCGGCGAAACTGAAGATGCTGCCCCAGAGACGGTCGAGATGGACGGGGATGATGGGCACATCGACACCGTCGACAATCTTCTCCATGCCGCGCTTGAACGGCAGCAGGTTGCCGGTGCGGCTGATGGCGCCCTCGGCGAAGATGCAGACTACGTGGCCCGCGGCCAGTTCCTCGCGCGCGGCGCGAATGGAGGTGACGGCATCGCGCGCGCCGCCGGTGGCCACCGGGATGGCTTTGGTTTTGCGGAAGAACCAGTTCAACGCCTTCTGCTGGTAGATGGGCTTCCACACCATGAAGCGGATGAAGCGCTGCACGCAGGCGCCGATCAGGAAGCCATCCACATAAGTCGTGTGGTTGGCCACGAGCAGCGCCGGGCCGCGGAACGGGACATTTTCCTGGCCCACGATGCGGATGCGGAAAATGGTGTGGGTGAGCATCCAGAGCACGAAGCGGATCAGGAAGTCGGGCACCACGGTGGTGATGTAGACCGTGACCAGCAGCATGGAAATGCCGAAGCCCAACAGGACGGCATCGGCGTTCACGCGCACCTGGTGGAGCAGCAACATCAGACCGGCCGCAATCAGCATGCCGATGGTCTGGTAGAAATTGTTGGTGGCCACCACGCGGCCCTTTTCGCGGCCGCCGCTGCGTTGCTGCACGTAGGCATAGAGCGGGACCACGAAGAGTCCGCTGGCGATGGCCATGAGGGCGACCAGCACCACCGAAAGCACCAGTGAGCTTTTGACCAGGAAGATCCCGATAGTGAAGATCCCCATCAGGCCAGAGCCCAGCGGCACCAGGCCGAGTTCCACTTTGTCGCCGGAGAGGCGGCCGGCCAGCATGTTGCCGGCGCCGATGCCGATGGCGAGGCAGACCCAGATCAGCGAGATGCCGTCATCACCGGTGTGCAGCACGTCCTTGCCGAAATACTGGAGGTCGGTCTTGAGCAAGACTCCGGCGAACCAGAAGTAAGCGACGCCGAGCACCGCCAGCCACAGCGGCTTGTCGCCAAGCAGGTGGCGGGTGCTGGCGCCGATTTCGCCGAACGGGTTCCAGCGGAAGGGTTGCCTGGCGCCCGAGGGCGGCACCTTGGTGATGCGCAGGCTGTTGAAGAAACCGATGAGCGAGACGGCCAACGTCGCGAGGCCGATTCTCCAGGCCGCGCCTTTCCAGATGGAGAAGAGAACGCCGCCGGAAGCGATGCCGAGCACGATGGCGACGAAGGTGCTCATCTCGAGCAGCGCATTGCCTCGCGAAAGATCGCGATCGGAGATCATTTCGGGGACGATGCCATACTTGGCGGGGCTGAAAATCGCGGCGTGCAGGCCCATGAGAAAGACCACCAGAAGCAGGCCATAGATCCAGTCCGAGGCCAGGGCCACCAGGCCGAATGCCGTGATGGCGATCTCGAAGGCCTTAACCCCGATCAGCACGCGGCGCTTGCTGAGCAGGTCCGAAAGGTGGCCCGAGTAGCCGGAAAATAGCAGAGAGGGCAGCGCGAAGATGGCGGGGACGAGCGGGACGTAGACGCCGCCGGCGAAATCCAGCACGCGCAACCCGACGATGGTCTGGTAGACGCTGTCGTTGAACGCGCCCAGAAACTGGGTGAGGAGGAAGGCGCGAAAGCCGCCGTTTTTCAGAACGTCTTTGAATCCGCCGTGAGCCATGGATCGATTTCCTTTCGACGCCGCTACCAGGTGCACGGCGCCTGCCGATGGGTGGTGGCGGAGAAGACACTGCGGATCAATAGTTTACGCCCGGCGGGCGCGGAAGTCACTGGCATAGGCTGTACGCCGTTTGTAGGGCGATAGGCATTTTCTGTACAGCGGGGCCAGAGGTATGGCCTTCCCGGCGGGCTCGGGTGACGAATCTTTGCCGAGACTAGTGAATTGTTGCGCACGCATTTAAATGGCTTATTTTCTGCGAATTGGGGAGGCTAGTCGAGGTTTGGTGACGCATCTTGAGGGCTGTTTTCCAAAGATGCGTCACCCGATCTGTGGAGGAAGAGGCCGGTTGGGGTGGAGGGGTGTCGGGCGGCATACCAGCGCGGCATCGGGCTGGGTCCAGGTTTGCCGATTCGCCAGCCACGCGATTTCAGTGCTCTGGAGCGCCGACGGAAACAAGCTGCTCGATTGTTCGCCAAAGGGGAGACTGTGTTGGCGTCGGTCGCCCGCCAACTGAAAGGGACCAGGCAGAGTGTATGTCGCAGGTATCAGCAGCGCAAGCCTCACCGGGAGTCAGTTCATCCGCAACGTGTCCCAGGGCGGCAGTGGCGGCAGCGACAACCAGGCCGGCAACGCTATCGGCGGCGCCATCGGAAACGCCGGCGCCCTCACGGTCACTGGCAGCACATTCAGCGACAACCAAGCTGTTGGCGGCGACAAAGATTCCGGTTCTATCTCTGGCAGGGCCAAGGTGGACTCCCACGCGAGCAGGAGCGGTGAGCAAAGCTTCAGGCGAAGAGGAGTCGGCCCCTCGGCTCTGGGATCGGGCGACCGAGTTCGTGGGCGGTTTCGATCCATTCCTGGATCACGGTTTCCACGTTCCCCAGCCGGGCAACTCTGGGACCTCCGCGATGAACGCGTCGGCCTCGGCGCTCCAGTAGAGGATGATCTCGTATTTCGTCATTCGATGCCTTCTGCCAGTTGATATCGAACCGGGACGAAGCGAACCGGCTTGACCTGGTACGGTTTTTGAATACGAACCGCGCGGCTGCAAGTTCAGGATCTCGGCAGCTCCAGTCCTGGTCAAGATGGGATGATCCCCGCGTATTCGCTCCGCGAAGCCCAGCCCCGCGAGCAGCGACCAGATTCGACCGGATAAGGCAACAAAATAACCGGCCAAACTGTTTGATCATTAAGGCGCCTCCGCTGACCTGAATGCTCAAAACAGAATTTGGCCGGTTATTTTCACCAAAACTGGAGAAATGCTTTTCGCAGCCCTGGTGATCGACCCGTGGTGGGGTCGAATCGGTGTGGTCTGAGCAGAAAAAGATGCTATTTCCGCAAGCCGAATGCCAGCCCCCTCGCGCGCGGATGCACTCACGCGGTCAAGGTGCTGGCTGGCGTCCCGGCTGGATCCGTAAACTGCGCGTGCTCGGTGGATCCTTCCATAGCCGAGGTCGCCGAGCGGCCGCTGGTGATCGCCGTCTGCACGGCGTCGAAATAGCCCGTCCCCACGAACCGCTGGTGCCGGATGGCGGAGTAGCCGTCGCTCTCGGCCAGGGCAAACTCCTTCTCCTGCAGATTGGCGTACGCCGTCATGGCCGTCCGCGAATAGTCTCGCGCCAGTTCGAACATCCCCGCATTCAAGGAGTGGAACCCGGCCAGGGTCACGAACTGATATTTGTATCCAAGGTGCGCCAGTTGCAACTGGAAGTTGGCGATCTGGTGCGCCGTCAGCAGCTTCTTCCAGTGGAATGACGGCGAGCAGTTGTAAGCCAGCAGTTTCCCCGGATAACGCGCGTGAATGGCATGGGCGAACCGCCGCGCCTGTTCGAAGTCGGGCTGCGAGGTTTCGCACCAGAGGACGTCCGCAAAAGGAGCGTACGCCAGGCCACGCGCAATCGCCGCCTCCAGGCCGCCCTGGTAATGGAAAAAGCCTTCCTCCGTTCTGCCGCCGGTGAGGAACGGCTCGTCGCGCGAATCGACGTCGCTCAGCAGCAGCCGCGCGGCGTCGGCATCGGTGCGGGCGATCAGCACCGTCGGCACGCCCATCACGTCCGCGGCGAGGCGGGCGGCGATCAGCTTCTGGACGAACTCGTGGATCGGCACCACCACCTTCCCGCCCAGATGCCCGCACTTTTTCGCCGACGAGAGCTGGTCTTCGAAATGCACGGCGGCGGCTCCCGCTTCAATCATTGCCTTCATTACTTCGAACGCGTTCAGGAGACCGCCGAAGCCCGCTTCGGCGTCGGCCACAATGGGCGCGAGCCAGTGGGTTCCCGCATGGCCATCCAGGCGCGAGATCTGATCGGCGCGCAGCAAAGCGTTGTTGATGGCGCGCACCAGGGTGGGCACGCTGTTGGCAGGATACAGACTTTGGTCCGGGTACATGTGGCCGGACAAATTGGCGTCTCCCGCCACCTGCCAACCACTGACATATATCGCTTTCAGTCCGGCCTGCACCTGCTGCACGGCCTGGTTTCCGGTCAGCGCACCGAGGCTTTGAACCCAACCGTCCGAGTTCAAAAGCTCCCAGAACCGCTCGGCCCCCAGTTTGGCCAGGGTATACTCGATGCGGACCGACGGCCGCAGGCGCTCGACCGCCTCGGGTCCGTATGGCCGCACAATTCCATCCCATCGTGTGTGAGTCGTCATGAGTTCCTCTCGCGGAGGCAGTGGGGCGGCGCATTTGCCTGCCTCGTCCGCCTACCTCTTCAGTAGACGGCAGCGGGCTGGAGTTTGGCAATGGCGCGCGTACAAATCGGACGAGTCGTCCGGATCGGTCGGGCAGAGAGGCGTCCGCGCCGCGCGTGCGGTACGATCGGCCACGAGGAAGGTAGCTATCAGTGATTGCAACTCATCGTGACTCCGTCCGCATCACAGCAACGGCTGACGAGGCACAGAAACGAATTCTTACACCGCAAGCAGTGAGGTTTCTAACCAAGTTATCGACTATGTTCGAGCCGCGCCGGCGCCGCTTACTCAAGGCCAGGCGCGTCCGCCAGGAACAGATCGATCGCGGAGAGATGCCGGAATTTCCACCAGAAACTAAGGATATCCGGCTGGCTGGCTGGAAAGTCGCCGCCACTCCCGCCGACCTGATGGACCGGCGCGTCGAGATCACCGGTCCCACCGACCGCAAAATGATCATCAACGCGCTGAACTCGGGCGCCAATGTGTTCATGGCGGATTTCGAAGACTCCAACTCGCCCACCTGGCAGAACATTCTCGAAGGCCAGGCGAACCTGTGCGATGCCGTCAATGGCACGATCACTTATACGAGTCCCGAGGGGAAACACTACGAGCTGTGCGAGGCTCCGGCCGTCCTGATGGTACGCCCGCGAGGCTGGCACCTCGTGGAGAAGCATTTTCTGATCGACGGCGAGCCGATCTCCGCCTCCCTCTTCGACTTCGGCCTGTTCTTCTTCCATAATGCCCGCGCCCTCATCCGCAACGGCACCGGGCCCTATTTCTATCTTCCAAAGCTCGAGAACCGGCACGAGGCGCGGCTCTGGAACGACGTTTTTGTCGCGGCGCAAGACCATCTCGGCATCTCGCGCGGCACCATTCGCGCTACCGTCCTGATTGAGACCATTCTCGCCGCATTCGAAATGGATGAGATCCTTTGGGAACTGCGCGACCACTCGGCCGGCTTGAACTGCGGCCGCTGGGACTACATCTTCAGCTACATCAAGAAATTCAGCAACCAGCCGAACTTTCTGCTGCCGGACCGCTCCAAAGTAACCATGACCAGCCATTTTCTCGGCTCCTACGTCGAGTTGCTGATTGCGACATGCCATCGCCGGGGCGCCCACGCCATGGGCGGCATGGCCGCGCAGATCCCCATCAAGAACGATCCCGAAGCCAACGCCTTCGCCCTGATTCGCGTCCGCGAGGACAAGTTGCGGGAGGTCTGGGCGGGACACGACGGAACCTGGGTTGCGCACCCGGCGCTGGTGCCTTTGGCCAAAGACGTGTTCGACACCTATATGTCCCTCCCGAACCAGGTGGAGCGCAGGACCTCGTCCGCTGCTACCGCCCAGGATCTGCTTTGCACCCCGGGTGGAACGATCTCCGAAGCCGGACTGGCACTGAACCTGGATGTGGGGCTGCAGTACCTGGCGGCCTGGCTCGGCGGCAACGGCTGCGTGCCGATCTATCACCTGATGGAAGATGCCGCCACTGCGGAGATCTGCCGCGCCCAGGTATGGCAATGGCTGCGCCATGGAGCGGTCCTGGAAGATGGCCGCACCGTCACGGCCGGCCTGGTAGGCGACCTGATGGATCAGCACGTGGAAAAACTCCGTAGTAAATTTCCTGAGCGGCAGCTTCTAGCTGCTGCAAGACTCTACGAGGAAATGATCGCCAGTACGGAGTTCCCTGAGTTTCTGACGCTGCGCGCGTACCAGCACCTGGATTGATCTAGACTTACGTGCACTAAGGCCGCATACTGCACGTATGAGTCCTGAGTTTGATCCCGCGGCGCTGCCAGAGCGCCTGCGGGACGATCTGGGCCACCGCCGGATCGAACAGGGCATTCGGGCTCTGGAGAGCCTCCGGCCATTTATCGAGACGCTGCATTCGCGGCCGGGCCACGGCATTCTTACCGGCCTCGTCGCTCAGTGGGTCGATGCCGGGTTCGATCAACCTGCGCTGCTTTGCCGCCTCCTCGATAAGTTTCCCAACGAAGCCAGATCGGCGCTTCCGCTGCTCGATTACCTGCACGTGCGCATGGCCGCGGCCGTGATCGCCATGTCGCAGGAGGATTTCGAAGCGGCTACGCGCCATCTGCTGCTGGTGCAGTCGTTCGAAGAGGAGATCGCCGATGCCGAGCTTCTGGCCATCGCGAATTTCTGGGCCGGCCGCTGTTTTCGGAAGATGGGCCGCTACGGCGAGGCGCTGAAATATACTGAGCGCGGCGAAGCCCTGGCGGTTTCCTGCGGTTATCCGGAGATGGCCGCGATCATGCAAGTGACCCGGAGCTGGCTGTCGTTTCAGAAAGGCAAACTCCAGGAGGCGGCCGCCTTGCTGCGTCAGGCTGAAGTCGCCCTCAACCCGACCGGCGACTTCCTCAGCCGCGGCAACATCCAGTCGTCCTATGGACGCATCGCGCGCCGGCAAGGCAAGTACGAGCGCGCGCTGGAATGTTTCGAGCGGGCCATCGCGGAATACCGCAGCGGCGGCGGCGGCACGATGCAACTGGCGCGGACGCTGCTCAACCTGGCCTTCGTGAAGCGGCTGGTGGCGCTGAAGGCGCAGCACGATCTGGACCGCGCGGCCGAAGCCCGCCGCGGCGCCGCCGGCGAATCGGCCGTCGCGCTCTCCGCCCGCGAACAGCGCGCGCGCATCGGGGAGATTCGCCGGGAGGCTTCCGCGCACCTCGACGAGGCCTACGAAACCTACGCGCGTTATCATAATCATCGCGGCATCGCGGGCGTTCGCATCAACCGCGGCTTCCTCTTTCTCGATTCCGGAGATCTGGAGCACGCCGCGTCCGAAGCCGCCGAGGCTTTCTCCCACGGCAGCGAGAAGTCCGACAACATCGTCATGGCGCGCGCCCGAACCCTGCAATGCATCGTGGAGATCGCCGCGATGGAGGAACAGGTGGGCGATGCCGCTCATCACCACGAGGCCGCCGCAATCTATGCGCGCGATGCCGTCACTTTCGCCGGGAAGACCGAAAACCGGCGGCTCCTGGCCCGCGCCTATGTCTGGCAGGGACTGGCGTGCGCCGCCGAGCCAGCCGATCTCGACGCCGCCCGGCGCTGCTGCGAGCAAGCCACGGCATTGCTCCAGCCCGAAGGATTGGAAAGGCAGTACACCTGGGACGATCTGGAGGCGCTGAAAGCCCGCGTACTGCGCGCGCGCCCGGTCGATTCGGTGTTGCGCGCCTGGAGCGCCGGCGTGGTGGAGAACACTTCCTTTCAGCAGATGACCGAGGAATTCGCGCGCATCGTCATCCCGAAGGTCTGGGAGCGCGAGGGGCGCAAGGTATCGAGGGTGGCCGAGAAGCTCTCCATCTCGCCCAAGAAAGTGCGCCGGATTCTCCACTCGGCCGGCGTCAGCGAACGCCGGGATTCATGACTTCCTTCTGCTTTCTCTCAGCCGTTCCATAGCGCCGGCAAGCGACTGCCCCTCTCCGAGCATCTCTTCCCACAAATCGCCGGCCTCGGCAACCCGGTCGGCCATCGATCGCAGCGTAAAGGTCCGAGGGCCCACGTCGCCGCGCTCCACCTCGTCCCAGGTGCATGGCGCGGAGACGGGCGCTCCCGGTTTCGCGCGCACCGCATACGCGGCTGCGAACGTCGCACTGTACGCGTTGCGCCCGGTGTCGACCAGGATCCTGCCGCCGCGATCGGCCTTGCGGAACTCCTGAGTCAGGTGGCCCGGATCCCGGCTAACCAGGAGCCGGCCGACGCGGTGCGCGAACGCGGTAACGTCGCCGCATCCGGCCTCCCGGTCGAGCGGCGCCACAATGTGGAAGCCCTTGGACCCCGACGTCTTCACCCAGGTTTTCAGCCCTAATTCGCCCAGCAGGTCCCGCAGCCCAAGCGCCGCCGCCCGAAGAAGACCCGGTTCCTCTTCCGAAGGATCGAGGTCGAAGACGCAGATGTCAGGCCGGTCGAGGTCCGGCGTCCGCGAAACCCACACGTGCGGCGTAATGCAGTTCTGATTCACCATCCAGAGCAGCGATCTGGTGTCACCGGCCAGCGGATGGTGCACCGTCCCGCCCTTCTTTGGAACTGCGGCGCGCTCCAGCCAGTCGGGGAACCCCTTCGAGACGTCCTTCTGAATGAAGCCCGGCGCCCCGATGCCCCGGTGATACCGCTCCATCGTGACCGGGCGGCCACGGATGTGCGGCAGCAGAAAGGGCGCCATCGCTTCGTAGTAAGAAGCCAGTTCGCCCTTGGTGACCCCATCGTCCGGGAACAGAACCTTCTCCGGGTGCGTGATCAAGACATCTCCCGCACGACCTCGCGCGCCGACTTGTCCGTGCGGACACCCAGAAACCGCGCATGGCGGAGTTTGCCGTGTGCCGTCCATTCGATAAATGCGACCCGCACCACGACCTCCGGCCGCACCCAGTGCGCCCGCACTCGCGGTAGCCCAACGGCTTTCGTGAACGGGGAACCGGCGATCTCGATGGCATCGAGCCGGGCGCGCAATTCCAGCAGCAGCTTCGTATCGAATCCGGTCCCGACCTTCCCCGCGAACACGAAGTCGGTGTTTTCGAAATGCCCGACGAGCAGGGCGCCCAGGCCGACCCGTCCGCCCTTGGGGTCCGTGAACCCGCCCACTACCAACTCCTGCGACGCCTCGCATTTCATCTTCAGCCAATGAGGGGACCGGCGATGCTCGTATGGCGAGTCGCGGCGCTTGGCGATCACGCCCTCCCAGCCCTCGCTGCATGCCAGTTCCCAGGGCTTCGGAAAGTTGAGTGCCGTCACCGGTTGAAGCGGCGGCGTGAGGCGGAGCGCCTCGAGAGCGGCGCGCCGCTCGTGGAGGGGCAGTGGCCTCAGATCGCGGCCATCCAGCCAGGGAAGATCAAAAACGTGGTAGCGTACGCCGGCCTTGCCCCAGGTCAGTTCGCCATCGAGAATCAGTTCCTGCGCGGCGAGACGCGCAATCGCTTCGGCTACCGGCGGGCAGTTTTGCGGCAGCCGATTGCGCGACAACAGGCGAACATCCGCGCCTTGCCGGAACGCCAGCAGGCGAATGCCGTCGAACTTGCGTTCGAAAATCCACTCCGGCCCGGCGAAGCGTTCCTGCGTGAGGGTTGCCGCCATCGGCTCCAGCCATTCGGGAAAGGGCACGACAGAGGTCCCTGCGGACACCCGGAAGCCGCGAATGGCGGAGTTTGGGGATTTGCGCTTCATACTGAACCGGCATCCAACCCCCCCTGTCCGGATGAACGTTTCTGATGGTGGAGGTCGGCCCCCAGTATGCCAAAAGACAGCCCGTTCGTGGAAGCACGCCCTGTTCCCAAACGGACGCGCTTCCGCCGCGGAGTTCAGTGGATCGCCCCGCCGGAATCCCGGAATCCACCTCGGCACTTGACAATCCCGGACGGCGGGTATACGATCCTCCTAGGGTTTCTAGGAGAGGGCGAGACATGGGCAAGGACGTAGACCTCCTGCGTGGCACGCTGGATATGTTGATTTTGAAAGCCGTATCGCTTGGCCCGCAGCACGGCTACGGCGTGCTGCTTCGAATTCAACAGTTAGCGAAAGGAAACCTCCGGATTGAGCAAGGGTCGCTATATCCTGCCCTGTATCGGCTGGAGCACAAAGGTTTCATCGAATCGGAGTGGGGGGAAAGCGACAATAACCGTAAGGCGAAGTTCTACCGCTTGACCTCCGCTGGAAAGCGCCAACTGCGGCTTGAGACCGAGAGTTGGAAGAGACTCGGTGAGACGATTGGTGCTGTTCTGAACGCCGTGCCGGAGGAGTTGTGACTCTGCTTGCCCAACTCCGATCGGTCGTCGCCGGTCTCATGCGGCGGAACCGGGTTGAAAGCTCGATGAGCGATGAGATGCGATTTCACATCGAGGCGTATACGCGCGACCTGATCCGTTCCGGTGTGTTTCCGGCTGACGCCCAACGGCGTGCCCGAGTCGAGTTCGGTGGGGTCGAACTCTACAAGGAGCGGTGCCGTGAGGCGCGTGGTCTTCGGCTGCTGGATGAGCTGCGAGCCGATCTGCGCTACGCCAGCCGGACGCTCGCGAAAAGCCCATCATTTTCCATTACCGCAATCCTTACACTGGCGCTCGGCATCGGAGCGAATACTGGGCTGTTCACCATGGTGGACATATTACTGCTGCGGCCGATTCCAGTTCAGGATCCGTGGAACTTGTACCAGTTGTTTGGTCACAATACGAATCGAATGAAGTTCGAGTCGTTTTCGCTTCGTGAATATGACAGCGTGACCGCCGGAAATCAAGTCTTCACGCAGTTGATAGCCGACGTGCCAGTTCGCGGCAGGTTTCAGAACCAGTGGATGAGCGGATACGTTGTCTCCGGGAATTACTTTCAGACCCTTGGCAGCGGCATCGCTTTCGGCAGGCCCATTCTGCCGGAGGACGAATCACCATCGGCTCCGCCTGTGATGGTGTTAAGCCATGCAATATGGCAACGGACGTTCCATGGCGGCCCGGGAATGGTCGGCCAAACCATCGAGTTGGCCGGCAATCGCTTTACGGTCGTCGGCGTGGCATCTACAGCCTTCACCGGAATCGATCCACTGCTTCCCGACTTCTGGGCGCCCTTGTCGGCAAAGCCGCTCTTCACCGGCGGCACCGGCCGTGGTTCAAATGAAGCAGAGGAGCGTTCGCTTCGTATCATTGGCCGGCTTCGGCCGGGCGTAACGGCGGCTCAGGCGCAGAGCGCCATGTCCGCGCTTCTCCCCGGGATCAGCCAATCCCGCCAGATCGAAATGCAGCTCGTGGACGCAAGCCTCGAATCTCGCGCCACGTACCAAGGCTGGAATCACGCCGATTTGGCCAACGTCCTACCAGTCGTGACCGCGTTCGCATTGATTCTTTTAATCGCCTGCACGAATCTCTCAAACGTTCTGCTGGCACGAGCCTTGAACCGCCAGCGCGAAATCGGCGTCCGATTGTCTCTGGGTGCGAGCCGGAGCCGTTTAGTTCGACAACTGATCACCGAGACCGCCGTGCTCTCGCTTCTTGCAGGCGCGGTCGGCCTGGCAATCTCTCACTGGAGCTGGACGTTGATACGCCGCGCGATCGTATCTTCGTCTTCCATGAAGTCCGGCATGCCTATTGTCGAGTTCAACCCGGATTACCGCGTCTTTGTATTTGCGTTTGTTCTTTCCCTGGTCACCGGCATCGTGTTTGGGCTCGCTCCCGCTCTCCATGCCACACGATCCACACTCAGCTCCGCACTGAAAGTGGACGGCGCTTTCGGATCCCGGTTTAGGCGGTCTCTTCTGCGAGACGGCTTGGTCATTGTGCAATTCGCTCTCAGTCTTGTGTTGCTGATCGGGGCGGGCCTGCTCCTGCACAGTACGATCAAGTTTGGATCGGTGCAGCCGGGCTTCGATGTCGCGCACGCGATCAGTATCCAGCAGATTCAAGGAACATTCCGTCCGAACCCGATGCTCGTCGCGCGCTTGAGAGAGCGTCTGCAGGCGACGCCGGGTGTGAGCGTCGTCGCCGCAGCCATGAGAGAACCTCTGCGCGGATCTCTTCTTAAGACGCATGTATCCACTGGGCTACCGCGATTCCGCGTCGATGCCAACTATAACGAAGTGTCACCGGAGTATTTCTCGGCGCTTGACATTCCGCTTGTCCGGGGACGGGCATTCACTATAGAGGAGGCTGCTTCCAGTCTGGCCGTGGCGGTAATCAGCGAGTCCACTGCCCGGCGTTTTTGGCCTGAAGAGGACCCCATCGGCAAGAGTTTCGAAGTCGCTACCCCTGAGTATTCCTCCGGCGGACGGGAGCTCCTGCTCACCGCTTCACGAACGGTTCAGGTGATCGGTATCGCCAAAGATGTAGTTAGTGCATGGTTGTCGGATGGAGTGGATAAAACCTGCATTTACCTGCCGCCCAGGCAGGCCAACTCAGCTTATTACTCGCTGCTGTTACGCGTCCGCGGCGACCCGAGGGCCTTCCTGCCCGTTCTCCGCAGCACACTTGGCTCCGTTGACCCCTCGATTGAGTTTGACGTCCGCACGATGGCGGAGGTCATGGATTTTCAGATCCTGCCTTTCAGACTCGCGTCATGGGGTGCTGTCACGCTTGGATTGCTCGGTCTGACACTGGCCTCGATTGGCATTTACGGAGTGATGGCGTATACCGTGAGCCAGAGGACGCGAGAAATCGGCATCCGCATCGCGTTGGGGGCCGATCGTAATCGCGTATTGTGGATGAATTTGCGAGAAGGTCTTCGGCTCATAGCGATTGCCATCGTCGGCGGTTTGACTGTGGCTTTTGTGTTCTCGCGGGTTATGCGCGCGATGCTGTTCCGTATCGACGCGAGTGATCCGGTGACTTTCGTGATCGCCCCATCCGTGCTCGGCCTCGTCGGGCTCCTTGCGATCTATTTCCCCAGTCGGAAAGCCACACGGATTGACCCGAATGTGGCGTTACGATTCGAGTAGGTTCTATCGCCATCTGAACATATTTATAATCCCGGCGATCCCGTGCACACCAACCCGATAGGCGCGAAGGTCACCGCTGAACTGGCGATCGCCGGTCTGAAAGCCCTGCACCCCGAAATACGTCGCCAATCCTACTCCCCTCTAAGCGCCACCATCGGGTCCACCCTGGTAGCCCTGCGCGCCGGCAAATAAGATGCCGCCATCGCCGCCATCGCCAGCAGCCCGGCCGCCGCGGCGAAGGTCGCCGCATCGAACGGGCCCACCCCGAAAAGCAGCTTCGCGAGCAACCGGGTGCCGGCCAAAGCCATCGCCAGACCGGCGCAGGTTCCCGCGCCGATCAGGGCAAGGTTCCGCCGCATCACGCTACCAATCACACTGGCGGGCGCGGCGCCGAGCGCCATCCGGATGCCGAACTCCTCGCTGCGCTGCGCCACCGAATAGGCCGTCACTCCGTAGATCCCGATGGCCGCCAACAGCATGGCGCAGCCGCCCAGGGCGGCCAGCAACAGAGTGGAAAATCTGCGGCCGGAAACCGAGTCGGCCAACACCTCGTCCATGGTCGTCACCGACGCCAGCGGGAGTTCGCGGTCGATCGACGCCAGCGCCGCGCGAATCGCCGGCGTTAACGGCATGGGGTCGCGCACGCCGCGCACCAGCAGGGTGATGCTGGACACGCGATTCTGCTTGTAGGGCAGGTAAATCTGCATGGTCTTCGGGGAATCCAGGCCGTATTGATAGACGTCGCCCACGATGCCAACAATCGACCGCCATGGTTCATCGTTGCCGCCAGTGTGCACCTTCCGCCCCATGGGATCCTCGCCCGGCCACAGCCGCCGCGCCATGGTCTCGTTGATCAGTGCCACCTGGGGATGTTTGCGGTCATCCTGCTCGGTGAATTGCCTGCCGCGCAGGATCGGAATCGACAGAGCACGAAAATAATCGACGGCAACCTCGTACTGGTCTGGATCCGGTTGCGTGAGGGGGGTGAACACTCGGCCTTCCACTTCCATCATCATGCGGTTAAAGTTGGACGATTCGGGGAGGACGCTTACGATCGACGCGGCTTCGACGCCGGGGAGCCGGCGAATGGCCTCCAGCAGCCGGTCGACAAACACCGCGCGCAGATCGCCGTTCGGATAGCGGGCCTCGGGTAACGACAGATCGGCGACCAGTGTGTGGCCCGGGTCAAACCCCGGATTCAGGTGCTGCAGCCGCACGAAGCTGTTGACCAGCAGGCCGGCGCATATCAGCAACGTCACCGCGACTGCCGTTTCGGCCACCACCAGCAGACTGCGCCGGCGTCCGCTGCCGGAAAACCCGCTGCCGCCGCGGCTGCCTTCCTTCAGACCCGCCACCGGGTTGACAGCCGACATTTCCAGAGCCGGCGCGATGCCGAAAATCAAACCCGTGACCAGCGAGATGGCAGCACAAAATGCCGCAACCCGCCAGTCGATATTCACCTGCGCCAGTTCCGGGATGGCCTTGGCGCCCAGTCTCTCCAGCACCGGGACGCACCACGACGCCACCAGCATCCCCGCGGTGCCGCCGAGAGCTGCCAGCAGCAGGCTCTCGGTCAGCATCTGGCGTACCAGTCTGCCGCGGCCGGCGCCGAGGGCCTGTCGGATCGCCACCTCGCGCCGCCGCACCGCCGAACGCGCCAGCAACAGGTTCGCTACATTGGCGCAGGCGATCAGCACGATCATGAGCACGCAGCCCTGCAGGATCAGCAGCGCGGGACGGATCTGCTGCACCATGTCGTCGTGCAGGCCCACCACTTGCGCGCCGCGCCCCTGGTTCGAGTCGGGATACTGCGCCTCGAGGCGGCGCGAGATCACGTCCATTTCGTCTTGCGCCTGCGCCATGGTCACACCGGGTTTCAGCCGGGCCACCGCACGCAGATGGCGGCCGCTCCGGATTTCATCGGAGGCGCCTTTCGACAGCGGCCGGTAGATTTCTACCTTCTGCTCCATAACCCGCACGGGCAGCGGGCGGTAGCTCTCGGGCAGCACGCCAACCACCTCGTAAGGCTTGCCGGACAGCGTGATCTTGCGATTCAGAATGGCTGCATTCTTGCCAAAGCTGCGCTCCCAAAGCCCGTAGCTCAAGATGGCGACGTCGCCGCGCCCATCGAACTGTTCTTCCGGCAGAAACGCGCGGCCGAGCAGCGGCTGCGCCTTCATGACCCGGAAGAACCCATCCGAGACACGCGCGCCATTGAGTTGTTGCACCCCGGAAGCGGTGGAGAGTACCGGCGACCAATAGCCGGTAAAAGCCGCAATCTCTTCGAACCCGCGGTTCTGTTGGCGCCAGTCTTCCACATCGGGGTTGCAGACCTGGCTGCGGTATTCCCCTCGCGCCCGGTCAGCGCCCCAAACCATGACCAGGCGGCCCGGATCCGGGTAGGGCAACGGCCGCAGCAGCACCGCGTTGACGGCGCTGAAAATGGTGCTGGTAGCGCCGATTGCCAAGGCCAGAGTGAGAACCGCCACGGCCGTGAACCCCGGAGTCTTCAGCAGCACACGAAGGGCGTAACGCAGATCCTCGGCCACAGACTTCATCCAATGGTTTGCGGCAACCGCCGTGCCAGGCCAAGTGATTGATCCGCAGCGACAAGCGCTGCGGAAGGCGTCCGCCCGTGGGACGCGTTGTTCGAAATCGGAACTCAGGCGGCATCGCGGTTATCATCCGTAGAGTACTTTACACAAGCGAAGTTCGACCTGATACCATAAAAATTACTTCATGAAGGCCTTACTGGAATCGCTCCAGCCAGGGAAGGACTGGGATCTCGCCAGTGCCATCGATCCCGCCCGCTTGCCCGCACATATCGCCATCATCATGGACGGCAATGGCCGCTGGGCAGGCCGCCGCCGGCTGCCGCGAGTGGCCGGCCACAAGGCTGGCGTCGGTCCGGTTCGCACCACCGTGGAAACCTGCGCGCGCCTCGGCGTGAAGGTGCTCACCCTCTACGCCTTTTCCGTGGAGAACTGGAAGCGGCCCCGCGCCGAAGTGGAAACCCTCTGGCGCCTGCTGCGTTATTACCTCAAGCAGGAGCTCCCCGAGTTGCAGCGCAATGACATCCGCTTGCAAGCCATCGGCCGCCTTGACGCTTTGCCTCCGCCGGTGCGCCGCGAGCTCGATTCCGTGGTCGATGCCACCTCCGCCAATCGCGGCCTTTTGGTGAACCTGGCGATTAACTACGGCGGACGAGCCGAAATCGTCGATGCCATCAACTCGGTGATCGAAATGGCGCGCATCGACGGCAGCATCGGGTCCCTCAAAATCGACGAGGATCACATCTCCACCAGCCTCTATACCGCCGATTGCCCCGACCCGGATCTGCTGATTCGCACCTCCGGCGAGATGCGCATCAGCAATTTTCTGCTATGGCAGATCGCCTACGCGGAGTTGTACGTCACCGAAACGTTGTGGCCCGATTTCACCCGCACGGATCTGCTGCAAGCCGTGCTGGAGTACCAGAAGCGCGACCGCCGCTACGGAGGATTGAGTGCCGGGCCGGCGGACACTCCGGCCGGCAGCACCGCCGACGAGTTCCTCATCGAAGCGCTCCGCGGGTCATGAAGCGGATTCTCACCGCCCTGTTGATGATCCCACTGGTCGCTTACGCGGTGCTGTGGGCCAGCTTCTGGGTCTTTTTCGGAGTACTGGCGCTCGCCGCAATCCTCAGCTATCGCGAATACAACGCCATTACCGCGGACTACGGATTTGGGGCACCGGGCGTGGCCGGCTATGGCGCTGGTCTCCTCCTGCTCGTCTGGACCAACGAAAGCCTCATCCCGGCCTGGTTCCTGGTGGTGGCTTTCGCGGTCATTGCCCTGATCTTCGCTCTGCGGCCGGACGACCTCTCCAGATCGGCGCCGCGCGCCGCCCTGCTGCTGCTGGGCGTCGTCTACATCTTCGGCTGCTGGAAGTGCGCCATCCCGTTGCGCGAGGAGTTCGGCAGCCGCCATTGGCTGATGTATGCCCTGCTCCTGAACTGGGCCGGCGACATCGGCGCGTACTATGTCGGCCGCCCGTTCGGCAGGCACAAACTGGCGCCGGTGGTGAGTCCCAAAAAGTCCTGGGAAGGTTCCAGTGCCTCGGTGCTCACGTCCGTCCTGGTGGGGGGCGCCTACCTGTGGCACTTTGTTCCGAATCTGAACCCGCTCCACATTCTCGGACTTACGGTGGCGGCCAACATCGCCGGCCAGTTCGGCGACCTCGCCGAATCGGCGCTCAAGCGCGGCGCGGGCGTCAAGGATAGCGGGGGCATCCTCCCCGGCCACGGCGGCTTCCTCGACCGCGTGGACAGCACGCTATTCGCCTTGCCCGTGATTTACGGCTATCTGAAGTTGGCGGCGTGATTCGGCGTGATGGTCATACTCCGCCTGCGCTGCGTTATCGCGCGCCCGCCAGCTTCAGCGTGTACGCCTGGCTGGCCGCGAGAGACGCCACCACCGCATCCGGCACCTGAATCCGCAACCGCGCGCCCTCGCGCCGGGCCGGCAGCGCCTGCCCCGACTCGAGCAGCGTCACCTTCACCCCTTGCGGCGCCTCCACATCGTCGATCACCACTTCCTTGCCGGGCCTGCGCGGCAGAATGGCATAAACCGCGTCGTCCTTCGCCGTCAGGAACGCATCGACCCGGGCGTACCCGGCAGGCGGCGAATCCACCAGCTTCGTGATGTCGTACTCCGACATGAATTCCTTTTCTTCGAATTTCGGAATCGTGCCCGCGCTGAACTGCCGCGGGTGACGCCACGCATGCGTGCCGTAAATCGCCTCTCCGTTGGGACGCAGCCAGTTGCCGATCTGCAGCAGCCGCTCCTCCATAATCACCGGAATCCGTCCATCCGCCGTGGGTCCGATGTCCAGGAGCAGATTACCGCCGCGGCTCACGATGTCGATCAACATCATGAGCAGTTCGCGATCTGTGTGGTAATCCTTCACCGTCTCCATGCGGTTGTATCCGTACGAGTAGCCCATCCCGCGGCTTTCCTCCCACGGGTGCGCGCCCTGCTGCATCCCTGACGTGTATTCCGTGGTGTAATAGCCGCCGTGCTTGTGGCGCGTGTCTTTACCCCAGCGATCGTCAATCACCACCTCGTCGCGGACGGGCGACTCGTTCAGCAGCCACGCCAGCAGTTCGGGCGACCGCCATTCGTCGCTGCTCATTTCCCACTCGCCGTCCGAAAAGATGATGCTCGGCTTGACGTGGTTCACCACGTCCTTGAATTGCGGGAACATGTGCTCAGCCACGTAGCGCTTGCGGTCTGACAGCCATAACGGGTTGTACCACTCGTAGAGCGAATAGTAGATCCCCATGCGCAGCCCGCGGCGCCGCCCGGCCTCGCTCAGGTCCAGCACCAGGTCGCGCTTCGGTCCGATATCCACGGCGTTCCACGGCCGGCCCCAGGTACGATTGGCCTCGGCGTTACGCCAGAGCGTGAAGCCTTCATGATGCTTCGAGGTGAGCGCCACGTACCTGGCCCCCGCCTGGACGAAAACGTCGGCCCATCGGTCGGGGTCGAACAACTCGGCGCGGAACATGGGCGCGAAATCGAAGTACGGAAAATTGGCGCCGTACACGCGCTCGTGGAACTGCGCCGTGAGCGCGCCGTGCCCGGGTTTGCCCTGCAACTTCTGCCCGCTGGTCAGCGAATTCCAGTACCATTCGGCATAGCCGGTCTCGCCCTTGACGTTGACCGCCGCGAAGGCAGGGACGGAGTAAACGCCCCAGTGAATGAAGATGCCGAACTTGGCGTCCGTATACCACTTGGGCGAAGGCCGCCGGTCAATCGAGTCCCAGTTTGCCTCGTACCTCTCGGCCGCCGCAGTCCGCCGTCCCGCAGCCAGCACCAGGGGCGCCAGCGCGCAATTTCGAATCAAGTCTCGTCGTCGCATCGTTTTGCTGGGAAAGGCCTGGCACTACCCTGCTGCGGCGCAATACGCCGGCTCGTCCGCGAAAAGTTGGACTGCCGGGCCAGGCTCCATGCCATACCCCCGTACCAGTTTAGCCTAGCCTGTGGCTTCCCCCCTCCACTCAACGGAAGCAACCACTTGCCAGCCCAAAGCCGCTGGCGGAAGAACCACAACACCGGCCACCGGGCGCTGACCACCAGCCACCATCCCCGGCGGCCGCGGAAGTCACACCCCGTCCAATCCGGCGCCGCCGGAGGCTGAGCTGATTACTGAATATGCGAACGGCATCTTGGAGCGTGCCAAGGCCAAGCGGAAAGCAAGAGAGATCTCGCCCAGCCGGCGCTCGACGTCGTCTTTAACTGTCGCCTGGCAGGAAGCTGATCAAGTGGGCGGCGGCCCACAGTCCCGGCCCCTACTTGCCCCCGGGATTCGCCGTCGGCGCCATGGTCTGGTTCATCTGCACGCGCTGCTGATACATTTGCTGTAGCGTTTGATTTATGTTTTGCTGGTCCAGGACTTGAGGAACCGGCACGGGGAAAGTTTTCGGCACATTGGTCTGTACCACCCCTGGCATCAGTGACTGCGCGGATTGATCCACTCGGGGCGTGGTTTGTTCCGGTTGGGCCGGGGTTTCTGGGGGCGGCGTGGCCTCCGCGGTTGCCGTGACTTCTGGCTTTGCCTCAACCGGATTTTCGGGTGGCGGCGGTTCCTCCGTCTTGGCCGCTGGTACGACCCGGCCGTAGGCGTTGCGCGCCGGGCGCGCCTCCGCCATGATGGGCCCGCTGCCTTTCTTCTCTCGCGCCATGACCAGAACGTTCTTTAATTTCTCTGGATCGGTTTCGGATGCCTGGATCACGTAGTCAAAACTCGAGTCGCTTAGCAGGGACGCAACCACTTCGCGCGCCGGTCCCGGTCCCAGGTCGACAATCGGCATTCGTTCGGTGTTGGCGCCGGGCGGCAAATCGATGGTGACGCCGGTCAGGGCCGCCACTTTCGTCAGGACCTCCGCCAGCGTGCAACCGAGCGCATCGATCTTGAGCTGTCCGCCTACGTAGGAAATCTTAGGGGACCCGGCGATGGCCTTTTCTGATGCGGGCAGCGCCGATGCGGTTTGCACGGGCGGAGCGTTCTGAGCGATGGCAGTCGTTGCCAACACCACGAGAGCCGGCAGGCCGCCCGCCTTCGCCGCGTGCCGCCGTTTACGGTCTGCCATAGTTGGCGTGCCTGTGTCCGCCGCAGCGTGTTTCGCTTCTGCCATATCCGTCCTCCCCCATCGCGTCGCCGCGACCATTCCCTTACCCGATTTCTGTCAGCGCTCGTGCCGTTACCCGATGGCGAGCTAATCGCCGGCCGCATTCAGCGCCGGCGATGGAGGCACGATTTCCAAACCTCCCGCGGATTGCTCCTCGTATCCTTCGGACCTCGACAGCTTCTTCACGGCCGTGTGCCACCTCCACACCTCGTAGATGGCAGGGTATACCAGCAACTCCAGAACGAAGGAGGTGAAAATACCGCCGACCATCGGCGCCGCAATCCGCTTCATGACGTCGGAACCGGCGCCCGTCGCCCACATGATCGGAAACAGTCCTACGCACGTGGTGGCGAACGTCATGAACTTCGGCCGCAGACGCTTCGCCGCGCCGTGAACGATGGCTTCCCGCAGTTCGCCGAGACTTTGCAGGCGTCCCGCGCGCTTTGCCTCCTCGTAGGCCAGATCGAGGTAAAGCAGCATGAAGACTCCGGTTTCGGCGTCTATCCCCATCAGGGCAATCAACCCCACCCACACCGCAATGCTCATGTTGTAGCCGGCCAGGTACAGAAACCAGATTGCTCCCACCGCAGAAAACGGCACGGCCAGCAGAACAATCAAGGTCTTGGTCGCCGACCCGGTGTTCATGTACAGAAGAAAGCAGATCAGAAAGAGAGTGACCGGCACCACCAGCTTCAGGCGTTCCTTCACCCGCTGCATGGTTTCGTATTGCCCGCTCCAGGCGATCGAGTAGCCGGTCGGCAGTTTCAGGCGGCCGCGAAGCAGTTGATTGGCCTCGCTGACGTAGCTTTCCGGATCGCGGCCCACCACGTCGATATAAACGTACCCGGTAAGCAGTCCGTCTTCATTGCGGATCATGGCCGGCCCGGTGGCGATGCCGATTTTCGCCAAATCGCTCAAGGGCAGTTGCCGCTGGCCGCCTGCCGGAACCGGAATCCGGCCGAGAGCGCCCAGGTCGCTGCGGAAATCGCGCTGGTAACGGACGTTGACCTGGTACCGCTCCCGCCCCAGCACCACCGTGCTGACGTTATCCCCGCCGATCGCATTCTCTACCACTTTCTGCGCGTCTTCGACGCTCACGCCATAGCGCGCCAGTTGTTCGCGATCCCATTGCAGGTCGAGAAAGTAGCCGTCGGCCGTGTGCTCCGCCAGTACGGTGCGGGTCCCTTTGGCCGTCTTCAGCAACGATTCGACTTCGGCGCCGATTTCTTGAATCTGGCGCAAATCCGCGCCGGCGATCTTCAGCCCCACCGGCGTCCGGATGCCGGTGGTCAACATATCGATGCGCCCCCGGATTGGCATGGTCCACGCATTGTTGACGCCGGGAAGCTTCAGCGCCGCATTCATCTGGCCCACCAGATCCTCGGTCGAGATCGTATCGGGCGTGAAGTGGCGCAAGACCCCCTTCGCCCATTCGGGCGCCCACGAGGAGTACCAGGTATCGACAGGCCGCCAAGCAGCGCGCGGCTTCAGGACAATTACGGTTTCCAGCATCGAGAGGGGAGCCGGATCGGTGGCGGTTTCCGCGCGCCCTGCTTTGCCAAGCACGCGATCCACTTCCGGGAATTGACGGATAATCCGGTCGCTCACCTGAAGCAACTGTTCCGCCTGGCCGATGGAGATTCCGGGCAGCGTGGTGGGCATGTACAGAATCGCGCCTTCGTCCATCGGCGGCATGGCCTCCGATCCCAACTGGAAGAAAACCGGGATGGTGCCAATAATCAGTGCCAGCGCCCCGCCAATGACGAGCCACCGCCAGCGCAGCGTCCAGCGGACTACCGGCTCATACACCCGTATCAAGTGCCGGCTGATGGGGTGGCGGTCTTCGGACCTCACGTCGCCAATCAGTACGGCATTCGCAGCCCGGCAGATCCACTTCGGCCGGAAGGTGAAGCGCTCGACCCGTGTGAGCAGCATGCGCAATGCCGGATCGAGCGTGATCGCCAGCACTGCGGCGATGAGCATCGTCAGCGTCTTGGTGTACGCCAACGGTTTGAACATCCGTCCTTCCTGAGCCTGCAGCGTCAGCACCGGCAGAAAGGAGACGGCGATCACCAGCAGCGCAAAGAAAGTGGGTCCGGCGACTTCCTTGATCGCCTCGAGCACAACCTCGCGGCAGTCGCGCGTGCGGCCGGTCTTTTGCCACGCCTCGATCTTCTTGTGAGTTTGCTCGACTACCACGATGGAAGCGTCCACCAACTCGCTGAACGCCAGGGCCACTCCGGCCAGCGACATGATATTGGCGCTGATGCCCAGCATACGGAAGGGGATAAACGAGAGCAGCACCGCCACCGGCATGGTCGCAATCGGAATGGCAGCGCTGGGGAAGTGCCAGAGAAAAACCAGGATGATCAGCACCACGGTGACTACGATCTCAATGATCGTCTCCCTCACCGTGCCGATCGTTTTGTGGATCAGATCTGATCGGTCATACACGGGAATGAGCTTGACGCCCGCCGGAAAGCCTGGCTCGATTTCTTTGATCTTGGCCTTCACGCGCTCGATGACATCCAGCGCGTTCTCGCCGTTGCGCATGACGACGATACCGGAGACCACTTCGCCGGCGCCATCCAGATCGGCAAGCCCGCGCCGCAAATCGGGCCCCATCACTACCTGGCCAATGTCTTTAATGCGGATCTGCGAACCAGTCTCGCTGACACTCAGCGGGATGTTTTCAAAATCCTCGAGCGAGCGCGCATAACCGCGGCCGCGAACCATGTATTCGGTGCCGCCAAACTCCAGCAATCGTCCACTGGATTCGTTGTTGCCGGCGCGCACCGCCTCCACCACCCGGTTAATCGGGATGCCATAGGCCCGCAGCCGATTCGGATCCACGTTCACCTGGTACTGGCGCGTATGGCCGCCGATAGGCGCAACCTCGGCCACGCCCGGCACCGAGCGGAGGTGATAGCGCAAATTCCAGTCCTGATACGAGCGCAGATCGGCCAGGCTGTGCTTGCCCGACGTGTCCACCAGGGCGTACTGAAATATCCACCCGAGAGCCGTCGCGTCGGGGCCCAGTTCGGTTTTGACCCCTTCCGGCAAACGGGGAAGCACGCCGGAGAGATACTCGAGGGTTCGCGAGCGGGCCCAGTACAGGTCGGTTCCATCTTCGAAAATGACGTACACGTAGGAGTAGCCAAAATCGGAGAAGCCCCGGACCGTTTTGACCTTCGGCGCGCCGAGCATGGAGGTGACGATCGGATACGTTACCTGGTCCTCGACGACATCCGGACTCTGGTCCCAGTGGGAAAAGATAATGACTTGGGTATCGCTCAGGTCTGGAGTGGCGTCGAGAGGCAGCGTGACCATCGCCCACCATCCGCCGATGCAGGCAACGGCGAACAGGGCCAACACCGCCAGCTTGTGCTGCACCGAGAAGTCGACGATCCGGTTAATCATCCTCAGTCTCCCTGGCGTTTGTTGGAGCCGGTCGGATCGTTCTGGAACGCCAGCTTGCACCGCGTGGAGCAGAAGTAGTACGTGGCGCCCCCATAAGCGAAGGTATTGCCGGAAGCCGCCGCCTTGGTTGGATCCACCCTCATGCCGCAACTGGGATCTTTCACCGATGGCGCCGCTGCGGTAGGTCCGGGCATACTCGACGGTTTGCCGGCGGTGCGCGCCGGCGCCGGCCCGGACGCCGGGGCTTTGAGACGGCTCTCCGAGTCGACCAGGAAGGTGGCGGCGACCACCACGCGCTCACCTGGCTTCACCCCGCGCCGGATCTCGACGCGCTCGCTGGACCGCCATCCCGTTTCCACCTCGCGAGGCTCGAAGATACCGTCGCCGTGCTCGACATAGACACGGGCGCGCGCGCCGGAATCGACCAATGCGTCCGGCGGTACCGTCACAGCGGACGGCAACCGGACCGGCAGATCGACGTCCACCAGCATCTCGGGCCGCAGGAGGAATGTGGGATTGTCCACTTCCAGACGGAGCTTGACGGTCCCGCCGCCGGCCTCGGATTGCGGCAGGCTGTCGGTAATGCGCGCGGACAACTGGCGCCGTTCGTCTTTCAAGGTGATTTGGGCCAGGCCACCAGGCCGCAGATACGGCGCCTCCTGTTCGTAGACCTCCGCCACCACCCACACCCGGCTCAGATCCGCTATGCGGTAAAACTCCGTGTCGTGCATGAAATGCGCTCCGGCCGAAATATTCCGGGCGAGAATGAATCCGTCCGCGGGCGCGACGACATCGATACTCTGGGGAAGCTGGCGGCTTTCGGCCATGTGTTTAATCTGCACATCGCTCATACCGAGATTGCGCAGGCGGTCGGTATAGCCCTGTAAGCTGCTGCTCCCCTGCTTGGAAACCGCGCCCGGAAAGGGCACGGTCCGATTCCCGTCGTTGCCGTTGGCGCCCGGCACACGCTCCGATGCGGCCAGGAATCCGGAAGCAACCGCCAAAAAATCGGGCGAGTAATAGGTCGCCAGCTTCTGGTCCTTCTTGACCGGCACTCCTACCGAATCGTTGTAGGTCTCGCGAATAAACCCGTCCACGCCGGAATTGATCCGGTACACTCGCGTGTCTTCCGGAGCCACACGGCCTACCGCGCGGATGTCGCGCGTGGCGCCGCTTTTCTCTACCGATGCCAGCCGGATCCCCAGCAGCCGCTGCGTGGCGCCATCGATGCTGACTGTCCCGGCGGGCAATTGCGCCAGGGCCGAAGCTGTGGGTGAACTGCCGGCGTCCGCGGCATAGACTGGTTGGAGCTTCATTCCGCAATCGGGGGCAACGCCGGGCTTGTCGGATTTGTAGGCCGGATGCATGGGGTCCGCGTAGTAGAGTACGCGCCGGTCTTTGCTGCTGCCGGTTTGCGGATTCCGCTGGTACCGGCCAATTCCGTAGCAGGCAGCCATCGCCGCAACCACCGCGATCGCGAGACTCATCCGCCGCATCTAGCTTATCCCCCTCTCCATCTGTTTTCGCTCTGGATCAAATTCCAGGCCATACTTGGCTACTGAAGTCACACGTATAACCATCAATGACCCATGATAAGGGTGACCCGGAAGGTGGGTCTTTGCGCAGGCGCAAACGCGGCCAGGGTAACGTCCTGGGCGGCGGTACCGGACGGCGAAGCCCCGCGGCTTCGCCGGCTTGTGAATCCATGGAGTTGCAGCCAAAGCCCGCGAGTCAGGCTTCTTGGGACGTTGCGCGCAGCAACTGGATGTCGCAAACCGTAACCGCTTCACGGCGGGGCCGCACCATCCCGCGCGCCTCCCAGGCGGAGAGCAGCCGGCTTACCGTAAACAACGTCGTGCCGGTCATCTGCGCCAGTTCTTCGCGCGAAAGGCCCACTTCGACCGAACCATCGACTGGCTGGCCTATCTTTTCCGTCAAGCGCACGAGTTGGCGGGCGACCCGCTGGCTGACCTTTTCCGTGGACACTTCACGAAAGCGGTCTTCGAGTTCCAGCAAGTCCTCGCCCAAAATTCGCACCATGTTCTGGTGCAGAACGGGAAAGCGCTCCACCAGGGTTTTGAAAGCGGGCGCCTCCCAGACAAGCGCCCGGCACAACCGGAATGCTTGCGCCGTGGTGCAGTGCGTGCCACCAGACAACAGGCCCGCCGCGCCAAGGACGTCGCCGGGCACACTGAGCCTGAGAATCACCTCGGTGCCATTCAGTCCCAGCCGCGTGGTTTTCACGTAGCCCCCGGTGAGCAGCAAGACCTGCCCAACGGGGTCCCCCTCGAGGTACAGCATTTCGCCGCGCGCGAATTCCTTAAAGCGCCCGGCGGCGGCGATCCTCGTATAGTCGCCCGGCAAGATGCCGGAGAACAGCGGTGGCCGCGCCGCTACCGTCCCACGATGGTGGTCCACATGAACGCGCTGAGGAAAACCCGCATGATCGACGCCACCAGGCCGAATACCGATGGAGTCAGGTTTTGGCCACAAGCTATTTCCGTTCTCCGACATGATTGGTTCTCCTCCGCGAGACCAACGACTGGTAAGAGACTTCGATGGTAAGGCATTCGAGTCGATTCGGCAAATTTTGGATCGGTGATTAACAGGTTTAGTCACCCGCCGGGCGGGCGTGATCCGGACATACCTGAGAGAAAGACTTAAGAAGAAGACAGCACACAAGATAATGTTGGCGTTGCGAGCGCAAAAATCGTCGCAGAGGCGAAACATGGGACCCGTGTACCAGTACGGTAATGTTACTAATTTGGTCTTTGCCTAAGCGCCTCGATGCTTTTCTTATCCAATGGGAATATAGAACCGTTTCATCAGAATTTAGAGGCCTAAGTTATCGCTAATCTAACTCGGCTTCGTGTCTTCATGCCCTTTCCAATGAAGTTGTGGGAGCGTCCCTGCGTGGCGCCAAGTCGGAACGGGTAAACCCTGGTTCCCGGGCGTCGGGCGACTGGCAGGCACGAGCCGATCCGTCCGGATGATCCCCGATTTGGGGCAGGCCCTGTTTTCGCCCCTACTTGCTCCAACGCAAATAGGGAGCCGGCCGATGCGGTTAAAATTCAAGTATTCTTTTCGAAAGGAAATCGGTTCGGTCTAGACAGGCATCATGGTGAATCGTCATTGGCTGGCTGTTCTGATGGTCGTTACCGTGTTCAGCCCATCGGCCTACGCGGATCGCGGAAGCGACGCGTACAAGCACGGAGTCCAGGCGGAGCGCAAGGGAGACTACGATGCCGCCGCCGGGTATTTCAAGCAGGCGTACACCCTTACGCCCAACAATCCAAGGTATTTTGCCGCTTTCACGCGCTTGCGCTTCAGCGCCTGCACGCAGCACGTCCACGCCGGCCAACTGCTTCGGAACACCGGCTCGCTGAACGAAGCACTGGCGGAATTCCAGCGCGCCGTAGAGCTCGACACTTCCAGTTTCATCGCGCAGCAGGAGGTGCGGCGCACGGTGGACATGATCCAGCGCAAGGAGCGGCAGCGGACCCAACCGAAGGCCGAGGCGCCCATGTTCAAGTTTCCCGACGACGTTAGCGAGTCGGTGGAACTGCAGCCGCTCTCGAACGCCGCCATCACCCTGAAAATGACCGCGAGTGCCGACGCGGCTTACAAGACCATCTGCAAGCTGGCGGGAATCAATATGCTCACCGATTCCGAGTGGAGGCCGCAAAAAATCACCATCGACTTGACCGATGTGACGCTGCGCGAAGCGTTGGAGATGGTTCGCCTCCAGTCGAAGACTTTTTGGCGCGCGGTGTCGCCGAATACGATTTTTATCGCCACGGATTCGCCCGCCAAGCGCAAAGAGCTGGAACAGAACGTCATGAAGACGTTCTACCTGCGTAATCTCTCGACCCCGGCCGAACTACAGGAAGCGGCCAACATGGTCCGCCAGATGCTGGACGTGACCCGCGTTCAACTACTGCAGGCACAGGGCGCCCTGATGGTGCGCGGCACGCGCGACCAGATGGTCCTCGCCGAAAAGCTGCTGGCCGATATCGACAAACCCAAGTCTGAGGTGGTGATCGATATCGCCGTGATGGAAGTCAGCCGCGACCGGATCCGCACTCTGGGGACGAACGTACCTACATCCGGCGGCTTCGGGTACGTCGGGAGCAACTCCAGCGCAAGCGGGAGCACAAGCGGAAGCGGAACGAGCGGCGGCGGACTCAATGTGAACGTCGGCAATCTATCGTTTAACCTTCCTTCCTCAGCTTCGTTTACGTTCCTGGCGAGCGACAGCAACGCCAAGGTGCTGCAAAACCCTCAAATTCGAGCTCTGAATGACGAAAAGTCCACGCTCAGAATCGGCGACCGCGTACCGATCGCCACCGGCTCGTTCCAGCCCGGCATTGTGGGTGGAGGCGGGGTTAGTCCGCTGGTCAGCACGCAATTCCAATATCTGGATGTCGGAGTAAATATCGATATTACTCCGCACATTCATTCCGATCACGAAGTCACTCTGAAGATGCAATTGGAGATTTCCTCGGTAACTGGCTCGCAGAGTATTGGTGGGATCACGCAGCCAATCATTGGGCAGCGCCGGATTGAGCATGTTACACGACTGGTCGATGGCGAGGTCAACCTGCTTGCCGGCATTCTGGAAGATTCCGAGACACAATCCATGAGCGGCTATCCCTGGATCAGTAAGATTCCGATCCTCAAATACTTGTTTGCGCAAGAAAACAAGCAGCGCCAGGAGAATGAGATTGTCTTTGCGATTACGCCGCACATCGTGCGGTCGCAGGATGTAACCGAGGACAACTTGCGCACGATCGAAGTCGGCACCGGCACCTTGACTGAATTGCGGCGGAAACCGCCCGCTCCGGCGGCCGCCACTCCCGAGCATCCGGCTGAGCCGGCAAAGCCGCAACAGCAGCCTGCGCCGCCGGCCGCGAAGAAGGCTAAATAGTCCGGTGGAGTAAGTCGGGTTTGGGCGACGCCGCCCGCGGTACAATGTCAAATTCCGGCTAAAGGGGATTCGACATGAAAGTACCGGTAGTCTATTCGCTCTGCCTGGCGCTCATTGCGCCGCTGGCGTGGTCCGCAGATCCGCCGCCTTTGCGCGGCTATACCGCGGACTCTTCCCGCTCTGAACGGGAATGGGAAAGCAAGTTCCGAGCGATTCCAGGCACGAAGGAGTTGCGCGCAGGCATGGAGCGGCTTTCGGCCCGGCCGCACCACGTCGGGTCGCCGTACGACAAGGATAACGCCGAGTGGATTCTCGCCCGGTTCAAGGAGTGGGGGCTGGACGCCAGGATCGAGACCTTCGACGTCCTCTTTCCAACCCCGAAGGAACGGCTGCTGGAGATGGTGGAGCCGCTGCACGTCACGGCCAAGATCGCCGAACCCACCGTCCCGGCGGACCCGACCTCGTCGCAGCATGACGAGCAGCTTCCCACCTACAACGCCTACTCGATCGATGGCGACGTGACCGCGCCGCTGGTTTATGTGAACTACGGAGTGCCGGCCGATTACGAGCAACTGGACCGGCTGGGTATTTCAGTCAAGGGAGCGATCGTGATCGCGCGCTATGGCGGGTCGTGGCGCGGGATCAAACCCAAAGTGGCGGGCGAGCACGGCGCCGTCGGCTGCCTGATCTATTCCGATCCGGGCGACGATGGTTTCCAGGCGGGCGAGACATTTCCCGACGGTCCCTACCGTCCGAAAGACGGCGCGCAGCGCGGCAGCGTGATGGACATGCCGGTGTATCCGGGCGACCCGCTGACACCTGGCGTGGGCGCTACCAAAGACGCCAAACGGCTGGCGCTCAGCGAGGCTGTTACCCTGACCAAGATCCCGGTGATGCCGATTTCCTACGCCGATGCGCAGCCGATGCTGGCGGCGCTCAAGGGGCCAATGGCGCCCGGAGCCTGGCGCGGCGCGCTGCCCATCACCTATCACGTGGGGCCCGGGCCGGCCAAGGTCCACTTGAAGCTCAAGTTCAACTGGGACCTCAAGCCGCTCTACGACGTGATCGCGCGCATTCCCGGTTCGACATACCCCGACGAGTGGATCATTCGCGGCAACCACCACGATGCCTGGGTGAACGGCGCCGAAGATCCGATCTCGGGGCTGATGCCGGAACTGGAGGAAGCGCGCGCGCTCGGCGCTCTGCTGAAACAGGGCTGGAAGCCGAAACGCACCATCATTTATTGCGCCTGGGACGGCGAAGAGCCGGGGCTGCTGGGGTCGACCGAATGGGCCGAAGCCCATGCCGAGGAACTGCGCCAGCACGCCGCCGTGTACATCAATACCGACGGCAACGGGCGCGGAATGCTGAACATTTCAGGCTCCCACACGCTGGAGCAGTTCATGAACGGCGTGGCGCGCGATATCGCCGACCCGGAGTCGAAGGGCACGGTGTGGAATCGCATGCAGGCCTACGAGATCGCCCATCCGCCAGTGAACCACCCAGAGGAACCGCGGCAGCGGCCGGACCTGCGGATCGCGGCGCTGGGGTCGGGGTCCGATTACACGGCGTTTCTGGATCACCTGGGCATCGCCTCCGTGGACCTCGGATTCGGCGGCGAGGATGGCGGCGGCATCTACCATTCCATCTACGACGATTTCTACTGGTACACCCACTTTGCGGACACGGATTTTGCGTACGGGCGCGCGCTGGCGCAGACGGTTGGCACGGCGGTGCTGCGGCTGGCCGATGCCGAACTGCTGCCGCTGGATTTCGACAACTTCACCGACACGATCCGGCACTACATCGACGAAGTGAAGAAGCTGGCAGCCGACAAGCGCGACCAGATCATCGAAACCAACCGGCAGATCGACGACGGGGTGTTCGCGGCGCTGGTGGATCCGCGCAGGCCGACGGTGGCGCCGCCGAAAGAAGCGGCGCCGCCATTTTTGAATTTCGCACCGCTGGAGAACGGGTTCGCGGCCTTGCAGCGGACGGCGGCGGCGTACAACCAAGCGCTGGCTAAAGCGGCGGAGAATGGCGGCGCGGCCCTGGCACGGACGGCGCTGCGCGAGGTGAACGCGAAGCTGATTGCGGTGGAGCGGGCACTGACCCTGAAAGACGGCCTGCCGAACCGGCAATGGTTCCAGCACCAGATCTACGCGCCCGGCTTTTATACGGGGTACGGCGTGAAGACGCTGCCGGCGGTGCGCGAGAGCATCGAACAGAAGCAGTGGAAGCTGGCCGACGAGCAGATCGTGCGCGTGGGCAAAGTGCTGGAGAATGCCGGCGAGGCCATCCAGGGCGCGACCGGGGAACTGGACCGGGTGGTTACGGCTTCGAGTGGCCGTTGAGGAATCGGCCGGGGCCGGTGGTCGGGGTCGCGGGAACGGCAAAAACGGGACATAAATGTCCCGTTTTTGATGGTGGGTTTGCTGAAAACAAACGGAATAGGTGCGATGAGACGGGACATTTTTGTCCCGTGCGGGGGATCTTTCGGGATGGGCGCACTGGTGGCGGCGCCGGGCGTGGAACTCAGCGGAACGGCGGACTGGGAGCAATTCTTCATCCCGATCGCACTTTAACAGACGGGGTCCAAGGGTTTAGCAGCCGAAAGTCCGTAATCTGTTGAAATTGCTGGAGAAAATATTTTTGAATTGGCGGTGACGGCTGCGAAGAGGGCCAGGGGAACAAGAATCCCGGGTGGCCGGGGTGGGCGGCGGTCGATGGGTCAGGTGACGGCACATTACGAGAGCGTTTCGGAGGAGGCGCGACTGCGCACCGGATGGGGCGCGCTGGAATTCGCGCGCTCCCAGGAGATCCTGCACCGGCACCTCCCGCACCCACCGGCAGTGGTGCTCGATATCGGCGGCGCGGCCGGGATCTACAGCGCGTGGCTGTCGTCGGTGGGATACCGCGCGTATTTACTCGACCTGGTGTACAAGCACGCCGCTCTGGCGCGCGCCGCGGGCGTGACCCCGGTCGTGCAGGGCGATGCGCGAGTGCTGCCGTATGCGGACGCTTGCGCGGACGCCGTCCTGCTGATGGGCCCTCTCTACCATTTGACCGAGCGCAAATGTCGAGTCAAGGCGTTGGCCGAGGTGCGGCGCGTGCTGCGTCCAGGCGGTGTGGTGTTCGCGGCGGGCATCTGCCGGTATGCGTCCCTCATGGCTGCGCTCGTGCTTGGGCTCCTAAACGATCCCAATCTGGCGCCGATCCTGCGGCGGAATCTGGACGAGGGTCAACACCGCAATCCGGGCGGCGACCCGCTATACTTCACAACGGCCTATATGCACCTGCCGCAGGAGTTACGCGACGAGATGGAAGAAGCGGGATTCACGGTGGAGGATCTGCTGCCTGTGGAAGGCCCCGCGTGGCTGGCCAAGGACTTCGACGAGGCATGGGCGGACGAGGCACAGAGGAAGCGGCTGCTGGATGCGACGCGGCGGGTAGAACGGGAACCCGGGCTGACCGGGGTCAGCCCCCATCTGCTGGCGGTGGGGCGCCGGTAGCCCGGCCGCCAACCACTACACTGGTTGCAGGATGCGATTCATATTTTACTTTCTCCCGTCGCTGCTGGCCGCGCAAACCTACGATATCGTCCTGCATAGGGGCCGGGTCCTCGATCCGGAATCGGGGCTGGATGGAATTCGCGACGTCGGCATCACCGGCAAGAAGGTAGCCGCAATCTCCACGCGGCCCGTGCGCGGCAAGGTCGAAATCGATGCCGCCGGGCTGACCGTCGCGCCCGGATTTATCGACCTGCACTCGCACGGGCAAACGCCGGAGAACTACCGCTACAAGGCGATGGACGGCGTCACGACCGCGCTGGAACTGGAAGTCGGTGTCTCGCCCGTAAGCGAGTGGTATGCGGCGCGGCAGCGCAAGGCCCTGATCCACTTCGGCGCCAGCTCAGGGCACATCCCGGCGCGGATGGCCATCATGAAGGACACGGGCGCCTTCCTGCCGCGGGATACCGCCATGAACCGCCGGGCCACGTCGGAAGAACGGAAGGCAATCGCGGCGGCGGTGCAAAAGGGACTGGACGAAGGCGCGTTGGGACTGGGCTTGGGTCTGGCTTACACTCCCACCGCCAGCGCCGAGGAGATCCTGGACCTGTTCTATCTGATGGCGAAGTGGAAGCGGCCAGTCTTCGTTCACATGCGCGATGCCGGCGGCGGGGTTCCGGGCGTGATCGAGTCGCTGCAGGAAGTGATCGCGGATGCCGCTGCTTCCGGCGCCTCGCTCCATGTTGTGCACCTCAACAGCATGGCCGTGAAGAAAACACCGGAAGCCCTGCGGATGATCGAAGGCGCCCGCGCTCGCGGGGTGGACATCACGACCGAAGCCTACCCTTATATTGCGGCCCATACGCGGTTAGAATCGGCACTGTTTGACCAAGGCTGGCAAGAGAAGCTGGGAGCGACCTATTCCGACCTGCAATGGGACGCGACTGGCGAACGGCTCACGGCGGAATCGTTCGAGCGCTACCGCAAGCAGGGCGGAGGAGTGGTGATCTTCCATAACACGGAGGAGATGGTGCGGACGGCCATCGCGAACCCTCTGGTGATGATCGCCAGCGATGGCGGAATCACCGATGGCAAGGGCCACCCCCGCGGCGCCGGCACCTACGCCCGCGTGCTCGGGCGATACGTGAGGGAGCAGAAAGCGATATCCCTGATGGATGCCGTTCGTAAGGCTTCCCTACAGCCGGCGCAACGGCTCGAAGCCATGTCGCCGCAGATGCGCCAGAAGGGCCGGCTGAAAGCGGGAGCGGATGCAGACATTGCCGTGTTCGATGCGGAGCATGTGATCGACAAGGCCACTTTCGAAAACCCGGCACAGTATTCCGAAGGCTTTCGATACGTTCTGGTGGAGGGCACCTTCGTGGTTCGCGACGGCAAATTGCAGGAGGGCGTGGCGCCCGGACAAGCGATTCGGGCGCAGTGATCGAGGCCTTCCATTGGATGCCGGAACAGCTCGTAGCGGGTTAGCGCTCCATCCTCACGAGCGCAAGAATGAGTGACCATCGGCCCGGATTGTTCCCCACATCTTTATGGCCGTGCTTCTTTCGCGAAGGTTTCCACGCGGTGCAACCGCACCTTCACCTCCACGCGCGAGCCGAGCCGGTTGATGATCGACAGGAGGCGATCCACGGTGAACCGTCCGAGGTCCGCGTTGCGGATGCGCGAGAAGTCGGCCGCCGCAATGCCGGTTCGATTATGCGCCGCTCGCACGGACAGGTGTTCCCGGTCGAGCGCCTTGATAATTTGGGCGGCCAGGATACCCTTGAATTGCTCCGCGTCTGCGTTTTTGTGCCCGAGGTCGCGGAACACATTGCCGCTTCCCCGCACCACTTCCAGCTTTTCGGTTTTCATCGCAGCATCTCCTTAAGGCTGTTCAAGCGGTCCTTGATCAGGTCGATTTCGCGTTGCGGCGTCTTGCCCTCCCGCGTGGCTTTTTTCTGGAACGCACGAACCACCCAGATTTCATCGGCGAGCTGTACCGCGTAGACCACGCGGAACGCATCGCCCTTGAACGGCAACGCTATTTCAAACACGCCCGGCCCCAGGCCGTGCAGAGGCTTCGCAACGTCGGCCTTTCCGCCTTCCGCTGCGATGGTCAGGGCCGCCAGGCATATCGACCTGGCCCCTTCCTGGAACGTCTCGGATTCCACAGCAACAGCCACGACCAACATGTCGATCATGGGCCCTTCCGTGCTCCCGAGCGATCTCCGCGGCAGATGCCCACAACGCCTCCGGAATTGGCAAGCGGCCTTGGTGCGAACTCCGCCAGCGCTCAAGGCGCCGATAAACTCTCTGCATTCCGGTAGGAACTTCAGGCAGGGTGTTGGTGGTCATCGTCGGTCCTCCGTCCCTTTGCCGGGACTGGCACCGACGTTACCAGCTACGGGCAGGCTACGTCATGCAGGCTTACCGAAAGCTCACAGAAGTCTGCAGCTGAAACGGGGGAGGTCGTCATAGGGCGCGAGGACAAAAGTGACTCTTAGCCCTCTGGGAGTTGGCGAGGTTCAACGTGCTGCCGGTGTGAAGCTGCTAGAGTCAACTAATCATACTCAACAACGCGGCAAAACCAGGCAACTCCCGCCGCCTCGCCAGCCCGAAGGTAAGTGTAATGTAATCAACCGAACTGACAAAGGTTTCATCACAACCTCTGGGAGCCACTTGTGGCTCCATTCTTGCGAAAGCCTGTCCTTAGTGAATCTCGATGGCGTTGTACTTGGGGTTGTTACTGTTGGAGTCGCCCTTCGCAGGCTTGGCGTGGATGAACTTGATGACAACCTTGCCATCCTGGCCGACCTCCACGGGATACCGAACGTCCACCGCCTTCAGCGGGCCACCGGCACGTTCCGCCACATCAAAGGCCTTTTCCACCACTTGATCGTTGATATCGATATCGAAGGCGCGTTTGCCGGCCGCTTCGCCTTTTTCGTCGACACCGTAAAAAAGTTCGGCGAACTTGAGCACCACCGTCCGGTGGCCCGGTGGAACCCCAAAGATGGTCACGGTCACCGACCCTTGCTTCCACCGCTCCGCCTGGTAGACGAACTCTGTCTTCGTGGCGGCGATGTGCTCCGGCCGCGGATTGAGAGTACCCACGGTATGGTAAGTGTCCGGGAGCCAGAGGTTGCCGTCCGGATCCAGGTACATGTCTGTTCCTGCCTTAATCCTGATTGGAAGGGTAGCCGGCGCTTGCAGGCTTGCCGGGCACGTCTTGGCCCCAATCAGCTCCAAGCATTCCTTGGCTGTCAACTCACGCAGCGGGAAGCGCTGCGCCAACTTGACCGCTTCTTCGGGCTCCAGGGGCTTACTTGAGACCCCTTGGCCGTCGATGAACAGCAGGCTTTTGCCGTCGAGCGAAAATCCCGGGTACCGATAAGCTGCCCCCTTTCCGGCGTCATGCAGAGGTCTCAGGCCTTGGCCCCGTGAGGCCATCCTCCAATTCCCTCTCGCATCCGAAAGCAGAGCTCGTGAGCCATCGGCATTCATCACGATCTGCATCGGTCCGGTCAGGTCCGTGGCGAAGTCATCTAGAGGTGTGGCGGCGTTCTGAGCGGCCAGGGTGGAAAGTCTCCACTGGCGCAAGTGATTGTCCTGGGCAACCGCCAACACCTCGGCATCGCCCTGACCGGCAGTCGCGAGCCCGTGCACTCCTCCGGCTGGGATCTTCCAGGCCACGGGATCCAGCGCGAGGTTATTGAGATCCCAGGCTAGAATCTTGGCGTGGGTCGGGTCGTCCGGATCGGCGTCGGATCGGCCCGCCAGCAATCGCCTCGCTGAGAAGACCAGCGATGATATGTCGCCATTCGGTTTTAGAAATACCTCGTCGCCGCTCGATAGATCGCGCACGTGCAAATCACGTTTGCCCAAGAGGACCGCGATCCTGCGATCGCCGAGGGCGATGGCGTTCGCGGGACTGAGATTCTGGACGGGCGGGCCGTCAATTTGCCGTAGCACTTGAACCGAGCCGCTGGCCCGGGCAACGGCAATCAGGTCCTTTTGCGCGGCGATGCGAACGATATGGTCGGACCGGGCGGGGTCGTTGAAGGCAGTGTCTTCAGGAGGATCCTTGGCGAAGTTCAGGACCCGCAGATCCCCGGCGGAGCTAAGTACCGCCCATGTGAGTTCCGATCGGGAGACGACGCCTGTGATCCTGTTGATCTTGGCATCGTATTCCTGCTTCGGTTTCAGTTCAGCCAGGCTTCCAGTCTTCGGAGCGGCCTTCCGCATTTCCTCCACGTCCCAAAGCGCGACTCTGCCGTTGCTGTATCCGGCGGCCAAGAACTTGCCGCTCGGGCTGAACGCGACCACCACTCCACCCGCGAGGGGTACGCCGGCGCGGTTGACCGGTGAACCAGGTAAGGGAGCCGGCGGAGGAAAGCCGGTGGCTGTGCGGGATTCCGAATCGACCAGCCAGATCCGGCCCGCGGTATCGGTTACAGCCAGATACTTTCCATTTGGCTGGTACGCGATTTCTTCCAGGCGCTCTTGACCCGCGAGAGGAATCGTTACCGGGATCGGTACGTCAGCGGCCGGGGGTTTGAAAACCGCCACCAAGTTCGCGTCCACGACGGCGAGCGCGTCACCGGTGGAGGAGTACGCGACCGCTTTGGCGCTGAGACCCATGTGCCCCCCCAAGGGTTTCCCTGTGCCAAAATCCAATAGCGCAGTATTCCCCGCAGCCGAGGCAAGCTGGTGTTGGGCGGGGTCGGGGCTGACGGCGATTCCGGCTGTGCTCGATCCGAGCGAAAATGGGCCCGCCAGTGGTTCCCCATCCTTTAAGCTCCAAACCCGGCCCATAGCGTCTGCACTGGCGATGATGAGTGCGTCGCCGCCCGGGCTAAAGGCAAGCGACGCGATCCCGATATGATGGCCGTCTTGCGCAATCACGACAGGGCGATGGGAACCGGCTTTCAAATCCCAGACCCGGACGCCGCCGCTCTTGGTTTGGATTGCCATGTGCGAGCCGTCCGGGCTGAAACGTGTTATGTCGATCTCCTCCTGCCGAATCCCGTCGAGTTTCCATTCTTGTGCGGCGCCCCGTGAGTCCAACAAGAAAAGGTCGTTGCCCCGGTCAACGAGCGCCTGCCGCCGATCGGGTGCGAGCGCCAAGACGTTCCCCGCGGTGCCGGTCGAGAAGCCGGGGATCAGGCCCCAAATATCGAACGCCGTATCGTCCCGTTCCTTATCGGAGGAAGCGTACCTCCTTGCCGCCAACAATAACGAGAGTGCCCGGTCTGCCGGCGTGAGGGGTTTGAGCGCCTGATCTCGCAGCCGAAGGAAGGCCGCGGTACGAACCGCCCCCTCGGCTTCCGCCTCTTTCGCGCGAGCCAGGTGCATCTCCGCCGTTGCATCCGCTGCAGCTTTCGTCGCGTTCGCTTGGAGGACAAGGGCTTTCTTCAGCTGGTCATTCGCCATCCCTGTCTGCTGCTCGGCCCGCTGTGTCTCCAAGTTAGCCGCACGCCTTTTTGCTTCCGCGCTGAAATAGGACACAAGCGCCCAGCCGGCAGCCGCCACTGCCAAGAGCAGCGCCGCAACCAGCCAGGTCACCCACTTTCGCGCCATGGCTGCCTGGCTCTCGGCTCGGCGGCGCCGTTCTTCCGCTTCGATGGCGGCATCCCGGGCCTTGCGGCTCTCTTCCAGAAACGCCAACGCCTCGGCAAAGCCGGGATGATAGCGCGCCCCCCATGTGGCATTGGGCTGAGCTCTGTCGCGCCAGTCGAGCATCAGAGCCAGTTCGGGATCCGTCATCAGTCCGGCTCCGCCCCGCGCGTGTAACGCGGCGCTCTCCGCCAGCCGGCGGTACTGGGACGCCGACTCCGCCTCCTCGTCAACCCACTGATTCAGCCGGTTCCAAACCCGCATCAGGCTCTCGTGCGAGATGTCGATAATGCTCTGCGGCTGGTGGGCCACACCCTCCGGCGGCATGAGGAAAGACCGGCTGGGCTTACGGAAGACTTCGATCACGCCGGACACTTCCGACGGCTCTGCCTCCGCCAGAGCGCAAAGTTCCTGAAAGGTGGTGGGACGCCGGATTCCGCGGGCGTCCGTCCCTTTGTCGGTAAGCGCCTTAAAAATCTTCTCGCAGATCTGCTGCCGCCGCGGCGTTGCGAGTTCGGCATAGGCCTTTTCGGCATGCTGATCGAGCGCATGCGCCATGGCGCCGATGGCCTCATAGTGCCGGATTTCCAGCGGTCCGGCACCCTGCCCTTGGTGAGACCAGTAGGCCCACGTCCGGTTCAAGGCATGCTGCAAGATGGAGAGCTGGTCCGGATTGTCGCCAACGTCGTTGACCACGCGCGTCAGCAGCGCGGGGTCGATTTCCGCGCCACCGACTCCCACAGGCCCGGCGATGGCTGCCCGGCGCTCCTCGCGGGTCATGCGGGGCACCAAATACTGGCCTGCGTTGATGGCCTCGGGCAGCCCATGGAACTGGGAACAATCGCCTAGAAAATCCGACCGCATCGTCACCACCACGTAGATGGGACAGGACGGCTGTTGGCGCGCTTCGAGCAGCAGGTTCACGAACGCGATGGCCTCCGCGGCCGCGCCCAATCGCGCATAGCGGAACAGCTCTTCGAATTGGTCCACCACCACCAGCAAATTCGTGCCCTGCGGCAGGCGGGCTTTGCGGAACAGATCGATCAGCCCGCGCTTGCTCAGGCGCAAGTGCGTATCCACGATCTCTTCGAGCGCGATGGAGCCCTGGTAGTTCGTGAACAGCACGCCATCGTGAGACATGGCGGAGATCATCGATCGAATCGGTTCGCCGCCGGGGCGGAACTGCGCAATACGCCACGACGAACCGGCTGCCGACATCAATCCGCGATGCAAGGCCGGACGCAAACCGCAATTCACCAGCGAAGATTTCCCGCTGCCGGAAGTGCCCACCACGGCCAGGAAACGCGCGGTGGAGAGCCGATCCACCATGGCATCGACCTGGTGCTCCCGTCCGAAGAACAGGTGCTCTTCTTCCTCGCGGAACGGCCTCAGTCCGGGAAACGGGTTGTTCACGCGCGCCGGAATGGCATCCAGCATGGGCGATCGGCTGGTCATACCAAGGCCTTGAGGAACGGCGCCAGTAAGGACGGTTGGAAGCCGGCGATCCCGTCGATGAGGTTGGACTCCTTCTTGAACCGCGGCACCTTCTTATCCGTGGTGTCCGGCGCCGCGAGATAAGTGAAATTCGCGCGCAGGGGATTGTCGCGGCGCGATCCTTGAACCCGGGTTAATTCGCTGAGCTGGTGCTTGCGCCAGGCGCCATCACCGGCGCCGAAAAACAGGAGTGCGCCGCGGCAAGCCATCGCCACTGCTTCGTTAGCTTCGCGCACGGAGGCGGAGTCGCCCGTGAAGACGGGAAGCTCGACGTTATAACCTTTTTCCCCCAGGCATTCCATGAGGGGTACCGCGGCCTCCACATCGTCCTCCACGCAGATGAGATAGACGGTGGGCGGTCCGGAATCGGGCGCAATCGTAGTTTGCGGCTTCGGATCCTCGATGCGCTTCAATGCCGCCCGCGCCGCGCTCTTCAGCTCTTCCAGATCGCCGGCGATCAAGTCTGCCATGCGTTGCATCTCGGCGTTGCCGCGTAAGGCATCCAGGAAAGCCTGGTGATCGGGCTGGTCGGAACGGGTATCGGCGGGTAGCCAGATCAGCCGCTCCAATCGGCGTTCCTTGCTCTGCTGCACGGCCAGTTCCTGCTGGATCTGGATCGCAGACTTTTGGCTCGGACCGTCCGGCGACTTGCCACGCACGGAGCCAATCATGTGAATCGAGAGTTGACATTGGCTGAGCAACCGGGTGACTTCGGCCATGTATTCGCGTTCGAGTTCGGGCATGCGCTGGTCCGGGACGATCATGTAGCCATGCGCGCGCAGTTCTCCGCGGAGCCGCTCCCGATCTTCCGCGCGGTCATAGCTCGATTCGGCCAAATAAACGGCAGGTTTAGCGGCTGGGGCAGGCGTAGCAAGCGGGGTGTCGGCTTGTTCACTCAGCTTGCGAACCAGGTCCGCAATATCTTCCGCCAGGAAATAAATGTTTCGGCGGTAAGCTTCCCCACTTCCAAAGGCGGGGTCCAGCGGGAGCACACGACGGCCTTCGGCTTCGTGGTAGAACTCGTAGCCGATCATATCGCGCATCACGCTGGGAAAGGCCTCCAAACGTTCCGGGGGCACGGGCTTCAACATCACCTTGAGGATACGGGACTTGTCGTCGATGATGAGTCCGCCGGTGCGGGCGGCAACCTTACTAAATTCCACAACTTCGTCCAGGCACCACTTGGACTCCAGGTAGCGCGGCGAGATAACGGACACGAGCACGGCGGTTTGGGGGAACTGCTTGAAGATCTCCTTGGCGAAAACATCGTCGCCGCGCAGCCTCTCATCGCGCCAGATCCGGGCCGTCGCGCCGATGTTCGTGCTTAGGTAAGACTCCAGATACTCATGAAACCGCGCGACCCACCCCCGGGGATCGTCCGGCGTGGTCATGTTGTCCACGTGAGCGTAGCTGATAAAAAGGTGTTTTTCGAAATTCATCCCCAGACTTAACCGGAACAGGAACCAATGGCTTTCCTCTTGCGCGATTGTACACCCAAACGGATTCGCCGGTCGCGGCTTCATCGCGAGTGCGTACGGGACGTCATCCACGCAGCGGCAAAGAACCTGGCCGGACCGGCTGGGCTACGCTTGACCTCAAGTGACACAGGACAATTGTGGGCATCGGCGGACGCGGCAACGACCAGATCGGCGTCAGCAAGCTACCTTTCGACGCACCGACCGACTTCCGCAACGCCGTACTTAGCCCTGTAGGACGTGTAGGACGAATAGGACTGGTGTGCGCCCGGCAGGCGTGCTATTGTCCCTGTCTATGAAGCCCGGCGCTGTTGTTGGCCGCTGTCCGGTCCTTCTGTTGCTGACCACAAGCTATCTGCCTTCCATTTCCGCCCAGATTGTTCAACAGGGCGGAAAACTGGTGGGAATGGAGTCTGTCAACTCGAATTTGACTACAGGGCAAGGTTACTCGGTGGCGATTTCCGGCGACGGGAACACGGCCATCGTCGGTGGCGGTGTGGGGGTGTGGGTATACACGCGCTCTGGCGGCGTGTGGAAAGAACTGGGGAAGATCGCCCCATGGGCAAGCGCCGTGGCAATCTCGGCCGATGGGAACACCGCAGTCTTGGGAACCGGGGCAGGAGCGGCGGTGTACACGGTCGCCGGCGGCCTATGGAGCGAACAGGGGAACACCTTGGTGGGCACGGGCGCTGCCGGTGATGCGAACCAAGGGTTTTCGGTTGCGCTCTCGGCCGACGGCAATACCTTGATCGTTGGCGGGCCTAACGACGACCATCCGAGCGGATATTACGGCGGGTTCCAAGCGTTCTACGGAACCGGCGCGGCGTGGGTGTTCAATCGTTCCCATGGTGTATGGACCCAACAGGGAGGTAAGTTGGTGGGTACGGGCGCGGTTGTGGTTCCGAATCCCGTCACAGGAGCCCCCGTCGTCGCCATTCAAGGCTGGTCCGTGGGTTTGTCCGCCGACGGCAACACCGCCATCCTGGGCGCACCCGGCGATAACCGTTTTCTTGGGGCGGCGTGGGTATTCGCGCGTTCGAGCGCCAGTGTGTGGACCCAGCAGGGCGACAAACTGGTGGGCACAGGTTCTGTGTGCGCCTGCGCTCACCTGGGCCAATCCGTGGCGCTGTCGGGCGATGGAATCACGGCCATGGTGGGCGGGTATTTTGACGGGCAAGGTTCCGGGGCTACCTGGGTGTTCACGCGTTCGGCCGGGGTGTGGACCCAACAGGGGAGCAAGTTGGTGGGCACGGGCGCCGTGGGGGCGGTCGTGGCCACCGGGGGCCGTTATCCCGGTGCGGAACAAGGTCAATCCGTTTCGCTCTCGGCCGACGGCAACACCGCGATCATTGGTGGGCATTACGACAACAACTTCATTGGCGCGGCTTGGGTGTTCACGCGCTTCGCCGGCACGTGGAGCCAGGAGGGGAGCAAACTCGTCAGTTCGGATTATGTTGGACAGTCACTGCTGGGTTATTCCGTAGCGTTGTCCGCTGACGGGCGGACCGCCATCGTGGGCGGCCCCGGCGACCACGGTCCTGGTAGCGGGGGGCCCATCGGCGTCGGCGCCGCGTGGATTTACCAGATTCCGCCGCCGCCGCTGCGAGTGCAGAGCCTGACGCTTTCCGCACCCCAGGTGACCGGCGCGGGCAGTCTCCAGGGGACGATCACGCTCAGCGCCGCGGCGCCGCCGGGCGGCGCTCAGGTGACTCTTTCGGCGAGTTCGAGTGCGGTTACAGTGCCGGCCGCGGTCTTGGTGCCGGGCGGGTCCACCACGGCCTCTTTTCCGGTGACGGTGGGCGCAGTGAGCACCAATGCGTCGGCCAGCGTCACCGCGACTTATGGGGGCTACACGACGCAAACGGCGCTGACCCTGATTGCGGCGCCGTTGATCAGCGCAGTAGTGACCGCGAGCGAATTTGGGCGGTTCAACGCGATCGCTCCCGGCTCGTGGGTCGAAATCTACGGGGCCCTCTTGGCGTCCGATTCGCGGCCTTGGGCCAGCGCCGATTTCCATGGCGCGAACGCGCCCACGTCACTCGATGGGACCACCGTCACCATCGGCGGGCAGGCCGCTTTCCTTGACTACGTCAGCCCATCCCAGATCAATGCTCAAGTGCCCTCGACGGTCCTTACCGGAGAGCAGCCTGTCGTGGTGAGCGCGAACGGCATCGCGAGCCAGCTCTACTCGATCCAAGTGAACGCGCAGCAACCCGGGCTGTTGGCGCCGCTGGCATTCGCGGTCAACGGCCTGGCGTACGCCGCGGCGGTTTTTCCCGACAACGCCACCTTCGTTCTCCCACAAGGCGCGGTTGCCGGCATCCCGGCGAGGCCCGCGCAAGCCGGCGACATCATCACACTATACGGCGTGGGCTTTGGGCGGGTAGTGCCGGACACCCCCGCGGGCCAGATTGTCCAGCAGACGAACGGGCTTGCCTCGGATTTCCATCTGTTCATTGGCGGGACGGAAGCGATCGTGAACTATGCCGGCCTGGCGCCGAACACCATCGGCCTGTACCAATTCAACGTCGTGATGCCGAACATTCCCGCGAATAACGCGGCGCCGTTGACGATCACGCTGAACGGTGTGCCGGGAACGCAGAAACTGTACGTTGCCGTGCAATAGCGGCCGCGCGGGCGGACTCGCGCCCGGAAAGGGCCGGCATTCCGGCTGACGGACCAACGTCGAATGCGCCGCGCTCCGGAGTCTACCCTTTGGGGCACAGCGCGGCATGGCCGCAAACTGAGTACATGTAGGATTGGCGTTCTCCATTGGTACTATCGTGTCGTTGAGGTTCGAAATCACCGGCACGCTGCACAATACGGAGAACGCCATGCAAGAGTTTATCAACAAAT
>Ga0075030_100000079_pt1 | contig 66359 bp, 49 predicted proteins | sample LitLauG_LLR_2012_FD_71393 | JGI IMG/M metagenome (GOLD analysis project Ga0075030, IMG submission 71393) | Freshwater sediment microbial communities from Pennsylvania, USA - Little Laurel Run_MetaG_LLR_2012 | ecosystem: Environmental > Aquatic > Freshwater > Creek > Sediment | place: USA... | reverse complement strand
CAGTGGGAGCGGTGGACGCTAATTCTCAGTGCCGCGTTTCGTCAATTCCTCGGTGGCAAGGTCATCGGAAACACCGGTCGGCTGGCCGACGCCCCCGGTTAACTGCCGTTTTTAGGTTCAGTGGATCTACCAGGGTGCTTGAGGGGATTGGGAGGAAGGTAGCCAAATCGGATGGGCCTACCCGCCATTGCCGGGCATGGCACGTAGGCCCTGTAGCCTGACGCCGACTTAATGCTTGGCCACGATGAGCGTGTAGTTCTGGATGAAGTCGTGCGAAGCCCCGGCATTGGATGACAGATCAATGCGGAGCGTGTCCAACAATAGGCCGCTCGGGGACGTTAGTCTGGTGTCGTCATACGATACAGTGATGGAGCAGGTGTGACCCTTGGCAATCGCCCCATCCATGCAGTCAGTTTTCTTCAGGGCCACGGCACCGTGGAGAGCACCTGGTGTCACCGCCGTAATGTCCAGCGGCACATCGCCGTCGCTCTTCAGCGTGACGCTAAGCGTATAAGCCATCTGATAAGTAAGTACGCCGTTGTGCTGGGGCGTGAGCCAGGTATAGTGGGCACCCGGCGTGGTGACGAATCCGCGCGCCGACAGCGCGAGGTCTGTGCCCGTGGTGTCTCCATTCGCATTGACGGCAAAAACCACCTGCGTGCCGTTCACGTGAAGAGGAGCAGGTACAGCGGGCGCGCCTGGTGTGACGCTCAGGAGGTTGCCATACAGGTCCCATCTGCAGGTCTGCAGATAATTTTTGGTCTTGGAACCATGATTTCCGCCTCCTTTGCCAGAGCCGGAACTTCCGGACAAAGTATAGTAGCTGCAGTTGCCGACGACCTCCGTACCGTTGTTATCAAACGAATATCCGGCCACGGTCAAACCCCGATATCCGGGGTTGGGGGTAAATTGCAGCGGATACTCCGTAGCTCCCGCCAACGGAGCGAAGACCATCAGGCCAAACCCTACCAAACCGATCAACTTTTTCATCATTGCCTCCCCACCCTGATACAGTTCTATTTCCCCCACCGCCCCAGCACTAGGTTCAGTGGAACACTCACTGCCGCTTTAGTATACTGCGAAGCCTCAAACCGAATCCTTGCTCCGCAGCAAACACTCGTCAAAATCACCGCTTGTCAAGCTCCCGGCGAGACCCTGGCCCTAATCCACCACCAGCCCGTCCGCGTGGAAGTTCCCAATCACCACGTTCACGTGGTCTCCACGTTTCACCCTCCTGCCTTTGTTGGAGAAGGCCATCCAGTAGACCTTGCCCGCGATGGGTGTGCTGCTCTGGCGCAATTGCCCAACCTTCTCCAACTGGGGGATCACCAGCTTGACCCCGGCCCGCGGGTCGATCAAGGCAGGCTCGGACTTCTTATCGTTGAGCGCCTTGGCCTTATCCGCGTCCAACACGCGGTAGGCAAAGCGAATGATCTCGCCCGACTCCGTCCACCTTAACGCGAGCGAGTCCACACCCCAGACGAGCCCGTATTGGCGCTCTGCTCGTCTGGAGAACCGGGCTGGCTGATAGCGGGAATGAGCCGCCGCCGCCGGAGGCTGCGCGGCCGGGGCGGCCGGCTGGGCACCCGCCGGAGAAACTGTTCCGGCGCTCTGTCCGCACAGAGCGCCGGAAAGCAGCAAATTGGCGAAAATCGTTGTCCGAATCATTGGATTCCTGTTATCCTGCCGGGCCGGAGATCCATGCTTTGGATGCCCGGCCCGGCGTCTTGCTTAGTTCGCGAGGAAGGTGTAGCTGCTCAGCGTTCCGCTGGCAGTGTCAGCGAGAGATACAAAGGCTGTCGCTATTGCCGTTCCCGCCGTACCTGGAGTGTACAGCACGGTGATCGTGCAAGTGCCCCCCACGGCCACCGCCACGCCGGCTGCGCACGTGGTTGGGGCCCCGATGCTAAACGTTCCGCCGGTGGCCCCCACCTTGTTGACGGTGGGCGCCGAGATCGGCGTGAACGGCGCCGTTCCGCCGTTGGTAAACGTGAGGGTCCCGCTATGGGGGGTTGTGGTCCCGGTCTGGAGCGACGGAACCGGAAGAGCGAACAGGGCGTTCCGCGGCGTGAACGAGTTGGCTAGAACCGTGAAGGTACCCGAAGCCGCTCCAGTGGGTGTGGTAACGGTAAGGGTTTTCGCCCCCGTCGTGGCGAGGAGGTTGACGATCGAGCAGGTCACGTTGACCGTGGTATCGGTCGGTGCCGGAGCAGCTAGCGGACACGTGACGCCCAATCCGGACACGGTCACCGCCGTGGTACCGGCCAGGCCCGTGCCGGTAATGGTTACTGCCAAACCGGCGGTTCCCTGCGCGCCCGAGGCCGGAGCGATTCCGGTTATCGTCGGCCCTGTCAAGGTGATCGTGAAGCCGACGGTGCCTGGGCCCGGATTGTTGGCGGTGATAGTGTACGGCCCAAGCGCGGCGGTGCCGCTGAAAGCGAATGTCGCCGTAGCCGAAGTCGGACTGGTCACGGTAACCGCCGAGATGGTGACGCCTGCCGCAGGCGTGGCCACGAACGTAGTGCCGGCCGTAACAAAGTTCGTGCCGGTGATGGCCACCGAAGTGGTGGTCGTGCCGCGGAAGAACGCGGCGGGATTGACGTTAGTCACCGTCGCCAACGGCGTATTTTGCACCCCGATCGCGAAGCCGGCGGTGCCTGTGCCACCCGGATTGTTGGCGGTGATAGTGTGCGCCCCAAGCGCGGCGGTAGTGCCGCTTGCGATAGCGAATGTCGCCGTAGCCGCAGTCGGACTGGTCACGGTAACCGCCGAGATGGTGATGCCTGCCGCCGGGTTCGCCACGAACGTAGTGCCGGTCGTAGTAAAGTTCGTGCCGGTGATGGCCACCAAAGTGGTGGTCGTGCCGCGCACGAACGTGGCGGGAGTGACGTTAGTCACCGTCGCCAACGGCGGATTGTTCACCGTAAAGGTGACGTTGTTGCTAGTTCCGCCTCGCGTTATCACGGCGACGTTTCTGTTCCCGGTTCCGGCGTTAGCCGCGATGGCGCAGCTTGCCGCGACCGTGGTGGCCGTCGTCCCGGTGATGGTGCAAGTAACCCCTGATCCGGACACGGTTACCGCCGTAGCTCCGATCAGGTTGGCGCCGTTAAGCGTCACCGCAACCGTATTGCCGCGGACGCCGGAATTGGGGACGATCGAAGTCAGCGTCGGCGCCGAGGGTACCGGGCTGTTCTGGAACTCGATCGCGCCGATGTCGATGTACTTTGTACTACCTGCATCGCCATCGACGTCCGGCCTCGGCTTGCCGAAAAAGTCGGTAGTCGGCGCCAAGGCGTAGGTCGTAGAAGTGGACGGGATGGCATCAATCCCCGGCGCACCCGCCGCCAGCGCATAGTTGCCCAGCGTGGCACCCGTTTTCGGATTCGCCAAGGCCAGCGGGCCCCACCGCATGTTGATCCAGTTGTTGCCCTCGTCCACCGTCGCCGCCGGAGTCAGGCTGAACACTGGAGTGGGCAAGGCGTTGACTTCATTGGTACCCGGGTACACCAAGTAGCCCATGCTACCAAGTTCCGGCGGAACCCGTGAGCCGTTGCAGTACTGGCTGGCCAGGTTCGTGGAGCCCAAGTTATTGGCTCCCGGGTAATCCACAGCGTCCGTCAGCACCGAGTACGTCGGGGAGAGCAGCAGCGTAGTTCCAGTTAGAACGCTATGGTTGGCCGGGCCGGTGTCGCCGCGCACGCCGATGTCCCAATAGCTGGCGGCCGTGCAGGCGCCGGTTGTCGACTGGCTCGGCGCCGGTGTGGTGGTGAACGAGTTATACAGCGTAACCGTCTTCTGCTGGTTCTGCTGTCCCGTACCGAAGTCGCCCACGCCGATGAAGTACGAGCGGTTCTGCCAGATCACGTTGTTGGCCAGCAGCGGGACCGAGTACTTAATGCAAGACCCATTCGATCCTGTGGTCCCGTGCCCCGTCGGACAAGTGACGTTGTTGGGCAAGTTGGAAGTCAGCACCGTGCTGTTGGTGACGCTCACCAGCCCGGCCACCTGTGGGCACGATTGGGAGCCGCCGTTCAGCGTGCAGTTGGTTCCCGGCGTACTGGCCAGGGGTGCGAACAGCGACTGGAAGAGCACTCCCGAGGAGGCCGTGGAATCGTTGGAAGCAATCGTGTTGTTGACGATGTTCACGGCCAGCGCATCCTGGAGCGAGACGCCTCCGCCATCCCAACCGGCAACGTTGTTGGTGATGATGTTATTGGTCACGGTCACCGAGTTCCAGTGACAATTCGAAGTGGCGCCGGTGAAATTTAGGTTCGGGCACTGCGATGACCCGTTCGGGAGGTTGATCACGTCGGTGCCGTTGACGTGCTGCAACCGCAGTCCGCCGCCGCTGCCGCTGTCGGCGGAGTTACCCACGATCAGGTTGGCGTTGATCACCAGCCCCGGACCGGTTCCGTCGCCCGGCGGTATCGAGCCAGGAGTCGCAACGCAGTCCTGGTCGGTGGTGGTGCCGCACGGCGGCTCGGGGTCGGGGGCGCCCATGACGAGCAGGCCGCCGCCGTTGGTGGTGATGGTCGGGTTGGTGCTCTGGTTGAACAGGATCGAGTTGTTCGAGATCGTGCCGTTCTTGCTGAACCCGATGTGAGCCACGCCGCCGCCGTCACCCGTGCTCAGATTGCCGCACACCCAGTTGTACTGGAACCTGTAGTAGTCGGCGCCGTTGCAGAAGCTGACGCCGCCCGCTCCCGCCGGGGTGGACGAGAACAGCTCGTCGCCCATGGAGGAGTTCAACGTGACCTTGTTGTGATGAACGTTGACGTGCATGTTGTAGCAGTACGGCAGACCCTGGTTCGTGACACCAGCGGTCTCGCAGGAGCCTGGAGGGATCACGGTGAGCGGATCCGCCCCGGCCAGCGCCAGGTCAACGTGTTCGCCCTGGCCGACGGTGATGCCGCCCGACAGGGTCCCGGTGTTGTTGTGAACCCGGTTGTTGGAGATCTGGATGTTGTGCCCCCAGGCGTGGACGAAGATGCCGCCGCCGCCCTGGGAGCTGTTGATCAGACTCAGTCCGTCGATGCTCGACGGGTTGCAGTAGAAGTTGGTCGGATAGGGATTATGGGCCGCTGTCGTGTTAGGCCCGCATCCGGTGGTTGCGTTGGTGGTGCCGTCCAGCAGCGTACTGCCGGCCGGGAACGCAGCCTCCGCCCCGCTGCCGTAGACGTCCGCGGCGCCGGCGGGGATAAGCACGCCCTTGCCCAGGACCGTGATGGCCGCGCCTTCGTACGCGCCCATCAGGCTGGGCTCGATCAGTTGTTCGGCCAGGTTGCCGTTGACGGTGGTGTCCCAGCCCAGGATGCCCTCCATGGGCACGCGGTCCACGATCATACCCGGGTAGTTGGGCCCGCCTGAGGCGTAACCGTGCGCGGGATCGTTCCCCACCGGGCAACCGGCGCCGGTCGGGTTGGGCAGGCCGTCGGGCGTCAAGCCGAACAGACAGTTGACCTGCTTGCGCCACGGATCCATCTTGCCCGCGGGTTGGGTGTTGGCGTTGATAATGCTGGAGGCGGCGCCGACACCTTGCAGCCGTATCGGCTTCCACATGAGCAGGAGCTCATTGCGGGCAAGGGGGGTCGGGTCGACGATGATCAGGTCGCCCGGGCTGGCCGCGTCAATCTTGCTCTGGATGGTGTCCGTGGCGAGGACATGGGTCGGAGCCTTGCCGCCGATGGTGACGGTGACGGTGTCGACCGATTGCTTGCCGTTGGCGGCCGTGATGACCAGTTGGCCGCAACTGGCGGCTGAGCCGCCGTATTGCAACTGCTGCTGTACGGCGCAGGCGGGCACGCCGCTGGGCACGGTGACTGTGATCGAGGTGTCACTCCAACTGGTGACGGACGCATTGATACCGCCGATGGTGACACTTCCGGTTCCCTGCGTGGCTCCAAAGCCATAGTGGCGGGTGACCTTCTGCTTAGCCCAAGGATATCCGGTCATGGACGTGGACGTGTCCACCTGAGGCCCGGAGTAACCGTAGTTATCCACTTGCTGGTCACCCAGAGCAGTGATCTTGAGCGTGCTCCCGGCGGCCGGCCCCGCGCTAGCACCGAGCGTTGCTGTTGCCGCGGCTCCAGACCCGGTGGCGCCAGTGACAGTTACCGTGGGAGCGCTAGCGTAGGACCCACCGCTAGTGACGGCGATGGCGTTGATGCCCATCACAGCGGTGGCCGTGGCGTTGCTGTTGCCAGTACCGGTTGGAGCATTGGCAATTGTGACCGAAGGCACGGCGGTATAGCCCGACCCGCCATTAGACACGGTAATGGTGCCGACACCCATCTTAGCGGTATTCGTCAGGCCCGTGCAGTTGCTTACCGCAACCGTGGGAACACCCGTGTAAGCGCCTCCAGTGTTGACAGTGATCGCTGTAAGTTTGAGAAGAGTGACAGTAGCGGTGGCCGTTGCGGCGACCGTCTGGCCACCACCACTAAACGTCACGTTGTGAGCGCCAGTGGTGCAGGTGCCAGCCGTATTCTGAGTAAAGCTAACCGACACCACTTTCAGCGTGACCCCGCTGTTTGCGACCGTCGCCGTAGTGTTGCCGGTACCGCCCGGGGCCGCGATGGTAACCCCTGGCCGGCTGGTGTAGCCCGCCCCGGGATTGGTAACGTTGATGCCGACCACGCGCATGGTTGCCGTTCCCGCTGCGCCGCTGCCGCCGCCGCCCGTGAAACTAACCGAGAGAGGGGGGGTGTAACCGCTGCCGGGACTGGTGACCGCTACCGAGGCGACGGGAGAACCTCCTGGCACCCAAGGTCCAACTCCACTGCCGCTAGTCCACTGGCCATCCACCTCGCTGATCGCAGGGGTGGCATCGGGATAGTTGCAGTCCGGATGGTTGTAGCCTTCCGAGAAGGCGGACGTGGGCACCACCGGCGTGTCGAAGTACCCGGTCTGAGCCGGCATGAACGGTAGCTCATAGCAGAACTGGCTGTAGCCGGGCTGGAACAGGGGATCCGGGGTCGTTCCCGAACCCGCATCGTTCATGCACACCACCATCATGGTGGGGCCATAGCCCGTCGGGTTGGGCGGGTTGACTTCCCAGGTCGAGTAGCTCAGGCCGTTGTAGGCGCCAAACATATCGGAATAGACGCGCGAGACTTCGTTGCCGGCCCAGTCCTTGATCGACACAGGCAGGAAAGCCGGCGCGAATTTCTCGCCGAACTGCGGCGAGAACGGGTCGAATTCCGAGGTGAAGTCGTCGGTGATGACGCCCGTGAAGTGGGACGCCGTGTGGGTCGGAGTGAAGATCCAGAACTTCGCCAGCGCCGACGTCTGCTCATTCAGCGTGACTTCCTTGCGGTCGCACAGGTTGCGCGTGGCTCCGGCGAACGGCGCCACTTCGTGCGACTGCGGGAACAGGCTGATATAGTCGGGCACGATACGCGCCGCGCCCACGCACGGCCACGTCTCCTCGACGCTCCCGGTGTCGCCCTCGTGGCTGACCATGTTTGTTGCCCTTCCGAAACCCTGCGTCGGATTCTGGGCATTATTGGCGTTGTAGGCGGCGGCGACAGAGGCCTGGTCGGGCAGAATGTAGATACCGCCCAACCCGCCGAACTGCTGCACCGGCGGCGCAATGTAGTTGTCGCCGATGAGGATGTTCTTGTCTTCTTCCTTCACCAGCTCATAGCCTGGGGGCACAACCACTTCCACCACGTACTTGCCGGGAGCCAGCATGGGAGTGCCGGCGCGCCAGGGGTCGGTCGAGTCGGGGTTCGGAATGCAGCCCCAGGGCTCCGCGTCGGTCTTCATATGGCACATCGTGCCCGCCGGCTTCCCGGTCGTCGGATTGTAGCTGGTGACGCTGGGGAAGCTGTACATGCCGTCGTAGGGGACCGGCTGCGCCTGGTTCCAGTTGTGCATGCCGTCATAGCACTTGTACTGGGATTGGTACGGCAGCGCGGTCACGGCTGGCCCGCCGTGCACGGAGTTGTACCAATCAAAGTAGTTGGGCTGATTCTGGATCCCAAAAAAGTAGAGATCGCCGGGAGTAGTCAATGTGGGTCCAGGTTGCTGACCCGGGCAATTGATGTTGGGGACGCCGCTGGTTCCATCGAGAGCTTTCACGATGTTGCCGCTTGCGTCTCGGCGGAAGCCCTGCGCCCAAGCGTCGAAACTGCTGGTCTGGGTGGTGTCCACCAGTTTTAGGGTTTGGGTAACGCCATCGGTTGCTGTCCCCTCCTGATACAGGTTGACCGTGACATTCGGAACATCCGGCGTCCAACTGGTGTGGATGAGTTGCTGCGGGTCGTCAAAAGGCCGGGTCGAGGCATAAATGACTTCCCCCTGGATGCCGCCGGTCTCGCCTTCCGCGTACGGCTTCTTGCCGAATTCCAGGAAAATGTTCTGGCCGGAGAAGCCCTGCCAGGCGTAGGATCCAAACCAGTTAGGCGGATCGATGCGGCCGCTGGAATGGTTCGAGGTCGAGCTCGGAACCGGCGTGCCAGCCGCGAACGAGTTAGCCTCGGTCGTGTTGCAATCCGCACCTGATGCGCAATAGACCGCGCCCGGTAAGGACAGGTCAGCCGGCAGCGGGTACGATTCGTACGTATTGGCGAAGTTCTGCGCGATATTGGAGTTTCCGCACGGGTTGATCGTGGATCCGGCGCACGGGGTGCCGGCGGGGCTGCTGCCGTCGACTGGCCCACCTGTGTCATAGACCACGTGGACACCGGTGGTCTTGAAGCGCGTGTTATAGGTTTCAATCACATACCAACTGAACAGCGGGAAAATCTCGTTGAATCCCGCATAACCGTTCAGGTCGGTGTTATTGAAGTTGGAGTAACTGCCGTCGCGGAAGCGGTTATTGGTCGCCACCAGCGCGAGCCCGGTTTCGTTGTTATCCCGCACGCCATTGCCATTGGCGTCGAAGAAGGTGGTGGTGTAGATGTTCGACTGCCACTGGTGAGCCGCAATCTCTCCCATATTACATAGCGTCGCCGTGCTTCCCGCCCCCGGGCACAGTGGATTGCTTCCGCCGAAGCCGATGGGCGTCGAAATACCGTCCACAATCTGGTCGTTCCACTGGTCGAAGATGGTGAGCTTAAAGTTCCCATCTGGAAGGTTCTTAAAGTCGAAATTTCCCTGGTCGTCGCACTTGACGAAGGCGAAGGCCGCTCCGTCGGGATCTCCCAACGCGGCATAGCACTGGGTGAAGGCAAAGCCGTCGCGCGTGCCGCTGCCGTAAAGCCGCTCATCCGGCGGCCGGCTCATGCGCGCGGTGGTGACATGGGCTTTCAGTTCGTTGTTGCAGACCGCCGGAGCGGCGCAGTTCTCCGCACCGCGAGTATTGATGATCTGCGGGTTGGCGAAGCCGATGCTGACGTGGTATCCCGCCGGCCCGAACTCCTGGAAATAGGCCGGCTCACCGATGCGCATGAACGAATCGTGGGCCTTCTGGCCGTCCAGGGTGTTGGTCTGCAGCCACTCCTCGCCTCGGCCAATCCGGTCGGCGCCGGGCGTGGCCACCACACCGTATCGTCCAGGATAGAGGTTGTTGACCACCACCTGTCCGGCCAGCGGGGACAGGGTCGTGCCGTCCGATTCGTATTTCGGGCAGCTCACAATCATGCCGATGATGCCCTTCTGGCATCCCTTTAGGGTGGGGTCGGCGGCGCACATATCCGGCGTGGCGTTGGTCCCGGACTGGGTGACGTTGGCCGTCACGACCGGCGAAATCGGACACGCGTCATTGCCCGTGGCCGGATCCACGGTTCCCGCCAGGCTGTTGGTCAGCGGCATGTTGAACATGTCGTACGTCGGCTGGCCGGTCGCATCACCGGTGCCGCCGGCATCGTCGAATAGCGTGACCTCGAAGCCTCCCAAACCGGGCTCCTGGGGCGAAATGACGTCCACGCCGCCGCCCGCATCGTGCTCGCCGTTGAGTGGCCAGTCATCCTGGAACACAAACACGGTCAGTTTCGCCGTCGGGTACGGACTCGGCTGCGACAGCACCGTCACGGGGGCGCTAGCGTAGCTGGCACTGGCGACACAAGTGCTCGTGCTGCTTACGCCCGCTGTGCAGAGAGCCGGGATGGGGGCGCCGCCCATGCCATGGCCGCAGTGGCCGGCGGCCCTGCCGGCCGTGGAGCAATCCGGCGCGCCGCCATAGGTGGCGATGAACGGTTGGGCGGCATCGCCCGGCAAGACAGAGAGGTAGTACCGCTTGGTCGGATCCAGATGAACCTGGTTGGGATTCACCGCGGTCTTCGAAGCTGCCGTCCGGCAAATGCCATTGCCCTGGTCGCAGGCCACTGGGAGGCCTGCCTGCGTCTGGCCGGTCTCACAGGACAGCGGGCCTGTGCAACCGCTGGCCACAAGCGGCATGTAGCTGGTGTGGAAGTTGGTTCCAAAAGCGGCGGGGGCTCCCTGACTGGTGACTGTAGGGCAGGTCATCGGCAGGGGATTTGTGGTGCAGTTGGGATCGACGAAGAAGGTGCGGTCTTCTTCGATGATCCAGCGGTAGTCGGTGATTGGAGTCTTGTCCACTCCGTCCACGACCGTGACCGCAAGGTTGCTCGCCGTCGGGAAATTGATGGTCGCGCTCCCGCTACCAGTCTTTCCCAGCGCGTTCGTAGCCGTGAAGCTAAAAGTGACCGCAGTTGAGGACACTCCGGACACCGTGAATCCCCCGTTCGCATCGACAAGAAGTGTCCCCGTCCCGGCCGTGATAGCCGGCGCGGGCGACGTGGCAACCGTAAGCGGCAAATTCGCCGTGTCTGTGCAACCGGCAAGAACGCCGGGGGTCTTGACTGCCAGGTAGGTGGCGATGCTCGCGGTATTGGTGTAAGCACTGCAAGTAATGGTGCTGCTGCTCGTGAGGGACGAAGCGCCCAGGTTCACGGTCGCGCAGGTCGCTCCCGTCAGCGCGCCGTTGCCGCAATAGGTAAAGCTATCCGAAGTGAACGTGCCGGGGGGCGTATAGGTAAAGGTGCCATTCGACGCCAGCGCGACCGTTCCTCCTCCGGTGGTTGCGCATGTCGCGGTAGTGCAGGCGACGCCGCCCGTCACGACCTTCACGCCATAGACATTCACGTCGTTGGCGAGCACGCCCTTGGAGGGATCCGAAATGATGAGCGGCGTGCCCGCAATTACGGCGTTGTAGGGATCGTCGTTGGCTTTGGCGCTACTGGCGAATACACCCGAGTTCGGCAGCGTCAAGCCGTTCATAGTGATATAGGCCAGCATACCGGCGTCGCGCGCGATCGCGTTGCCCGACAGGCTCAACGCACGGTCAAACACCGCAAGGGGTGCGTCGTCCATGTCCGGGTCGTCCGTCGGGTCGGTATCGGGAAATGCATCGATCATTACGTCGTACGTCTTGCCGGCGGCCAGAAATACTTCGCTCTGCACCCGGCTAACGCCCGGCAGAGGGTTGCCGTCTTCCGCGATCAGCGAAAAGCCCGGGACTGACGCAGGGGTCACGCCCGTGGGGACGATGGGTGGGGTGGTTTGCGATCCGACGATCGAAGGCACGTGCATCCGCAAGCCGGCATTCACCAGGCGCACCAAGACGTTTCCGGCGACCGGGGTTGCCGTCGTGCCCGCCGGCGAAGTCGGGAACAACGAGGCCGAGGAGTGGGTCTTGTCGAACGCGACTCCGTTGAAGAGGTAATACAGGGGCGTGTAGTTCACCGCCGGCGGGTAACAAGTGTGCACGGTGGGGGCGCCGCACCCTTGGCTTGCAACCGTCGTCACGCCCGTGATAATGGCGCCGACGCCCGGGTTGGTAGAGGTATCGACAACCTGCACGAAAGCAGGGGAAGTGGGGGAATAACCCGAGCCCCCGTTCGTAAAGGTCACGCCTGTGATCGCGCCTGTGGTCGCGGTGCCGGTCGGGCAGGTCGGGCTGGGCCCGAAGGAGAGCGTAACCGTCGCGAGTGAACCGGTGCCGACGACAGTCCCGGTCGTAGTCGTGGAGTTGTAGCCGCACCCTCCGTTGACGATGTTAGCGCTGGTAAGCGAACCCGTATTCTTGGCGTCCCACACCGCGGTCTCGCTGAAACCTGCGGTGTTTACCGCGGTGCTGACCTCGGTGTTTTGGACCGGGTCGATTTCGCTGAGCAGTAGCGGGACCTCGGCATTGTAGGACACGCCGGGATAGGCGGTGCCGGCCGTGGTCCCCGGCGCAGTAGTGACCACCAGCATTCCGTAAAGGCCCATCGGACCCTGGATAGACGGGTGCGTGCCCGACTCGATCAGGTACGTGCCCGGACGGAGGTTCGACCAGGTAAGAGTTCCGCAGCCGGTGGCCGGCGTCCCTGCGGCCGGAGCGCTGCAGGTCGGCGTTGCCGTTGCCGCCACTGCCGACACTTCCCCTGCGAACGACCGCACGCGGTCCGCCTGCGCCGGCGGAGTGAAGCCCGGACCTCCGGCAATCGACCACGAGACGTTGTTGCTCGGCAAGTTGGTGTGGTCGGGACTCGGCGCGGTGGTCGCCGCGGTCCCGAGACCGCCGCCCAACTGACCCACGATGGTCAGCGACGTGGGAACCAGGTTGACGCCGCCGTTAAATGAGAGATTGTTCGTAAGGTTGACCGTGAGGGGTCCCGGGGGGACGGTGATCACTACGGGGGACCAGCCGCCGGCAGCGTTCGGATTCAACGCAGCGCAGGTTGCAGGGGCAACAAACGCGGTGCAACTGTAGCCCCACATGGGCACGGCAGTGCCGTCCGGCAGGGTTGCGGTGGCCGGAGCCGCTGTCAGACTCACCGACTGGCCGAAGGCCGCAACCGCCGCGAGGGGAAGAATGCTAACTACTCGTAACGCAGCTTTCAAGGTAGATTGGAAATGGTTGGTTCGCATGGTTCTTGTCTTCCTTCTCGTGGTCAGTTGGACTCGTCAATCACAAATTCCCGGGAATCCACCAGCATCATCATCAGCATGCCGCCGGGGAAAATATTGTTGGTGGTGATTTCGCGCTCGTTGTGCGAGTGCCACATAAATGCAAAGCCCGCCTCGCCGCTGGGCGAGTTGGCGATCGTGCCCGAGGGCGGGGTGGTGCCGGTGGTGCCGCAACTACCGGCGGCAGCGCCGGGGCTGCATCCCGTCGCGCGGGTGGTGGCATTGGGCCCCAGATAGGGGCTGCCGCCGTACCAGGGCCCGTTCGTGAAGATGGTCGGGTCGGGCAAAGTGGCGGGACCGCCGCTCGCGACATCGCCGAAGGGCGCGACTTGAACCGGCTTGTTGTGATCCTGACACCACTCAAAATAATTAATGGCAGTGGGCGCCCCGGTGTTGTAACCATTGGCATCCGGAGTACAGGGCAGCTTGGCTAGAGTGTCCTGGGATGCCGGATTGTGACCGTACATATCCCAGTTCAGGCCCTTGCCGGTGAAATAGAAAATCCCATCCATGGCCAGCCCAGGTGTGGTCGTAGTCGTGAACATCAGGGGTCCGGCGAGACTATTCGGATTGGTCTGGCTGAGAATTAAATTCCCGTCGCGCGCCAGGATGCGCACATGGTTGCCGTGCTCGTGGAACGGATGCTGCCACCGGCCCTGGCCGATGATGCGCAAGAGCACCTGCTCGCCCGGATGCATGTGAGGATTGCCGTTGTAGGGCTGGTGGGGATACTGGAGCGCATAGTTGGGGTCCATGTCGTCGGGCATGGAGCGCCCGTTCACCATGAAGTACGCCGGATGGTAAGGCTCGGTCAGGACATTCAGGCTAGCCACTCCAGCCTTGAGCTGCGCCAGCACCTGATTGTGAATGTTGGGGTCCATCTCGGAGAACTGGAACAGGTATTCCCGGTCGTAGCAGGCCTGCGGGTGGTAATAGGCCGCCGCCGCCAACCGGAAGTTGGATTCTCCCCAATTATTCTGAGCGGTTAGGTTCGAAGCGTGCACTCCGCTTGTGCAGGAGCTGGGGATGGCGGCCGGGAGCACAATGATCGCCCCATACAAGCCCATCTCCACCTGCAGATCGCCCTGTGTTCCGCTGTAGTAGGCGTGCGTGCCCGCGGCAGTGCTGGGAATGGTGAGGGTGTAGGTGACCGTATTGCAGCCGGTGGGGGTACACCCGACGGGAGCAGCCTCCTGTGTGAGAAGGCCCGCCACACCCCCCGAAGTCGCGACGCTGAAACCCGGAAACAGAATCGACGTGTTGCCGGCGGCGGCGGGAAGATTATTCGTCAGAGTAACCGTGACCGTTGCGGGTGCCGTGACAATCAGCGTCGGACCGGGCACCTGCATCGTGGAGCAAGTTGGGGTCGCGTTCGGCATACTCGGCAAAAAGGTTGGAGTATAGCCGGTGGCGCACCCGTACCCCCAGGAGTAAACCGCCGCCCCATCCGGCTGGGTGAGGTAGGCGTCTTTCGCCGTCAAGTTGAAGGTCGGCGTCGCGCTCGTGTCCGTGATGCCGGGAGCGGCGGCATAAGCCGACGCCACGAATGCTACTGCCATGACCGGCGCCAGAAGCAGCCGTGTAGTCGAGAAGAATTGATTCATTGTAGTCGCCCTCATTGCCGCATCGCTCCTAATTGACATGGACCTCGGTCATCAAACCGCCGAAGTTCTCGGCGTCGTTCGACAGGTGGTCGAGATTGGAGGTGTAGAGATAGTACGTGCCCGGCGGAATGCCGGTGGAATCCAGAATCACATCGAGCGACTCGCCGCCACCCAGCGTGATCGAGTTGGTGTTGTAGTACAGGTTGTTTCCGGCCTGATCTCGCAGCAGTTTGGCATTGAAGCCGATGACCTTCATCGGAATCCCCAGGGACGCCAGCGTCTGGTATTCCGAAACGTCCAGGCAGGAAATGCGCAGGAGGGCCTTCTGGCCCGCCGTAATGTCAATTCTCGACGACAGCGGCTGCGAAAAGTGGTTGACCCCATCGACCGACGCCGTCTCCATGGGACCTCTCGCTTGACCGTTAAAGACCGTGTCCGGGTAGCTCCGCCCGTTCAACAGGAAGTACTTATCCTTCATGTCCGTAAACCCTTCCGGGTTGAACGTCATGCCGACAAAGTGGAAGTTGGGGTCGAAGCCGTGGATCTGGAGGGGATACTCGACATCGTAGTAGGTGGAGCCGTCGCCGTCGTTGTAGGCGTACCCGCCGGTGATCCCCACGCAGTTGGTCCCGCAGTTTCCGATGGTTGCTACCGCGGGTACAGAATTTGAAGCCGGCAGGGGGTTGCTGCACAGGATGTCGGAGTGGGTGGTGTCGCTGGCCAAGGGGCAGGCCGTGCGGGGGTCCGTCTGCTGTGCCTGAAGTTTGTTATAGAGGATTCCGCCCAGCGCGACCCGATTCTGCCTTGGGCGCACATACAGTTGCCCCACCATGCCCATCTGCAAGTGCTCGGGAGGCGTGATGTGGCAGTGCCAGAAGTAGGTGCCGGCATCCGGCGCGAGGTAGTAATAGGTGAAACTGCCGCCGATGTTGATGGCGACCGAGGCGTCGGGCACGCCGTCGTAGAAGGAGGAAGCGTTGGGGTAGCCGTGGAAGTGGACCGTGTGCTGCTCGAACAGGTCGGGCCGCATGATCATGCCGACGTTGGTGAGAGTGAGGAAGAATTCGTCATCCTCATCGATCGCCATCATCGGCGCCGGGATGTTGCCGTTCATCACGGCGACGTCCATGATCTGGCGCGGATCCACGTGGCCAGTGAGTTCCGGGGTAGTCGCCACGCTTGCGGTCGAAGAGGAGAGGACGTCACCCAGTCCCGTGTAGGGGGCCGCGTCGAACGTGAAAACGTAGCTGTTCGGGAAGGCGTAGTTTGTGATGCCGGGCGCGGGGCGCGGGAAGCCGATGCCGTTAACCGTCCAGGTGCCGTCATAGCCCGCTGGCGGCGCGCCACCCGTTCCCGCGACGACTATCGTATCTCCTACTTTCAGCCCGGAAGCAGCGTTCAATTGGACGACAACGGTCGTGCGATTGCCGATCATCTGGGCGATGTCGTAGATGTTGGATACCAGCCTGGTTTCCTTCGCCAGGCCGACGGCGCCGTTGAACGTAAAGGTGCCCGGATTGGCGTCATTGGTCGTGGCGGGGTCGCCGGGCTGCAAGGGCGGATTAAGGACCGGATCATAAGCGTTGTTAAAGTCGCTCGGGAACGTCGTGCCAGGCAGGCCATTGGCAATATTCACGAGCCCAGACAGCGGCCCGAAGGAGAACATGTAGGTCTGGGTGCCGTCGCCCATGGTCGCGTAACCGTCACCGCCCGAGATCTGCTGGCATTTGATCGCGCCGTTCACGTTCGAAACCGGCGCTTGATATGTGGTTGCGCTCGGCGCCGAAAGCACCGTCGGACCGGTGTACGTCGGTTCGGCGTTCACATTTGCAAGTGCCGCTGGGTGGGTGATGGTGCTCGTTGGACATTGAACTCTGAACGATTGGGCGTTTGCGGTCATTACCGCAACCCAGATCAGCACTGCCAGGAACAAAGGGGTAGCTACTCTTCTGATCGCCATGCATTCTCCTGTTCGGCCCGGAAGGCCGGCCCTACTTAAATCGTTGTTAAAACGTCTCAGTCCCGGGCAAACACCTAGGACGTTCACACACACCTCAAGCGTCTGGCTGGACATGACGCCAGCCACGGACGAAAACCAATAATGCCTGTCGGCCTATAAAATTAAGGATCTAAGCAGGACGTGAGAAGTCTCCGCGCACCCGCTCCGAGCTGACGCAGGTTTCGCTCTCTCTCCCGACTTCTTTCTCCATTCAACAGCCATCGAGCGCTGCTTGTTTACGTACTATAGGAGAATCCAGCTCCGGTATCTTTGCGCACTAGCAAACACTCAAAAAGAATCTGCGAGTGGCCCGCGCTGGTGTCAGCACCGGACCCAGCCCCATCGCCGCCTGCCCACTTCGGCACTCGGCGGTAATCCCTCCCGAGGCGGCGGACTGTCCGGGCCGGCCTGGGGGGCGGATCGAGATCGAACAAGGCGTGCTGGAGAAGGCTGAGATCGGCGAGACGCTGCCGAAACCGAAGGTCATCGATTGGGGCGGTTTTGATAATCTGGAAAGTCCGGCGCGGAGCCGAAGCGCTGACTGAGGCCGGCGTTCCTGGAGGAAAGGAAACTTTGGGACCGAGGGCGCGAATTCCCCGCCCCCACACGCTGTCCACAACCAAAGAAGAAGTCAACCGGCGCGCGGACCATGGCGCGGGGTGCGCCTCCCCCGCGCGCCGGGGCCCCCATATTCCGCAAGAATATCGAGGGCGTACTCCTTGCCTGGTCAGGGTTACGGGAATACTAACGCTTTGCCTGCGGCACTGCCGGTTTGCTCCCCAATGGACAAACTCACGGTCACCGAGGTCGAGTTCGACGCCACGCCCTCAATTGCCGCGGAATATGCCAAATGCCCACCTTTGAGCGGCTGCAGCAGAATGCCGGCTTTCGTGGGAGTCGTTTCGTGGGCAACGTATCCGCCGAACCAGGTCTTCGTAAACGACCCTGCCGCGAACGTCACACTGAGACCGTCCAGACCGTCCACGGTGAGCGTTACCCCTTGGGTGCTCGGATCGATACTGGTGGTTGGGGTGCATTGGCCCAAGACTGCGGTGGCGCTCGCCTTCAGATCCACCACTCCCGAGACCGTACAATTGTTAAGCTGCGCTGACGCCTTAGGGCTGGCCACCGCAATCACGGCAAGGGCGAACGCCACTTGCCAAATCGTCATCAATCGTCTTCTGTTCATTTTGAATCGTCACTCCTCTTGAGATTTGGTTCTAACTTCCTATCCCACCCTGCGGGGGCGGTCCCCCCTTAGGCCGCGGCGGACATCGTCCGCCTGCCCAGCAGGTCGCTCTGAATGTACCCAGGAGACCGCATTACGCGTCCCGGATCATTGTTCCAAAGCAAGTAGTCACACGTTTTTTTTAAATATTTTAAATTCTCTAACCACCTTTCCCATCAATCGTTTACGGCCCGTCAACCGGCCTGCGCCGCCGCTGTCCGCAATCCCCCGTGTCATGATGGAATCAGGGAGGCCCTGGCTTCCCGGCCGTTTTACTGGTTAGAACGGGGAAAGTGGGACATGCATGTCCCGCTTTTTCCTAATAAGTCTTTTGTTTGCAACAATGGCACGCGAAATCCGGGACATTTTTGGCCCGCTTCCGCCGCCGTGTTACGCTGGCGCTTGATGATCCGGGTCCTGTTGGTCTTCGGCACCCGGCCGGAGGCGATCAAGCTTTGCCCCCTCTACCGGTGCCTGTCGGCCTGCGCCGATTTCCAAGCCCGCGTCTGCGTCACCGCGCAACACCGCGACATGCTGGACCAGGTCCTCGCTACCTTCCGGGTCGCGCCCCATCACGATCTCGACCTGATGCTGCCCTCGCAGACGCTGGCCCAATCGACCTCGCGAATCCTCTCGGCCCTGGAACCCGTGCTCGCATCGGACCGGCCGGACTTGGTCGTAGTCCAGGGCGACACCACGACCACCCTGGCCGCCGCCATGGCAGCTTTCTACCAGAAGGTCCCAGTCGGCCACGTCGAGGCCGGTCTCCGCACCGGCGATATGCTCCAGCCTTTTCCCGAAGAGATGAACCGCGTCGTCGCCACTCGCCTCGCCTCGCAGCATTTCGCGCCCACCGAATGGGCCGCGCGTAACCTGCTGGCCGAGGGCGTGGACCCCGCCTCCGTCCACGTCACCGGCAACACCGGCATCGACGCCGTGCTCCAGGTCAGCGCGGGACTGGCTGCGGGCCAACTGCGCGGCCGCCCCTGGCCGGAACTCGATGGCTCGCGCAAGCTGATCGCCGTCACCGCCCACCGCCGCGAAAGCTTTGGCGTTGGCTTCGACGAGATCTGCAACGCGCTGGCGCGGCTGGCGGCGCGGCCCGACGTTCGCATCGTTTATCCGGTCCACCGCAACCCTAACGTGCGGGAACAGGTGACCGCGCGCCTCGCCGGCTTGCCCGGCGTGATCCTGACCGAGCCGCTGGATTATGTCGCCTTTGTCGATCTCATGCGGCGTGCCTGGCTCCTCATCACCGATTCCGGCGGCGTGCAGGAGGAAGGGCCGTCGCTCGGCAAACCGATCCTGGTGATGCGTGAGAAAACCGAGCGGCCGGAAGCGGTCGAGGCAGGCACCGTCAAACTGGTGGGCGCCAACCAGGACCGCATCGTGGCCGAAGCGGAACGCCTGCTCGACGACCCCGCCGAGTACGCCCGCATGACCCGCGTCCACAACCCCTACGGCGACGGCCACGCCTGCGAGCGCATCACCGAGGCCATCCGCCGTTATTTTTCGAAAAAGGCCTGACGCGCTTTCAAATAGGCGGAACCGCCCAGCGCCTTGGCCACCCGCTTGGCTTCCCACAGCGCAGCCTGCTGCCAAAGGAAGCGGCGCCTCCGCGCGGCGAAACCAGCGGACCATTCCGGCCGCATTCCGCGCTGGATCACGTAGCGGCCCACCACCAGGCAGTGGCTCCGAATCGCGACCTTGGTGGTGGGCTCGGAAGTGAACAGCGCTTCGATGCCCGCGGCCGCAGCCGAGTCCGCCACTTCGAGCGAATAGTAGCCACCGGGCACCGAGGCCAACTTTACCCCCGCGCCCAGGATGTCCTCCAGGATGGCCATACTTTGGCCCCACTCTCGGTCCATCCCGGCGCGGCTCAGCGCTGCCATGCGGGTGGGATGCGAATGCGAGTGGCTGCCGATCAGGTGGCCGCGCTGCCGCAGTTCGCGAATCTGGCCCCCGCCCATAAAGCCCGGCTGCCCGATGCGGCTGGTTGTGACGAAAAAGTGGCCGCGCCAGCCGTGCGATTCCAGCAGGTCGGCGATGGGGCGGGTTGCGCTCACCCCGCCGTCATCGAAGGTCAGAAAGACCTCGGGAATGACGGAGTGCTGGGCGGGGCTTATCGTCGCGATGGCGCCCTGCGGCACGGCGGCCTCAATGGCCTCCAGGTGGCGCGCGAAATCTTCGCGGCGCAGCTTGTAAACGTTGGCCCCCTCGCCCGGGAAACCGCTGGACTCGAAGTCCCCGCCTTCCACCACGTCGTGGTACATAATGGCCATCGCCTGCATGGAAGCCTCTTCTTCAGCTTACAGGTGAATGGGGCCGTCGCCATCGCCGCGGTTGATGTGCAGTTCCCCATCCCCGGCCTCTGCGAGCAGGGCGGCGAGGGCCGGCGAGGCGGCGAACAGAAAATTCGAAGGCCCGCGCCGAAAACCGCAGGCCGCGAGCGCCTGGCCCCAGGCCGCATGGAGCTGGTTGGAGACGATGAGGTCGGCCCCGCGCCTTTCCAGCGTGCCGGTGGCCGCGCGCACCACCGTCACCGCGTCCTCGGGCGGCGCCAGGCAATCCACGATCGTGCCTACCCGAATGTTGCCGAACTGCCGGTGGTCTTCCATGGCGGTGTCCAGCAGTACGGCCCACCCACCGCCGGCGCGAATGCGGAGAAAGCGCGGATCCGTCGGCGGATAGAGGGCGTCAAGCGTGGCGGAGTCGCGCTCGGCCGCCATGGCGTAGCCGGCGCGCGCCTGCTCCCAGACAGGGTCCGCCCATGGCGTGAACGAGCCGGCGGTCTCGCCCTTGGCGCGGAGTACGCGGCGGCCGTGGCCCATCAGCCGGAGACCCAGCCAGCCGGCGCCGGTGTAGGCGGCGGCGTCGAGAATCCAGCGGCGCGCGGGCGTGGTGCGCAGCGCGCGGATCTCGCGCAGGAAGCGGAAAGGGTGAACCACCTTGAAATGGAATGGCACCGCGCACATGCGCCAGCCCAGCCGCTTCAGCATTTGCGGCAGAGGATGTTGGAAGCTGCCCATGCCGAGGGCGTAGAGGCGCGGCTCGCGCGCCAGGGCGTCGCGCACCAGGCGGAGGCCGAGCATGGCGTAAACGCGGTCGATCGCGCCTTCCGAAACCGGCAGCCGGTACTGGCAGACGGGCACGGTTTCGCCGGATATCGAGAACTGCTGCCGGCGCAGCATGTAGCCGCCACGAACCGCGTTGCCTTCGAGAGCCACGAACAGCTCCATGCCGGGGAGCCAGCCGGGGTCGGGGGTTTCGGGAAACTGGAATTCTTCGAGTGCCGGCTCGGGCAGCAGGCGCTGGTTGAACTCGCGGACCGCCGCCACGTGCTCGGCGGTGTAGGGGACGATCCGGATCGGCATCAGGCAGTTTGCCTGGCGGCGATGGCGTCGGCGATCTTGCCGGCGGTTTTCATCTGGTCCATCTCCTCCGGCGCGAACTCGAAGCCGAAGGCCTCTTCGAGCGCCAGCACCAGGTTCAGGTTCTGCACCGAATCCCAGGACTCGATCGTCTCGGGCGAAGAATCAGGGGTGATGGAGGCGCGGTCTATCTGCAAAACGTCCGCGGCGATTTCGCGAACCCGGTCGAAGATTGGCTGGTTCATTGCGGGTCGGTTCAATTCATTATGACAGCATGAGAGACTGGGAACGATGCCGGGCGGGAGCGCGTGGAAGCAGGCGGCCAAGACCGTGTTTCACCAGGCGGGCGGCATCGGCGTGGCCCGCTGGATGAACCGCAAGGGGCTGCGCATTCTGATGTACCACCGGTTCCGCGACCGCGAGGCGCTGTCCCGGCAATGCGCGCACCTGCGGGCGCACTACGCGCCGGTCGCGATGGCCCAGGTGGCGGACTGGCTCTGGCACGGAACGCCGCTGCCGGCCCATGCGCTGGCCGTAACCGTGGACGATGGCTACCGCGATTTCCACCAGGTAGCCTACCCGGTGTTTCGGGAGTACGGAATCCCGGCGACGGTCTACCTGGTCAGCGAGTTTCTCGACCGCAAGCTCTGGTTGTGGGTGGATCGGGTGCGCTACGCCTATCGGCACGGCAGGCCCAGTCCCGGCATGGCCACAGCCTACGAAACCATCGAAGCCCTCAAGCGGATTCCGAACGCGGAGCGCCTCCGATTGCTCGCCGCTCTACCGGAGCAGTTGCAGGTGACGCTGCCCGAAGAGGCGCCCGTGGAGTTCGAAGCGCTACGCTGGGACGCAGTGCGCGAGATGGCCGCCGGAGGAATCGAGTTCGGGGCGCACACGCGGACGCACCCGGTGCTTTCGCGGCTGGCGGCGGCAGAGGAACTAGCCGGCGAGATTGGCGGGTCGAAGCGCCGCATCGAGCAGGAGCTCGGCAGGCCGGTGGCCCACTTCTGTTATCCAAACGGATCGAACCAGGACTTCGGCGAGGACGCCGTGGAAGCCGTCCGCGCGGCGGGCTACCGTACCGCCGTCACGACGGTGCCGGGCCTCAATTATGAGGGCGCCAACCGCTTTCGCCTGGCGCGAATTGGCGTAGAGCCGGGTCTGGAGCAGAACTATTTCGAGCGCTGCGCGGCGGGGTTTCGGGTGTAGCCGTTGCCGGCTGAGACTTAGAATACCTTACGAAAGGTGAGGTTGATCCGTGCGCCGCCGGTCAGTGGGTGGCGCCCGTCTTTGAGTGGAGCCACGCCGTGGTAAACGAATCGGGCTGGACCACCCCATACCGCGACGTCGCCGCTCTCGAGGCGGAGGCGGCGCACCGGATCGGAACGGTGTTTGCCGCCCCATAAAAATACCGCGGGCAGGCCTAGTGATACGGAGACGATCGGAGCCCAGGCATCCCTCTCATCGCGGTCCTGATGGAGCCCGAGTTTGGCGCCTGCGATGTAGCGATTGATCAGGCAAGCGTCCGGATCGTAGCCGGCAAACCCCGCCTCCGCAGCGGCGCCCCGGGCGATGGCGAGAAAGTTCCCGGGCATCGCAGGCCAGGGCGCCGCGGTGCCGGGGTCCAGCGCGTCGTAGCGATACCCGGTGCGGTCGGAGACCCAGCCCACGCGGCCGCAGTTGGTCATCGCGACCGACATGGTGTAACCGCCGGGCGTAACCAAATGCCGGAAGGGTGCGGCCTGTGCGATCCGGGCTACTGCTTCGACCAGCGCGGACGCTTGCCCGGTGGCGAAGCCACGCAACAGAACGGCGCCTTCTTCGAGCGGCTCGCGGCCAGGCTGCGATGGATCGTCGTCGAACAGGGGAGTCATGGCGTGTTACTTGCTGTCGGCTCGATAGCTCCGCTCCCGGTAGTCGAAGTAATCGAAATCGGCGGCGCGGCCGGTTCCCGCCAGGTCCTGACAACACATCCCGATAAAGGTGCCGGTGAAATTAGGGTTTCCGGGGGGACCGGCCTCATCGGAGAGCGCGCTGGCGTCGAATGGACCGGGCAACCAGCGCCAGTCCTGTCCCTCCAACCGGTAGCCGAAATAGAGGCGCTCGTAATCGACCTCCACTCGCAAATGCACGGGCAGACCGCGGGGAATGGCAATGGGCGCCGAGAAGGAGTCCGGCTGAACCTGATCGGGGAGACAGGACATCGCGCGGACGTGTTTCCCAAGACTCTCGTCATGCGAGACGTAGAGGTAGTGAAATTTGGAGCCGTTGTAATAACAGACCAGACCGGCCATTTGCTGGAAATGTTCAGGCTCGAAGTCCACTACCGTGGCGGCGCTGAAGCAGTGCGACTGCTGCCGGCGCGCGACCAGGGCCTGGCGGAACAGGCTGCCCAGCGTTTCGCGGCCGTAGAGGCGCAGGTGTCCGGGACGTTCGGTCAGGCTGAAGAGTTGCTCCGGCCACGGCGACCGCAGCCACTGAAAGTCCAGCGGAAGCCGGGGTCCGGCGAAGTCCTCACGTGCGGGCGGCGCCTGGAAGACATGCTCCGGTAATGCGGGGGCGGCCACTTCGGAATACGGGAGCCCCTGGCCATCGACGGTCCGTAACCAGCCGTCCGCCGACCACACCATGGGCTGGATGGCCGTTTCACGGCCCAGCGTGCAGCGGCCGCGGTTGTGAAGCGGGCGGCCGCAGAGATGTACCAGGTACGTTTCGCCGTTTTGCGTTTCCACCAGGTCGGCGTGGCCGGCGCGTTGCAGTTCGATGTCCGGGCGATGGCGCGACGTCAGGATGTGCGCATCCGGGTGGAGTTCATAAGGCCCGGCCAAGCCGCGCGAGCGCGCCAGCGTCACGGCATGGCCCCATCCGGTGCCGCCCTCGGCCGTCAGCAGATAGTAGTAGCCGTTGCGCCGGTAGAGGTGTGGTCCTTCGGTGAAACCCAATGCCGTGCCTTGGAAAATCAAGCGGGTGCGCCCGACCAGCCTGCGCTCTTCGGCGGAGTATTCCTCGAGGACGATTCCGGCGAACCGGTTGTGGCCTGGGCGGTGGTCCCAGAGCATGTTCACCAGGTATTTGCGGCCATCGTCGTCATGGAACAGCGAAGGATCGAAGCCGCTGCTGTTGAGGTGGATCGGGTCCGACCACTCGCCGTCGATGCGCGGGCTCGTGACCAGGTAGTTGTGCATGTCCCGAAGCGAGGCGCCCCCGCTGCCCGCCTGGGTGGTGCGCCCGTAACGCTTGACGTCGGTATAGATCAGGTAGAACAGGCCACCCGCGTAGCTGAGGCAGGGCGCCCAGATGCCGCACGAATCCGGGTCGCCGAGCATGTTGAGCTGGCTCGGGCGGGTGAGAGGGCGGGTCAGCAGCCGCCAGTGGACGAGGTCCCGCGAATGATGGATCTGGACTCCCGGAAACCACTCGAAAGTCGAGGTGGCGATATAGTAATCGTCGCCGGCCCGGACAATGGAGGGGTCCGGATTGAACCCGGGCAGGATCGGATTGCGGATAGTTCGATTCATTGCCGCTCCCGAACCAGGGTCCACAACGCGGCCGCGCCCACCAGGTCGAGCACGCCGAGGCAGACGAAGAACGGCGTATAGCCGATGGTGGCGACCAGGGCGCCGATCAGCAGGGAGAAGATGAGCAATCCGCCGTTGCCGCACGTGCCCGCCATCCCGGCGACGGTGGCGACCTCATTTTTCCGGAACAGGTCCGACGCCATGGTGATGACCGTGACCGACAGTGTCTGATGCGCGAAGCCGGCAAGACTGAGGAGCGCTACCGCGGTGTACGGACTCTCCACAAACCCGACGAATCCAACCCCCATCATCAGGCAGGCGCCCACCGTGAAGGCGGAACGCCGGGCGTCGATCAAGCTGAGGTTGCCGTATTTCTGAAACGCCATGCTGAGCACCCCGCCGAACATGCATCCGAAATCGGCGGCAAGGAACGGCATCCAGGCAAACAGCGCGATGTGTTTCAGGTCCATGTGGCGGACGCTGCTCAGGTACAGCGGCAGCCAGAAAGTCAGCGTGCCCCAAGTCGGATCGGCTAGAAAACGGGGGAGCGCAATTCCCCAGAAGTTGCGTTGACCGAGAATCTTCCCGACCGAGGGACGGCTGCCGTCGTGGCGCAGGAACTTCTCCTGCCCCGTGGCGATGTAGTCCCTCTCTTCGTCCGAAAGTGCGGGGTGCTTTTCGGGCGAGTGGTAGAGCAGGAGCCAGAGTGCGACCCAAACCAGGCCCAATGCGCCGGTGATGACGAAGGCCGTTTGCCAATTGTAGGCCAGGATTGCCCACACGACCAGCGGCGGGGCGACCATCGACCCAACGGAGGCGCCGATGTTGAAAATGCCGCCGGCGAGTCCCCGCTCTCTGGCGGGGAACCACTCCGCGGTGGCTTTCATACCTGCCGGGTTGGCTGAGCCCTCGCTCAGTCCCAGAAGACCGCGAAGCCAAGCCAATGCCTGCCAGCTATGGGCCAGGCCGTGCGCCATGTTCACCAGCGCCCAGGCGGTGGCGAACAGGGCGAAACCGATTTTGAGGCCGGCCACATCGAGGACATAACCGCAAATCGGTTGGGCCATGATGGCGCCCTGGAAGGCTCCGACAATCCACGAGTATTGTTGCGTGGTGATGTGGAGGTCCTTGAGAACGGTCGGGGCGGCGACCGAAAGAGTGCTTCGGGTCAGATAGTTGATGATCGAACCGAGCATGATCAGGCCGATCATCCACCATCTGAGTCCTCTGATCCTGGTCATGGACGCGTCATGGCACCTGTGGTTTCGGATTACAACTATATTCGATGGCGTAGGGGAGAGCAAGCAAGGCCGATGGCGGCGCATTGGTGGACCGAGCCCACACCTTGGGGCTGAAGGTGATTCAGAGGTGGCGCACGGGCTCAGGGCGCCCGATCCGTTGAACAAGGATTCCGTCCTTGCTATGGTGAGGATTGAGTGAATCCCGGCAAAAGCATGGCTAAGGTAACCTCTAAATACCAAGTCACCGTTCCCAAGGCGATCGCGCAGCGGTACAGTATCCGCCCAGGTGATGACATCGACTGGGTGGCCGCCGGCGATGTGATCCGGGTTATTCCATCAGCCAAACAGGCGCCGCCTCAAGATCGGGAATCCAAGCTCCGCTTGTTCGACCAAGCGACGGAACGCCTCCGCCGCAGGACGCCGGGACGTAAGGCCAGGCAGCTTCGCGACCGAGGGTGGGCCAGAGAGGATCTCTACGGGCGTGGCAGCTCTCATTGATACCAGCGTCCTGGTCTATCGGTTTGATGACCGCTTCGCCGATAAACAAAAAGATTGCGACCGGGATCCTGAGGCGCGGCATCCTCGACGATTCGGTGCGCGTGCCGCACCAGGCCATTGTGGAGTTTGTCGCCGCGGTAACGCGTCCGATTCGCGGCCACATCATACTCAAGCCAGGGGACGCCCTGCGGGAGGCGGAAGAACTCTTGAAGGAGTTCCCGATCCTCTATCCAAACGAAGCGATTCTGCGCCATGCGATGCGGGGATGCGCAGCCTACCAATTGAGCTGGTTCGACGCGCACCTCTGGGCTTATGCGGAACACTACGGCCTGGAGGAGATTCTTACCGAGGATCTTCAGCACGATCGGCTTTATGGCACGGTCCGGGCCGTTAACCCGTTCATCGGTTTGCCGGGTTAGTCAGAACACCTTGCGAAAGGTGAGATTGATTCGCGAGGCGCCGGTCAGCGGGTGGTGTCCGTCCCTGAGGGAGCGACGCCGTGGTAGGCGAATCGCGCGGGGCCGCCCCATACCGCGACGTCGCCGCCCAGCGATACGGCAAGCGTCGGAATCGTAGTGGGCGAACCCGGCCTGCAGCAGGAGGATCGAGCGCGTCGTAACGATAGCCGGTGCGGTCGGAGACCCAGCCGACGCGGCCGCAGTTGGTCATCGCGACGGGCATGGTGTAGCCGCCGGGCGTCACCAAATGCCGGAACGGCGCGTCCTGCGCGATCCGGGCACTTCTTCGACCAGCGCGGAGGCTTCCCCGGTGGTGAAGGCGCGCAACAGTACGGCCCCTTCTCCGAGCGGCTCGCGGGAGCGCTGCGATGGATCGCTGTCGAACAGGGGAGTCATGCGTCCCTTTGGCTTCGGATTACAAACTAAATTCGATGGCAGATGGGAGGGCAACCAAGACGGATGGCGGCGGAATTCGCCTCGCGGCTCTTCGATCGGATAAGCTAGCGCAAGGAGAACCGCATGATTCGAGCTTGGGCCGTGGCGCTGATGAGCGTGGGTTGGTGTCTGGCCGCGCCTGTGGTCACGAAGGTGGAGCCGCCGGACTGGGTCTCCGAGCCTCAGGGCATCACGCTGAGGATGTTGATCACAGGCAGCGATCTGGCCGGGGCGGCAGTACACGGGCCGTTTTCCACCAAACAGGTTTCGGTGAGCCGGAGCGGCAAGCACCTGTTTGTGGACCTGGTCTTGCCACCCAATGCGAAGCCGGGCCACTACGCCATGGTGATCGTGACCGGGAGCGGCACTACCAAAGCCCCGTTCGATGTGGTGACGCCGCTCGCGCCCGCCGGGCGCTTTCAGGGATTCTCGGCCGACGACCTGATCTACCTGATCATGCCGGACCGTTTCGCCAACGGCGACACGGCGAACGACGACCCCGCCATCAGCCGCGGGCTGTTCGATCGCGCCAAGCGCCGCTATTATCATGGCGGCGATCTGCGGGGCATCATGCAAAGACTGCCGTATCTGAAGGACCTGGGTGTGACGGCGCTCTGGTTGACGCCGGTCTACGACAACAACAACAAGCTCAACGAGCGGGAGAAGTACGACAACCAGGCTATCGCCGATTACCACGGCTACGGCGCGGTGGACTTCTATGGCGTGGACGAGCACCTGGGCACGCTCGGCCAGTTCCGCGAGTTGGTGGACAAGGCCCACGCCCTGGGACTGAAAGTGATTCAGGACCAGGTGGCGAACCATACCAGCCCGAGCCACGCCTGGGTGCCGGACCCGCCGACGCCCACCTGGTTCAATGGAACCGAGGCTCGGCATCTCTCCAATACCTGGCGGGTCTGGACCCTGATGGATCCGCATGCCGCCTACCAGGCGCAGCAGGCCACCCTGGAGGGATGGTTCCTCGGCCTGCTGCCCGACCTGAACCAAAACGATCCGGAGATGGCGCGATACCTGATTCAGAACACGCTCTGGTGGATCGGGCGCACCGGCATCGACGGCATCCGCGAAGATACGCTGCCCTACGTGCCGCGCGCGTTCTGGCGCGACTGGACGGCGGCCATCAAACGCAGCTATCCCAAGGTCAACGTGGTGGGTGAGGTCTTCGACGCCGACCCGCTCCTGGTGGCGTTTTTCCAGGGCGGCCGGAAGCGCTTCGATGGCGTGGACAGCGGCGTGGATTCGGTATTCGATTTCCCACTCAACGCCGTGCTGCGCAAAGTCTTCACCGGCCAAGCGCCGATGCTGGACCTGGCCAGGCTGATGGCGCACGATGCGGTGTACCCGGATGCCGGCAAGCTGGTGACCTTTCCGGACAACCACGACATGACGCGCTTTATAAGTCTGAAGGGCGCGAGCGCCGAGGGGTTGCGCAACGCACTGGCTTTCCTGCTGACGGCGCGCGGCATTCCGGCGATCTACTACGGCGACGAGATCGGCATGGCCGGCGGCGAAGACCCGGACAACCGCCGCGATTTTCCCGGAGGTTGGAAGGAGGACCCGCGCAACGCGTTCGAGGCGGCGGGCCGCACCGCGGAAGAGCAGCGGATCTTCGGGCACGTGCAGCGCCTGGCGCGCATCCGCGCGGCGTCGGAACCGCTGCGCCGCGGGCGGATGGTGAGCCTGCTGGTGGAAGATCAGGCTTACGCGTTTGCGCGCGTCACGCCACGAGCTTCCGTGTTGGTGGTATGCAACAACGCGGGCTCGGCGGCGACCTTGCGGGTGCCGCTGGGCGGCGCGGGGATCAAGGATGGCGCCACCCTGCAGGATGCCTTGGGCGAGGCTGCCGCGGCGCGCGCGCAGAATGGCGCCGCCGAAGTCAGCTTGCCAGCACGCTCCCTGGCAATCTATCGTTGAAAGGCACCGACATGGAAAAGCCTCCTCTCCGTTTCTCCCAGATCTGGAACATGAACCTCGGGTTCTTCGGAATCCAGTTCGGCTGGGGTTTGCAGATGGCCAACATGAGCGCCATCTATGAGTACCTGGGGGCGCAGCCCGACCAGATTCCGCTGCTGTGGCTGGCGGCGCCACTGACCGGGCTGATCGTGCAACCGATCATCGGCCACCTGAGCGACCACACGTGGGGGAGGCTGGGCCGGCGCCGCCCCTATTTTCTGACGGGCGCGATTCTCAGTTCGCTGGCGCTGCTGGCTATGCCCAACTCGTCGGCGCTGTGGATGGCGGCGGGACTGTTGTGGATACTGGACGCTTCCATCAACATCAGCATGGAGCCGTTCCGGGCGTTTGTGGCCGACATGCTGCCGGAATCGCAGCGCACGCAAGGCTTCGCCATGCAGAGCCTGTTCATTGGGCTGGGCGCGGTGATCGCCTCCGCCCTGCCCTGGCTGCTGACCCGCGTGCTTGGCATGTCAGGGGCCGGCGTGACGGGCCGCGCGATACCGCTGACCGTGAGGATGTCCTTCTACGTGGGGTCGGCGGTGTTTATCGCGGCGGTGCTGTGGACGGTGTGCACGACCCGGGAATATCCGCCCGAGGAAGGTGCCCCGAAGAGCGAGGGTGGCGGGCTGGCGGCGGGCGCCCGTGAGATCCTCACCTGTATCGGGGAGATGCCGCGCGTGATGCGGCAACTGGCGCCGGTACAGATCTCGACGTGGCTGGGCCTGTTCTGCATGTGGCTCTACTTCCCGGTGGCGGTGGCCCACCATACGTTCGGCGCCACCGACCCGCAATCTCCCCTTTATACCGAGGGCGTGCAGTGGGGCGGGGCGTTGTTCGGAGTCTACTCGGCGGTGTGCTTCGTATTCTCGTTCGCGCTCGAGCCCATGGCGCGGGCGCTTTCGCGGCGGCGCACGCACGGACTGTGCCTGCTGGCGGGCGCACTCGGGCTGCTGCTGGTGGCGGTGATCCACAACAAATACCTGCTGCTCGTTTCCATGACCGGAGTGGGGATCGCGTGGGCGAGCACGCTCTCCATGCCCTACGCGATGCTGGCGGGCTCGCTGCCGCCCAAGCGCGTGGGGGTCTACATGGGGATCTTCAACTTCTTCATCGTGACCCCGGAGATTCTGGCGTCGCTGGGCTTCGGATGGGTAATGAATCACGTACTGGGCAATGACCGGTTGCTGGCGGTGGTTGCCGGCGGCGTCTTCCTGGCGCTGGCAGCGGTGCTGGTGCAGCGGGTGGAGGCGCCGGGGGACAGGGTCCGGCCAAGCTCAAGAGATCGTCAATTTTCGAGGGAACTGTGAGTTGTCTTCCAGGAAGGTCTTCTTGTTCGCCAAGTCCTCCGCGGTCGGCTGAATCCTGCCGGTGACGTCGGTCACGCGCGACACGAGCGTGTGCTCTCCCGGCGTCGCACCATGCCAGGCGTAGGTAAAGAGCTTCCAGGAATAGGCGCCGCTCGTGGCCGGATCCATCCTGGCCGGCTGCCATGGGCCGTCGTCTACGCGGACTTCGACCGACTTCAGCGGCGTCCCGTCGTTCAGCACGACACCCAGCACCGTGTGCCCGTTGCCGTCGCGGGTGACCCGCGCGATGAACGATTTCAACTGCATGTGGGTGACCGCAGTCTCCGTCCATTTCATCTCGCCAGCGATCATCTCCCCTCGCAAAGTGCGATACCAGCGGGCTTGAAACTTTCCGAGATACGGATCCTCCTGAACGTGGATGCCGGAGAGCCATTTGACGTGGGCCACTCCGTACCACCCGGGAACGAGCAGCCGAAGCGGGAAGCCCTGGTGGCGAGTGAGTGGTTCCCCATTCAAGGCGTAAGCCAGGAGGAGCCCGTGGGACAACGCTTTTTCGCGTGGCAGGCTGCGGCCAAACTGCTGGTCCACCTTGGTGATCTGCCCGCGGAAGTCCACGTCTTCTTCACCGTGATCGGCACCGAAAAAGACGAACTCGCGTGCCTGGGGCTTTACGCCCGCCTGCTCGAGCACGGTCCTCAAGGGGACACCGGTCCAGCGTCCGTTGCTCGCGAGACCTTGTAGAGGACGACGATTACCAGAGCACTCGAAGCCGAACACGAGGTCCGTGCTGCGCATTTTTCGCAGCTCGTCGAGCGAGAACGACTTCGGCCGGTTCACCAGTCCGGAGACTTTCAAAGCAAACGTCGCCGGGTCTATGACGGGATGACCATAGTGCTGTGTGGTAAAGAACTGATCCTTGGGGGTGAGGGGACCGTCGATCTTGCGGACATCGAGCGTTCGCCGGTCCGGGGCCGGCGTTGGGTTGAAGTTCGCCGGCAGGTCGTTGAAGGGCACGAGCGTTTCGCCTTCCGCCAGCGCCGGAAGAGCCCAGTCCGGCAGCAACGAGAACAGGCTCGCCGCGGCCAAACCTCTTCTCACAGTCTCGCGACGGGTGATGTGCTCCGACATGCTTCGCCTCCAAGCCGTGATGGATCGCGGCCTCCGGGTATTCTATCTCGTACGTTACGAGATCGCCAGCATGCGCCGGAGGCCTACGCTACAGGCGGCGCAATACCATCGCGGAGTTCTTGCTGCCGAAGGCGATACAGTTGGCCACGGCGTGCTCGATCTGCAGCTTGCGCCCGGCGTCGGTGACGTAATCGAGATCGCACTGCGGGTCGGGTTCGTCCACGTTGATGGTGGGGGGCACTACGCCGTCGCGCATGGAAAGCAGGATGGCGGCGATACCGGCCGCGCCGCACGCGCCTTGCGGATGGCCGATCATGCTCTTCAGCGAGGAGCCGGCAAGCTTGTAGGCGTGGCCGTCAAACGCCAGTTTGACCGCGCGGGTTTCGATGCGGTCGTTCAGCTCCGTGGAGGTGCCGTGGTAGTGGATGTACTGCACTTCGCTCGGCGGAATGCCGGCTTCGTCGAGCGACATGCCGATGGCGCGCGCCGGCTCTTCGCCGCACTCTTCCAGCCGCACCCGGTGGTAGGCTTCGCAGGTGGAACCGTAGCCGGCAACTTCGCCGTAGATGTGAGCGCCGCGGGCTTTGGCCTGCTCCAATTCTTCCATGATGAAGAACCACGCGCCTTCGGCGATCACGAATCCATCGCGGTCGCGGGAGAAGGGGCGGGAGGCGCGCTCCGGCTCCTGGTTCCAGCGCGTGGACATGATGCGCATGAGCTGGAAACCGCGTAAGATCAGGGGTGCGATGGGCGAATCCACGCCGCCGGCCACCACCGTGTTCAACACTCCGGCCTGGATGTTGCGGTAAGCATACCCCATGGCGTCGGTGGAAGAGGTGCAGCCCGTGGAGACGATGTGGCTCAGACCGCGGAAGCCGAACCGCATGGAGACTTCGCTGGCCAGCGTGCCGATGGTGCTGGTGGGAATGGTGTAGACGCTGCACTGCTTCAGGAGGCCGGCGTAATAGAGGCGGTACTGTTCCTCGGTGAAGTCCTGGCTGCCGCCGCCCGAGCCGACAATCACGCCGATGCCGCGGAGTTGATTGCGCGTCATGCCGCGGACATCGAGCCCGGCGTCGCACACGGCTTCGGCCACCGCCGCCGCCGCCAGGGGCACCGAGCGCGAAACGTGGGGGCGGTCTTTGATCTCGACGTATTGCTTATCGTCGAATTCATCTGGCACCTGGCCGGCTACCTGGACCTGGTATCCCGCCGGGTCGAAACGCGTGATGCGGCGAACCCCGCTCACGCCGTTCTTGGTGGCTTCCCAAAAATTCTCGCGGCCGATGCCATTCGGGCTGACGGCGCCCATTCCGGTAATCACGACACGACGCATCGATTTATTTTGCCTTTAGTCTTCCCGCCAGTATAGGCTGAAACTTATGGATGATGCCACGGAGAGCCGGCCGGCGCCCGCGCTGCTGTTCTTTTTTGCCGGGCTGCGGGCGGGCATGATCGGAGTGGGCGCGATGCTGGCATGGCTGGGAGTCAGCGCGGTGTGGCAGCGCCGCAGCTTCTGGACGTCCGAAAACCTGATGGCCAGCCTGTTCTACGGCGATGCGGCCATTCGCACGGGTTTCGCCTTCAGCACGGTTTCCGGTCTCGCCGTCTTCCTGATTCTGTACAGCCTGATGGGCGCCGGGTTTGCCCTGGCGGTGCGCAGCCGGCTGACCAGCCTGGGCACGCTGCTGGTGGGCATTCTGGTGGCCGTCTGGTGGTATTACCTCTGGTTCCACACCATTGGCAAGACCGCCATGCCGCTGGTGACGCTGCTGCACTCCGAGCGCCCTACCTTGTTCGGCCACGTGATTTTCGGGGGCCTGCTGGCGCGTTATCATTCGTATCTTCCACGCAAGGAGAAAGCGCTGGACGCGACCGCCCCGGCGCCGGACCCGGAAAGCCCGGCCAAGCCGGAAGGGTAAGAACCGGGACCACGAGGCGACACAGGCAGGAATGCATCTACCACCTACACTAACTCCAGTTCGATCTTCTTGGTCGCGGGTTCGAGTTTCACGATGCGGAAACTGCGCACCTGGCCGGAGCGCACGGGCTCGTTCTTGGCGCTTCCACCTCCACCCTGGCCGCCCTTCCAGCGGGCTTCCAGCATCGAACTGAGCGACGAGAGATCCGTCCTGGAGGCGCCAGTGTTGGCTTCCTGGCCGGGGGCGTCGACGCTGAGACGGCAAGTAGCATGCACGCCCTCGCCCAATTCCACTTTGGCGCGTCCGCCGGAAACATCGCTCATGCGGCCGGTCACCACATCGCCCTCCTTGTGTTCGGCGATGTATTCGTCCAGGCTGGTGGGGATGAGTTGCTTCATGCCGAGGCGAATGCGGCGCTTCTCGGCGTCGCACTCGAGTACCTGGGCCTTGATCACCTGGCCCATCCGAATGACGTCCTGGGGATGATTGAGACGTTTGTCGGCGCTGATGTCGCCGATATGAACCATGCCTTCCACGCCCTCGGCGATCTGCACGAAAGCGCCAAACTTCTGAATGCTGGTCACCGGCCCTTCCACGACCGATCCCACCGGGTACTTGTGCGCGGCATCGGCCCACGGGTCGCCCAGGGCCTGTTTCAAGCCGAGTGAGATGCGCCGTTCGGGCTGGTTCACTCCCAGCACCACGACCTCGACCTGCTCGCCGGGCTTGACCACATCGGCGGGTTTGCGAACCTTCTTGGACCAGGACATCTCCGAGAGGTGAATCAAGCCCTCGACGCCCTTTTCCAGTTCCACGAACGCGCCGAAATCGGCCACCCGGGTGACGGTGCCTTTGACGCGGTCGGCCACCTTATACTTCTCGCTCACCAGGTCCCAGGGGTGCGGCAGGAGTTGCTTCATGCCGAGCGAAATGCGCCGCTTGGCGGGGTCCACCTTCAGCACTTTGGCTTCGATGCGCTGGCCCACGGTGAGCGCGTCGGCCGGTTTGTTGACGCGGCCCCAGGAAATGTCGGCTACATGCAGCAGCGCATCGACGCCGCCGATATCGACAAAAGCGCCGTAGTCGGTGAGGCTGCGAACCGTGCCCTGCATGACGTCGCCTTCTTTGACCTCGGCGTATCGCTTTTCCTTGCTGGCGCGTTCCTCTTCTTCCAGAACCACACGCCGGTCCACCACCACGTCTTCGTCGCCGATGTCGAGTTTGATGATGCGACAGCGGATTTCCTGGCCGACCAGCTTTTCCATCTCGGCCGCATCGCGCGCACCGGAACGCGAGGCCGGCATGAAGGCGCGCATGCCAACATCCACGCCGACGCCGCCCTTGATCACGCCGGTCACCGTGCCGGCGATGGCAACCTTGCCGGCGAACGCCTTCTCGAGCGAAGACCAGTCCTTGGGCCGTTCCACGCGGATGCGCGAGAGTTCGTAGTAGCCCTCGGGATCGCGGCCTTTGATGGATACGGGAATCTTGTCGCCGGCCTTGAGAGACTCGCCGGCCGCCTCGAATTCCGCGACCGGGATAATGCCTTCGGTCTTGAAGCCGATGTCCACGAACACCGATTCGTGGGTGATCGCGATGACGGTGCCCTCCAATCCCTTCTGGCTATCTTCGGTGCGGTGGGTATGAGACTGCTCGTACTGCGAAAGGATATCGCCAAAGGACTCGTCGGGCTCGTTGGGGGGCGGGGACTTCGGACCGGTAGCCGGATCCTGATCCAGGGTGCTTGGGTTCGACATGAGACGTTCCTTATCATTGTGGCATAGAAGTGGGCGGCCGGTTTCGCTGCGTCAGCAAGCGCCGCTTGCTGACGCGCGACTCGGTTGGTTAGACCTACAACACGGGCGAGAGCACGATGACGGTATTGACGAACTCGGTGGTAAGCCCACCGAAGACGATCATGCTGAAGCTGTTGGTATCCAGCACGGCTGATTCCAACCATCGCGGATCGGGCACCGGCACCCCGGAATTGGTTAGCGTCCAGACCGGCGGTTGCGTGAAGCCACTGGCGTGGGAGGCGGTCCAGGTTTCGGCCGGCAGCCCGATGCCGCCGAAGATCGTCATCGCGTCGCTGGCCGGGTCGTAAACCGCCGTGTGGCCGCCGCGCCCGGACGGTACCGTGGCCGTGCCGGTCGGCAGGGGAATCCACGCCGGCGTCCCGCTCAGGCCGTTGGCGTTGGTCAGCGCCCAGGTATCGTTGAGGTCGACGCCCCCTGCGCCGCCACCGAATACGATCATGCGGTTGGTCCCGGGGTCGTAAACCGCCGTGAAGGCCGCGCGTCCGGAGGGCCCGTCGGCGGGCGTGTTCAAGAGCTTCCATATCGGCGTTCCGCCGAGGCCGTTGGCGTGCGAGAGCGTCCAGACTCCGCCGGTGGAGTCGTAAACGATCATCACATTGCGGAGGGAGTCGTACATGACTTTCTCGTAGTCGGTCAAAACGGTCGGCAGGTTGGCGATGGTGGCGGTGGCATTGAGTTGGATCCAGTTTGGCGCGCCGGAGCCCAACCCGTTGGCGTTCGTCAGAACCCAGACGTCGGTTCCGGCGGCGCCGCCGTAGAGGATCATCCGGTTGCTGGCTGGATCGTACATTCCCGTCGAATAGGACGCCGCGGGCGGCGCGGCCGCGGTGATCACTGGAATCCAGGCCGGCTGCCCGTGATGGCCGTCGGCATTGGTGAGAATCCAGGTGTCGTTGAGCGCGGAGGTCGATGACGTTCCGCCGAAAACGATCATGCGGTGGCTGGCCGAATCGATCGCTGCCGAGTGGCCATACCTGGGCGCCGGCGGGGTTCCGCTGGGCGTCAGTTGGGTCCAGCTCGCCTGACCGCCCGCCCCCTGCAGGATGCCCAAAGCCTCATCGCGCATCGCCTTCGTGTTCGCGATGCATTGGGCGACGTCCCCCGGAGCGCACTCCCGCGGATTGTTCCAGCTCGGCCATTGCTCTTCAGCGCCGAAGTATCCGGGGTAGAACTCGATGTGATCCACGATGCCGTGCCTCATCTCCTGCACCTGGACGGTAAACGACTGCTTGAACAGGTCGAAGTCCTGCTGCGGCGTGCAGGCTTGACCCTTCGGAGCACATGGCAGGAATGCCCGCCGATCATAGGCGTAGGAGCCAGCCACGATGCGGGCGTGTGGGAAGAGCTGCTTGGCCTCCTGTACGTAGCCCGGGTAATTGGGCCCATCCTCCCGGTAGTGGATAAACAGGTGAACGTATTCGAACTCGGCGCGAAGGGCCGCCGGCAGCAATCCGCTATTCAAGGCAATCCCAGCGAGTTCGTCTTCGTAGATGGTTGCTCCGAATCTCAGGTTTTTGTTGGCCGATTTCAGATTGGCGATGACTTCGGCGACTACTGCCGCGGGCTGAACCAGAGGAACCTTGGCCAGGGCGCGATACTGGTCCATGAAATCGTCGATGCTCACCTCGACCAGGTACGGCGCAGACTGACTGAGCTGGCTGTACTGGAGCGCATAGGGGACAGTTGTGGACGAGTTCAGTGGTATGTGAAGCGTGACCTTCACGTTTTCCGACTGTGCTACGCTGCCGACGAAAGCCATGCAGGCGGCCGGGGTGTCGCTGCAACCCTGTCGGGTGTATCTGACTCCCAGAGCCTGGTTCCATTGCGTGGTGTTGGTTTGAACGCTCCAGGTCGCGACGCCGCCGCCACCAAGCAAGCCGCTATCGTTAATCTGGGCGTAAGAGATGGTTGCCAGGCAGGAAACTGACAAGGCAACGTTGAAAACCGTGATGTTCTTCATTTATTCCTCCAGGTTGGATCGGTAGGTCCGATCGTTTCTCACCCTCAAAGGCGGGAACGGCACGGGAAATTGCTAAGGAACGGTAAAAAATTCGCGAATGGCGACCGCCGCCGGCGCATTAGTAAATCCACCGCTGTTTCCCGCCTTTAGTGGTGGAACACAATGCGCCGGTCTTTCCAGACCGGGCAGAGAGAAGGTTGAGGAGGGTTTATGAATCGAAACAGACTATTCTTGAGCGCGTTGTTGCTGAGCGGCACGATGACAGCGCATGGCGTTGGGGCACACACGTCCAGGCAGGAGCCAGCTCGCGCCGTCACCAAGGGCCCGGCCTCGGTCCGCCACCAGGAGAGCCATCCAGAGGCGAAGTGCGAGCGTTGCGGTAGCACTGCCGGCAAAGGTCAGGCATCGAGCCATCGCCTGCCGCAGGGCAAGGAAGTGCACACCGCGAAGGGCGATCGGGTGACGTCCCGCAGAGAGGACCACGCCCGAGAACTGCATATACCGCCGACCGTCGTTCACCATGATCCCGATGGCAGGCGTGAGATTCGCGTGGAACGGCCCGATCATTCGGTCCTGGTCGCTTCCCACGGCGGGCATGGCTATATTCAGCGTAGCTACTCGTATCACGGCCACGAATTTGCGCATCGGACGTATTACGAACACGGCGTCGCTTATACCCGTGTTTATCAACCGTATTATTACCGGGGAATCGCGTTCCACGTGTATGCTCCGGGCTTCTACTACGCGCCGGCGTTCTACGGTTGGGCGTATGGCCCGTGGGCCGCGCCGGTGGCCTGGGAGTGGGGATGGGCGGTTCATCCGTGGTACCGGTATTATGGCCCGTGGTTCAGACCCTACCCCATCTACACCAGCCCCTCGCTGTGGTTGACGGACTATCTGGTCGCACAGACTCTGGAGGCGGCATATGAGGAGCGGGCCGCTGCGGCGGCAGCCTCCAGGCGTGCTCTGTTGGCAGCCGATTTCGCCTCCACCCCGATGACACTCGAAGTGAAGCAGGCGATTGCGGAGGAAGTCCGCCGGCAACTGGCGCTCGAGAACGCCGAAGCCAGGGCCGGCATCCAAAACCCGCCCGATCCCGGTTCGAGCGGCCTGGCGCGGATGCTGAACGATCGCACCTCCCACGTCTTCGTGGTCGCAACCGGACTCGAGGTGATGTCCAGTATCGGGGCGTGCGCGTTGACCGAAGGCGATGTGATTCAACTCAACGGACCGGCGGCGCCCAATGCGGTCACGGCGAACCTGTTGGTTCTGGCCAACAAGGGAAACGACTGCCGGAAGGGCTCCCTCGTCACCGTGGGGCTGGCGGACCTGCAGGAGATGCAGAACCATATGCGCGAAACCATCGATCGGGGCTTGCGCGAACTGCACTCGAAGCAAGGGAAAGGCGGATTGCCGGCAGCGCCCCCCGCGGCCACGAAGGCCCCGGTGCAAACCGAATTCGCAGCGATCGCGCCGCCGCCCGATCCCAATGGTGAGGCGGAGATCAGACAGCAGGCAGCGGATGCCAGCCAGGCGGTCCGGAGGTGATCCGGACGGCTTGGGGTGGGCCTGCGATTCGACGCGGAGCCGGAGCGGTCGTTCAGCGGAAGAAGACTTCGGCGCCCCGCTGAATGACCGCAGCGCCGGCCGCGCCCGCGGCCGCCGAAAGGACCGCCGCGCGCCGGCCGCGCCGCTTCCATTCCTCGTGGACGGCGTGATAGCCCAGGTAGAATAACCAGCCCGCGGTGATGCCGAGCGGATAGGCGATCCAGGCCGTGCCCAACCTCGGGGCCATCGTCAAGCCGAATACTCCGCCCAGCAAAGTGGCGCCTTCGGCCAGCGCGGCCCAGCCCATGGCAGCCGCGCGATTGCCAACGGCCGCGCGGAGAACTCCGCCCAGCGCGATGCCTTCGGGCGCCTTGTGCAGCGCCACCGCCAGGGGCACGGCGACGCGCAGGCCCAGGGGCACCGCGAGTTGCACGGTGGCGACGCTCCAGCCATCCAGAAAGCTGTGGATTGCGGCGGCGGCGATCAGCGGGCCGGCAAATCCATGCAACTCGGTCGAACAGGCGTTGTGGTCGTGATCGTGCGCGCAGGTCGGGCACACCGGGTAGACGAAGCGGTTGACGCCGAACAGCAGAGCGTAGCCGGCGGCGAAGAGCAGCAGGCTGGCGGGCCAGCCCATCTCGACCGCCAGTTCGGGCAGGAGGCCGAAAAGCGCGACTCCCAGCAGTACGCCCGCGCTGATGGGGAGCACCACCCGGGCGCGTTGGCGCAGGCTGGTGAGCCACAAGCCGAGCGCGGCGCCGCTCACTCCAACAGCAGTGGCAAGTACCGGCGCGGCAATGCCGGACGCGGCAGGGAGATTTACGGACAGCGGCAAGACTCTACTGTAACGCGGCCTCGGAAGGCCGCGCGGAAAGCGTTACTTCGATGGGGCCGGCGTGATCTTGTAGAAGAACAGCGCAATTGCCGGAAAGGCCCAGTTCGGACCAGTTCACTCGAATCTGCTCCTCGCTGCCATCGCCGATATGGAATACCGCCCGGATATTTCGCAGGCGAGCCCGGCAGTTCCGCAACCCACGCGACGCGATGGCCGCGAGCGAAGAGTTGCCTGCTGGCGATGGCCTTCTGGTTGACGGCGAGCACCTGGCTGTTGGTAATCAGACCCAGCTTGACCACAGCGTCATCAGCGTCCGCTGCTCGTCGTGCGTCAGCGGCGACATGCGCGGGTCGCCGCCCTCGGCGCGGATGCCGATGTGGCCCAGCGGCAGCATGTCGCCGTCCGGCCAGTTGCGGGCTTGACGTAGGGATTCCCAAAAGTCATCCGAGATGCGAGGGGCCTTCGCGAGCGCTTCGATTTCGCTACCATGGGCGCCGCCTTCGCCAATGCCAAACATATCGTCGGCCTTGATGAAATCCACGCCCCAACAGGCATACAGCCTGGCGATCGAATCGTAGTAGTCCTGGCTGCCCGGCCTGGTCAAGTGAACATCGTACATATCGGAATTCCAGGGGCAGGTTCCGGTCCACCGCGCGGCGCGGAATCCCGCGCATGATGTGAATTCCGAACTTCAAACCCTTGGCATGAACTTAGCCGGCGAGCGGTTGGAATTCTCTGCCGTCCGCCGCCGAGGGGAAGCGGTGGACGCCGGCATCAGACGTCCGTTGGCATCCATCACATCACCAGCTCGGTGTTGGGCCGGTAGCCATGAATCTTGGGGTTCGGCTCCGACCACTGGATATCGGCGGGGTGGGAGCCGGCACGGATTGCGCCAAGGCAGCCGCGCCGAACCAGGCGGCGAAGGCGAACCTGGGGGCGAACATTCCCGGCAACCGGCTCAATTCACCAGCGCCTGGTAAAGGCAGTTCGAAAACTTCTGCTGGATATCGGTTCGATTGGGCATCAGTTGAATCATGAGGACGTTCACTAAATGGCCGGCGCGATCCACCTCGTAGGTGGTGCCGTAGGCTCCGCCCCAACCGAACGCACCCACAGCGGCCATCCCTTTGGCTCCATAGCGATCTACGGTCTCGAAGCCGAAGCCGAAGCCTAATCCGGTGGTGGAGTGGAGGGTTCCCGATTGATTGGTGGTCATCAGCTCCACCGTCCTCGGACCGAGTATGCGGACGCCGTCGAGTGCGCCGCCCTTGCGGATCGTCTCCAGAAAGCGCGCGTAATCGCGGGCCGTGGAAAGCAGTCCGGCGCCTCCGGCGAAGCTCTTGGCGGGGCCGTCCACGTAGTGCCCCTGTCCCTTCGACCCCTCCGGAGCGCGCACGATGGTTCCCTCGCTGGTGCTGGAGTAGACCGCCGCCAGGCGCTGACGTTCGCCGGCCGGCAGGAAGAAGCGGGTGTCCTTCATGCCTAACGGCGCGGTAATGCGGCTGCGGACGAACTCGTCGAGGGGCATGCCGGAGGCCTTTTCCACCACGCATCCCAGAATGTCGGTGTTGTAGCCATACACGAAAGCTTCTCCCGGCTGCGCGACAAATGGCAGCGTGCCCAATCGCTCCATCGTCTCGCAAATTGGTTCGGTTTTGTCGGCGGTGTACCAACCGTTCCCGGCTGCCGGGCCCAGGCCTTTGGCTTCGTACAGGGATGCCACCAAGGGGTCGGTTCCGTAAGAAATGCCCGCCGTGTGGGTGAGCAGATCCTGGATCGTGATGGGACGCTTCGCGGGCACCATGTCGAGCCCGGTGTCGGTCTTTACCGCCACGGTGGTCTTGGCGAAGGTAGGGATGAAGTGACTGACCGGCTCGGTGATGCCGATCTTGCCTTCCTCCACCAGAGCCAGAACCGCGGCGGTGGTGATGGCCTTGGTTTGCGATGCGATGCGGAAGATGGTGTCGGTAGTCATCTTGCGCCCGGCTTCTTTATCGCTCCAGCCGACTGCGCGCTCATACACCGGTTTACCATCCTGAAGCACCAGAGCCACCGCGCCGGCGATCTGGTTGTCATCCACGTACTTCTGTAAGACGCGATCCAGGCGCGTCAGCCGCTCGGCCGAGAACGCGCCGGCTCTCGGCGCGCCGGCAGCAGGCTTGGGAGGCATGGCCGGCTGGGCGCAAAGCGAGGCGCCGAGCCAGACCAGGTTCGAACTCAAGGCTAACATCAGAAAGGGCGATCGCATGATGTTCATCTCCGCGGACAACCAGTCATTCTACTTCAGATACATAGCCCGAAAACCACCGGGCCGGGTTACGCGCCGGCGTGGTTCTGGATTTAAGGACTCCGCAGAAACTTGCGATAGGCCCCGTTGTTGTACGTGCTCCACGGCTGGAAGCCTCTCTCCTCATAAAGCTGGTACGCAAAGTCGATGTTGACCCGGCAATCCAACAAATCGCGGAGATTCAATCCCGGGCGCTTCAAGTGGACCGTATTGATCTGGAAGTAGCCCCAATCCAGCGTTCCATCGGAATTGTAGTGGTAGATCTCGCAGGCGCCGCGCGGATTCTCGGCGCGCTGGATGGCGAGGGCCATGCGGCACGCCGAGCCGAATTTGTTGCAGGCGTACTGCTGGTAGGCCGTCAGGCGATGGCCGAATTGGTCGGCTTGCGCTTCCGCCGCGTCTTCGCCGGCGGCCTTGGCGGCAACCACGAAGGGCCACTGAAATTGGATTCGCACCGGCGATTGAAGGCTGAGTGTGTAGCGTTCGCGCAGGATCAGGAAGGCAGAGGCAGCGATCAATAGGACCAGCAACAGGACACCGCCCAAGACAGCGGATGCCGGCGATCCCGGCAGACCGGACCGCCTCTGCCTGTTTCGCTTCGACGTACTCCGAGGCGCGGTTTTGGTGCGGAGGCTCATCGTCCAGATTACTACAGGGGGGCCTTGCAGATCGGCAAGGGAAGCCAAGCGGTGCTCGCGGAAGGATCAGGGCTGGGGTCGGGTTTGAGGTTTCGGCAGGCTCACGTTCACCGTCTTATCGACCGGCTTTCCAATTGACATGTTCCGGACATCGTAGTGAAATTGTCTTCCGCAGTCCAGACACGCGACATAGGCGCCCTGGTGGTCAGCCCCGGGCTTAGCCCGCGGAGTCATGGGCCGGGTTAATCGTTTGTGGCGGCAACCAAAGAAGAAGTTCAGGATTGCTGTAACCATATGGTGTCGCCCTATTGCCTACCGGTGTCAGCTGGCAGCCATTACCTTCGTCCTGACGGCCCGATTCTCGCACCGGTGGAGCCAGTGCAGCCACGCCAGGCTGACGCTGCGTACTAATTCCCGCTGGTTGAACGGTTTCGCCAAGACATCGTAGGCGCCTAAATTGAGCGCCTCAGCCCATAGCTGGTCGTCCGCATGCCGGGAGGTAACGATCAGCGGAGGCGCATCCGGCAGGAAGCTCAATCCCTCCAGCAGGTCGATCCAAGTGCCCGGCCGCAGATCGCGTTCACAAAGAACCACACCAATTTCGTGTTTGCGCAGGATAGCCAGGGCAGACGCCAGTGGCTCGGCATGGTAAAGCACCCAGTTTGAATGGTTGAAAATAGACTGCATCGTGAAGCTGTCTTCTTGCAGGGGGCTCACGGAAAGAACGGTTACTCTTCTGTCGGGACTGGATTCTAATAGCGGTGGCTTCCTCATGATTTGGCACTCCGGTGCGACCCTGACGGGCGCTTGCAGTGTTAGCGGCTTCCACTCCGGATGCAACGAACCCGGGGGACACACTGACCAAGATAGTTGGCCATTTGCTTGATTAATGATCGTTCATCTGCAAGTGAATGGCCGCACTGCTTTTCATCCGGCACCACCAAGCCGTGGGGATCTCAGGCGCGAATCACCTTCCGGTCGCCGGCCGTATTTTCAACAGGGTGATGCTCAGGAGATTGCCTGCATCTCAAAACGCTATGTCCTTTCTACCTCTGCGGGTGCGCAAATTTACCGTGTGGATATGGGGTTGGACGCGCAAAACTCACCTGGTCTGAGAAGGCGGCGGGCATCGGGCTGGAGTGGTTGGGGAGCGAAGCGCTGCTGCAAGCGCTGCCATGAGCCCAGCCCTCGCCTTAGATACTGAGTGGCGGTCAAGCCTATGCTAACTTCGAAGTAGCATGGTCAAGTTTCTCATCGGTCTGGTCACCGGAGTGGCGCTGGTCTTCCTTTCCGTCATCCTGCTTTTTTTCGCACTGCTCCGATTCCGGGAAAAGCCGCCGCAAATCGCGGATAATTCGGTGCTGGTCCTGCGTCTGGCGGGGGAGATTCCCGAGAAGCCGCCATTGGAATTGCCGTCGTTTCTGTCCGGCGACCGCGCACCCGTCACGGTGGCCGGCGTGTGGATGTCATTGAAGAAAGCCGCGGCCGACCCCCACATTAAAGCCGTGGTTCTGGAACCCGAAGGGATCTCGGCCGGCTGGGCCAAACTCGAGGAACTGCGCCTCGATCTCCAACAGTTCCGCAAGTCCGGCAAGCCGGTGTACGCCTACCTGCGCACGCCGGGGACGCGCGAATACTATCTGACCGCCGCAGCCGACCGCGTCTACCTGGGGCCGGCCGACCAGATGTACGTCAAGGGCCTGCGCGCGGAGATCCTGTATTTCAAGAAGACGCTGGATAAGCTCGGCGTCAGCGTCGAGGTGGAGCACGCCGGCAAGTACAAAGATTTCGGCGACATGTTCACGCGGTCGGACATGAGCCCCGAAACCCGCGAGGTGATGACCAGCGTGGTGGACGACCTGTACGGCAACCTGGTGAACCGCATCGCGGCCGGCAGGAAGAAAACTCCGGAGCAGGTACGCGCCCTCATCGACCAGGGCCCCTTCACCGCGTCCCAGGCCCTCAAAGCCGGGCTGGTGGACGCGCTGCGCTTCGAAGACCAGATGTGGGGCGAACTCAAGGACCGCCTGAATTCGGGCGACCTGATGAAGGTGGCGCTGGACAAGTACGTCAAGGTTCCGCTGGAATCGGTCGGACTGGAGGGCAAGAGCCGCGTTGCCCTGGTGATCGGCGAGGGTGACATCGTGCGGGGCAACCCGTCCGACGACGGCTCCGCCGAGAACAGCCTGACCTCGTACGGCTTCGTCAAAATCCTCCGCCAAGTGGCCGGTGATTCCCTGATCAAGGCCGTGGTGGTGCGCATCGACTCGCCGGGCGGCGAAGTGGCGGCTTCCGACGAGATCTGGCGCGAGATGAACCTGTTGAGCCACAAGAAGCCCACGGTCATCTCCATGTCGGACGTGGCGGCTTCGGGTGGATACTACATGGCCATGACCGGCGACTCCATCGTGGCCTACCCGGGCACACTCACCGGCTCCATTGGTGTAGTTTTCGGCAAGCCCAACCTGCACGGCCTCTACGACAAGTTAGGCGTCACCAAGGATGCCATCCAGCGCGGCAACCACGCCGGCATCGATTCGGATTACCGGCCGCTCGCGCCCGACGAACGCACGATGCTGCGTGCGGGTGTGGACGAGAGCTATCGAAGCTTCGTCGACAAAGTGGCCGAAGCCCGCCACCGCAAGTTCGAACAGATCGAACCCCTCGCCCAGGGCCGGGTCTGGATGGGCGACCAGGCCCAGAGCAACGGGCTGGTGGACGAAGTGGGCGGCCTCGAAAGCGCGCTCGACCTGGTCAAGAAGAAGGCCAAAATACCGGCGGCGGAAAGGGTTACCCTGGTGACTTACCCAGGCCGGCGCAACATTTTCGACATCCTGATGCGCAAGTCGCAGGAGGATATGCTCGAATCCAAACTGGCGCAGGTTTTCGGGCGCATGCCCTTCCGTGCCTGGCTCAAGGGCGGCTATCTGCGCCTGATGACTTACTGGGTGGACGTGCGGTAGCCGATGTTTCACAACCCACGGCTCAACCGTCTGTTCGCACCCGATGGCAAGTGCTTCGACCTCGCCATCGATCACGGCGTTTTCCGCAACCCCGCGTTCCTGGCAGGGATCGAAGACCTGCCGGCCGCCGTGGCCACCGCGGTGGAAGCCGGGCCGGATGCCATCCAACTGGGCGTAGGTCAGACCCACCTGCTGCAATCGGTGGCGGGCAAGCAGCGGCCGGCCCTGGTCCTGCGCATCGACGTCGCCAACGTTTACGGTGAGTACCTGCCCGCCCAACTCTTCTGTCTGACGTTGGCCCAGTCCGTCGAGCAGGCCGTTCGCGCCGACGCCGCGGCGGTAGTTCTGAACCTCTTCGAAGCCCCGGGCCAGACCGACCTCTACCGCCAGTGCCTGGCCAACATCGCCGCCGTGAAGCCCGAGTGCGAGCGCTTCGCCATGCCACTGATGATCGAGCCGCTGGCCCTGGGACCTGGAGCCAAGGGCAATTACGAAAGTTCCGGCGACACGGTGCGCATCGTCTCCCTGGTGCGCCAAGCCGTGGAACTGGGGGCCGACCTGATCAAATGCGACCCGCCCACCGAGGCCGCCGATTTTCACCGCGCCGTGGAAGCCGCCTCCGGCTGCCCGGTGCTGGCCCGAGGCGGGGGACGGATGGACGAGGAGATCGTGTTCCAGCGCACTCGCGAGCTGATGCGGCAGGGCGCGCGGGGTATCGTTTACGGCCGCAACGTCATCCAGCACCCCCGCCCCAGGCAGATGACGCAGGCCTTGATGGCCATCGTGCATCAGTAGTGGAGGCCTCCGTTCTTCGCGGCGCCGCGTTAAACTAGAGTTTTGAGGGGCCGGTTGCACCAACATTCACACAGTCACGCCCACGGGACGGGGAGCATTCTGCAATGGTCGCTGGCCGCGACTGGTATCTTCGTCGTCATCGAGATTGTTGCCGGCATCCAGGCCCACTCGCTGGCGCTGCTGTCGGATGCCGCCCATAACTTCACCGACGCCCTGGCCCTGCTGCTGGCCTGGGTCGGCCTGTACCTGCAATCCAAGCCCGCTAACGAATTCAAGACCTACGGTTACCACCGTGCCAGTGTGCTTTCGGCTTTCGTTAACGCCCTGACGCTGGTGGCACTCTCCGGATGGATTCTGTACGAAGCCGTGGGACGCCTACGCCAACCGGAAGCGGTCAACGAATGGACCATGGTCGGGGTGGCCGGCCTCGGCCTGCTAATGAACGGCGGCATCGTGGCTGCCTTACGCTCCGCCAGCCGCAACGACCTCAACATCCGCAGCGCGTTCATCCACATGCTGGGCGACGCCCTGGGCTCAGTAGCGATCCTTCTGGGCGCGATCGCCATCCGCTATACGGGCTGGCAGCAGGTGGACCCGCTGCTGTCCATGCTGATCGGGCTGCTGATCGTCTGGACCGCCTGGGACATCATTCGCGAATCGCTCAATATCCTGCTCGAAGGCCTGCCCCGCGGCATCCGGCTGAAGGATGTGGGTTCCGCGATGCAGGCCATCGAAGGCGTCCTGGACGTCCACGACCTGCACATCTGGAGTCTCGGGTCCAGCACCCATGCCTTGAGCTGCCACGTGCTCATAGAAGATGTTCCGCCGTCGAGCAGCGACGTGATTTTGCGGCGGGTCAACGAGATGCTGTCTCACCGCTTCCACATTTCCCACACTACGGTCCAGTTCGAACATGTGAGTTGCACCATCTCGGAGACGGGCTGCGCGATTCCGGTGAACGAAGGACACGCCCACCACGATCATTAGCCGCAAAATCGGAGAATTGGTCTCGCAGACTCGCCGTTGTGAGCGTGAGCTGCGTGTGGGTAAGCGGTCAGCGTTCAGCATTGACCGATCAGCCAGCGTACGCCGCGACGGGATCCACGAGCTTCTGAATCGCGACATCGGCTTTGTGATGTGATAGGCGGCTTCGATCTGGGCCGGCGGGTGGGTGGCCCTCTCCGGCCGATGGTGAAACTGATCAAGCCCAAAGATCATGCGGAACTGTCACAGCGCGCGACGGAGTTGAAAAGCATGCTGACCGCGTTGATTCAGGAGCTGAACGCCGATCGCTGAAAGCTCCCGTCCTCAAAATTTCAAGTATCCTTGTCGAAGTCCTAAGCGCCCGCGGCCGCTGGCTTCTTGACTTCCATGGCCGCTAACCCTTCGATGAAGGTCACGATCGCCGAGTGGTCCAGGTCGCCCTTGCCTTCGTTCATCAAGGCCATCAGCATCTGCTGCACCAGGCTCGTCAAGGGCAGCCCGACCTTCATGGATTCCGCGGCCAGAAGCGCGTTGCGGAGGTCTTTCTGGTGCAGGCGGATGCGGAAGCCCGGCTTGAAGTTGCGTGCAATGACCATGGGGGCCTTGGCGTTGAGCACGGTGCTGCCGGCGAGGCCGCCCTTGACGGCGTTGAACACGACCTCGGGGTCGAGGCCGGCGCGGGTTGCCAGTACCAGCGCCTCCCCCATGGCCGCGATATTGCACGCTACCATGATCTGGTTCGCCAGTTTGGTCACATTGCCGGCGCCCACCGCGCCGGTGAGGGTGACGCTCGACCCCATCAGTTGAAGCACGGGAGCCATCTTCTGGAACACGGCGGGGTCGCCGCCCACCATGATGGCCAGGGTGGCATCGATGGCCTTCGGCTCGCCACCGCTCACGGGCGCGTCCAGGAATGCCACGCCCCTGGCCGCGCAGGCCGCCCCGACCTTCTGGGCCACCAGCGGGCTGATGGAACTCATATCGACCACGGTGCTGCCGGGACGCGCTCCCTCCAGAACACCGTTGGCGCCGAGAACGGCCTGCTCCACCTCCGGCCCGTCCGGCAGCATGGTGATCACCACATCGGCGCGCGCGGCGACATCGCGACAGGACTCCCCGCGCGCCGCGCCGGCTTCGACCACGCGATCCAAGAGCGCCGGCACGATGTCATACGCGACGAGCGAATGGCCGGCCTTCAACAGGTTCCGGGCCATCGCATTCCCCATGATGCCCAATCCGATAAAACCAATGTTCGGCAATTTGATTCCTCCCACAAGGCATTCTAAACGGTTGCGGGCAGGCGAGGACGCCTACCCTACATTTGATATGCTTGCCGCTGTCATGAAGCTCATCGCATTTGCCGCTCTTTCCCTGTGCACCTCCACGTTCGCCCAGCGCGGTGGACGGGGCGCGCCACCGATTCAGCCGAAGCCGGAGGAACTGGCCCAGATTCAAGCCAAGGCCGAACAGATCGAAGCGCTGGTCAAGGACTTGAAGGCCAAACTTGCGGACCCCGACATGGTGGGCGATGTCGAGGTCTACGCCAAGGCCGGCCGCTACCTGCTCGAATTCCCGGAACTCTTCGGCGTCCAGGCGGCGATCGACCACGCCATGACGGTACTCGACCAGGGGATCGCGCGCGGGCGTCAACTGCAGCGCGGCGAATCGCCGTGGATGGAAGGCAAAAAGCAGGTCCACGCTTACTATTCGGTGATCGACGGATCGGTGCAGCCATACGCCATCACCCTGCCGGAGAACTACGACTCGGCCAAGCCGGCGCGCCTGTACGTGTGGATGCACGGCCGGCAGAACAACACCACCGAATCGGAATTCATCTTCAACCAGCAGACCTTTCGCCCGGGCAACGTGCCGGTGGCCGACCAGGGGCAGATCCAGGTGGATCTCTTCGGCCGCATCAACAGCGCGGGCTGGCACTGGGCCGGTGAAGCCGACGTCTTTGAGGGGATCGCGGCGGTCCGGAAGCGTTTCAACATCGACGGCCAGCGCATCCTGCTGCGTGGGTTTTCCATGGGAGGAGAAGGCGCCTGGCACATCGCGCTGCACTATCCCGACCGGTTCGCGGCGGCCGAGATCGGCGCGGGCACGTGGTCGCGCCGCTCCGAGATGCCTGGCCTGCAGCCGTATCAGTACGCCACGCTGCGGATCTGGGAGAACATGGAGCAGTGGGCGCTGAACGCGTTTAACCTGCCGCTGGCGGGCCACGATGGCGATGCCGACACGCAGATCGCGTCGCTGCCCGGACCGCGGCCGGGCACGCCGACCCGGGGCCAGTTGGAATCGTCGCTGCGCGCCCGCGCCCAGCTCGAAAAGGAGGGCTTCGCCGCCGAAGGAGAACCCGATTTCCTGCGCATGAAGGGCACGCCGGACATTTTCCTGATCTCGCAGAACACGGGGCACGGCACCAGCCCGCTGGTGCGGCAGCGCCTGGACGCGTTCCTGGGGGAGTGGGGCGACAAGGGCCAGACATCGCCCGACCACATCCGTTTTTTGACGTACACCACGCGCTACAACCGGGATTACTGGGTGACGGTGGACGGGCTCGACCAGCACTACGAGCGGGCCGATATCGACGCGCAGCGCGCCGATGGCGGGAAGACCTTCGACATCAAGACGCACAACATCGCGCGCCTCACCTTGGAGGAGACCGACCACGCCAGGGAGGCTAGAATCGACGGACAGACTGTAAAACTGAAGGCGGCTCCCGCCAACACGCTGCAAAAGACCGCGGGGACCTGGAAGCTCGATCCGGGCAGGCGCCTGGCGGGTCTCCACAAGACTCACGCGCTGCAGGGGCCGATCGACGATGCCTTTATCGACCCGTTTTTGCTGGTGCGTCCGACAGGCGCCGCCTGGAACGACGCGGTGAACCAACAGGCGTTGCGTTCGCTGGCGCGTTTTGAGCGGCTGTGGGCCAAATACTTTCGCGGCCATCCCTTCGTGAAAGACGACAAGGACGTAACCGGGGCCGATCTGCGGAAGTACCACATCGTGCTGTTCGGCGATCCTGGCAGCAACCGGCTGATCGCCAGGGCGGTGGCGAAGTTACCTGTCCAGTGGACCAAGGACTCGGTGACGCTGGGCGGTCAGGCGTACCCTGCCGCCGAAAACTTCCCGGCGCTGATCTATCCCAACCCGTTGAACCCCGCGAAGTACGTGGTGCTGAACACCGGCCTGACCATCACGGATCGCGAATACAACGGCGACTACGGCATGCCGCAGTGGGGCGATTACGCCATCGTGAAAGTCAAGGCGGATGCCGACGTGCCCGACCTGGTGCAGGCAGGGCTGTTCAACGAGACGTGGCAGTTGGGGAAGTGAGGGAGAGGCAGACCCGCGGCGCGGAGAGCACGGCCCGAGTCCGATGTTGACCTGCTGGCGGCGTTCGACGCCGTCGCATAACGCTTCTGGATTTCGCGGGAATCGAGAGCCAAATCTCACAGATACCCGGCCGCCGCGTGGAACTCGTGGAGGAAGGCACGCTGAAACCGCGAGTGCGAAAGGACGTCGAGGCAGCGGCGGTTAAAGATCCCATCCAGCGCTTAAGGGCGTTTCACGGCCGAATGGCAGAACGGTCTCAACCGAGGACGTCGCCCGTGCCTCATGGTAGTTTCACCCTTGCGCCCATCCCGATCGTCATCAGGTTGACGGGGCGCGCCTACGATTTACGGGTTACGGTCGAGCAGTAGTGATTGGGAGCAGGGCCAGATGAGCCAGATCTCAGTCCAACAGATTACGGCGAAGATCCAGGTGGTAAGCGGGCCACTCAGAGCCTAATCCTAATCGTGCTTCAGGGTGTGGCCTGCGTTCGATAGCGTGCGTATCGTTTTGTCGAGATTCTCTCCCCTGACCAGCACGTAATCGGTGTCGTACGTAGACACAGCGAATATGCTTACGCCCGCTTGAGCGAGGGGCGTTGCGATTGAAGCGAGAACTCCCGTGAGTGAAAAATCCAATGGCCCTGCGACTTTTAGTGCCCGCCAGCCGCGCTCGCATTTCGCATCTTTCGGGGCTGCCTGATCGGAGCAAATAATTGACACCTCGTCGGTCGTCCGAGTAATCGACAGAAACTCACCGTTTCTGGTAGCCCAATCGGGTACGGCCATGTTCGGATTGAGCCGGCAGACGGCTAGAGGGGTCTTGAGTACTTGCAACGTCATCTTGCGTTTCTGATCTGCTTGCTGCGCGGCTAAGGTCTAGATGAGGATTGCACAAGTCAACGTCGAGAGAGAAGGATTTCTCAGCCGGATCATTAACGAAAGTGTACACCGATCTACCTGAGCGCGTGGTCGTCAAACCGGGAACTGCTTCTGACCGATGTGATGCCCGGCCAGAGCAGGATGGAATCGTGTGAAGGTGCTATTTCCCAGGAAGGCCTACGCTACTCCTTCTCCACCGGCTTCCAGGTCTTGTCCGGATTGAAGCGGGTCATCTGGCGGGCCAGCGCGGCGGTGTTGGCGCCGAGGTCCTTTTCGTACACCACGCCCTGGTGATTCACGATGAACGTTTTCACGCCCGACACCGCGTATTCGGCGGGGAATGCCACCAGGGCGAAGCCGCCGATCATTTTGCCTTTCACCACGTAGTCGAATGCGCCGCCGGCAGCGTCGGGGCCTTGCGCCTTCAGGATGCGGAAGTAGTAGCCGTGGTAGCGATCGGGTTGGTTTGCGCCTTCGGCCAGGTTGGCAGCCGCCGCGTTGGCGAAGGCCTTGGGCACCAGACTTCCCGGCGCGCCTTCCCAATACAAGCCGTCCTGCTTGCCCGGCGCGCTCACGATCTTCTGCGCATACTTCAGCACGCCGTCCTTGTCACGATCCTGAGCGGCATACTCCATCTGCGCTTCTACGTAGCCGCGACAGACTTCGACCGCGTTCACTTCGTTTTCGCCGACGCGATGCGCCAGAATCTCGATCCGTCCCGCCGCCGCGTCGAAATGCCACTTGCCGTCCTTGCGAACCAGGGGAACAGGGAAAGGCCAATCCTGTTCGCCCACCGACAGGGTCGCCCGGTCGGGGTTCGTGGGGTCCTGGTTGATCTTCAACTTTTCGCGGGCGGCGCGGGCAAATTCCGCGCGGCCGGCCTTGTCCTCGACCGGATCGCCGGATTCCACGATGTCCTTGCCGCCCGGGCCGAACAGTTTCAGCAGCGCCGCCGTGTCGTTGCGTGCGGAGGCTTCGATAGTAGCTTGGGCAGCTTCCTGCGGCGTGCCGAAGGTTTGTTGGGCGTGGAGCGCCATCGTCCATGCCAGAACGCCCACCGGCAGCCAGAGTTTCATCGGATCTAAACAGACGCTTCGCATGGCTGCCTCCTATCGCCGCCTGCCGCCCTCGGAATTGCCGCGCGGCGCGGGAGCCGGCCGCATCTGGCCGCCACCGCCGGTGCGGGTAGAACCCAGGCTCGAGTACCCGTGATCGCTATGCGCTCGAGCGGCCTGGCCATTTTCCATGCCGCTGAACGCGCCGCGGTTCTGCCTGGGATTGCCGGGCTCGATCTGCCGGTTCCCCAGCCGCTCCATGGGCCGCGCATCCCGTGCCGGGTAAGAGTTGTGGACTTCCGGCGTCCGCAGGTTTTCGCGCACGGGAGCACGGTATTGTTGGGCCATTCCGCGATCGGCGTACGGCACGCCCTGCCGGTGGAAGGAATCGTGACTCCACACCGCGGTTCCGTGGACATTGGTGATCCGGGTGGTGTTGAAGTTGTAGCGGTTGATGAACGTATTGTTGACGACCACGGTCCGGCCTCCCCAACCAGGATGCCAGCCCCAGCCGCCCCAACCTCCCCAGCCGCCGCCGAAGAAAGCCCCGATGCGGATGCCACCGCCGAAGCCGAAGAAGATCCCCGCGCCATACACCGGCCGCGGGCCCCAATACCAGCGCGGATAGGGATACCACATGGGCGGGCCCCAAATCCAGGCAGGATCGTACACCGGTACGTAGATCACCTCCGGGTCGGCGGGCACGATTTCGATGACACGCTGGCCCGAGTCGGTGGTCTGGACGACGCGCTGCTGCGGCGTGGAGGCCAGTCTTCCGGCGTCCTGGGCCTTCTGACGCATGCGCTGGATGGCGTCCATCACATCGGCCTGCTGGGCCAGAAAGGCGTTGCCAAGATTGGTGGTCCAGGTGACGTCTTCATTCAGGCGCTTCATCACCTCCGGAAAAATCACCAGCGCCTGAACGCTCGGGTCCCAGTTCTGTTGCTGGGCCGCCTGGGTCAAATCCGGTCCGCTGAGACCGGGGTTGCGCTGCATCCACTGGTAAGCCTGCACGATCTCCAGCGGATAGGTGGAGGCCACCAGGATCTGGCTGATCAGCGGGTCGGGGTAGAGCGCGATGGGCGCCACCAGGCCGTCAAGTTGGTCGGGGCTGAGCGTCTGCCCGGGCGGCGGGGGCGGCGGGGCGTCCTGCGCCAGCAGAATGGGACCGAGACACAAAAGGACAGCGAGCGCTTGGGTAAGCGCCAAAGGAAAAGACTTTCGCGGCATACGTACCTCCTGATCGTCGACGGTGGCGGCCCGCAGCCACCTTAGGATTCGGAGCGGATCCATGCCGTCCGCATCAGCGAACCTACTGATTATACCCTTGGGGTGAAAAAGGAGTTTCTCCCCAATGTGGGCTATGGGCGGATACGGAAGGAGGCTAGCGATTGAGGGGAGAAGCCGGCCGGGCGCAGGGGAGGACGCCGCCATGGCGAGGCGTTTGATTGATTCGTTGACGGCTTCGAAGTTGTGGCCGATTGTCGAAGTGCTTTTCGTTGCGCTCCTGAGCTTGGGTGAGCTCGAGCCGCTCAATTTGTGGGCGCCCCGGCATAGTGCCCCCGCACCTTCTTCGCCGCCGCGCGCCCCACCACGCTCGCCAACTGCTCCTCCGAGGCCGCGCGCACCAGTTCCGAGCTGCCGAATTCCTTCAGCAGTTTCTGCACCGTGCGCGCGCCCACCCCCGGGATCGCATCCAGCTCCGAGGTAAGCTGCAGCGCATTCCGCCGCGACCGGTGGAACGTGACGGCGAAGCGGTGCGCCTCGTCGCGGATGGATTGCACCAGGTGGAGGATCGGCGAGAACCGGTCCAGCACGATGGGCTCGTCTTCCTGCCCGTAGACGTAGACGATCTCTTCGCGTTTGGCGATCGACGCGATCGGCTGATCGGCGACGCCGATTGCCTCCAGGGCTTCCGCCGCGGCGTGCAATTGACCTATCCCGCCATCGATCAGCACCAGCCCCGGCATCGGCTGTTTCTCTTCCTGCAAGCGCGCGTAGCGCCGCGTCACCACCTCCCGCATGCTGCCGAAATCGTCGTTGCCCACCACCGTCCGGATGATGAACTTGCGGTAGTCGGCCTTCTTCATCTTGCCGTCTTCCCACACCACCATGCTGGCGACCTTGTCGGTGCCCTGGATGTGCGAGATATCGAAGCACTCGATGCGCGCGGGAGCGTCGGGCAGGTTCAACGCGTCCTGCAAGGCTTCCTGAATGGCCCGCGACGACGGTTTCAACACGCGGAAGCGCGCGTCGAAGCTGTGGCGGGCATTAGTCTCGACCAGGTTCAGGAGCGCCTTCTTCTGCCCGCGCTGCGGCGTGCGGATCTCTACCCGCCGGTTGCGCTTATCCGAGAGCGCCTCTTCGAGCGCCTCGCGGTCTTCGAATTCCACCGGCACGTGAATCTCGGCCGGAATGAACTGCTGGTCCAGATAGATCTGCTTGAGCAGCGACGAGAAGAACAGCGCCTCGTCGAAATCGGGCTGGTCTTCCCAGAAGAATTCGCGGCGGTCCACAATCTGCCCGTTGCGCAGATGAAACAAGTTGAGCGCCACCAGCGGCGGCTCGGCATAACAGGCGAAGATGTCGACATCGTCGCCCTTGGCGGCGGCCATCTTCTGGCGCTCTTCGATCTCCTCCACGGTGACCACCAGGTCGCGCAGCGCGGCCGCCTCCTCGAAACGCATTTCCCCGGACGCGCTCTGCATGCGCTCGCGCAGGCCCGCCGCCAGGTCGGTATGCCGGCCTTCCAGGAACAGCCGCACGTCGCGCACCGCGCCGGCGTAGATATCGTCGCTCGTCAGCCCCTGCACGCAAGGCCCGAGGCAGCGGTGGATGTGGAACTGCAGGCAGGGTTTGGGATGGAACCGTGTCAGGTCCACCTTGCACGAAGGCACCTGGAAATGGCGATGGATGAAATGCACCAGCCGGTGCGCCAGGTTCGCCGGGAAGTACGGCCCGAAGTACGTGGACCCGTCTTTACGCAGCCGCCGGGTCACGTAGACCCGCGGGTACTTCTCGTTGGTCAGCTTGATGTACGGGTAGGTCTTGTCGTCGCGCAGGAGGATGTTGAAGCGCGGCTTGTACTGCTTGATCAGGTTGTTTTCGAGCGCCAGCGCTTCTTTTTCGTTGTCGACCAGGATGTAGTCGATATCGTGGGCTTCGGCGATCAACGTCCCGGTCTTGACGTCGGCCAGCTTGTCCTCGGAAAAGTAGCTGCGGACGCGGTTGCGCAGGATCTTCGCCTTGCCGACGTAGATCACCTTGCCGTCCACGTCCTTGTACAGATACACGCCGGGCGCGAACGGAATCTGCGCTACCTTGTCTCGGAGTTCCATCGAGGGAAGCTATAATTCAATTATGTCACGCTGGGTTCTGACACTGGTCCTGGCGGGTGGAGCGTGCCTTGCCGGCCAGGAGCCTCCCAAGCCGCCAGCGCCTCCGCCGGCCGACAAGGCCCAGCCCGAACTGAAGCGGCGCGGACAACCCTCCGGCAAGCCGGCCCCGGAGTTGGCTCCGCCCGAAGAGGACACTTCCTCGGCCACCAACAGGGATTACACATTCAATCCTCTGCAAGCCAAAAAAGACATCACCACCGGCAACTATTACTTCAAGAAGGGCAGCTTCCGCGCGGCAGCGGGCCGCTTTGAGGAAGCCACAAAGTGGAACGACGCCGACACCGAGGCCTGGCTGCGGCTGGGCGAAACCCGGGAGAAGTTGAAGGACCGCAAAGCCGCCCGCGCGGCCTACGTAAAGTATCTGGAACTGGCGCCGGACGCCAAGAACGCCGCCGAGATCCAGAAAAAGATCGACAGGTTGAAGTAGCGATCAGCGTTCCGCTATCCACTATCAGCTTTGAACCCCACTGCCCTTGGGAGCGATGCCTGCCGCCAGCTTCAGCGCCCGTCAGTTCGTCGTGCACCAAAGCGTAGTGGGCCGCGGCACCATGAGACGCTGGGACGCCACCGGCCGCAACTTCCGGCGTAGTCGCGGCAAATGTCCCGTCTTCCTGATATCTATCGCTTATCCGTGGGGAGCCGCGTGCAGCGGCTTTGTAAGGCGACGTTGCTTGCCTGGTACAATAGCGCAAACGTCGGAACGGAGGATTCAGTGCGCCGGAAAACATTCTCAACGTTAGCTATGACATTGCTCTTTACCTCATGTGTGAAAGCCCCACTTGAGCTAAAGACCGCGATGGAGCGTCAGGCGCAGGAAATAGACACCATCAACCACGCCTACCAAAGCAACATCACCAAGCTGCTGGCGGCGCTCGAAAACAGTCAGATGGACTATTTGCAGCAAGCCGAAGAGAGCCTGCGCTCCAAGTATCTGTTTGAGGGCAAAATCGGTGAAGCGGCGGGCCCCAATTCCGACCCCGATCTGCTTGCTATCCGGCTGACGACTGAAAAGAAGATTCTCGCGTTTTTTAGCGCCAAGCGCGCACTCGTTCACGACAGCTTTGAAAAGAAGAGGACCGAGTTCCTCAAGCTCCAAACCAGCATAGACAACATCGCGAAGATTAACGCGGCCATGTCCGACTATGTCGACTCGGTAATCCGTCTGCGCAAAGCCCAGGACTCTTTTGGTCAAGCTTTGCTCAGTCACGTCGGGACCCTGGACAAGAGTTTGCCGATCATTGGTTCGGTCATCGACGAAGTCGTCAAGGTAACTGGTGACGAGGTTGACAAGTTTCTTCCAAGCCCACCCAAGGCTGGTGCAAGCCAGAACAAATAGGCAGGTGTTTCCATGACAGACGAAGAACGCACAAAAATGAAGGCCGCCGCCAAGGTCGAAGACCTGGCGGTTGACGGCGATTTGAGCAACCTGGATGCCGTTGTTTCGAAGATGATCTCGTCGATACCGGGCGCCGATGCAGCGAACGCGGTGGACCCGGAAGAGCTAAAAACGTTGATCTCCGCGATCAAGGGCGCCACCGCGTCTAATAACCAGTCCGCTCGCTTCCTGGAGATCGCAGCGAAGGTTGCCGGTGGGAAGGGCGCCTCGTAGCCGCCAGGGACGGCCCTACCCGGCGCTCGCCAGCGCCATCGGTTGATAGTAGCCGCTTTCCTCGGGAGTCATCCACCTCACGTGCTGGAACCCCGCGTGCATTAGCGCGCCGGTCAGTTCCTCGCGCAGCAGCGCGCGGTAGATCGCGGCATAGTGGGACGTTTGCCAGCCGGCGCCGGTGTCGCGCGTGATGTAGAGGTGAAACACATATCGCCGCCGGTCCAGCCAGTCCCAGACCTGGAACACAATGCGCCGCCGTCCTTGGTCGGAATAGAAGGCCGGCCCTTGGGTGGAGGGCCTCTCCGCAACCAGCCGGTCGTAATCCCGGATGCCCGCCATCAGGATGCCGCCGGGCCGCAGTTTCAGGCGCATTTGCGTCGCCGCCCGAACAAGGTCTTCCGCGCCGTCCAAATGCGGAAGGGAGTTGTCCATGCAGATGACGGCGTCGAATCCCGCCGCCTCGATGCCGCTCAGGTCCCGCATATCCGCGACCGTCAACGGTAGCGTGAGACCCCGCAGGCCGGCCTCGACGCGCGCTCTTTCGATCGCCGCCGCGCTGATGTCGCAGCCGCTCACCAGGAAACCGAGCTGGGCTAAACCCAGCGCCTGGGTGCCGATCCCGCACGCACAATCGAGAATTCGAATCGGCCCCGGCCGCCCACACTCCCGCTGGAGGATCGGGCCTAATCGGGCGGCCTGCCAAGCCATCGACGCCTCCCAGTTCTCGAAGATCAGGTGAAAGTTCGGAGCCAGTTCGTCGTAACACGTCCGCGCGTCATCGGTCATGTTGTAATCTTGTACGGGGGTGCCGCTGTGCGCAAGTTACTCTGGGTGCTGATCGTGCTGGTTGCGTTGGACGCATCGTTGACCGCCGGTATGTATTGGGCCATGCTGCAGCCGCCGGACGCTTTCGGGCATATTGTGGCCAAATTCCCGATGCCCCTCATGATGCTGGTGCCGTTTGAGACGCTGTGGAACTCGGCCCGCGGCGGCACGCTGCGGCCCGGCGACGCGGCCCCGGATTTTCGCCTTCCCACGCTCGACCATAAGGCCACCGTACAGCTCGCCTCCTTGCGCGGTGTCCGCCCCGTGGTGCTGGTATTCGGCAGCTACACTTGACCGCCCTTTCGCCGGGAGGTTCCCGCGCTCAACAAGCTGTTCGATACCTACGGCTCCAAGGCGGCATTCTACGCGGTCTATATTCAGGAGGCGCACCCCAGCGACATCTGGCAGATGAGCAGCAACGTTCGCGAAGGCGTGGTCTTCCGCGATCCGCGGAGCGATGGCGAGCGGTTTCAAGTGGCTGAGAGTTGCGTGCGCACGCTGGGAATCCGTTTCCCGGCCTTGATCGATGGTATCGACAACACCGTCGAGCGCCTGTACACCGGCTGGCCCGACCGGCTGCTGCTCATCGGCCGGGATGGCCGCGTGGTCTACAAGAGCCGCCCCGGTCCCTTCGGCTTCCACCCGGCAGAATTGGAAACGGCGCTGCGGCAAGTGATGTAAGCAGCTGAAAGCTCCAAGTGATACAGTAAACCCCATCCGTGAGGGGAACGATATGAAGCTCAGCATCGTGCTTTGTCTTTCCGGGATGGCCGTGGCGCAGGAAACGGCCCACCAGCATCCCGCGTCCGCGCCCGTCCCGTTGCAGCCTCTGGCCCAGCAAGTGCGCCAGTTGGAAGAGGCCCTGAACTACCTGGGCCAACCCTTGCCCGCCGTCGAAGCCCGGCGCATCAACGAGGCCATCGCCAACCCTGATGAAGCCGCGGCGCTAGCGCAACTCCAAGCCGTCCTGGACCCGCACGTCCTGCTGACGGTGGACATCAATCCCGAAAGCCGCGTGAAGGTGGAGCAGGGCTCCGCCAAACCCGACCTGGTGGAAGCGGGTACGCGCCTGTTCCTGGTCAAAGTAGCCAACAACGGTAACGTGACGGCTCCGCTCAACGTGGTCAGCCCGAACAGCGGCAACGTGTATGTCAAATCGAGCGGCAACCCGGCCCCGCCGATCCAACTGACCCCGCGCGATTCGGCCGACCGCTGGGCCGATATATCCCTCTACCAGCAGCCGCCCATGCGGCGCCGCCTCAGTGGTCTGGCGCTGGAATACGCGATCCTCGAAATCTACAGCCGCGATTCCGGCCAGCGATCGGCCAAGATCGCCCTCAACGTGGGACAGGGAAGTCAGGACATCGGGTTCCGCAACGACGTCATGATCGTGTTCAACGCTCTGCCCGCGCGGCGGATCACCATGCGGGTCAAAGACGAGAAAGGCCGGCCCGCCACGGCGTCGTTCGTGATCCGCGACCGTCTGGATCGCATCTACCCGCTGCCCGCCAAGCGTCTGGCGCCCGACTTTTTCTTCCAGCCGCAGATCTACCGCGCCGATGGCGAAACCGTCCAGTTGCCCGCCGGCTATTACACCGTGCAGTATTCGGGCGGCCCCGAATACCTTTCGCATACGCGCGAATTCGACGCCGCCCCAACCAGCCCAAGCGAGATCTCCTTCCAACTCGACCGCTGGATCGACCCCTCGCAATACGGCTGGTACTCCGGCGACCATCACATCCACGCCGCCGGCTGCTCCCACTATATGAATCCCACCGAAGGAGTGGAGCCGAAGGACATGATCCGCCAGATCCTGGGCGAGAGCCTGAACACCGCCAGCGTGCTGACCTGGGGCCCCGACTACTACTACCAGAAGCAGTTTTTCTCCGGCGCCGACCACCCGCTCTCCAAGCCCGACCGCATCATGCACTACGATCTCGAAGTTTCCGGCTTTCCTTCGAGCCATGCCGGACACATCGTTCTGCTCAACCTGAAGGAGCAGGACTACCCGGGCGCCAAGCGCATCGAAGACTGGCCGACTTGGGACCTGCCCATCTTCAAATGGGCCAAGTCGCAGGGCGCCATCGTCGGCTTCGCCCACTCGGGATGGGGCTTGCAGGTCTCAGGCAAGGAACTGCCATCGCTCGAAATGCCGGGCTTCGATGGCATCGGCGCCAACGAGTACATCGTCGATGTGACCCACCCCGATACGGTGGATTTCATCTCCGCCGTGGATACGCCGTACGTTTGGGAGCTCAACATCTGGTACCACACGCTGAACGTCGGCTTCCGCACCCGCATCGCGGGCGAGACCGATTTCCCGTGCATCTACGATGACCGCGTGGGATTAGGCCGAACCTATTCCAAGATCGATGGGCCCATGACCTACCTCGCCTGGCTGAAGAGCTTGCAGTCGGGTTACAGCTACGTGTCCGACGGCAAGACCCACCTGATGAACTTCCGCGTCAACGGGGTTGGCGCCGGCGCCAGCGGGGGCGAAATCCGTTCCGCCGGTCCGGTGAACGCAACCGTGACGATCAGCGCGGCGGCCCTCCTTCCCGAGTTGCCGAACGAAGCCTTGCGCAAGCTGCCGTACGACCAGAAGCCCTACTGGGACGTGGAGCGCGCCCGGATCGGCAACACCCGCGAGGTTCCGGTGGAGATCGTGGTCAACGGGAAAGCCGTGGCGCGCCAGAACCTGCTGGCCGATGGCAAGGTGCGCGAGTTGCGGTTCGAGGTGCCGGTGAAGGAGAGCAGTTGGATCGCGGCGCGCACCCTGCCCGCGGCCCACACCAACCCGGTGTTCGTGCTGGTGGGCGGCAAGCCCGTACGCGCCTCACGCGCCAGCGCCGAGTGGTGCCTCAACGCCGTGAACCAGTGCTGGACGCAGAAGGCGCCGCGCATCTCGCAGGCCGAACTGGCCGACGCTCGCAAGGCTTACGACCATGCCCGGGACGTCTACCGCCAGTTGATTCGCGAATCCGACCGGTAGCGCGTCTGCTGCCCTCGTTTTGCGCTCACCGTCCCGGATTCTTCGGCAAACTGATCAGATTCGCAAAGATCCGATAGGCCCCCGGCACCCCCTCCGGCAACTGCCGGTAAAACGCATACGCGTTGTACACATAGATCCCCTTGCCGTACCTGGCGAACAGGAATCCACCTCTTTGCGGTTCCTGCCCTTCATCGTGCGTCTCCAGCAGCGCCTCGTACCGCGGATCCCACGAGCGCATCCACTTCGAGCCGCGCTCTTCCACCCAGCCCTCGAAATCCCGAGCGGTAATCCGGTTCGGCCACTGAAATACCGGGTGGGTAGGCGCCAGGATCCGCACCTTGGAAGCCTCGTCCGTCACCTCTTCCGGGTTCGCGCCCATGGTGTAAGGGTACGGCCCGTAATTGTGGTCGAACTCCGGCGTGTTGTACTGCACCATGACCACGCCGCCGTTCTTCACGTAATCGAGGAGGCGGCTGTTCAACGCGGGCAACTCTGGCCGCGCCGCGTAAGTGCGCACGCCCAGCAGAATCGCGTCGTAGCGCCCCAAGTCGCCGTTGGCCAGATCGGCAGTCGCTAGAAGGTCCACCTTCACGCCGAGCTGCGCCAGGGAATCCGGCACGTCGTCGCCGCTCCCCATCACGTATCCGATCCGGAGCCCCGGCGCCACTTTCACGTCGACTCCGGTGGTCTTGCACATCGCCGGGGCGTAAAGGAAGGAGGGCCGCAGGTTGGCGTAGCCCGCGATCGCGTAGCCCTCACGGTATTCGCGTCCGCCATACGCCGCTACTGCCGTAATCGCGTACGATTTCTCGCTCAGGCCGGCGGGCGTCACCGTAAAGGCTAGCGCACGGTCTTCTCCGTCCGCGGTGGCCGCGAACGCCGCCGACGCCGGCTGCGACTTCCACCCCACAGGCATTTGCAGGAAGACCGTCCCATTCGCCGGGCCTTTCACATTACTGTGGATCACCGTCTTCACCTCGAACGACCTGGCATCCAGCGCCACCACGCCGTTCAAAGGCGAGATCCGGATGCCGATGGCCGGCGCCGTAACCAGCGGCTCCAGCACGGTGCCCGAGCCGGTGACGCGCTTCACCGTCTGCACGTATTGGCCGATGCGAACCGGCGCACCTGCGTAGATCCAGTCCGTCCATGCCGCCAGCGGATACGGCGCCAGGGACCGGTTGAGATACCGCGTGTCATTGAGATCGTAGTAGGACTGCCCGATATCCGGCCGCGTGAAGTAGGGCTGCGTGAACGGAGCATTGGCCGGCGCCCTGACCGTGAACTTCCAGTCGGCGGGTTGGCCGCGCAAGGTGTCCAAAGGTTGGGCGAGGCCGGGCGCGGTGACGCTCCATGGCGGGCCATCGGCCGATTCCACGCTCACCTTCCGCAACGCCACCGCCGCGCCGCCCTGATTCACGGCGTGTACGCGCACGCCGAAGGTCTGGCCCGGAATGGCCACCCGAAACGTCTCCGGATCTCCCGCAAACTGCGCCATCCGGGCATTCGGTTCCTGGTCCGGCGCCACGGTGGCCGCGACCGAAAGCGATAGTGCCTCCGCCAGCGCATTGTTGAACTGAGCCCGCTTGATGTTGAGTTCGTGCAGCAGGTCGTACCTGGAGGCGGCGGAGAGGCTGCTCCGCTCCACCATGCCGATCAACCCAAGCGTCTCCTTCATGCCGGCCGCCAGCGCGGGCGCGCAACGCTCCGGGGACGCCGCCGAGAACTTCGCCATGGCCTTTTCGACTGCCGCGTTGATTCGGACCAGGGCGGATGTGACGAAGCCGGCGTCCGCGCCGGTGGCTAGCGTCGCCAGGCCGGCCAGCGAGGTGTCGATCCCCTCGAAGAAATCCCTCTCCCGATCCGGCACGCGGATCGCGGACCCGAACCGGTGATAGCTGCTCGATACCGGCCCGGCCTTCGGCAGGTTCGGCCCGCCGTTCTGCGACTTCTGGAATCCCAGCCCTTCGCGCGCAATCTGCGCGTACGATGCGCCCAGCACCGGGTCGTAAGTCCCCTGTGGAATCTCGACATCTGCCGCTGGGCCACGCGCATAGCCCTTGAGCGGCGCCCAGGGCAGCAGACCCGCATGAATCTGGTCCGGAAAAACATTGGGGTCGCCGGCAGCCTTGAAAACCTCCTGAGCCATGGCCCCGGCGGCCTGGTGGTTGCCGTGTCCGTCGCCCGGTCCGCCCACGAACACCGAGGTGACCACTAGGGGCCTTACGGTCCGCACCACCCGCACCACGTCGTACAGCACGCGGTTGCGCGTCCAGTGTTGCATCGATTCGGCCATGGTCTTCGAGAAGCCGTAGTCGATCACGCGCGTCCAGTATTGATCCACGCCGTAATAGCGCCCCGCCGCCAGCAACTCCTGCGTGCGCACCAGGCCCAGCGCGTCGAAGTAATCGGGCGACATCACGTTGGCGCCGCCCTCCCCGCGAGTCAGCGTGAGCAGCGCCACGCGCGCACCCTTGCCGCGCGATTCATAGGTCAGCATGCCGCCGTCTTCGTCGTCCGGGTGGGCCGTGATCATGATCAAGCTGGCCCGGGTGTGCAGCTTCTGCAAGCTCTGCCACAGCGCAGCCGAACCCTTATTGATGCCCAACTCCTGCGCCGCCGCCGCCGGTTGGATGGCGGTGTCGTAAGGCGTCTGGGCGCCCGCGCCAGCCGCCAGTACCATTGCGATGACGAATCTCATGTTGCTCGACAGCGCTCATGGCGCCGGCTGTGACTCATAGCGTTTGACCAGCCGGCCTACGCGCTAATCACCAAGGTACCGTACCCTGTATCGGCCAAAGGTCAGCCCCGCTAAGACGGCCGGCCGGCTTGTCCGTGCGGGGCCGGATTCCCGGCTGCCGTGCCTTTTCGCGCTAGTCTGTATCAGGAGACCAATTCATGGAACCGATGTTCTTACGCGGCGTCGAAGAGGGCGCCAAGCCCGGCCCTTATCGCGACCTGATCCGCGTGATGCAGTCGGGCGGCGGCGAATACTCGCAGATCTGGCACATGTTCGCCTACCTGCCCGAGGCCACGGACCACCTGGCCCGCTTCACCCAGGCCATCCTGCGCGGCCCCGCGCCCATCAGCCCCGGAATCCGCGAGCTGATCGCTGCCTACACCTCCTACCGCAACGATTGTCCGTTTTGACTCAAGTCCCACGCCGCAGTTGCGGCGGAACTGCTCGGCGACGAGGCTCTGGTCTGGGCCGTGCTGCGCGACCTCGAAACCTCGCCGCTAGATGACCGGCACAAAGCGCTCTTCCGCTTCGTGGACCAGGTGAACCACAATTCCGCGCGCATTTCGCCGGCCGACATGGCGCCGCTCCGCGAAGCCGGCTGGGACGACGAAACCATTTACTTCACCATTACCGTCTGCGCCTTATTCAATTTCTACAACCGCTGGGTCGATGCTAGCGGCGTGCACGCCATGTCCGACGCGGCCCACCGCCAGGGCGCCAAACGTTCGGCTCAACACGGCTACGTGCGCAGCTAGACTCGGCGGCCGCGACGCTTGGGCCGTCCCTTCCCGCGGCCGGTAGAACGTCTGTCCGCACCCAACCGGACAGCCCCTGAAGGCAAACCGTGCCGGAGCGCCTCATCGTCCAGCCGGATATTGATAGCGTCCTCGACGGTCATAGGTACCCTTACGGGTTCCACGATCGGGGGAAGGAACTCCGACCGAAGTAGTCCTTGTAGCTCGGTTGCCGTGGGCAAGCCGGCGGTGAGTCCGATGCCATGCAGAGGAATTTTCACCGCCTTCAGGGTCGGGTCGAAAATACATCGGAAAAGGGGGTGTTCAAGGAGGATTTTGGCCGAACGGGCCAACCCCGTCATGGCCCGGCGGATGTGGCGCAACAATCCCAGTTCGTGACCGAAGACAGAGAACCGGAGGTATGTTGGATCGTCCAGCAAGGCGTCCTGCAACAGTTCGCGGATTTCCGTTGCGGTCTTCTGATCGGCGGAGGATCTGAACTTCACATGTGGCAGCGAGACGGGTTCGTAACGCTGCAGGACGCTTTCCAGGAACGCCAGGTCTAGCCTTAGCCCCTTGTTCTTCACCTGGCGCCGCACTTGGTTGGTGGCAGCCAGGAAGGCGTCCAGATCGAGGGAAATGTGGAGCTGATGCCGGATTCCCAGCGCCAACACATAGAGGCCCTGGTGAAAGGTGGTAAGAGCCGGCGCAAGTCCGGAAGGGAGCAGATCCATGGAGTGAGCGTCCCCGCCTATGCAGTCCATGTAAATCTCGACACCAAACTCGTCTGCGATGCGCTTGATCAACGCCTGAACCTCGGCAATCGCCCTGTCGTCGGCCCCGATCTCGAGGATCCTGCGTTTCGCTTCCAACTTGTGGATGTCGGCGAAGAGCTTGTTATTGGGATCGACGGCTACGCGTGTGGCCCCGCTTCTGAGCGTCTCTTCCAGCAGGAAATCCGACAGGCCCGCTGGTGGCCCCTCCGGGTTGAATGTGCAGGAGAGCTCGAACCGGACTTCGGATGACTCCGGTGAGTGCTGAAAGTTCGTGATCTCTGGCAGTGGATATTCCCAACCGGAGATGTGTTGCAGCAATACGGTCACGCCAGGCATCGCAAGAGCAGCTTGCCAAGAGTCTACCAATCTCGAAGAACCGCCGGAATTCGTTGGCGCCAGCCTGCCGATTGCTGGTACCCGAGAGTACGCGAACCGGTGTGGTCGTTTCGCCGGTTGGCCGCCGGCAGCGAACGGCTTCCCTACCCCGCTCTGTCTACACGGACGGCCAACCGTAGTAGACTCCTTTCAGCCTGAATTCCGAAGATAGCAGCCCTTTCGCGTCAGCGTGACATCGTTTTTTGGGCGCTTTGATTGTCAGATTTGGAGCACTGGACCGAACTTCGGCGAAGTTGGAAATTCACAGGC
>Ga0075030_100000076_pt1 | contig 66775 bp, 48 predicted proteins | sample LitLauG_LLR_2012_FD_71393 | JGI IMG/M metagenome (GOLD analysis project Ga0075030, IMG submission 71393) | Freshwater sediment microbial communities from Pennsylvania, USA - Little Laurel Run_MetaG_LLR_2012 | ecosystem: Environmental > Aquatic > Freshwater > Creek > Sediment | place: USA... | reverse complement strand
CAAGACATTGCGTGTGGCTGCATGCGTGATGAACGAATTTGCCAAGACGCCGTGCTCCGCCGCCCACCGACCCCGAACACCGAACGCTCCAAAATGCCCGCCAGCGCATTTTCATTCGGCCGGCGCGGTGAGGACATGGCCGGGCAATCCCGTTCTTCACCGACACGAAAGTTAGCGTGAAAAATGATGCGGCTGGGATTCTTGCCCGGCGGAAATCGGGTTTCCAATCTTCGGCATTCGACACCATCGAAAGATTTCGCTGAATACTCGATTTTTGGATTCGGGCGAGGCGGAAAATGGGCGCGGATCGTCGAAAAAAAATTTGGCTACTCCCCTGCCCCGTTAAAAAAACCTCTCGCCCCTCGTTCTCCCGCTCGCCGGCCGAATTCCCGGTTGAGAAAGCGAGTGCCGTTTGAGTGCCACTTTTATGCGCGAAAATGGCACTTTTTGCGTGGTTTTGCGCGCGAATGGGAAACCTCTCGAATCGCCTTGGAATCACGTATCCATCGGCATTACAGGGCGATCCAGACCATGCAATGATGGTTGCCTCACTAGGATTTGAACCTAGACAAGCAGATTCAGAGTCTGCTGTGCTACCGTTACACCATGAGGCAATGGCTTATCTAACCGTAATCGGATCAGTATATTGCAAAATAGAAACGCGACCCCGCACGCTCAAACCTTGGCAGTGTACTACACTTTGTGCTACAACGACGCCATGAAACGCAACGCGACGCAGGGCAAGGATTTTTCGGGCCGAAATCACGCGCGCACCTTTGAAGCAGTGTTCGACTCACGCAAGCGAAAAATTCCGGGGCTGTGGAAGCGCGGGCCAAAATTTTATGCGCAACTCCGTGTGGACATGGGCGACGGGCGCACCGCTCCGCGGCGCATTCCGCTCAACGCAGAAAATCTCGATGACGCAAAGGCCGAGCTGGAGCGCACGCGCACGCACCGCAGGGATGGCAAGCTGCCACAGACCGGATTCCGCCCGAAGTTTGAGGATTTCGCAAAGGAGTATTTGGACGGCCCAATCCTGGCCCAGAAAAAGATCCGCACCCGCTAATGGTCAGAGCGGAGGACCTGGATCCCGAAGCTCTCAAGCAGCCCCGGAGTGGACGGCGGACTCAGAAAGCCACTCCGGGCTTGGAGGAATTCATCGAAATCTTTCCCGGTACCGCGGACCCTGACATTGATAAATGTTCGCTCGGAAATGTACAAATCTCGGAGGCGTTTAAACAAAATGGCTGGGATCCGGGGGGCATCAAAAACTTGAAAGATCTGGCTTGCAAGGAACGGTTGTTGGTGTGCCAGACGGGTGCTCACAATCGCCAGCGCTTCATCCGGACGGAGGTCCTTCGAAAGCTCAATCCCGGGTAGTTTTCAGTTTTCCAGTTATGAAACTGACTAACACTAAAACTGCAGAAGTCCCGCTCCAGTTTAGTTTATTCGCCTCTAAGGAGGCGATAAAACTAAACTGGACTGGCGGTGGTCTCAGGGGCGGTGTTGTCCTAGCTCGACAGACAGAGCTCCACCCCGCTCCGGACAGAAAAGAGGCACCCCTTCCGTCAGATGACCGCTGCGGATACGACCCAGCAGGATGCCGATAAAGAACACGCCCCTCTTGCCGCGTCCCGCTTCGCGCCGGCCATTGTCCACGCCAAGTAGGGGCTTTCAGAGCGGCTGCAGCGTCTGCTGGTGCCACTGTCCTCAAAGCAAATCCCGGAGCGCACAATCACATCACAGCTTAACAAATGAAATCGGTGCAGCAATGGTACAATTGAAGTTGGCGGGCACATTGGTTATCGTTCAGTCACGGTAACCTTCAAGGAATTCCCGCCGGTGTATAAGAAAGCCGCGTTATCTGATCGCCAGTCACATGGCATTTTGCTATAAAAGTAAGTGCCTTCCCGCGCCAATTCAAAAGCGTTTGGCGGCGGAATAAAACGAGTAACGGGCGCGGGGGCTAATCATCAAAATATGAACACCTCACATCAATTACTTCCGCCTGAGTGGAACGGCCTCGCTGCGGACTTGGCGCAATCCTCCGGTATCAATGATGAGACTGCCGCATTGTTGATGCTTCAGGCATACGGAGTGGCGAGCGGCAATTCCGTTCAGGTCCGAACTCCGGAGTGGCGCGAACTCGGACTGGCATTTAATATTGGATTGATTTCCACGGGAGTTCCGACGGCGCGCGGGGCTTTGGTTCAGTTACTCGGCCCGATTCCCGATTTTGTGAAACTCGCGGCCGACCAGCTGCGGGATGCCGGCATGGGTGTTGAGGCGATTAAATCATCATTGGAAAAATTAAAGCAGGAGCTTGGAGAGATCAAAGAGACGTTGCGGAAGGACAAGGCGGCACTGGAGCATTCAAAAACAAAAGAGGCGCAGGAGGCGCGCGTCAAGGGAGGCGGCCAAAACTTCGGTTACCTTCCTGAGGCCCCGAACGTCATCGAAGCACGCATCCAATCGGCCGAGCAGCGGCGTAACGAAATCCTGCGTGGCGTTGATTTCCTCGTTTTCAAATTGCGTCGCGTGGTATTGGCTGACGAACCCGACTGGCTTGAATTGCCGCACCTCGCGGAACAAAGTTTTGATCAAGGCGTGCTGGCGTTGTGCTTTGAAAAAGGTCCGGCCGACATTTTGAATTTGAGCCCGAAGGAACGCGCGGACTGTGCAAGGACGCTGAAGCAACATCGCATCGGTGCGCGTGCAGTGACCGTCATCACCTGCGGCCCTGAGTCTGCGTACAGCGACGTCCTGTGTCACGGGCACCTCCGGCGTATCCTGTCAGATTTCCTTTTCATGGATGTTGGGGCAAAGGGCGCACCTGCTGTCCGGCCTTTGCAGGAAACCCAGGCCCTTGCGAAATGGCACGAACTGATATTGAAACGATGGAACCGCCGCGTCGCACTGCATGCCAGCGGATGCGATTTATACGTGCCCGACGCGAAGGGTTTCGCGGCAATGATCGAGTTCCGCAAATGGGTGGAAGGCGAGCAGGGCCGCTCCCCTAAGATCGCATCACACCTTTCATTTCTCGTCGACATGCCCCTGCGATTCGCGCTGGGGCGTGCATCGATGAGCAACGCCGACGGCGATCTGAGCATACCGAGTGCGTACGTCGAGCAAGCCATTGACTTCCTTAAACGGATCGGTCGGCGGCACCGCGAACTCCTCGATCGGATCATGGGCCATAAGCCCGATGGCGAGATTATCGAGGAGAAGGTATTGCAGTTGGTCGAGAAGCTTGGCCGCCGCGGCGCGCTGACGAAGCGTGACCTCGCCCGTACCTTCCATCACCAAGACTACGCAACGCTCGAACCTATTCTGGCTCATGCGTTAAAGGCTGGAAACATCATCCAGGCAGGCAATCTTTTTCGTGTCGCAAATGTCAGCGTCAGCGCGTCAGCGTAACCCGAAAAATGAAACCGCGACAACATTTAGATCCAAACAACGACTATTCCGGAATCTATTCGGCTGCCTCGGACATTCGCCGCATGCGGAGTGTCGGTCTTTTCGAAGGCCGGATGAAGTGGCGGCGGGAATTCTGCGCGGCGCTGCCGGTATTCATCATGATCGAACAGGGTGTTCTCACCATCCGCAGGGCGGGAAACACGCGCATGGCCGTCCGAGGGGACGTAGTCCTGCTGACACCGGGCAGTTTCGAGATCACGGCGGTTCCGATGAGCGCTTACGGGCTTGTTCGCTTTCAGTACGCGAAGATCCCGATTTCCGCCCTCGGCAGGCTATTGAGCGCGGGCTCGGCAATCGAAGAGGTTGCGCTCTACGGGGTGCGTCACGAGGAACACACTGGCATCCACATCTGCAAAGGAATGCGTCCGCAGGTCGCGAGGAATTTGCAGATCCCGATGCTGCAAAGCACGCCTGTCAAATCGGTGATGAATGCGCTGATTGTGTCCCTCAGCCCCGCCGTGTTCCCGTTTTTGCGCCGTGTGTACTACGAGCGGCGCTGGGCGTTCCTCGGAATGATGGAGGCTCACACACTTGAGCCGCGTCCCGTGGAATTCCTTGCCGACAGCTACGCCGATGGGCGCGCGGCATTTTTTCGGGATTGCCGGCTTTATACGGGCCACACTCCGCGGGCATGGTTCGACCGGCGAAAAATGCAACTCGCGGAGGTATGGTTGCACGTAGCCAAACACACAATTGCGGACGTTGCGGCGCGTTTGCATTATCGGGTCGTGAAGCTGTTCAGGGCCGAGTACGAGAACCACTTCCGCCGCCCTCCGGAGACGGCCGGATGCTGGTCTGAGGGAGCATCGCTTTCACTTGATCATCCGTTTTGCTGTCTGCGGCCATTCTGGTGGCCCGCGCCGCTGCCGTTGGCGGGTGCAGGCACATGGTCGAGGCTTTGGTCCGATAGATTCTCGGATCCAATCGAGGAATCATCCGAGCCCGTTGATGCTTCTGCGATGCCTGCGCAGGCACCTGAACCCGTGAATGCGACGGCCGACCAATCCGAAGAACTGCCACAGGAGGCCGCATCCGGATTGCCGCCGGAGGTTGATGCAGTTTTGCCTGTCGGCATTGCGGGTGAGAAGGAGCCTGAGCGCAAGTCTATCGGGGCGCGCCTCTGCAATGGGGAGCTGATTCCGATCACCGAGATCATCGATTTTCCAGCCGGCCTGCCCGAGCTGCTGAAGGCCGCGTGAACAAGCACCGGCCATGCACGCCGACGCCATCATTTAATTCGCATCAAAACCACGACACCAAACACCATGAGAACCCTCGATCCTGAACTAGCCATCGTCCTGCGAGCCATTTACTCCGAAGCGTGCGTGACCACCGACCTTTTACTGAGATCGGCACCTCCCGACGCGGCGCATTTATTTGAAATACGGCAGCAACGCATTGCATCCCGGCAAAGCACTTGGGCACTCATCCATTCGATTCTGACTCCTGGTCCATTCACGCCATTTCGATACGTCCCGCCAAAGCGCCAGCGTCGGACGACCCGCTCACCCCGCAAGAAAGCAAGAACGGCAAAAGCTGGTAACGGATCGGACTTCGCAATCCATTGACGTATTCAGATCGATGTCGCCATCAGTCGAAGCGTTCTCCGTTATTCGCCGATGCTCTCATTTTGGCCGAGCATGAGCTCGCCGAAGGAAACGGACTTCAGTTGCTGAGCGAACGGCGGGCGGGCACAACGTGATTCCGCGAGTGAGGGATTTAGGTGAGATCAGACCCCGCAGGCTTGCACCAGCCATCGCGACCCAATATCCCCCTCTGCTCAATGAACACCTCGAGCCATGAATGACGTGCGGGGGGCGAATAGCTTCGACATGACCCTCGCGGTCTTCTTTGCGCTTGCGCTAAGTGCGGCTGCCGCGCAGACCTGCACCCTATGGGGTGAGCGTGGGGAAAAGTATGACCCGGCGGGCTTGCTGCCGGATTTTTCCTTTGCTGGATATGAGCGTGGAGATAAGGCGATCCCGGAACGCGTGGCGGAAGCCTCCGTGAAGGATTTCGGCGCGCTCGGCGACGGGAAAACGGATGACACAGCGGCCTTCCAGCGCGCACTGAAGCAAGCGGCAGGCAAGTGCATCGGCATCCCTGCGGGGCGGTATGTGCTTTCCGATGTGATTGAGGTGGAAACTGCGGATACAGTGCTGAGGGGCGCAGGCGCGGACAAAACGACAATCGTCTTCACGAAGGCGCTGCAGACATTGCGCCCGACCGCCGCCGAGACCGGCGACGGCAAGGCCACGAACGGCTGGTCGTGGAATGGCGGCCTCCTGTGGTTCAAGGGCACGAATCCGGTCGGTGGCGTGCTTGCGACAATCACATCGCCTTGTGCGAAACGCGGCGCAACGAGTCTGCCGGTGGAGGATGCTTCGAAACTCTCCGTCGGCCAGGAGGTCGCCATCGAGATCAAGGACGACACATCAGGCACGCTGGTGAACTACATTTTCCGCGACAAGCCCGACGATGCCGCAAAGCTCGTGGGCAAGCTTTCATACCGCTACGCCGCGCGCATCTGTGAAATCAGGGACAAGACCGTGGTGATCGACCGTCCGCTGCGTTTCGATCTGCGGACAGAGTGGGGCGCGGTCCTCCGCAGCTTCGGGCCGAAGCTTCAGCACTCGGGCATTGAGGATCTCACATTCGAATTTCCGAAGCAGCCCTATCGCGGACATTGGGAGGAGGACGGTTTCAATGCGGTGCAGCTCGAAAACTGCGCGCACTGCTGGGCGCGCCGGCTTGTCATTCACAATGCCGACAGCGGCATTTTCACGAAGGGCTACTTCTGCACGGTGAGCGACGTGCTTTTCACCGCAAACCGCCGCCCTGAGCCGAAGGGCCGCACGGGCCACCATGGCATCGAGGCGGATGGCGCGGACAACCTCATCACGCGATTTCGTTTCAAGACCCGCTACTTCCACGAACTGACCGTTTCGCATTCCATTGGCAATGTGCTCTCCGACGGCAGCGGCGACTTCCTCACGCTGGACCACCACAAGGCCGGCCCGTACGAGAATCTCTTCACAAACCTCGACACGGGTGCGAGCGGCCCCGAGGCATGGAACTCCGGCGGGCCTCCAGGCGCGGGGCGCCACTCTGCAGCCGGGGACACGTTCTGGAACATCCACGGAAAGAAAGACACCGGCCTGCCGCCCGAAGGATGGGGGCCTGCCGGGCTTGTCTTCACTGGAATCAAGGGGGCGGCGCGCAAACCCGACCGCGTTTCCGGATGGTTCTACGAAACCATCAGCGCCAGTTCCCTGACACCCCAAAATCTCCATCTGGCGCAACTCGAACGTCGCCTTGCGCAGGCGGCAGGACGCGCTCGATTGACCATTGCGAACGAGGCGGGCGTAAAGCCGGATGCCGCTGCGATGGAGCGATGGACGAATTCCGCAGGCCGGGCGTTTAACGCCAAATTCGACGGACTCAATGGTGCGAATGTGATTTTCATCCTTCCGGACGGCCGTCGCGTCCCATTCCCCGCCGCCTCGCTCTCCGCTGAAAGTCGCGCGCTGATTATGAAACTTAACAGAGCAAAGAATTAGGACTTTCAGCCCTTGTTCACAAAAATTGCCGCGGGGCTCCACCTGGCAAGATGCACAAATTCTTTCAGCCCGACTGCTTGAGGGCAAAGCTTTTGCGCCCTGACGTCTCGTGGTTATGAGTCTGCTTTCTAACGCCTCATCTCCCATTCGATGAACGACGCAACGTCCATTCAGGGCCGCGATAGCGCCCATGCATATTCGTTCCGTGCAATGGGGACCATTTGCACCCTCCAATTGTATGCGGATTCACTGGCACAGGCGGATATGGCTGCGGCCTGGGCGCTTGCGGAAGTGGAGCGCATTGAAGCCAAGTATTCCCGCTACTCGGAAAGCAGCACCCTGTCCTCCATCAACCGCGCCGCGACCAAGGGTGAACCGGTTGCCGTGGACGAGGAAACTGCGGGGCTTTTTGAATTCGCATTTGCCTGCCATCAGAAAAGCAAAGGGCTCTTCGACATTACCTCCGGCATCTTGCGTCGCGCGTGGGATTTTTCCTCCGGCAAACTGCCCGATGGCAGCGCGGTATCGGCTCTTCTGCCATTCATCGGCATGGACAAGCTGCTGTGGCGGCCACCGCATCTGATTTTCCTGCAGCCCGGAATGGAGCTGGACTTTGGCGGCATCGGCAAGGAATACGCCGTGGACCGGCTTGGCTCCCTGCTCAACTCTGCGGGCATTATGCGCGGGCTTGTGGACTTGGGTGGCGATCTGGTCGCCTTGGGGCCGCATCCGGATGGCCAGCCTTGGAGAATCGGACTGCGAAACCCGGACGATCCCACAGACATCGCAGAAACAGTCGCGCTCTCGTGTGGGGCACTGGCGACCAGTGGCGATTACGAACGGCGCATCGAAATCGATGGCGTGCGCTACTGCCATATCCTCAACCCCTATACTGGATGGCCGGTCCGAGGCCTGTCTTCGGTGACTGTCGTCGCCCCTCAGTGCATGGAAGCGGGCAGCGTCGCCACCATTGCAATCTTAAAAGGGTACGAAGGTATCCCATGGCTGGCTTGTCAGAATCTATCCCACTGTTGGATCGATGAGCAGGGTCAGAAGGGGCGCTCCTGCAGACTCCCTAGATCCGACAGGAGTTTCCTGCCCTCCCAAAGCGTCAAACGCCTGAGCACCTGAAACCGAAGTTTACGAAGAAGCAGCTTGATTTGGCCCCTGACGAAGCTGGACCATCAGATCCTTCATCCCGCTCACAAAGTTCTGCCGCGATACCTGCCCGGTTCCGTTGGGATCGAGCGCATTCCAAACCGCATTAGCTCCCGCTGCTTTGAAGGCGGCGGGCGGATTCAGTGTTTGAAAAGCCTGATTGAATTGGGCCTGCGAGATTGCACCTGCTCCACTGATGTCAATGTTACCGAAAAGTTCTGACATCTTTTTTTGCGGAGGCATTGCGGGACTGGCACCCGACATCGCGTGGGGCACGCCGGTGCCACCAATCCCTGAAATCGTCATACTCATGATTAATCTTGCTGGTTTGTTGTTGAGGCTTCAATTTGCAAAAAAAGATCGCTGTCGCTTCGTTTCTGCAGGCACGCTAAGAAGCGAAGCAGACAACGTGCCACTTCAAAAAAGCGGACCACCCGGCTGCGCTTACATTTCGCCAAAGGTCTGCTGAGTGAGTTCGTGCTTTTCGCGCAGATCGCGGAAGTTGAGCAACATGGCGGCACCGGTCATCGCCTCCACACCCAGGACTGCTTCTGGGAGTTCTTGATCGTACCAAACATGCGGTTCAGATCACTTTTATGGAACGAGTTCGCCGGTAGTGATTCCGACGAAAGAATTCCCAGCAAAAGGCAGTGGCCAGTTCCACACGAACGGTGTAGTCAGGGCCATGAAGCTACGACTCCGGATTCACTTTCAGATGATGCTTGTGCTGGCTACGCTTTTAGTCTCTGGCGTCGATGTTCGCTCGGAGCAAAGCTACAAAGTTGGCAGCACTGTTACCGCTTTCGCTGCCAGCGATCAGTTCGGAACGCAGTTCAAACTGAATGCGGATTGTCAGGCGCTATTGGTCAGTTTCGACATGGGGACCGGCAAACAGGCCAATGTGAAACTGTCCGCCTTGGGAAAGGAGTTTCTCCCAAAACATCACGCCATTTATGTGGCCAATATCAATGGCATGCCAACGATCGGCCGAGTCTTCGCGATTCCGAAGATGCGCTCCTACCCGCACCGCATCGTTCTTGCCGACGACGCCGCGCTTCTCCGACCGTTTCCTCACAAGGAAAAACTCGTCACTGTATTGCTGCTGAAAAAAGGCAAGGTCACTGCAATCCGTTTCTGGGATCCGGAGAAAATGGACATCACTGGGATTTTGGATGCACCCTGATTCAAGGCGAATAATGTGCGGCTTTCAGCAAGAGACGCGGCGCGCTGCCTGGGTCCGGGAGGCTGAAAAGTCCAATTGCGCCTCTTCGGCTGGACATGGTGACAATTTTTAAGGATGCAGAAATCCACGACCACGAACCGAATGCTTCCAGCCGTCCCTTTGGCTGAAATCCTGCATCTCTCCGAGATGATTGCCGAAAAACTGATTCCCGCCGATTTGCTCCCAGTTTACCGGAAAGTGCAGGAAGGCCGGCGGATCAGCGACGAGGATTGTCTGGGCCTTTACCGTTCCCGCGACCTGAATGCGCTGGGGACGATTGCGAACGTCATCCGCGAGCGGAAGAACGGAAACGTGGGGACTTACATCCGCAATCTCTACATCAATTACTCGAACCACTGCGTCCTGCGCTGCCAGTTTTGCGCGTTCGGCGCGCGGAGGACCGAGGCACACGCGTTCGAGCTGAGCATTGACGAAATCGAGCAGCGCGTGAGGCACGGGCTCGAACTGGGCGTCACGGAAATTCACATGGTCGGCGGGTTGCACCCGACGCTGAAGCCGGAGTGGTACCTCGATCTGATCACGCGTCTGCGCGCGCTCGATCCGGCGCTGTTCATCAAGGCGTTCACCGCAGTGGAAATCCGGCACCTCGCGGATCGAGCTTTCAAGATCAGCGTGCGCGATGTGCTCACGCGGCTGCGCGACGCGGGGCTGTGCGCAATCACAGGGGGCGGAGCGGAAATTTTCGATCAGGCGATCCGGGATCAGATTTGCCGCGGGAAAGAGACCGTCGGCGAGTGGGCGGAAGTCCACCGCACGTGGCACGGGATGGGGATGCGCAGCACGGCGACGATGCTCTACGGGCATGTGGAGACGTATGAGCATCGGGTGGACCATCTGCGCCAGCTGCGGGAATTGCAGGACGACACAGGCGGCTTCACGGGCTTCATCCCGTTCGCGTTCGAGAGCGAGGGCGCGCGCCCGGAACTGCGCCACATTCCGTACGCAACCGCGTTCGACCAGTTGAAGAATCTCGCGATCAGCCGCATCTACCTCGACAATTTTGATCACATCACCGGCTACTGGGTGAGCCTCGGACTGCCGTTGGCCTCGCTCGCGATGAATTATGGCGTGGACGATCTCCACGGCACGATTATGGAGGAGAAAATCTTTCACATGGCGGGCGCGAGCACACCGACGCACCAGACGGTGCTCGCGCTCGAAAAGGCGATCACGGAGGCGGGCCGCGTTCCAATGCAGCGCGACACATGGTACCGGCGCATCGCAAGCACGCGCCCGAAACCAACTGAGGAGCCAATGTGCATGGGATAACAATGGCAAACCGTTCATATGGTGAACGATTCTCCCTGCGACTGGTCAAAGTGGCGCGGAAGATTAGCGGCCTGATTTCCAATCCGACGACCTTGAAACATTTTCTGCGTATCCATCCTCAGCCTCGCAGGAGAAACACCGACGTTTCGTCACATTGCGGAGTTGTGCAACTGCACCTCATTTGATGGAACTGCTTCGCTCTTTCACTAAGGCAGAACCCGCGATGCCTTCAACTTTCGGGCCTCAAGCCTGTCCTTTTGAAGCGCGACTGGCTGAGGTGCTGATCGAGAACGCACCGTTGCACGCGCATCTCAACCATCGCCTTTCGGTCGTGATCAGCGAAGCTGTTGCGAATCCCGGCGGAATGATCCGCGCCGAACTTGCTTACGGTGTGGCGACAGTAAAGGGGCTGCCCAAGCGATCCTGCGAAGCGTTCGCGTGTGCCGTGGAATACTTTCATACCGCATCGCTGATGATGGATGATCTGCCGGCGATGGATGACTCGATGGAGCGCAGGGGCCGGATTTGCACGCACCTGTTGCACGGCGAGGGATACGCCATTCTGGGAGCCTTGGCGCTCATCACAAAGGCGTATGCCTTGATTGCTGAGGCGATCGCACCGGCATCATCTGTGAATCAACTGCGGGCACATCGCTTCGTCGAAGGATGCCTTGGAACAGCGGGTCTCATCAATGGGCAGGCCCAGGATCTGAGTGGTGACGCCGGAACCTCATCACCGCGCGCCGCCGCGGTTGCGTTGGGCAAGACCGCCCCGATGATCCGGCTTGCGCTGGGTCTTCCTTCGATTCTCGCGGGACGAATCACGGAAAACGATCGGACCTTGAAAGCGCTGAGCATCTACTGGGGGTTACTCTATCAGGGAACGGATGATCTCATTGATGCGATGCTGTCCGTGGTAAAATCGGGCAAGACATCCGGGCAGGATGCGCTGCTGGGAAGACCTACGGTTATCCGTCAGCTCGGTTTTTCCGGCGCGATCCGGTATCTCACCCGATTGTTGCGGCTCGCAGAGGGACGCCTTGCGCTATTGTTCGAACGCAATGCCGCATTCCACTTTCTCGGTGGCTTTCAGGAGGCCTTTCGTTTGCGGCTTGCGGAGGCGTCGGGTGGGATGCCGAGACCTTCGGAGGACGGTCCGTGACAGGAATCACCAAACTCGCCCTGGTAAACATTCGCCGCCATAAAATTCGCGCTTTCATCAGTGTGGCAGGAATTGGTTTTGGCGTTGCCGCTATGCTGACGATTGTCTCCGTTGTTCTGGGCGCGATCGGGATGTTTCAAAACATTCTTGCGACCGAAAGCAACGAGGTCGTCTTCGAACGCAACGTATCGGATCTTTTTTTCAGCAGTGTGCCGATGGAGCAGATCCGGCGACTGCGCGCCCTGCCCGAAGTCGAATGCGTGAATCCGATGCTGGTGGGGATCGTTTCCTCGAAGGAGCACCCCATCATCACATGTTTTGGTGTCGAACGTACAGATCCGCGGCTCGCGCACGCAAAGTGGATCAGTGGCACCCGCCAGGATTTTACCGATGACTCGAAGCAGATATTTCTCGGTGCTCGTGCGGCTGAGTTTCTGAAGGCCTCCATCGGCCAGCGCATCCACATAGGGAAGGGAGAATTTGAAATCGGTGGCATCTTGCGGACTAAAAACGGATTTGAGGACGGCGGTGTTTTTATGCCGCTCGCCCTCGCGCAGGATTACTTTCACCGCGAAGGGCTCGCCTCAATCGCCACGATCAAGCTAAAACGCGAGGGTGCGAGCGCGTCGTTCAAGACGGCGGTGGATCGGGGTTTTCCAGCGCTCATTGCTTTGGACGACAAGGAGTTCAATCAAAGCTATTCGCAATTCCGCATTCTGAAGCTCACTGGATGGGCGGTCGGGATTTGCTCTTTCCTTCTCGGCGGCATGGGCGTGGCCAATACGATGTTGATGTCCGTTTTCACGCGCATTCGCGAAATCGCAGTCCTTCGCGTCTGCGGTTTTTCGAGAAAACAGGTGGCAGGATTGGTCTTGGGGGAGGCAGCGATCCTTGCGGCTGCAGGAACCGTGGCGGGTTTCGTCCTAGGTTTGCTCGCGCTTCAAGCGCTGAACGCCGCACCGCAATTGCAAGGCTATGTCCAGGCAGTTGTCCGACCTGACATTCTTTTGGCGATCACCAGCATCGCTTTCATGACTGCGATCCTTGGATCCCTTTACCCGGCCTGGTTTGCTTCCCACGTTCAACCTGCGGAGGCGCTGCGATTCGAATGACCGCCAAAGATGATATTGCGATCGAAGCGCACGATCTGTGGAAAAGTTTTGATGACGGCAGGATTCCTGTGATTCGCGGCGTGGACTTACGCATCGCGCGCGGAGAGATGACGGCGCTGTGGGGAACCTCGGGCTCCGGCAAGAGCACGCTTTTGCATTTGCTCAGCGGGCTTGATGTGCCGGACCGTGGCACCGTTTCGATTCTGGGGTGCGACCCCACGAAGGAAGCGGATCGGCTGGAACTCCGCCGCCGACATGTGGGTTTTGTTTTTCAACTCCACAACCTCATCGCTGATCTCACCGTCGAGGAGAATCTCATGATTCCCGCGCTCGCCTGTGGCCAGTCGCATCGCGATGCCAAGGAACGGCTGCGCCATCTCGCTAAGGATGTCGGTTTGTCACACCGTCTCAACCATCGGATTCAGGATCTCTCCGGCGGCGAGCGGCAGCGGACCGCCATCTGCCGGGCGTTGATCAACAAGCCTAAACTTGTCTTCGCCGATGAGCCGACCGGTTCCCTCGACGAGGAGACCGGGGAGACCGTTTTTCAATTGCTTGTCCGGCTGGTCGCCCAAGAAGGGGCCTCGGTCATCCTTGCAACGCATGAGCGGCGGCTGTTGAAGAGTTGCCATCGGGTACTGCACATCCAGCAAGGAACGGCACTGGCTTGTGAGGGAGCAATTTAGTATCCGGTCCGCATCCTTGAGCCAGCCCCATCGCGCCAGCAACGTGCGGAATTCGTCGGAGGCACCTGTTGGCGAGCTGTCCTGCCGTATTCCGGCCGAGCCCGGCAGCACCGAATTTGCAACCAAACTAAGTACGATCGTGGCCCGCTTCAGCGTGGGATGGCTCGTTGCCGCAAATCTCGTCGGCGTCTGGATGGCATTATTGTTGGTGGAGCCGGGGTTGGGAGCGGGCTTAGGCGAGTATAGCTATGGCCGCTGGGCACCGTTGCATCTTGATTGGCACCTCTACGGCTGGTGTTCTCTGCCTTTGGTCGGGGCGCTTTTTACCTATTTTCTGCGACCGAGTGGTCATGCGCTCAGACAGGCGCGATGGGCGCTTGCTGCGTGGTCGGCAGCCTTACTTGTTGGCGGTTTTGGTTGGCTGCAAGGCGAGACGACTGGAAAACTCTTTTTGGATTGGACCGGGGTCGTACGGCTCTCTTTTGTGGGAGCACAAATCGCGCTTTGGTCGTTGCTCGCAGCGCATTGGTTTAATGGCCACCCAAGCATTCGACTGCGGTCTTTCGTCGCACCGCTGCTTCTGCTGGCGCTTGCCGGTGTCCCGGTTGCCCTCTATTGGGCTTCCGGCCAGAATGCCTATCCGGCGATTGATCCAAGTACGGGAGGACCGACTGGAGCGAGCTTGCTTGGTTCAACCTTGGGGATAGTCCTGATCTTTTCCCTGGTGCCTAGTTTGCTCAGCGGGCGGAGACGTGACAGTCCCGGTGTCCGGCGGCACTGGATTTGTTTTGGAGTCAGTTGCGGAGTTTTTGCGGCACTCGAACGGAGTCAGGGCAGCCACCATGATTTGCGGCAGATTGCTGGACTCGGGACGCTGCTCATCTGGATCCCGCTGTTGGCAATCCATCTGCGGGGGTTTCAGTGGAATGCCGGATCGCGCCGCTGGCTGACGGCAACGCTATGCTGGTGGTGCCTGCTCGTTGGCACCGGCTTTCTGGAGTTCTGCCCCGGCATCCTCGACAGAACCAAGTTTACGCACGCCCTCGTGGCGCATGCCCATCTGGCCATGGCAGGATTGGTCACGAGTTTCAATATGCTGCTTTTGACCAACCTTGGGCCTGCGGCGGGGCCATTGGCAAAGCGAGGGCCGTTCGCACTCTGGCACGCCGGCCTTGTCGGCCACCTTGTAACGCTGGCCCTGCTTGCCGGATATGAGGCATCCGATGCAGGATGGTTGTTCCAGCGTTCCGAAACGGAGGCCGGGCTCTACATCGCGCGTTTGTGTGCTGGAGCCATCATGGCGGGCGCCTCGGTTTGGTGGCTGGCAAACGTCACTCGCAGCAGTGACAGGGATATACTCGATCCTGCGTGAGATTTCATGCGTCCGCTTGTTGCCATTATTAGCTTGTTCGCGGGAGGCGGTGATTTTGCTGCCGGATTACTCCTGGTGATCGTGCCCCAGACTGCCTTGCGTTGGATGCATGTTTCGCCAGCGAACGATCCTGTTTGGATTCGATTTATCGGCGTCTTTGTCGGCTGCGTGGGATTGACTTACTTTCTCGGCCTGCTCACATGGTATAGGGATCGCTCTGCGCTCGAGTTGCGCACGGTGTGGAAGTTGACTGCCATGTTCCGTCTCGCGGCGGGCGCCTTTGTCGCGATGGCAATTAATCTTGGGTTGCTCGACAGAGCATGGATAAGCGTTCCAACAGCCGATTTTTTTTGGGCAGCCGTTCAGTTGGCCATCTTGAGAAAGGGGTTTCCAAAGGATGAATAAATGGGGCGGACGCAGCAAGGTAATCAGGCCCGTCATTGGGATTGGCATCGTTGTGTTCGTGTACGTTTATTTCCTGATTTTTGCACAATTTGCCTTCCTGCGGATCGCGGGCGCCCACAGCTTCACGCCCAATCAACTTCGTGCATTGATGTTCGTGATGGGCCTCGCAGGGATCGCTGCCAGCATCGGAATCGCGCTGCGGCTCCATTCCGGCAATGTCCGATGGATACTGTATGCGGGTTTTGCAGGTGGAGCGGCGGCGGCGGGATTGGCAGTTATCTCGGTCCGTTTGGAAGCGCTCTGTATTGTCTCAGCCTTGATTGGCCTATCAGTCGGAACGCTCACTGTGACGCTTGCGGCCACTCTTCCGCGGCTTTTCGGAACACCTTCGATTGGACAGTTCGTTGGCATCGGGACTGGATTGGCCTATGCCATTTGCAATGTGCCAAAAGTTTTTGGAGCAACCCCGACGTTTCAAGCGGGGTTCGCCGGCACCACATGCCTTCTAGGGCTGCTTGCGGTCGTTTTCGCAGATTTCGATGAAGCGCCGTTACACGCATCAATTCAGCGCGACGGCCCGCGAGAGCGCTCCTTCGCGATGCTGGTCATCATGTTTCTCGCGCTGGTCTGGCTCGATTCCGCCGCATTTTACATTCTACAACATACGCCCGCCCTGAATCGGTTCGGTTGGAGTGGTGCCGCGTTGCAATGGCAGAATGCAGGCATTCACTTTGCAGCGGCAGTGATCGCCGGCTGGCTCATCGATCGGGGCGGGCTTGCGCGCCTGCCATTTGCGGCAGTCGTGTGTCTGGCCGGGGCGGCGATTTGCGTTTCAGGGGACGTTGAGATCTACGCCCGCTCGACACATTGGCTTTATGCGAGCGGCGTCTCGCTCTATTCAGTGGCTCTTGTCTGTGCACCGACGGTGGAGCGCTGTCGCAATATTCATCTCGCTGCACGCCGGGGCGCGGTGTTGTTTTCTGTGGCTGGCTGGTTTGGTTCCGCACTCGGGATCGGAATGGCGCAGGATTTACACAGAATACCGGGGTGGTTTATTGGGCTTGCGTCGGGTGCTGTAGTGCTCGCCACCATCCGGCGGTTCTGCTCAATGTATCCGTCGCGAATATCGACCGTTGGAACCCTACTCATCGTGACAGGCGGCGTCATGGCTTTCTATAAATTGAGCAGGCATTCGGAATACGCACCGGGTGAATACTCAGTGAGGCAGCCGTCGGCACTCTTCGGCAGGGAGACTTACATAGCGGAAGGCTGCATCCATTGCCATTCCCAGTATGTCCGGCCACAGAGCACGGATGAGCAGTGGTGGGGGCCGGTCCGGCCGCCGGTCGAGATCCTCAATCAGGCACCACCGCTGATCGGCAACCGCCGGCAGGGGCCGGACCTCCTGAACACGGGGAATCGCCGTTCTATACTGTGGAATCGAATCCACCTCATGGATCCGCGCTCAGTTTCACCCGATTCAGTGATGCCGTCTTATGCGTATCTGTTCCGCCGGGACGATCCGCGTGGTGAATCGCTCCTGCTGTATTTGGCGGAGTTAGGTGCAGATTCATTCGGAAATCGTCTGGATGTTCGCGCGACTTGGAGTCCCAAGGAGGTCGATTCTAGCGGGCATGTATTCCTTGGACGCACCCTGTTCAACCGGCACTGCGTACAATGCCACGGGACAGACGGCGCTGGAAATGGCATCCTGACTCGCGAACTTGCACCCTGGCAGCCGCGGAATCTACGATTGGCGGAGTGGACGCAATTGCCGCGCCACACGGATGGGAACCGGGAACGGGTGGAACTCGCGCGGGTAATCAAGTTCGGCATCCTCGGCACGCCCATGGCAGGACATGAGACATGGGGTGAACATGAATTGCTCTCGACTGCGAAATACGTACAGTTGCTTGCGGGCAAGCCTGTGGAGTGAAGGCTCTCACTGATATCTTGTTCGGAAATGTCGGCCCGGGAAGGGGGAATATCGTCGCCTCATTTGAGAAAATAATTCAAAAGAACGCCGCCTAACAGACTCATGCTTACCCATGCATTGATCTGAAAAAAGGCCAGGTTGATGGAGGCGGCGTTCCTTGGATCGGCAATTCGATGCTCCCAAATTAAACCACCAACCGTAACAACGCAGGCAATCCAGTAATAGAATCCCAAGCCTGCAACCCAGCCGAAGAGGAAGAAGCCAACAACCGCAATTCCGTGAAGCAATTTTGCCAAGGACAGGGAAGATGCAATTCCAAAACGGGCTGGAACGCTGAACAAACCCTTCTTCCTGTCAAAATCGACGTCCAATGTGGCGTAGATAAGATCAAATCCGGCCACCCAGCAGATTACTGGTACCGCCAAAGTATACGGTGCAAGAGACTTCAGCTCACCGCTGACAGCCGCCCATGCTCCCATCGGCGCGACACTCAGGGCGAGACCGAGGAAAAAATGGGACAAAGAGGTGAACCGTTTTGTGAAGGAATAACACGTGATGAGGGCGATCATTACCGGGCTCAGGTAAAAGCACAATGCATTCAACTCCCAAGTGCCGATCTGCAACGCCGCAAGACTGAGACTGAAAAACACCCAGGCATCAGTCTTTCGCATGAGGGTGTGCCTAAGTGCAGTTCGGGGATTTTCCTTGTCAAATTCCCAATCCATTAGGCGATTGAAGCACATTGCGGCCGTCCGGCCCGTTACCATGCAGACCAGAATCCAGCCGAGCACTCTCCAGGGAACCCGTCCTTTTCCCGCGACGAACATTGCCATCAGGGCAAATGGCAGTGCGAAAACCGTATGGGAGAACCTTATGAATTCACCAAAACGCAGCAGAAAAGGTTTTCTCGGAACTTCATTTTTCATGGCCTTTGGATTCACATCGCCGGACCGACGGGTCGACGGAAGTTGCGGTTGGCTTTTGAGATTCAGCACCACCCCCCAACAGTGTGATTGTTTCCCCAATGGCGGCGATTCGGAAGGCGGTTTCCGAAACTTGGGTTTTGGACAATGCCGTGCGCAACCTACTCATCGGGGCGCCGAGCGGTTCATCGCTGAGCCGAAACGTGCCCCAATGCATCGCGATGGAAACGTGTGCCCGGAGATCCCTGTGAACCTGAACGGCTTCCTCCGGATTCAGATGCAAAGGTTGCATGAACCAGCGTGGCGCGTAGGCACCGATGGGCAGCAGCGCAAGATCGACGGGTGCAAACCTTGGAAAAAGGTCTGCGAAATAGGGAGCATAGCCTGTGTCTCCGGCGAAGTATATCTTGCGCCCGTCAATATTCAGCAACCATCCGCACCACAGGGTGGCATTGCGATCGAAGGGCGTCCGTGCCGCGCCGTGTTGCCCCGGCAGGCAGGTTATGTGGAGCCTGCCCAATTCACCATCATCGCCCCAGCCGAATTCAACTGCATTCGCGAAACCCCATCGGAGCAGATGTGACGTCAGACCGAGTGGACAAGCTATGGGAACGCCGCCACCAAGCTGAAGCAAACTGGGGCGATCCAGATGGTCATAATGTGCATGGCTTATCAAAACCAGATCGATGGGTGGCAATTGTGAGATCGCCAGCCCCGGCGGAGCAGCACGGCGAAAACGGGGAATCTGCCAAGGGGCGCAGTATTCTGAAAAAATTGGGTCGGTCAGAATATTAAAGCCAGCGACTTGGACGAGAAATGTGGAATGCCCGACCCAAGTCACATTGATTCTTTCCCGGTTTGGGTGTTCGATTAGCTCACGGTTCGGAGCAACCACATTCGGGGCAAGCGTCAGCGCACCGGGGTTCTCGTCGGTGTCCGTTGGGCCGAGCCCAAGCTTCCAGCGCAAGACATCTGGCAATGACGGCCTCCACGGGCCACCCACGTTTCTAAATTGCCCGGAAAGGTGCTCTGGTTGCCAGGGAAAGTGCGTCAATCTCCCGGTGCGACGCAGCATACTTTGGTTTGCTCGTGGAATCGCGGCAAACACAATTTAGAGTGTCATCATCTTGCTACCAAATGGTGACCGTAGAATCCCGCCTCCAGAATCTGCGGGCTCTGCAGCGCAGCCACGGTCCAGTTATTTCGATGAATATTCGGGCGGAAGTTCAAACGCGAATTGATAGGAAACCGTGACATTTGTTTCGACCGTCAGGACGAGTTCGCGTATCTGCGGAAGCTTGAATTGCAGCGTGTCGATCGTCGCGTCACCCTGAACAACCACTCGGTTTTTATCGCGCCAGCCTCTGGCGGTCCCAGCGAGCGCCTTTTTCACGCCATTGAAGGTAAAAGAACCGGCAATTCTGAAGGAAGCAGGATGCTGCGCATCGGCAGCCTTGAAATCGCCTGAGGTGAGCTGAACCTTTTCAAGACTGAAGACGGCGTCTGGATGCGCTGTTGGATTGAGCCATGCAAACATTTTTTTGTCGCGGCCTTCATGAAATGTAGTGAGTTTGGCCTCGGCGAAATGAAGCGAAGCATGTTGAATGGGTGGCACTGCCCTTAGATCGAGTTCTGCGAAGCCAGAGAACTCCCTGGCTTCGCCCTGGAAATTGTGGACGAATGCCTTTCCGACGAACTTGACGAAGCTACCTTTTCGATCGAGCGGGAGCTTGATGGGGTCAGCGGCCCACACAGCGTGGGCTGTTGCAATGCCAGCAACGATAGAGAGGACGGAACGGATAAGTGACGGACCGGTAAACATTGCAATAAAGTTGCACATTCGGCGCTTATTGCCATGCAATTGGAGAGGAAGGTTATCTTTCCGAGAAAATCGGCACTCTTGAGTGCGCGTGCTTCCGTCGGCAGGTTTGGAGATGAGCCAGTCAAGGAGATTCAGTTTGAAAACACGGGCCTTTCCCCGACCGAAGGCTCGGATGAACGATATGCACGACAGCACGACGGCGATGATGGTGACAGAAAACTTACGGATGAAATCGATGCAATTGCCCCAATTTTTTGACAGTATAACATACGATGGCTTCTTTGGAAAGTTCATGGGTCGTGGCGTTGGTTTTCATTGATCGGCATTCCTTTGCCAGTAAAAATGAACCAATCGGCGTTCAAGGGATCTACAGGACGGATAAGTCCTGTTTCCTTCAACTCTTCCCAAAATGCGCAAAGCTCCCGATCGGTTGACTTTAATTTCGGCAATGACCGTCTCATCGCTTTGAAGGTGAAGCCGTCATCGGGTGCCGAATTGAGGTAAACGAAAACAACTGCCTTGTCTTGAGCGAGCATCGTCATGAATTTGAGAGTCGTATTGATAGTAGAATGTCGTCGCGCTATTGGCGAGTCGGAGCGAGTGCTTTCCCGCCTGACTTGGGCCAAGCACTCTTCACGAGGTCAGGGTGCAACGGTCCGCACCGTTTCAAGATTTGAAGCTGACCATCTAACGTGAATCACTTTTGCGGGAAGATCAGGTTGATTGGAGGCGAGATGCCGGTTACTCATGAACGTGGCATTCACTCGAACTGCGACTCCGTTCAGTGATGTGCACAGCGGTGCTGGATCCACTTGCTCCTCTAAATTCTCATAATGCAATTCCAGAATTGCGGGTTTCCTTGCCGGATTAGCGTGCGTGCAGATTTCGACCCACGATGCAATTTGGCCGGGTAGTTTGCGATCTCCGTTTGTTGCCACCACGATCACATCAACACATCTCAGATTTTCGATGATGATGGAGTTCAGTTCTGGATCTGCGAGCATGCAGTAGCCCGCCAATGTCGCGTGAACAGGCAGGTCCGCGCTGAAATTTGCAATGATGGAATTGAAGTTATCCAGCACACGGATGGCATCGGCGAAATCCTCGTAGAACGTGACGTTCTTGCAGAAACGGCATTCATTAGAGTGCTGGCTCACATTCGCTGCGTCTTGCAGTCTTGAGGGCTTCATTTATACACGATGCCACCGCTCCATGAAAGTGCGGTGAAATGCCGGTGAAAATTCCTTTAATCTTCACGCCGCCTTATCGCATTCTGGGCGTTCATGGGCGTGATAGGCTGCGACACCGAGGCCAACCACGCATCGCCGCTGGCCACGGCATCCAAAGCGCCATCGCCGGAACGGGTGCGCACTACGTCAACCTCAGGGAGCAACGCCGCGCGGCAATTGCCGCAAAAGCCGTGTGCGCTCCCGGAGCGAGCGCTCCTTTGCTCGGTCTAAAATTGCAGCACTACTTTAGACGGGGCTCGTCAATTCGATAATGGGCCTATTGCTTTACCGTGCGTGGCATCGACTTTTTCGTAGTCGTTTCAAATGGAGACCGGGTTTGACAGTCCGTGCGCGACGGGACAGACGAACTGGGATTGCAGGCGGAAAAAGCTTGTCAAAACACTGCCGGGAAATTCCAATTTAGAAACCCGCCCCGACTCTTCACGAACATCAATCCAAATGGGACATCCCGATTGGATTTTTCCCGATCGCGTGCGGCGCGGTCACCGCGGGAGAATCGGACGACTGGGTTTTCCATGAACCAGACCCTCATAGCCCCCTTGGTTCCGCGACTGGCCGTAGGCCGGGAAGTGGGATTCAGCATCGTGGAGGTTTCGGCCGCACTCGCGCTGGTCGGTGTCGCGTTTATCGCGCTGCTCGCCCTCATCGCACCGGGACTCACCAATTTTCGCACCGCGATGGACACGCAGACGGCGAGCGAGATTTTTCAGCGCGTGGTGGCGGATGCGCAGGAGACGGACTTCGACACGCTGCTCGCGAGCGCGGCGGGAACCGGCGGCACCGGGGCGCAGTTTTACCGCCTGCCAATGCGGTATTTCGACAATCAGGGCACCGAGATGAAAGTCGCGAACCCCGATGCGCCGACGGCGGCGGAGGCGGCGCGCATCCTCTACTCGGTGCGCATGCGCGGCTCGCTGCCGGGGGTAGCGGATCCGGCCAATCAGTCGGACACGTACTTTACGTCGCTGCCCGGCGCGGGCACGTCGCGTTTCAATCCGCGCGACCTCACCTTTCTCTCGGTCCAGATCGTCACAACACACGGGAACCGTACGTTCGACGGCCTTGTGGACGCGGGTACGTTTCTCATCGATCCAACGGCCGCAGCGAATGCCGGTCTCGCGTTGAAGACCTACGCCGCCGTCATCGCGCGGAACGGGCGCCAGTAGTCATGAAGCGCCCGCCTCATCCGCAATCGCCGGCATTCACGCTTGTCGAGGTTCTCGTCTCAGCCACGATCTTCGTGGTGATTCTCGGATTCATGCTGAGGGTCTCGGACCAGACTTCGCGCATCATGCGGAGCACGACGGGAAAGGTGGAGCAGTTCCGCGAGGCGCGAACGGGCTTCGAGCGGATCACGACCCGGCTCTCGCAGGCGACGCTGAACACGTATTGGGACTACAACAACGCCACGCTGCCGACCCGCTACGAGCGGCGCAGCGAACTGCGGTTTGTGAGCGGTTCCGCGGCCTCGCTGCTCGGAAACAATGGGACGCAAACGCGCGTGACGCACTGCGTTTTTTTTAATGCGCCGCTCGGGCTGGCGGCGACGGCGGCCGACAGGGTGCTTGGAAACGCGCTGAACACGGTGGGTTATTTCGTCGAATTCGCCGACGACTCGGCGCTGCGGCCCGCCTTCGTCACCAGCGCCATAGTCCCGCTGAAATGGCGCTGGCGGCTCATGGAGTTCGCGCAACCGACCGAGCAGTTCAACCTTTACAGCTACACGAGCGGAGCGACCGGCGGAGTCGCAAACAGCAGGACTTACAACCAGACGACATGGTTCAATACTGCGGTGAACGCCGGAGGATTTTCGCGCGTGCTCGCGGGCAACGTGGTCGCGCTCATCATTACGCCGCGGCTGTCGAAGGTGGAGGAACTTCCATTGCAAGCCGGCAATCCTGATCTGTCGCCGCTCGCGCCGAACTACGCGTACGACTCGACGACCACCAATGCGAGTCCGCTCCTGAATCCGAAGAGCCAGCTCCCGCCGATCGTCCAGGTGACGATGGTGGCGATTGACGAAGCATCGGCGGACAGGCTCGCGCTAAATTCGACCAAGGCGAACCTGCTCGGAATCGCGAACAAGTTTGCGAACACCGCCAATTTCACGACCGACCTCTCGATTGACAGCACCGCGACCGACTCGCTGGAAAAGAAGCTCGTCAGCCTCAAGGCCCGGTACCGCGTCTTCACCACGAACGTTCACATTCGCGGAGCGAAGTGGAGCCGGGACCAGGCAAACTAGAGAAGGTTAAACGAAAGTGTGGCCGTTTGTGGGAAGGAGTACTATTAACAAGGACGAATCAGTCGAGCGCGGCTACCGATGTGTCCGTGCCCGCCGCCGGCAAGCACCCGAGGCACGCGTGTGGGCGACGGTCGTTCCGAAATCGAGCACCATGTGTCACGCCGCGATCCAGCCGTCGCCGACCGAGGTGCTCGTCCATGCCGAGGGCGCGCTGCTCGGTCCGGTGGATCGCCCGAAACGATTTGCGTTGGGGAAAGCCTCGATCCGCCGCAACCCGCAGCGGAACCCACGGCACAAGGCCAGCCGACCTTCGCCGAGGCCGGTCCCGCGGCAATCGTCGCACGGCTTCGCACACTGGCCCGCTCCGGAGATGTGGTGGCAGTGTTTCAGCAGTGGCCATTTCGGCCGAATTTACGAGATGCTTCTGAGCCGACTGTGACACTGTGTTCCGCCGAAGCGCCTGGACCTCTTCACGGATTCGGCATGAACTTCTTCGTGCTGACGATCCGGAATTTGTAGTACGGATCGAGCGTCGCGTTTGGCTGCTTCGCAAAGTCCGGGATCATCGTATCGCCGAGATCCACGTAGCGCTCGATGAGTGTCGAGCCGCGGTATTCGCCGGTCACTGCGTCCGAAACCTCATGCCACTGCGCGCTGTCGTTCGGGTCGGACGTCCGGCGTTTCGCGAGGGTTTGCACGACGAAGTGAACGGTGAAGGTGTTCGATTTTGTGGTCACCCGCGAATAGATGTGCCCGTACGGAATCTCCCGCGCATTGTCGCCGGTGAGCGCGTAGTTGCTCCACCATCCGCCACGAATCGAGTTGAGGGTCGCGCCCTTTGGAACAAGCGCCATGTCGCAAATTTCCGAAGCCGAACGGAACATGCCGCCGTTGGCCGCTCCGTTGGTCGCGCCGTCGAACCGTTGGTCGAACGCCTTGAGCGTCTCGATCGGATCGATCGCAGGACGCAAGACGGTGGTGACGCCGGAACCCTTGTAGGTCGCCATCGCGGAATTTGGAATCGCGGTGAGCCGGACGGACTTGAGCACGCCGTGCATCGCCGTCGCACGCCGGATGTAAGTGAAAGGCGCGATCTGATAATTGAGGTTCACTTTTCCGGCCGTAGAAAACGGCTCGCTAATCGCGTATGGCTCGACCACGGGCATCGTGAAAAAATCGAGGAACGCGTGGTCGTGCGGCTTCGCAAAACCTGGATGCGAGGACCCAGCGGGAGGGTTTGCGCAGAAGAGCAGAGTGCGCCACGGCTGCACGGGATTCATCGAGGAACCGACGGGAAGCGAGCCGAACACCACCGGCGATGCGATCTGTTTGTTCGGCGTGACGACGGGCGTGCTCCACCAGTCGCCGGTGCTCTGGGTGCCGTAGTAGTCGTCCGGTTTGTTCACGTAGCAGCCGTCCTGAAATCCGTTCGGGCCGTTGTCCCAGTCTCCGAGGATCCCGGTGGACATCGCGGCGACCTTCAGTCCACGCGGGGCGATCGGGTTGCCTGAGCTGGAAGTCGGCGTGCCGTAACGTCCGTCGAAAAGATTCGCGTGGTAAATGCCGCCGGTGAGCGTGGTGCTCTCGCCGTTCCGAATGCTGTGGACGATGGGGGCCTCGGAAGAATTGTAGCCTGGCCCATCCGCGCCACCCGCGTAGCCGGCATAATAATTCGAGGGCACGACCTTTTGTGCTGAGACCATCCGCAGATCGCCGAATGTGGGACCGTTCGGATCCACCTGGAGACTGCGCACCGTGTCCGCTGCGTTGACGAGATTGAATACGTTCGTGCCGATCCGGGTGTTGAAATCCTCCGCAGCCCCAGAGGAACGTGGGAGCGGCCATGTGCCGGGCGTGAAGTGAAGATTGATGGTCTGCACGAGCGTCGTCGCACTCGGCGCGAGTGCGTAGCCTGCGTGAACCTCGACAGCGAGGTCGCCGCCTCCAAAGGCGAACTTTCCATTGTTGCTTTTGGGATCGATCGGGATTTCGTCGCTCACGAACGGGTAGTCCGTCTCCTCGTTGAAAGAAGCCGTGCCCGAAGGCCTGATCATCTTCGTGTTGTCCGTGCCAGATCCGCCCCAATACCGGAACGCAGCGAAGGTGCCCGTGTATGCCGTGTTGTGATTGCTTCCGCTGCCGTAGCCGCATCGTCCAGTGAGCAGGTTCACGAGATTCGGTCTGAAAAGACTTTTCTGGCCATTGATCATAAGACCGTCCAATCCCTTCACCACGTAGCGCACCAGCGGACTCCAGGTCCACGAACCTGCCGTGGCACTGTAGGGCTGAAGCACGAGCAGAACACGCATCTTGTCAGGGGTTCCCTTGACGTCGTGCGATGCATAAAAGATGAGTGCCGCCTCGGTGATGGTCGGAAATCTCCCGAAGCCCTTCGTGCCATCGCCAGGGACGCCCGACTGCGGCACGAGCGGGACGATCATCGTCTCACCGCTCACCGCGTCCGGCATCTGCCTCGCTGGCGCGTATTCGTAACGCGGCGGCACTTGCGGGTCGGCGGCGTAGGAATTGGTGCCCATGCGGATGAGATCCACCATTTCGGTGAGGATTTGATCGCTGACCGCGGCGGGATATTTCGACGTGAGCTTTCCGCCGATGCCCGGGATTGGGCTGGCCGTCAGGTTCTGAAGGTACTTGTAAATGTCCTGGTTGCGCTGGATCTGCCAGTCGAGGAAAGGCCGCTGGCTGCTCGGCGGTGCCGCGTATCCGAATTCCGGCAGCTGTTTGAACGGCACGGTCGGATGAGCGAGACGGTTGTTTGTCGGCTCGCGTTGATAGATGCTGTAGCGCTGAAAGTAGAACGGGAAGCTGTTCACGGTGCCACAGAATGCGAGCAGTTCATCCTTGGCGTTCCGGGGTCTCGCGGGGCCGCCGTATGCACTGCCGTTCGGATCGGACGCTTGCTGGAGCTGCCAGAGCAGCACGCGCGGTGTGTTGAATGATGTCACCTCGGCGCAGCGACCGTTCGCGGTGAGGAAAAACTTTACGTGTTCGATGTCGGAAGGCTGCAGCCGGCCCGTGGTGGAGCGCGCGGGGTCGAACGCAAGCTCATCCACGCTCGCATAGAGCCGATCCGAGTCGACCGTGATCGGCGCGAGCGGATTCTTGGTGTCGGAGCTGGAAAGCGTTCCTGCCTTCGTTCCCCACGGGCCGTTTATCAAATCCTTGGGACCCACGCGCGGAATCATCGAATAATATTTTGCAAACGGTCCGTTGTAGTCGCCGGCGGCGACCGTGTTCCCCGTGGGCGGCAGGTAGCCGGGAAGAAACCCGAACACTGCGCTGAGGCATGTCATCGCCGGATGGCCGGGGTAGCGCTCGTACTCGCCCTTCACAGGCACCCGGTCACGGAGTTGGTTTTCGCCAAAGGGCGACGCAGGCATGTCGCCCACCGCCCACGCGCGATCCCAATAGGTGCCCTCGCTGTTCACGTTGATGTTCAGTTTGCACGTTTCATCATCCGTCCAGAATGCAATGCGGCCGACAATCGGGTTGGCCTTGCGCGGCTTTGTCAGAGTGCCGTTTGCTGGACCGGACCAATCGACGGACAGACCGTCCGGACTCGACGCTGGCGGGCTCGTGAGCGTTCCGTCCTGGAGAACGTAAATCCACTGCACGGGCATGGGTGCCGGGTTGCCCGTCGTGCCGGCGGTCACGCCTGGAGCCGACAGCGGATTGTAGCCCGCGGAAATGTTGGGCCGGCCGAAAGACTGCGGACCGCCGAAGCCGGGGACGTTCGTGAGATCAAAACCATCCACGCCATCCGTCTTCGGCGAGCCGGATGAGGCGGGCGTCGCTGACAGCGCCGACGGATCGAGGATCGGATACGTCGCCGAGTATTTCGTCCCCGACGAACCGATGGTGATCGTCCCAGCCGGGTCGGGTCGCAGGACGGGCGCATTCAAGTCCGTGTAGAGCGCCGGCATCGCCGGCCAGTCGGACGGAACCTCCGTCGCAAGCTGAGCAGACGCGATCCAATCGGTACCGGGCGGAGTCACCATGGTCGCGGACGAGTAGAGTTTGAACGCGCGCCCCGGATTCCCCTGATCGTCGTAAGTTCGAATCATGCCAGGCTGCGTCGAATACGTGAGCCGCGCACCCTTGCCCGCCAACGCAGGAGACGGCGGCACTGGAGGTGGCGGCGGCACCTCCCAGCTTTTCGTCGCGTCTGAGATTTGACCGATGACGATGTTCGTCGCGATGTCGGCAAGTTGCTTCACCTCCACGCCCGCCTCATACGCGGATGTTTCCCGCCGGGTGTTCGATGTCGTGGCGAAAAATGCGACAATCATCGCCGTGAGCAGGACGATGAAACTCAGCGTGAGAATCAACGCGACACCGCGGCGACTTTCCGGACCGTAATTCTGACCGTCACCGCCTCGACCCAAAATCGCCCGCACAATCCGCACGCTTTGGCCCCGACGAGTCGAAGGCTTCGGGCGTTCCGGACTCTTGCTGGGGGAAGAGGGATTCACATGCGGAGGGCCGGCTTCGTAGCGCGTCGCGAAACTTCACGCAATCTCCGACCACGCCCCTAACATCACCGTCACGCCAGCGAAAGCCGCCTTCGTCACCAAGTAAAAGTGCACGCAAAATCCACAGGAAACGCACTGGCCTTGAACACCCACGTGCTGCTGTTTCTCACCAAAACGACCGAAGCTGAGTCGCAGTGCATTTTGCGAAATATGCCGAAGCAGTTCGCTCTGATTTCGGTACGGTCGGTTCGGAATTTGAGAGCGGCAATTGGAAGCATATTTTCCCGACTTCCGCGGTTTTGCACCTCCGCCTGGTTCACGGCATACCATTGCGCCAAATTCATTTTTGTTTGGCACCCAGTGAGTTAGTATGCGCTTAGAGACTTACGCCGCTGACTCGAAGCATGGAACCCCAGAACAAGCCATGACCGCCCACGGCGGAAGCATGAATCGCAACGCACGACTCAGTACGTGGATTTTCCAATCCGCGTTGCCTCTGCTTTTATTGTGGATGGTATCGGGCGTGGCTCTCGCGGGCACATGGGCGCCACTCGCCAATTCTGCGCCCGGTCCGGTTGGCCACATGCATCTGCTCTCAAACGGCACGGTAATGGTGGAACTAAACAATGACGGCGGCACCTACGGGCCGACGTGGTACCTGCTCACGCCGGACAGCGCGGGGCACTACACAAACGGCACTTGGACGACACTGGCGAGTATGACGAATACGCGCCTGTTCTTTGCTAGCCAGTTGCTGCGGGACGGCCGGCTTTTCGTCGCGGGCGGTGAATACGGCACCGGCGGTGCGGCGGGTGAAGTGTATGATCCGCAGGCAAACACATGGACCGCGTTGCCCGCTCCCGGTCACACGTTCAGTGATGCCAACTCGGAAATTCTGCCGGACGGGCGTGTGCTCATCGCGCTTGTGGAAGGAACGCTCAAAAACACGCTGATCTATGACCCGGTGGCGAACACATGGAGTACTGGGCCGAGTTGCAACGGCATCCAGAACGAGTCCTGCTGGGTAAAGCTGCCCGATAGCAGCATCCTGATGGTGGATCGTCTCTCGACGAATGCCGAGCGCTACATCCCATCGAGCAACACATGGAACACTGATGCCACGGTGCCGGTTTCCCTTTACGACACCTTCGGTGATGAAACGGGACCTGGCACGCTGCTGCCGAATGGGAATGTGATCTATTTCGGTTCCACCGGACACACGGCAATTTACACACCGTCCGGCAGCACTGCGCCGGGGACATGGGTCGCGGGGCCGGACATTCCAAACGGACAGGGCTGTCCGGATGCGCCGTGTGCGCAAATGCCGAATGGCAAGGTGCTGCTGGCCACCGCGCCGATTCCGGTCTCGGGAAATGTTTTCCAGTCGCCCACGAGCTTCTACGAATACGACTACACGACGAACACATTCACGCAGGTGAATGCGCCCGGCGGCGGTCTCACCGAGAGTGGCAGTTCCTACCAGCGCGACATGCTCGTTCTGCCGGATGGAACCGTGCTCTCGTCGCGCTTTGGCACCCGGCTTTACGTTTACACGCCGAGCGGTTCGCCGCTCGCCTCCGCGAAGCCAGCGATCACCAGTGTCACACTCAATGGAGACGGCTCGTATCACCTCACAGGCACGCAGCTCAATGGCATCAACGAGGGAGCATGCTACGGGGACGACGATCAAAATTTCAGCAACTATCCGATCGTGAAACTTACTGCGGGAAGCAGCGTCTATTACGCGAGGACCTACAACTGGAGTTCGACGGGCGTCGCGACCGGAGCGACTCCGGTGACCACGGAGTTCACTGTCCCCGCGAGCGTTCCAAACGGGGCCTACAGCCTCTCGGTGATTGCAAACGGCGTCGCTTCCGATCCGGTTGGGTTTGCTGTGGGCACACCGCCGACGATCACGGGCTTCACGCCTGCGGGCGGCTCGGCGGGCACGGTGGTGACGATCACGGGGACAAATTTCACAGGCGCAACGAGCGTGAACTTCAACAGCACTGGTGCGACGTTCACAGTGAACTCTGCGACGCAGATCACCGCGACCGCGCCTGCGGGCGTAACAACGGGGCCGATCAAAGTCACGACGTCTGGCGGCAATGTGACGAGCACGGCGAACTTCACCGTATTTTCGTTTTCGCCAGCCTACGGCCCGGCAGGCACGAGTGTGACGCTCACAGGCTCTGGATTCACTGGCGCGACGGCGGTGAATTTCAACGGCACCGGAGCGGTGTTCACGGTGGACTCCGACACGCAGATCACAACGACCGTTCCCGTGGGCGCGTCGAGCGGCGCGATCAATGTGACGGCGAGCAGCGGCACGTTCACCAGCGGAGGCAGCTTCACCGTATTGAGTGGAAATGGAGCGCCGACGATTGTGTCATTCACGCCGGCGAGCGCAGCGGTCGGCGCGGGCGTGACCATCACTGGCACAAATTTCGTAAACGTCACGGGAGTGAGCTTCAACGGCATCGCCGCGACATTCACTGTGAACTCACCGATTCAGATCACCGCGACGGTTCCGGTGCCTTCGGGCAGCGTGACGGGATTCATCACTGTTACGACCGGCTATGGCACGGTCGCGAGCGCAACGACATTCACCACGCTCGCGACGCTTGCGACGTTCAACTCTGCGAGCGATGTGCCCGTCACAGCAGGCACCTTCACAGCGACTGGCACGACGGTCTATTTCACGCTGAACTTCGCGCCGCCCACGGGCACGTCGCTCACGGTCGTGAACAACACCGGCGCGCCTTTCATCGGCGGCACATTTTCCAATCTCGCGCAGGGCCAGAGCGTCGCGCTCACATTTAACGGAGTGACGTACCATTTTGTTGCGAACTACTTTGGCGGCACGGGTAACGACCTCGTGCTTCAATGGGCAAACACCCGACCGCTTGCATGGGGGCTTGGCGCATCGGGCCAGCTGGGCGGTGGGAGCACCACGACGAGCCTCGTGCCGTCGGCAGTGACGGCGAGCGGCGTGCTCTCTGCCAAGACGTTGACTGCCCTTGCCGCCGGGCAAAATCATACGCTTGCGCTCGCCGCCGACGGCACGGTGTTCTCGTGGGGCCTCGGCGCATCGGGCCAATTGGGAAACGGCGGTTTCGCGAATAGCAGCGTTCCAGTCGCCGTGACCATGAGCGGCGCGCTCTCCGGCAAGACGGTCGCAGCGGTCGCAGCGGGTACTTTTCACGGGCTCGCGCTCTGCTCGGACGGTAGCGTCGCCGCATGGGGCGCCAACAATCACGGGCAGCTTGGCAACGGCATGAATTTCGCGAGCGGCGTGCCCGTCACCGTGACCGCGAACGGTACGCTGTCGGGAAAGAAGGTCATCGCCATCGCCGCGGGGGCATTTCACAGCCTCGCGCTGTGCTCGGACGGAACGCTCGTCGCGTGGGGCAATAACGCCAATGGACAGCTGGGCAACGGAGCGAATACGGACAGCAATGTTCCAGTCACAGTTAACATCACGGGCACGCCGCTCGCCGGAAAAACGATTACCGCGATCGCTGCGGGATATTCACACAGCCTCGCTGCTTGCTCGGATGGCACGCTCGCCTCGTGGGGGTTGAATGGAAATGCGCAACTCGGCAACGGCGGCTATGCGGACAGCAATGCGCCAGCCGCGGTGACGACCGGAGGCACGCCGCTCGCAGGCAAGACTGTCTCCGCACTCGCGGCAGGGGCATATTTCAGCCTCGCGCTGTGTTCCGATGGCACACTGGCCTCATGGGGAAACAATGGTTCCGGTCAACTTGGTGACGGCACCAATGTTACCCAGCGCACGGTGCCCACGACCGTGGTCATTGCGGGCACGCCGCTCGCGGGCAAAACAGTGAGCGCAATCGCCGCCGGTGGCTACCACGTCATTGCGCTTTGCGCGGACGGCACCCTAGCCTCATGGGGATACAATGGCGGCGGCGAGATTGGCAACGGCACCACTGCTGACACCAATTTGCCCGTCGCCGTGAGCACTTTGCCGCTTGCCGCAGGTGAACGCTTCGTAGTCGCAGGCAGCGGGCAGAGTGCGTTTCACTCACTCGGAGTTGTCGCCACACCACTTTCGCCCGGTGCCTCCACGCTCCCGGCAACATCCGTCACGACGAACAGCGCAACGCTGAACGGCACGGCAAATCCCGAGGGCTTCGCGAGCACGGCGCAGTTTCAGTTCGGCACGACGACCAGTTATGGAACGTCCACGAGCGCGCAGAGCATCGGCAGCGGCACGAACGCAGTGAACATCAGCGCAAACATCAGCGGACTCGCCGCGCACACGACGTATCATTTCGTTGCGATCGGCACGAACGCCGCAGGGACCGGCAACGGCGGCGATCTCACTTTCACCACACTGGACACCCCGCCCGTCGCTAGTCCCGACACCGTGAACAACGTGAGTGGCCCCGTGACCATCGCAGTGCTCGCAAACGATTCTGATGCCGACGGCGACACGCTCACGATAACCGGCGTCACGCAGGGCTTATCTGGCAGCGTGACGACAAACGGCACGATCGCGACCTACACGCCCGGCGCGTCGTTTACAACGAGCGACGCATTCACGTACACCATTAGCGACGGATTCGGCGGCACCGCCGTGGGAAATGTGACCGTCTTTGCTGCGCCGATCCTCGCGTGGCGCGCACAGAAATTCGGCGCCGATGCCTCGAATGTGGCAATCTCCGCCGACACAGGTGATCCAAATGGCAACGGCATTCCCAACCTTCTCGAATACGCGCTGAACGGCGACCCGGTCGGCGACACGACAGGCGAGAGCATCCTTCCACAGGCCACGATCAGCACCGGGGGCACCCTGCAACTTGCATTCACGCGCTGGCTCGACCGTACGGACATCACGATCAATGTGCAATCCGCGGGATCCCCCGGAGGTCCGTGGCTCTCAATCGCGAGCAGTACTGCAGGCGGCGCGTTCGTAACACTCGTGTCCGGCGCAACCGTGAACGAAACTGGTACCGGCAATTCGCGCTCCGTCGCCGTGGGTGACCTCTATCAGGTGACCGATCCCGCGCATCCGCTCCGCTTCATGCGGATGCAGGTAACGCGACCTTAAGCGGGCTCATGGCACCGGAGTGTGCATGTGGAGAGCCGATGATTCACCACTCGTGCGGCGAAAATCGCAGTGTCTGTTATCAACTCGCAATTTCACTTATCAGTTGGCCGAGCACTTTGTTGGAGTCGAAATATTCTTCTGCGACGGCACGGGCTGCGCGGCTGTGCTTTGCGTAATCTCGGATGATGGCCTCGGAACCCGCCACGGCCTCGTCCATGGTCGAGAATGTGAGCAGCCCCTCACCGGTGGGGAGATTTCTGCTGAAGCCTGTGTCTTGCACCATAGCCGGACGGCCTGACGCGAGGTAAACCGCCGTGCGATCGCTGAACCATCCGCTCGCTGTATGAACGTAGACACCCTGGGCCACGGAGAACTCCGCGCCCGACCCTCGAACGAAGTCTCGGAACGCCTCGGCACTTCCGCCTGCCACAGTCGGACTGGTGAGTCGCCATCCCGCCGTTTCGAGCGCCGAGCTATCCTTGTGGTCGGCGGCATGAATTCCGAGCGCGATCTCGAAAGGGAGTTTGGTCCGCTTTGGCAGCTCGATGAATTTTCGGAACTCATGCACCTTTAGTCCGTAGGTACGTCCCTCAAACTGGATTGGGCCGTATGAGCCGCGCCAGTTTGCAACGGTTGTGAACCGGCCGAATGCCGGCGCTTCGACGGCCGGCCATGCGTCGAGTACCACGGGCGGCCGCGTCTTATGCCACAGAATCCCCGAGGTCGGGATCGGGCAGCCGGGCGTCCCGATGTTTTCGCCGATGGTAAAATGCACGTCGTGATTTTCCAATCCGAGTTCCGCGCCCTGCGCATGCCAGATCTGCGTGAAACCTGGATCAATGTCCACGTACACGCGCCGCTTCACTCGCTCCATCATGCGTTCGTGTGCGAGGTGCCCGCTGATGTTCACAAGGGCGTCCGCCTCCCCGGCAAATTCGATCACTTGCGCCAGCGGCGGTCCGCACAGCGCATCATCGCCGTCTAGCAAGGTCGCGCACTCCGCGAGGCCGTGGCATTGCATCGTCGCGTCAAAAAAATCCACCGCACCTGCGGGCGCGCCCGCCTGGAGCTGCTCGACGAAATGCACATCGAACCCGAGCTGCCGCAGCCCGAGCAGCCAGTTCAACCGCACCCAAGCCTCGCCGCCCTGCCGGGCTTTGTTCGCCACAGCTCCCGCAAGAAGGATTTTTCCACGAGTGGTGGCCATCGGCTAGTTTGCCGTGTGCGCGCTTTGCTTCACGGCTTCTTCACCGGCGATCCGAGTTCCCAATTTCCCGCAGCATCCTTCCGCACGTTGTAGAGCGTCTTGTTCGTCGTGTTGTAAGCGAAGCGTTTCTCGCCCGCCTCGAACCAATACAGCCCGTTTCGATCCTTGCCAAGCTCCACCGTATCCGCAGCGAAACCGAGCGACGCGGCGGTGACTTCCTGCTTTTCCTTCAGAACCCACTCGCCTGTTTTCCTATCCTTTGACGCGTCGTAGAGCGCCTTAGTCTTCGGATCATACACCCACAGGGTTTCTTCCGAATCGGGAGCATGATACCAATATCGTCCCATCGGATCAGGCCCGAGGCTCGTCGCGTCCGCAGGCAGTCCCAGCGTGACTGGCGAAAACTCCCCGGCAGTCTCCTTTTCAACCGGTTTTTGAATCTTCTTGCAGCCGGCGATCCACGGTGAAAACGCCAGCGTGGCGAGGCCGACGACGGTGATGAGTCTGTGGTGCTGTTTCATGGCGCGGATTTGTTGTGTGTGCTTTGGAAGAGTGCGCTTGCATTTCATCCGAGCCGGAGCTTTCGGAGCAAGTCACGGAGCACCTTGTCGGAACGGAAACACTCCTCTGCGATTGCGCGTGCGGCACGGCTGTGCGCGGCGTGGTTGCCAAGGATTTGCGCGAGACCGTCCGAGGCTTCACCGATGGTGGAAAATAGCAGCAGCCCCTCGCCATGGGGCAGCAGCTTTGCGAGTCCCGTGTCCTGCGCCAACACCGGGCGCCCGCTCGCGAGGTAGCAGATGCTCCGCTCGCTGAACCACCCGCTGCGCGTATGAACATACATGCCCTTTGTCGCCATGAACTCCGCCGCACTGCGTCGGATATAATCGCGATACGCCCAAGGATTGGCGGCGATCACCGCAGGCTCAGCGAGAGCCCAGCCGTTCGACTTCAGCAGTTGGATGTCTCGTGTTTCGACGGACGCGATGTCGAGCGCGATTTCAAAATTCCCCTGCGTGAGTTTCGGCAGCGCCGCGAACTTCCGGAACTCATGCGCGCGCAAACCGTATGTCGTGCCGCGGTGCTCGACCGGCGCATAAGGCCCGCGCCAGCTCCCGATGCTGGTGAATGCACCTCCCCCGCCGCTCTGGGCCGGCCACTCGCTCAGCACGATCGGCTGCCGCCAGGTGATCCACTGTAGTCCGCACGTCGGGATCGCGCATTCTGGCTTCCCGATGTTTTCCGCGATGGTCACATGGTTGTCGTGCCCGGTGAAAAGATTCGCGAGGCCCAGATCACACCACATCTGCCCGAAGCCCGGATCAGTATCGAGAAAAACGCGCCGCTGCGCAGCGCCGAGAATCTCCGCGTCGTGGAGAAAGCCCATCACATTGATCAGCGCAGCCGCCGTGCGTGTGAAATCGATCACCTCGCTGCGCGGTACGCCGATGACTTGCTCTCCTTTGTTGTGGATGAGCGAGAACTGATCCTCCAAACCGAAAACTCGCATGATGTGGAGGAAATACTCGAGGTTCACCGAGTCCTCGAATTTTGCCGCTGAGCCCGCGGCATCCGTGCACATCTCGGGCTCGATGCGATCCACGAAGAGCACGTCCCAACCGAGCTGCTTGAAGCCGAGAAGGTAGTTGAGGAATTGCCACGTGTGCCCGCCCTGCCGGGGTTTTTGCGCGAGCGAACCTGCGATGACGATGCGCGGCTTCACCACTGGTGGGTGGCGCGAAACGGCCCGTCTTCTTTCACGAACACCACGTCGAGCTGTCCGAGCGCGCCGTCGTGCGGACGGGGCATGTAATCGAAGAGATCGTAGGGCACGAAGCCGCGGGATTTCATCTCGCCGATCGTTTCGGCGAAGTCCGGCGTGCTCTTGCTCCAGTAGCGGAACATGCCGACTTCCATGATGATGACGTCGCACTTTGCGATGAAATTGCGCCCGCCGCGAATGACGGCGAGGTCGCCACCCTGGCAGTCAGTCTTCAGCAGCACGGGCGTCTCGATTTTTCGCTCCGCGAAAAACGCGTCGAGCGTACGTACGGGCACCGTGCGCAGATGCGGGTCATCCGCCGAGACGCCGCGGTGCATGAGCGATGCGCCGACCGAACCCTGCGGGACGAAAATCGTTGTCGTAGTGCTCGATTCGCCGAGTCCACACAGTTCATATTCCCCGCGAATTTTTTTCAGCACGGCCTGGATGTCCGGCTCCCAATCCGCCACAGGCTCGAAAAGAAAATAATAAGCATCTGGAAACGCCTCGTAGAGCGGCGGAGTGCCGTGGGCAACGCCAACATCAATGACGGCGCGCGGCTCAAAGCCGGCGGATTTTAACTGCGCCAGCGATTCGGTCATTGTTCTCATGCGATTTAGTTGTGGGGGTGGGGCGGCTCAGCGGAGCAGTTTTTCCAAGTCCGTATCGGTCGCGATTTTTTCTGCGATCAGAAACATGTCCCGCGCAGTTTCAGGATTTGGCGAATCGTGCTCAAGAAGTTCGATCCGGAACCCGAGCGCCTCCAACGTCGAACGGACGATATCGGGGCTCAGGAATTCAAATTTCAACGACATGCTTCCCTGGTTCGGGAAATAAAGCATTATGTCCTGCAGCAGTTTCTCGCGGCCTTTCTGGGATGTCGCATCCGCAAGGGTCATCACCAGTTTTCCCCCTTGGCGCAGGCAGATCGCAGCGGTCACAAAATATGCCGCCAAATATTGGAGGTCCACATGCACCATCGCGTCGATGGAAACAAACGCATCCACTTTCCCGCGCAACCCCTTCTCCTCGATCTTGGAAAGCATCTCGTCCGCACGATCGCAGCGCATAAGGAAAGTCCGGAGACGCATGCTGGCTACGGACTCTGCGAGCCGTGTCTCCATGACCTCCATGAACTCGGCGCTCACGTCGAAAGCCAGAATGTCGCACTGCGTGCGCTCCAGGAGCAGCGCCGTGTATTTTCCGGAGCCTGGCCCGATTTCGACGATCTGTTTCCAGTCCGGAGCGCCGGCGCGTTCGAGCAGTCGCTTGTAGCAGATGTCCCACCACGCGGGCGTGCCCCACTCATCGCCGGGGAACACGCTGTCCTCGCGCTTCATCTTGTCGAAAACCTCTGCAACGTAGTGATCCCAGCTTTCGCCGTAGTATGAAGGCATGATGTCTTGGGTTGGTGTTTGGTGAAATAACGCGGTGTGATTCAGGCGCAGGGCGCAGGTGCGCGTTGGTCACGAGATTCGGGAACGAAGCATTCGCGAAAGATGGAGAACCGAAAATAGCGCACGAGATCCTCGTAATTCATGACTCCGACCTCGTGCGTCGCCGTGTTCAGTTTTTCAAATGTGAGCGGTACGGGAGCCGGTTCCTCGCCGAGAAAGCTGAAGAGTGTGTCGAGTGTCCCTTGGAAATCCCTCCGCAGATCCGCGTGATCAATCTCGATCTGCGTATGGAGCGCGAATGCCCGGCGCGCCCAGGCGATCTCCGCAGCCGTACGTTCCATGTGGATCTGGCACTCGATGGGTTCTATGAAAATCGGCTGGGTATGATTTTCGGGCGGTGTCTGGCCCTGTTCGAGGCTCCATACACCCGACTGCTTCGATCGCTGCTCGCTTACGAAACAGTCGAACAGATTCCGCCGAAGCAGGAAAATCACCCGCACCGAGGTATCACTGAGAAGATGCTGCCAGACGCTGTACTCCGCAGCGCCTTCCCTGGCATGGAAGAAGAAAAGCTTGAAGCCGACGACTGGTTTCCCGAATTCGTTTGCCTCGGCGTGGATGACTTCGCGGCAGAAGGCGCCAGCGTCGGCGCCGTTTTTATAGGATTTTCCGTTCACCACACAGCGCATGGGAAGTTCGGCGTGAAATGGCTCGTGATACGCATGGACGTGCGGGTGCATTGAGAGGCCGTTGCAGAGCGCGGTCGAACCGGTGCGCCCGTGTGAGAGAATGACGAAGCGGGTCATGGCGCGCTGGGATCAATGTCCGGCGGCCATGCCGCGCAGGGCGGACACGATCGTGCGAATCCTCGGAACAAAAGTGTGGTCCATCGCAAAGCGGTGCCGCCGCCGGATTCCCACGATGCCGCCTCGTGCGAAGGCTTCCAAAGCCTTCGAGTGAGCCGTGTTCACGGCATCCGCAGTGTATCTTGAAAATCGGACGATAGGGAGCTCGTGCTGCAGCTTGGACGGAATCACACCGTCGAGATCGTGCATGTCGTTCGGCACGATCGGGATTTGCCCGCTAAGGAGCGCATCAAAGAGTCGTTGCGATAGGTCATCCGCCAATGGCAGGCACAACGAAACCTTCCGCGCAGTCCAGTCGGCGAAACGCTCTTCCGGCGACATGCCGAAGTAAGGCGCGAGTTTGTCTTCCTCGAGAAAATAGATGTCATCCGACCCTGCGGCGATGAGGGACTCGATGAGCCGGTTGCGCTTCTCCGCGATGCCGTACCGGACAAATCCTCCGTAGAGGCTGTCGCTGCGCTTTTTCATCCCGTGGCGCGCGAAGAACTCCACGCTCTCTGCATCCGTCCACTGAGTCACGCAAAGCGGCGCTGGCTCGGCGAGGATCTGATGAGGCGATCGCAGATAGCTCTGCGCGAAGCCGTGGCTCGCGATGGAGACATCGAGATCCTTGCCGATGGAATAGTTGTCGAACACATGATGGTGGTTGTCCCAGAACCAACCCGCGATCGGTCCGTCGAATCCGCCTTCGCGCAGCTTGCGCAGAGTTTCGTGTTCCTTGTGCAGATGGATGAGCAGGATCACCAGTTCGCCGTCGCCCGGCTGCGCGTTCGACAGGCACTCCCCAAACGTGACATTCAATCCTTCCGCCGCAAATGTCTTCCGCAATTGCGCCCCGGTATTCGTCGCAAAAATCTTGGGTGCGCGGCTGCTCACCACTGTCACTTTGGGCATCGGATTTTCAAACACCCGTTGAAGCCGTCGCCGGATCTCCAGTCGCCGTTCCGCACGGGGCCGCGGAATCACAAATCGATCCCGCACCGTCGCCTGCTCGATCACCGTGCGGTCTGCATTCGCGGTCTTCTGCTGATTGTGCTTGCGGAAAAATCCGACGGGCCAGCGCACCGTCGTGAGCCGTGCGCCGGCCACCGCGCAGCGCAGCCAGAACTCGTAGTCCATTGTGTAGTAGAGCCGTTCGTCGAGCGAGCCGCCCACTTTTTCGAGGATGCGCCGCGAGAATGCGACCTCGGGCTGGTAAAAATAATGACCCTTCAGCCAGTAGTGGAAAAGGTCGCCGAGGCACTCCGCGTTGAATGTCGCCTGCGTCACCGCTGGCAGATTGATGAGGCCGAATCGCCGCTCCGTGTGCTCGCAGCAGAAGCCCGCGATGATGTCTGCGCCGTCTTCCAGCCATGCGAGCGCGATCATGAAAAGTGCGCCGGGGCAGAGCAGATCGTCCGAGTTGATCCACAGGATGATATCGCCCGTTGCGAGCCGCAGGCCCTTGTTGATTGCCTCGGTCTGGCCGTGATCCTTTTCGACGATGAGCTTCGCCACGCGCGATTCGTAGCGTCGCAGGATTTCCACGCTGCCGTCGGTGGATGCTCCGTCCACGACGATATATTCGAGCGCGGGATAATTCTGGTGCAGCACCGAGAGGAGCGTCTCCTCGATGTAGGCCGCCTGGTTGAAAGATGGAGTGATGACCGTGATCTTCGGCCATGTGAAGTCGGCCGGTTTCATCGCTCCAAATGCGGTCGAGAGATCGAACTTCGCACGCGGCCATGGCGCTCCGTCTTCGCGTGGCCAAAGGATGCGCGCCGTCTCGTCCGGGTAAAGCCGTGTCGCACCAGCGAGGCTGTGCATCGCTGCACCCGCGTCGCCGCGCGCCATCGCCGCAAAGGCGAGATTGAAGCGCGCCGCCCATCCTGCGTGCCGGCTCCCGATTTGCGCGACCGTCGCGAGCCGCCAGCACGCTTCGGCGCGGAAGCGATCCGCGACGGCGGCGAACCCATTGCCCGCGTGAGTGAGGAAAGCGGCGAGACTCGCGGGATCGGAAAATGGAATAGCGGAGCTTTCCGATACGATTGAACGAACCAGGCGGGTGAGAAATCCGCGGAAAGGTTCCGAGCTGGAATTGAGCTGGCGCAGCGCGGCGTCGAGGCATGCGAGCGCAGCTTCGGTTTCATTCGCGGCTCCGAGCGCCTCGCAAATCCGCAGGTGCGTGACCGGCGTGATGTGCCGACGCGAATCCGCATCGGAAAGCAGCGATAGGAAGCGTTCCATCATCGCGGCATCCTTGTGCTTCGACTCCACGCGGCTGCAGTGGAGGTTCATAAGTTCGTTCAGCGCGACGGGGTCCGACGGGAACAGCGCGACGAGATGCACCAGCCGCTGCTCCGCCACAGAATTGCGCCGCTGTTGCCAAGCGGCTTTTCCGATCGCCAGGTTCACCGCATAGTCATCCGGCGCGAGCGCGAGCGCCGCGGCCTCATGTTGCATGGCACCGGCTTTGTCGCCTTGGCTCACTGCGAGCTGCATCAGCGCGATGTGCAGCCGCGCACTTCCCGGTTCAGCATCGATCCCTTCGGCCAGTATGTGCTGCGCCTGTTTTGTGCGACCGAGCGCCTTCAGAGATTTTGCCAGTTCGATGCGCACCGAGATCTCGTCCTCCGGTTCAGCCTCTGCAGCGGCCCCGTTTTCACCGTCCCTCGTCCCTGGCGCATCGCACGGCGCGCTCCGGCGTTCGTCGAGGCCATAGATCACGCACACTCCATCCTCGCTTACAATCCGGCGGTAATGCGTGTCCAGGTACGTCCGAAAGTCGCCGTAAAAATCCAGCCACCACAACGCAGTGGCCGGAAAGATAAGATGCTGCGCACCATCCGCGTGGACGGCTTCGAGCTGCGCAATTGCATCCGCGGCCGTGGCCGGGTAGTGGCCCGAATAGCTGCCGTCCGCATTGCAAGGGAAGTGCATTGCCGGCCGTCCGTCGAGTTTCAGCAGCTCCACGTCACCCTTATTCACCACGGCCACGGGCGAGTTTGCAGGCAACTTCGTCCGGACGATTTCGCGAATGCGCGCGATGATCTCGTGATACGCAGTGATCGTGTTCGTCGCGAAATTGGGATCGTCTCCTCCTGCGCTTTGGATGCCGCGCTCGTCGAGCAGCCTGCGAACCTCGGCCAGGGCCACCTTCAGTTGATTGGCTCGGGCGCTGGATGTGTTCTTTGCGCGTCGCTTGCTGCGTTTGCCATGTCCCGCCTTGCGTGGTGGATCTCCTGAGCCTGTCGCGGATTTGCTGTCAACCGGGAGGATGGCATCCGCCGCGGTCTCACGGTGCGATTTCGGGAGCCGGGCGACAGACTCCGTAGATTTCAGCGATTTCGTTTTCATCGTCCGGGATGTGTGATTTTTCGGGGGGCTCGCTGGTTAAGGCCCAGTTCATCGAGCATTTTTGTAAGCACAACGCGGTAGTCAAAAAAATCCCGCGCGATCTCACTGGCTGCACGGCGGCTTTCCTCGTAGCGGGCGTTGATGGTTTCGACGGCGGCGAGGATTTCGTCCATCGTCGAGAATCCGAACAGGCCCAGACCTGTCGGGAGGACATTGGAAAATCCGGTCTCCTGGGTGATGACGGGGCGGCCTGCGGCGAGGTATTGCGCGCTGCGTTCGCTGAACCATCCGGTGCGCAGGCGGATATTCTGATCCTTCGCCACGGTGAATTCGCCGCGGGATTGGATGATGTACTGGCGGTACGCGTCCATGTCGTCGGACAGCGCTGCGCTGTCACGGACCAGCCATCCTTTTTCCTCGAGCATCACCCTGTCCTCGTCAGTGCAGCTGGCGAGGGCGAGTTCGAATTTCTGCGGCGTGAGTGAGGGCAGATTGATGATTTTCTGAAACTCGAATTCCTTGTTCCAGTGGTAGATCTCCCCTTGGAACTCGACCTTGAGATGGACCTGGCGCCAATTGCCGACAGTGGTGAAAAGTTCGCACGGCCCTCCGTCATTGGGCGACCAGAGATCGTGTACGACTGCAGGGCACGTAGTCTTGAAATGGAATCGCTCGGACAGCGGGAGCTTGCAGTCCGGGCTGTAATAGTTGAGTCCCCAGGTGAAGAAGGCGCTGTGCGGCTCGAGGAATGCGATGGCGTTCCTGTCGTTGTTGAAAAGCTCGATCTCCAGCTCGACCGGGTCCGTCTCAAGGAAAATGAGCCGACCGGTCGCGGAGTGCTCTGGAAGCGGGACAGTGCCGCCGTGGTAGTTGATGATGAGAGCGGCCTCGGCGTAAAGCCGCGAGACTGCGCTCTTGCTTATTCCGAAATGCAGGCCGTTGCCCGCGAGAGGGTCGTAGGCCCAGCGATCGCCGAGGTCGAACCGGCGGAGTACGCGATCGATGAATCCGGCGGCGCCCGCCCAACCGTTGGGGTCGTCTTCGCGAACGAAATTGCGCGGCGTACAGCCATGCGACTCGACGTAGTAAACATCGAAGCCAAGCCGTTGGAATCCGATCAGATAATGAATCGCACCCCACACGGCCCCGGCTACGGGGAAGCGGCTCATCATTCCGAGAAAGACGAGCTTGGGCTTGGAGGCGAGAAGCATGAGGAGGACTTCGTGAGTGGGAATCTCGGATTTTGGGAAAGGACCGTTCCGTTTGCCTTACGCAGGCTACTGTTCCTCGTGTTCCTCAATCGCGAGGATTGCCGAGGTGGTCTTGAAGCGCGTACGCTTGGTCTGCATTTCGTAGAGCTGCCGGTAGAGGCCGCCTTTCGCGAGCAGTTCATCGTGCGTGCCCTGTTCGATGAGTTCGCCTGATCGAAGCACGAGGATTTTGTCGGCATTACGGATTGTCGACAGACGGTGCGCGACCAGAAATGTCGTGCGGCCGACCATGAGGCGATCGAGCGCGTCGAGGATAACGGCTTCGGTCTTCGAGTCGATCGAGGAGGTGGGCTCATCTAGGATCAAGATGGGCGCGTTCTTCAGGAAGGCGCGTGCGACCGCGATGCGCTGGCGTTCGCCACCGGAAAGCTGTGCGCCGCGCTCTCCGATTTCGGTGTCGTATTGCTTTGGAAGCGCCATGATGAAGTCGTGTGCATTTGCGCCCCTTGCGGCTTCCATGATTTCCTCCAGCGAGGCTTCGAGCCGGCCATAGCGGATATTTTCGGCGATGGAACCTGAGAACAGCAGCGGCTCTTGGAGGACGATGCTGACCTGATCGCGCAGCGACTGAAGCGTGATGTCGCGGATGTCCTGACCATCAAGCAAAATGCGGCCACTGATGGCGTCGTAGAAGCGCGGGATAAGCGACATCAGCGTGGTTTTCCCGGCTCCCGTCGGGCCGACGATGGCGACGATTTCGCCCTGGCGCGTCGAGAAGGAGACGTTTTTGAGCGTGTTCGGGCGCTCCTTGTAGCCAAAGCAGACATTTTCAAAAGTCAGCTCTCCTCGTGCGCGCGGAATCGCAACTGCGTGGGGCGCGTCCTTGATCTCGGGATCGGTGTCGAGCAAGTCGAATGCAATACGCAGGCTGATGAACTGATCCTGCAGAGATCCGATGGTGTGGCTGATTGCCTCAAGGGGCTTGTAGATGGACGCAATGTACGCGAGCACGACAAGCAGCTGGCCGGTCGTAATCTTTCCATGAAGGGCATGGTAGGCTCCGAAACCGAGCACGAGTGCGGTGCCCGTTGCGGTGATCATATTCACCACCAACGAGAAAAAAGTCTGCCGGACGGTCAGACCCACACGGGCATCGAGCGCGCGTTTGCTGAAGCCGAGGAAACGCGCATGCTCATAGGTCTCGCGGCCAAAGGCAACGATGACCCGCAGCATGGACATTGACTCATGAATGACGGAAAGCACCTCTCCCTCGAGACCCTTCACCTTCATCAGCCGCGCCTGAATGTGCCTAATGTAGTAGCCGACCGAGTAATACAGGAAGGGCACCACCACGAGCGACAGGAGCGCCAGCGTGCGGTCCATCCGGTAGGTGATCCAGAACATGCCGACGAGCGTGAAAATATTCTGAACAAGGCCGGGCACGACGATAATGACACCGGACACGGCATCCGCCTGCGAATTGACGGCGTAGATGAGCATCCCGGTGCGGCGCTGGTCGTGGAAAGCGAGCGACAGCCGCTGTGCATGGAGGAACAGGTCGCCGCGGAAATCGCGCGCCATGCTCAGGTCGAGCTTGGTATTTATGTAGCTCTCAAGGATGCCGAAAAGATCGCCGATGAGCGTGATAAGCAGTCCGCCGACCACCGCGAAAATCAAAAGCGAAAAGCGATCGCCTCCCATCGGGCCCAGCGCTTTTGCCAGGCTCGGATGCATGGGCTGCTTGCCGAGTACCGAGTCCACGATAATCTGCATAGGCCATGGGGCAATGAGACCGACAAGGACCAAGAGTCCGACCATACAGCCCGAAGCGATCGCGAGTCTCCAGTAGGGCTTCAGGTAACGCAGGACTCGCGGGAGGTAATTCAACGGATTAATGGGACTCGCAAAGCGAAAACTCTGGCACGAAGGGCGGGAAAATACGATTAAGTTTTCATTTATCGAAGCCGCCATGCGCATCGCACAGATTTCCACCGTTGAAACACCGGTTCTCCGCGACGGCGCGGACAGTATCGAACACATGGTGTGGGTGCTGACCAACGAACTGACCAAGCTCGGCCACGATGTGACGGTGTTCGGCGCGGCCGGCTCGGACGTGAATGGGAGGCTCGTGGCGACGCTTCCCGGCCCTCTGGGACAGAACGGTGCGCCGCTGGACTGGCGTTTCTGCGAGGTGCTGAATCTGACTCGCGCGCTGGAACGGTCTGGCGAATTCGACGTGCTTCACAGCCACGCGTACCTCTGGGGTGTTCCCTTCGAAGCACTCTCCCGCGCACCGATCGTCCATACGCTCCATGTGACTCCGTACGACGACGTGAAGCCGCTGCTGACGTTGCGGCCAAGTTCGACAATCACGGCCATTTCGCACTGTCAATGGAGCGAGATGCCGTGGATGAAGCCATTTGCAGTCGTCCACCACGGCGTCGAGACAGGCATGTTCACGTTCCGCGAGAAGCCGGAAGACTACGTGTGCTATCTCGGGCGTTTTATCCCCGACAAAGGCCCGCTCGCCGCGATCGCCGCTGCGCGTGCGCTCGGCGTTCGGCTCGTAATGGCCGGTCCCCCGAACGAGTATTTTTCCGAATGGGTCGCGCCGCATGTGGATGGAAAATCTGTCGAGTTTGTCGGCAGGGTGAATGCAGCCGAACGTGACCGGTTGCTCGGCGGGGCGCGGGCTTTTCTCTATCCCGTCGAAGCGGCGGAACCGTTCGGCCTCGTGCAGATCGAGGCGATGCTGTGCGGGACGCCGGTCGTCGCGATGCGGCACGGCGCGGTGATGGAGATCATTGATGAAGGCGTGACCGGGTTCAGCGCACAGTCTCCGGAGGAATTCATCCGGATGGTCCCGCGCGCGTTCGAACTGGATCGCCGCAGGGTTCGGGAGACTGCGGAGCGGCGCTTCTCATCCGAGCGCATGGCGCGGGAATATGTCAATGTTTACGAGCGGGTGGTGGGGAAAGCCACGCCCTCTCGGTGAACCGGAGCCACGCTGTTGATTCCTCCACCGATGCTTATTGAAAACAGACTTTGGGAATCAGTCCGCAATGTCCTCGATCCAGACTTACGTCCTAACGGGCTTCAATGATCTGCGGCTCAGCCAGGATCAATGGACGCGACTGCTGGCGCAGGGAGATACCGATGTCATTTTCCTCACGCGGCAGTATCTCAGCGCGTGGTGGGAGACGCTCGGAGAGGGACAACTTCTGCTCACGGTGGCGGAGCGGGACGGCAAACCGATCGCACTCGCGCCGTTGTATGCGACTGGCGGGATGATCTACTTCGCAGCGTCGAGCAGCGCGGACTATCTGGACTTCATCGGCGATACGAACAGCCCGGACGTCCTTCCGGCCCTGCTTGCCACAGCTCGGGATCAAATTCCGGAGTTTCTCGGTTTCAAATTCTATTTCATCCCGAAACGATCGCGAACGGGGGAGGCGCTGGAGCGGGCAGTCGGGCGTCTTGGTCTGGCGCGCGTGCTCGAGGCCGAAATTGTATCCCCGGTTGTGGATTTGAAACAGCGGGCGGACGACGTCCAGATTACGCTTGGGCGCAGCATGGCCAAGCGGGAGCAATCGTTTCGTGCCCGCGGTTCCCTCGTGGTCACCAGCGTGACAAAGCTCCAGGCGATTCGATCGTCTCTGCCTGAGTTCTTCGAACAACACGGTGCGCGCTGGCGGGCGAAGGGCCTTCCGGACGAATTCGCCGATCCAAGAAGACGGGCGTTTCTTGCGAAGTTTCTCGAATTGGCGGCGGACATGGGCTGGCTACGCTTCCTCCGAATTGACTGGGCGGGACGTTTTCTCGCAGCGGAATTTGCGTGGTATTACAAAGGAACCCATTTTTCCGCGCCTTGGTGTTTCACGATGGCGGAGGCAAAACACTCGCCTGGTCACGTGCTGCTCCGGCAGTCGCTGCTCGCCGCGATGGCGGCAGGGTTACACACCTATGATCTGGGTATCGGCGATCAGGAATATAAATTTCGGCTCCCGGTCCATACGATCAATTGTCAGACGTGGGGCCTTTACCCGTCTGAATGAAATGGGTGTAGTGTTCCGAGCCCAGTCCCATGTCTTCGATCCAGATTCATATCCTGCCGGTTTTCAATGACCCACGGATCGCACCGGACGAGTGGGCGCGCTTGCTCGCGCAGGGCGACACCGATGTCGTTTTCCTGACCTGGCATTGGTGCCGCAGCTGGTGGGAGACGCTCGGCCGGGGAATGTTGCTCCTTGTCGCAGCCGAACTCGACGGCCGCATCTTTGCCATCGCACCGCTCTTCGCGATCGAAGGGATGATCTTTTTCGCCGGGGCCGGCGTCTCCGACTACCTCGACTTCATCGGCAACCTCGGGAGTTCCGACACGTTGGCGGCGATGCTTGAGGCCGCCCGCGGACAGGTGCCCGGATTTTGCGGCTTTCGATTTCATCATTTGCCCAAAAGCTCGCGGACGCCTGCGTTATTGCGCGCGGCGGCACCGCGACTGGGACTTGAGTGCCATTTTGTGGACGACATCGCCGCAGTGGACGTCGACCTTGTCGGGCAACGAGAGCGCGTTCTCGAAACCATCAACCGGAGCATGCGGAAACGGGAGGAAAAGCTGCATCGGAACGGCACGCTCGAAATCCGGCAGGTGAAGGACGTTGACGCGATTCGCGGGCTCCTTCCCACATTCTACGCCCTGCATGTCGCCCGCTGGGAATCCAAGGCGGAGGTGAGTCAGTTCGCACTTCCCGGGCAGCGCGCGTTTCTCGAATTGTTCATGGAATCGGTTGCGGATCAGGAGTGGACCCGGTTCCTGTGGCTGGAATGGAACGGCGAATTTCTTGGGGCGGAAGTGGATTGGTACTATCGCGGAACGCACTATTCCGGCCCGTGGTGTTTCGCGCTGGAGCGTGCAAAGTTTTCGCCGGGACAGGTTCTCCTGCGACAATCGGTGTTGGCTGCGCTGGATGCAGGATTGCACACATTCGATTTGGGGACGGGCGACCAGACTTACAAACTTCGCCTTCCTGCCCGAATACGGAAGTGCGAGACGTGGGCGCTTTACCTTCCGTGACGGCGGCATCGCCTGTGACGGCAACTCTGAAACGCCTTCCCGATCTCGACACTTTGCACGGGACTCCGCACCTTTCGCCGGATCCTGCACGTCTTCATCGCGAATGAACATCTGCCTCGTTTCACAAGAGTACCCTCCCGAATCCACCGACGGCGGGATCGGGACGCAGACGTGGGTGAAGGCCACCGGGCTCGTGCGCGCCGGACACACGGTGCATGTCCTCTCCGTGGGAGGAGAAAACGCGCCCCCACTCGCCACGAAGGAATCGGACGGTGTCATCGTCCATCGGATGCGGCCACCGTGTGCGGATTTCGCGGTGTACGACAACGCTACCTATCTCCTCGGCTACACATGGCACGTGCTCGGTGCGCTCTACAAACTGATGAAGACCGTGACCTTCGATGTCCTTGATTTTCCTGAGTACGGCTTTGAGGGGGCAGCGTACCAAATCGACAGGACGGCGTGGAATTTCGTGCCGACCGTCGTCGAGCTTCACGGCTCGCTCGGCATGTTTGCCGATCGCTTCGGCTGGCCGGAGAAGGGCAGTGCATTTCACCGCCTCGGCACCGCGATGGAGGCGCTCTCAATCACGCAGGCGGACGTCGTGATGAGTTGCAGCGCGTCGATCGCGGAAGTTGTAAGTCGCGACTACGGCGTGTCCCTTGATGCGATTGAGGTCGTCCATGCGGGTGTGGATGCAGAGATGTTTTCACCTGGTCCGGATGGAGCCTGGCCGTCGCGACCCACCATCGTGTTCGCCGGGAAGATCGTCGAAAACAAGGGCGTGCATCGCTTGGTGGAGGCCGTCCTGCGACTCCGGAAAAAGTACCCCGAGGTGCTCTTGCGCGTGCTGGGGACGTCAAAACGGGGACTCGCGGAGACGCTGAAGGAGCGCGTTGCGACGGAACAGGCGGATTACAATGTCGAATTCGCGGGCTTCATAGATTTTGCGTTGCTGCCGGACCATTTTCGCAAAGCCACGGTCGTGTGCATGCCGTCCGACTACGAGGCGCTTGGAAACGTCTATCTCGAAGGGATGGCGTGCGGAAAACCGGTCATCGGTTCCAGCGCCGGCGGCGGCAGCGAAGCGATTATCAATGGAGTGACCGGAATCACGGTGCCGCCGAACGATCTCGAAGCGCTCGTCGCCGCGCTTGACCGCGTGCTAGGCGATTCTGCCCTGCAAAGACAAATGGGTGCTGACGGCCGTCGCCGTGTGGAAGAATATTGGACGAGGGATCAATTCATCCGCCGCGTTCTCGGTGTGTACGAAAAGGCTGCGGCGGTCGGGAAAAGAAAACTCGATCAGATGAGGGCGAAATACGAAGGTTAATCGCCCTCGCGCTCCAACAACGAACCCTCGCAGAACTGCGATGAAACACGGCAAGCATCTCCAGATTCCCGAGTGTCCCTCCGACGTGGACGAACTGTGGTCCGGAGCGATGACACTTTCTGCGGACCGGCTGCCCGAGTGGCTGACTCCGAAGGATGCAGGCTGGTTTCGCCTCCTCTGCGTCGCCCCGGAAGGCGGGCTGACGCCGGAGGAAATCAAGGCTGCTCATCGGCTTAGGTTTGTCATCGAATCGCACGATGGCAGACTGCATGTCTATATGCGGCACCCGCCGATCGATCCTGTCTATTCGATCGGCATCTGGGCGGGACCAGCGCCTTGGGCGATGGCCCAGGATGCACGGTGGAAATGTCCCATACTGACGGCGCAAAACGTAACGGACGTGCCCGCTTCGTATGTCGCGGATCCATTTCTTTTCCAGGAAGGAGAGCGCTGGTTGATGTTTTTTGAGATCTGGAACTGGCGCGATCAAAAGGGCGAGATTGGTGTCGCATCCGCAACCGATCTGCAGGGGCCATGGCGTTACGAGCGCGTCGTTCTAACGGAGGACTTTCACCTTTCCTATCCCTGTGTGTTCGAATCGGGCAGCCAGCGGTACATGGTGCCGGAAAGCCACGACGCCGGCGGAGTGCGTCTTTATCGTGCAAAGGATTTCCCTTGCGAATGGGAGTGCTTGACCACGCTACTGGAAGGTCCCTACCTGGCCGACGCCTCGCCATTCCAGCACGACGGGCGGTGGTGGATGCTCGTCGATTCCAGCGCCGATAAAGGGCATCACACCCTGCGGCTTTTTTCATCCGCTCTGCTGACCGGACCGTGGACCGAGCATCCGCGAAGTCCCGTGGTCGAAGGTGACAGCCGGATCGCGCGTCCGGCGGGCTGTCCGAAAGTTTCGGGCGGCAGGCTCGTGCGATTTGCGCAGGTCTGCACGCCGGACTATGGCACTGCGGTGCGCGCCTTTGAAATCACGGAACTGACCGCGACCACCTACGGCGAACGCGAACTGTGCGCACAGCCGATCCTCGGTCCGAGCGGCTCCGGCTGGAATGCGAGCGGCATGCATCACATTGATGCGCATCCGTTGCCCGACGGGAATTGGATTGCTGCAGTGGATGGCTGGTATCACCCGGCACGGCGGCTTGCCCCGTCATGTTTGTGAGAGGAGGATTTCCCATGTCTGATTCCGAACGTCTTCTCATCGTCAATGCGGACGATTTCGGGCAAAGCCCCGGCGTCAATCAGGGAATCATCGAGGCTCATGAGCGCGGGATCGTCACCAGTGCGAGCATGATGGTGCGATGGCCAGTCGCGCGTGAGGCTGCCGAATATGCGCGTGCGCACCCTGCGCTCAGCGTGGGGTTGCACGTCGATCTGGGTGAGATGCGTTACAGCGAGGAGCAGGGGAAGTGGGTGCAAATTTACGAGGTGGTTTCGCATGACGACGCGGCTGCCGTCAGAAAGGAGGTGGAGCGCCAATTGCGCGATTTTTTCTCGTTGCTTGGGTGTGCGCCCACGCACGTTGACTCGCACCAACATGTGCATACGCACGAACCGTTACACACGGTCGTTCGCGAGATCGCGGCTGGGCTCGCAATCCCGTTGCGAAGCTGCTCGCCCGGGATCCGATACTGTGGAGACTTCTACGGCCAGGCTTCGAAAGGCTACCCGTATCCCGAAGGCATTTCAGTCGAACATTTGTTGAGAGTGCTGGGCGACCTCCAGCCCGGAACCACTGAACTCGGCTGCCATCCCGGCATTGGTGAGGACGTGGATTCCATGTATCGCGCGGAGCGCTCCGTGGAGTTGCAAACGCTGTGCGACCCGCGTGTGCGCTGCGAAATCCAAGCCGGGAAGATCCGGCTGGTTTCGTTTCACGAGGGAATGCAATTGGGCGATTCGCCCCCCGTTTGATGCCATTGTTTGCCGCGTGAGCACTACGCCTCTTCCGGATACCGCCGAACTTCACGCGGCGCTCGCTTGCATTTGCGTGGAGGCGGGATTGTCCCCGTGCCCGCTGGTTTCCGTACGGCGCGAGGCCAATGAACGCTCAAGCACTTTTGAAAGCGAGGTTGTGACCTGCGAGTTCGCCGATCGGACCCAACGGAGGCTGCTGTTGAAATACGCAGCTTTGCTTGATGGCGATCATCGGGGTTACGGCATGACATCCGGGCCAGCTTACGAAGCACTCGTGTACTCAAAGCTGCTGCGCAACAGGATCCGTCCGGCATTCTACGGCTTCCAGTCGAGCCGCAACGGCGTGCAATGGATTGCCCTTGAATTCATTCAGGGGGCCGTGCTCCTTCGCCACGCGCAGGATGAGGACGCTTTCTTGAGAGCCGCGGCTTGGCTGGGGAGGTTTCACGCCGCCCAAGAGCAACGCCTTGCATCGTCACGGCCCGCCGGCATTCGCGTTTACGATGTGGAATTTTTCCGTGGCTGGGTGAGGAGGACACGGGAGTTCGCCGGAGCTTGGTGCCAGTCCGACCCGTGGTTGACGAACCTGGGCGCGAATTTCGACAGTGTTATCGAGGCGCTGGTCGAATCTGCGCCTACGCTCGTTCACGGGGATTTTTACGCGCAGAACATCCTGTATCGGGGCGGAGAGATTTTTCCGGTGGACTGGGAGACAGCAGCGATCGGTGCGGGTGAGATAGACCTCGTCGCGTTTTCCGAAGGGTGGCCGGAGGCGGATGTGAGACGCTTTGCAGGAGAGTATCGGGCCGCCAGGTGGCCCGCGGAACCGCCCGCACTTTTTGAGCGCGCGCTCGCCGCTGCGCATATTTTCACGCATGTGCGATGGATGGGAGATCATCCAGGATGGACGTCGGACCAGGACGAGGTGCAGTGGCGGCTCGCCGGATTGCAGCAATGGGCCGCGCGTTTTGCGGAGGCAGCGCCATAGAGTTTCCGGACGTCTGCGATTCCTGCAGGAAAGGGCGCGTCCTTTCGTGGTGTTGCCACATGACGATTGCGGGTTACGGTCTGTGCAGTCGCGATGAATCACCACAGCCTCCAGCCCGTTCCGCGGAAAGCCGCGTTCACGCTGCTCGAGTTGCTGGTCGTCATTGCGATTATCGCCATCCTCGCGGGAATCGGTCTCGCGGTGAGCAGTTCGGTCCGGCAGTCTGCGGATCGGACAAAGTGCCTGTCCAACCTCCGCAATGTCGGCGCCGCCATCGGCACTTACGTCGGGGAACACGAGGGAGTTCTGCCGGGCCCGCTTTGGACACTTCAGAGTTGCTGGTACAAGGTAACTGATCCGGCCACGTTGGCGACTCAACTGGCACCTTACATGGGCCTGACCCTCGATTACCAGAAGAGGAGGATGGACGTGTTCGTGTGCCCTGCGTGGCAGCGCGGGGGGCCGTATGCGGACGATGAGTCATTCCTCCTGAACACTCAGGTGGTCGTGAATGGCACTATGATTAACCCATGGGGAGACGCCAATCTGGCTGACGACGGAGCCAACTCCGATCCAACCTCTTCGAGCGCGCCGAAAGTGCTGGCGCGATTGTCCGATGCGTCGCTCTCCCTGATATGGGCGATGCAGGATCTGGACGCGCAAAGTGTTGCGGATAACAAACCCCCCGGGATTGCGCCAAAGCCGGTTCACGGAGACAAGCGGAATGCCCTGTTCTTCGATTTCCACGTCGAAGCGATCCCGCTCAACTACCACCCCTGAGCCACCGCGCTTGGCGTGATAAAGGTAATTTAATTCTTAATCCGTTGTGGAACGGGGCTGCGTGCGTCAAGTCGTTGTTCGTTGAACAAAGGCATTTGATGTCCGTTCCCGACGCTTCCCCCCACCAACCGAACAAGAGTCCAATCAGGATTGTCTTCAGCGGCATGATCGCATCCGACCCGCACCACGGCGGGGCGACATGGGCCGTGCTTCAGTATGTGCTCGGTCTGAAAAAGCTGGGGCACGAAGTGGTGTTGGTGGAACCGATGAAGGCATCATCGCAGCGGCCGCCGCGCGTCCCGTTGCCTGCTTCGGAAAATGTGGCGTATTTTCGCGAGGTGACGCACCAGTTCGGGATTGAGCGGTGCTCCGCGCTGTTGATCGAGGGCGGAAAGCAAACCATCGGCATGGCTTACGACGACATCCTGCGATTTGCGAAGCGGGCCGACCTGCTCATCAATGTCTCCGGCATGCTCACGGATCCGGCACTTTTGGAGACCATTCCGCGCCGCGTCTATCTCGATCTCGATCCGGCGTTTATACAAGTCTGGCACCATACTTATGGGATTGACATGCGATTTGCGGCGCACACGCATTTTCTTACCATCGGCCAGCGGCTCGGGATGAGCGACTGTCCAGTGCCGACCTGCGGGCGGCATTGGCTGAAGACGCAGCAGCCTGTCGTGCTCGACGAATGGCCTTGCACGGGCCCGCGCGAATTCGGGGAGTTCACCACGATTGGCAACTGGCGCGGCTACGGCTCGGTCGAATTTCAAGGCCGCCACTATGGCCAGAAGGCCCATTCGATGCGCGAGTTCATCGCGCTCCCGCGTTTCACTAAGGAGAAACTTGCGCCGGCTCTCGCGATCCATCCAGCGGAAGAAACCGACCTTGCGGCGCTTTCCGAGAATGGGTGGACGATTCAGGATCCCAATCGCGTGGCTGCCTCGCCGTCGAGTTACCGGCGTTTCATTCAGCAGTCGAAGGCCGAATTCGGAATCGCCAAGAGCGGCTACGTCGCGTCGCGATGCGGCTGGTTCAGTGATCGGAGTGGATGTTACCTCGCGTCGGGCCGTCCCGTCATCGCGCAGCAGACGGGCTTCGACCAATTCCTTCCGGTCGGCCGCGGGCTGTTCGCGTTCGAGACGATGGATCACATTCTCGCCGCCATCGAGGAACTGAAGCGCAACTATCTGAACCACGCCCGCGCCGCCCGCGAAATCGCGGAAGAGTATCTGGAGTCGGACAAGATCCTCACTCGGTTCCTGGAGCAAGTGGGGATCGGGGCATGAGGGGCGAGCGACTCCAGATCCGGCCGATTGTCGATACCGCCGACCTGCATGAAGTGCTGGAGGGGGAGTTGTGCCGCTTTTTTGGAAGGCGGCTCCACATCGCTACACTCGAACGTCGCATTTCCGAGTATTGCTCAAGCTACATCATCGAGGAACTGGATGTGACATGCGATGATGGCATGACTTTGCGACTGATATTCAAGGATCTTAGCAAGGCGGCGATGCTGACAGGTGCTGGACAGGTCAAGCCGGCTTTTCTTTTCAACCCACTTCGGCCCATCGACACCTACCGCAAGATTCTCAGCCAGCATCAACTCGGAAACCCGGTCTGTTTCGGTGCCTTCGTGGATCCCCAGCGCGAGCGCTATTGGCTTTTTCTTGAGCGCGTGCCGCCCGTGCTGCTCTGGCAGATGGGAAGCATTGAAATATGGAATCAGGTGGCCCACTGGCTCGCCGGCATGCACACCTATCTGGTCCGCGAAGCGGAGATTCCCGAGTCACAGCACGTCGCGCATCTCGTGAAATACGACAGACGATTCTACAGACTCTGGATTGATCGCGCGGTGCGTTTCATCCACAAAGGCGACACGCATCCCGAGAGAGAAGCGATCTCCGCCATCAATTGGCTCGCCCAGCGCTACGAACGCGTCATTGAGCATATGCTTTCCCTTCCGGTCACCGTCATTCACGGGGAGTTCTACGCATCCAACGTGCTGCTTGATGTCGGGCCCGGGCATTTCCGGATCTGCCCCGTGGACTGGGAAATGAGCGCCGTCGCTCCCGGCCATGTGGATCTCGCCGGCCTTACGAGTGGCAACTGGAGCGCGACGCAGAAAAGCACGATGGCACGCGCCTACTACGACGCGCTGCCGGATGATTCGCCGGTGAAATGTGGCTGGCGGAAATTCCAGATCGATCTCGAATATGCCCGCCTGCACCAGGCCGTCCAATGGCTCGGCTGGTCACCGGGCTGGACCCCGCCACCCGAGCACGCGCAAAACTGGCTGAAGGAGGCGCTGCGTTGCGCGAAACGCCTGGGCCTTTGAACAGCGAATCCCACGCAGCCGGCGTTTCTGCCCGTTGCGTCCTGACTCCCGGTCATCGGCCATGAATTCGACTGTCGTCAGGCGAGCTTTCTTGAAATCGTGTGTTGGCGCGAAACCGGTGGCTTCACCGTTTCTCGACCCGCGCAGTAGAACGCCTTTTAAGCGGCGGGTCGCCCAAACGTGTGAATTATCGAAAATGCGTATCCCGTGATCGCGATGATCGATCTCGGCAATTTCGCGGTGATCGATCCAGCGATGAAGACACCCGTGTGGGAAGGAATTGACGCGATGCCAACTGTTTGCGGTCGCTCCGAATTGCGCTGAAAATATTCATCGGTCTGCGTCCCAGGTTATACGAAACCGCGAATTGCCCGGCCGGCTTGACGGGGCGGATTCTCTCGCCGGGAGGCGATAATAAAATTTATTTAATCGGCATTTTATCGCTCCTTCACATTGCGTACCGAGACTCACGCCACTTCAGAACAAGTGGAACAAACGCCATGAATGCCCTCCCGATTTGCCCTATTCCGTTGACCGCAGATCTTCACCAAGAAACTCATTTTCCCGCCGCAACTCGGAGGCGTTCGGAACGCAGGGATGTTCTGCGGATCATTGTCGCGGTAATGATTTCGCTTATTGCTGCGCCCGCGCAGGCGAGCATCGCATACGGGAGCATCAACAATTTCGACACGGTCAACGACACGACGCACGAGTGTCATGGATTCGAAATTGATATCGAGGACTGTCACAGCACGGACATCACCTATACTTACAACTACAACCACTACGGCGTTCCGAACATCACCGAGGACAACGCGGTGCCCGGGCACCCGAAGACGATCATTCGTTGGGAGAGCAAGAAGAACGCGGACGGGACATGGGCGGCCTATACGGCGATTCCGGCGGGGCCGATCCCACCGACGCAGGGGCATCAGTTCACGAATCCTGCGGTGAATTTCGGCGGTGAGCATTTCGGCGCGGGGTACAACGTCACCGTCGGAGCCGTGAGCTACAACTGGCTCATCGACGATGGGGCGGGCAATCTGGTCAACGGTGGAGCGGTGCAGGTCTCAACGCCGAGCTTCACCTACTACCCGCCTGTCGGCGGAGTCGCTCAGGTGCAGGCAGTGATCGCTCCGCCACCACCCCCGGCACCGGAGCCGAAAGAATTTGGAAAGGCCGTTTGGGTGAAGGAAATCCGGACCACCACCCACAATAATAACAAGGTCAAGCTGCGCGAACTCGTCTCTGAGGACCCAAATAATCCGAATGGAAAGAATTGGAAAAATGGCGAGCCGGATGAAGTCGAGACGGAGTGGCAGGTTCTGCAGAAAGACTATGGGCAGCCGGACGGTGGCGTGAACAATCAAGTCCCTGCGGCGGCGGAGAACTTGCCCAACGGCAATGAGGTCATCACGCGGCGATACGAGTTTTACAAATACACGGGTCCGCTTGACGCGGAAACGGGCGAAGCCGTGGCGTCGTCCGTCGCGGCGGATGGCATTCACGGAGTCGGCAGCGCGACTTATGCCGATCACATCAATCCGGCCACCGGTGATTGGGCCAACGTGACGACGGATCTCTCGACCGTCGTCGTGGTCGGCGATTTCACCGGTGCCCAGATGGCTGCGGCGGACGTGGATGCGGGGGTCGGGCTGATCGAACATGTGAGCGACGGGAAAGTGAATGTCCCGTACGCGGGCCGGAAGGTCGTCGTGCAAGGCACATGGCCCTTTACGTGTGTTCGCGAAGGCGTTTTGCCGCCGGGAATGACGTTTGACGAAGTCACCGGAATTCTCTCCGGCACACCGACGGCAGGTGGGCAGTTCAATTTCAAAGTCACTGCATCCGACGGTGTGAACCCCGACGTGGCAAAGAACTACACCTTGCAGGTCGCGGCAGTGGGCGTTCCTCTCGCACCCGCGAGCCTCGTGGATACTACGGTGTCGCCTGTGGGCACGGGTACGACCACAGGCGACGGCGCATTCCCGCCTGGATCGAACGTGACGGTGACCGCGACGGCAAACGCGGGGTATCGCTTCGTGAATTGGACGGACAACAGCGTCGTGGTCAGCAACACAGCGACCTACACATTTACGATCGATGTGAATCACTCGCTCGTCGCGAATTTCACGTTGGATGTCCCGCAATGGACGATCGCAACCAGTGGCGCGCCTGCGGCCGGCGGCACGACGAGCGGAGGAGGTCTGCTCGACCAGGGAAGCAGCGCAACCGTCGTGGCGACGCCGAATGCGGGCTACGCGTTCACCAACTGGACCGAAGGCGGAGTGCCGGTGAGCACGACTGCGAGCTACACTTTCACGGTGGCCGCAGCTCGCACGCTCGTCGCGAATTTCACCGCGCTGCCGAGCTACAACGTCACCACCGGCATCGGCTCGGGGGGAGGCGGAAGCGCGACGGGTGGGGGTTCGTATTTCAGCGGTTCCTCCGCTACTGTCACCGCGACACCGAATGCCGGTTACGTTTTTTGGAAGTGGACCTCTGGAAGTACGGTTGTGAGCACGTCGCCGAGTTACACATTCACCGTCACAGCGAACAAGGCGCTCGTGGCAAATTTCGCAGTCGCCGGTGCGCAGGTGAACATAGGCACGAGCGCAAATCCCGTCGCAGGCGGCACGACGGCGGGCGGCGGGTCTTACATCTCGGGCGACAGCGTCACAGTTGTTGCGACGCCGAATCCATACTATCGCTTCTCAAAATGGCAGGAGGGCACCTCGACCGTCAACACATCGGCGAGCTACACCTTCACCGCCGCCGCCAGTCGCACGCTGGTTGCAAAGTTCACCCAGTTCTTCGTCGTCACCGCCATGTCGTCGCCCGGAGTCGGCGGGACGACGGAAGTGGACAGCTCGACCTATCAGCCTGGTGACAGTGCGCAGGTGATCGCCACTCCGGCCGCAGGCTATTCATTTGCCAATTGGACAAGCAACGGCGTCGTCGTGAGCACGAACGCAAGCTATTCGTTCGCCGTCACCGGCAACAGCGCGCTCGTCGCAAATTTCACATCGAACACCGGGGTGACTGTCACAGCCAGTTCTGTTCCCGCGGCCGGCGGCACGTTCATGGGTGACGGAGCGTACGCGGTCGGTGATCCCGTGACGGTTTCCGCGACGCCGAATCCCGGTTATGCGTTTGCAAACTGGACGGTCAGCGGAGCGGTCGTGAGCACTTTGCCAGACTACACATTCACAGCCGCGGCGAATGTCGCGCTCGTCGCAAACTTCGGTACCGCGGTCACGATTACGGCCAACGTCTCACCGGCAGTCGGTGGCACGGTAACCGGCGACGGTGATTACGCCAGCGGGGCCACCGCGGCACTCCAAGCGGTCGCGGGCCCGGACTTTCAATTCACGAAATGGACTGAAAATGGTGTGACTGTGAGCACTTCGCCGCTCTACACGTTCACCGTCACAGCTCCGCGAACGCTCCTCGCGAACTTCGTCCCCGGCTACACCATCACGGCCTCTGAGTGGCCCGCGGGCAGTGGGACCATCCTCGGCACGGGAACCGTTTCTCCGGGTGCCAGCATCACGCTCGTGGCCGTTCCGGCGACCGGAAGCACGTTTGTGGATTGGACGGATGGCAGCGGATTTGAAGTGAGCACCGACCCGAGTTACACGTTCACACCCACGACGAGCGGTGCCTACACGGCAAACTTCACCAGCGGCACGGCGGGCATCCCGTTTGATTTCGACACGGGACTACCGGCACTCAGCCTGCACCAGCCCGTGCCAATTGCACAGACTGTCGCGGGAATCACGGCTGCATTCTCTTCGCCGAACGCTGTGCCTCCGACCATTGAGACGGCGGTGAGCACGGGCTATACGCTTTCGAAATTCTCAGGGCACTTTCTTGCACCCTCGGGCACCGAAAGCACGGTGATTGATGTGCAGTTCGACCAGCCGGTCTCCGGTGTCACGTTCAACTTCGCCACGATCGAGGATCCCGCTGTCGCCGTCGGCACAAACATCCACCTCACTGCAACCGACAATAGTACGGGTCAGCCAGTCGTTGTCGGCAACGCGCTTGCGCATGGCACCACCGCCGCTGGAGATTCGCTGCCGTCGGGCACGCTCACGTTCAACGCCGGCGTCACGCCCTTCGACACGATCCGCATCGAAATGTGGGGCGGTGCAGCGGGCGCGCAAAAAGTGTTGATCGACAATCTTCTCGTGACCCCAAACAGCAACACGGGCGGCACCATGGTTCTCGCGAATCCGAACTGGAACATCACCCTCTCGGACTTTGGCTATTCTGACTATCTGCTCGACAACACGCCTGGTTTCGAGGGCCGCGAGTATCTCAGCGGTGAATGGGCCGCGGCGGTCGGCTACACGCGAAATGGTGTCCCGGTTTCGCCGACATGGTTTGATCCGCAATTCCTCTACCCCGACTGGACTTCAAACTCCGATTTTCAGGTGGTGCAGGGGATCCATCTCATCGGCGCGAACGCCAGCGGACTGGCGATCGCACAATCCATCATCGCAAACAACGATCTCGAAATCACCCTGCGCTTCGAAATGGTGGACACCGTCGTCGGCACGCCGATGGGAACGACCGCAGCGAGCGCCCAAGGTGCCGCCACGTCGGTCAACAGCAACCGGTACGTGCTTAATCAAAGCTTTCGCATCCGCAATATCAGCGGCGCGGCAATCACGAACGTGCAGCTTTTCCAATTCCTCCACGGGCTCACCTCGCAGCACGGCGTCTACGACAACCACTCGTACTCCGGCAAACTCAGCGAATACCGCTATGACGTCACGCTCGCCGGTGTGGACGCTGGCTCCGCTGGCGCGGAGAGCTCCGCCGTCGGCTTGGAAGACTACATCGGGTTCCACTCGAAAGTCGTGCCCACGGCATTCGAGCTTGGCCACTACGGCATCCAGGGCAACGGCGTGGACGACCACGTCGTCGGAAAGCCGTCCGACGGCGTGCATCTTTCCGTCGAGGATAACTGGCTCGACACGCCGTATAGCACGCGGCTCGGGACCGACAGTTTCGCACCACCGACGCGCTGGGTTGGAGGCGCGCAGCGCTGGAATCTCGGCAACCTTGCTCTCGGGCAGGCCGTGAATTTCGACATCAATCTCAGCCTCCTTACGGGCACGAAGGTGACGACGTCGGGAGGAAATCATACCGGCGGCAGTTGCCGCGGCGGGTCCTCGCATGTCGGCGGAGTGGACTTTAATTTCGACAACGCGACCACGGCGGGTACGTTCTTCGGCGAATACTCCGGTGCGGACGCTGCGGAAATGTCGGACCGCCAGACCGAAGGGCAATTTGCGCTCCCGACCTTCGACGCGCCGGGCGGCACCGTCACGCAGCTTTGGAATCTGCGGTACAATGGTGCCTACAACGGTGCGATTCACCTCACCTTCGCGTACGATCCAGCGCTTCTCCCTGCTGGATTCGACGAAAGCACGCTCGCCATTTTCCACTACAACGGCGCAACTTGGGACAAGCTTGCTGGCGTGGTGGACACCGTGAATCACAAGGTCGTTGTCACAACGACGAGCCTGTCGCCATTTGCGCTCGGCGTCGCTCCGAACGTTGCGGTGCAGATTCCCGCGGTCGGTGGCACCGTCACTGGCGGCGGGATTTACAACGCGGGCGACAGTGTCACGCTCACCGCAGCGCCTCAGGCAGGTTACTGGTTCACCGGATGGACGGAGGGAGGCAATGTTGTGAGCACGTCACTGAGCTACACGTTCACCATGTCGGGTAGCCGATCGCTCGTCGCAACCTTTGCGCCGCTGCCGGCGCTCAGCATCAATGCCGCTGCCACTCCCGACACCACAACGACACTCGCATGGCCCGCGACCGCCATCGGTTGGTTCTTGCAGGAAAGCACCGATCTCGTGACGTGGAGTGCCTCCACCCGCGCGTACACAAACGTCGGCGGACAGCTCACTGTCGAAATCACGCCAGCCGGCGGGAACATCTTCTTCCGACTCGCGCATCCGTAATCGTTTGCCACAGGCACCGCGCTCGTGAAAAATCTCGCGAGTAACTAATTCGCCCCGGATTTGAGACTGGGTGTCTGCGTCGCGGTTCGCCAATCGCCGTCTCGGATGAGATGCAGTTTGGAAGGCGAATAATTAAAGGAAGTTTCACCGGCGTTTTACCAGTGATTCACGGAGCCGCGGCAGTCTCAAACGTCATGAATACATTCCTTTCCAATCAACGGCACCTATGGTGCCGCCCAGCGACTTCAAGGATTCGCGATCGGATCGCATTATTGCTGCGCAGTCCCGCACTGCAGGTTTTGCTCCTTTTCTTCGTTTCGGCGGCAGCTTCGTTCCAAGCGGATGCCGGTGTGATTTACAGCCAGCTTCCGACGGGCGGCAGCTTCCTTTCCTCGACCGACATCAACGGCGGCAGCAATCTGGAGCAGTTCGTGTGGGAATCGTTCAGCACGCCGACGACCCAAACGTTGCGCGAGATCCAATGGCGCGGGGTGCGCTCCGGCACGGCCCCGGCGGATTTCCAAATCACCATCGGCACCAATACCTACTCCGGCGGGACGGTGTGGCACACGAACAACGCCGCGAGCGAGACGCCCACGGGCACGCCCGGTGTCTATGATTACAAGTTCACGCTGCCCGCGGGTTTCACCCTCACCGGCGGCCAGGGCTACTGGCTGCAGATCGTCGGCTTGGTGAACAACTTTTATCCCTACGGAGGAACCACCTGGGCGTGGAGCGCCGGCACGGGCGGCAACGGCGTTCACCTCGCCCAAATTCCGGCCATCACCGGCGACTTTCGCATAGCTGCGGTGGCGGGTGATGTCGCCTTTACCCTGCTCAATGCGGCCACCGTGCCCGTCGCAATCGCGGTGCAGGCGCTGCCCGCTGCCGGGGGGACGGCGACGGGTGGCGGCACATTTGCTGCCGGGACCAGCGTGACCGTCGTCGCACAGTCTGCGGCTGGCCATGCGTTCCTCAACTGGACGGAAGCGGGCGTCGTCGTGAGCACGAGCGCCAGTTTTACTTTTGCCGCCGATGGCAACAAGACCCTGAGCGCAAACTTCAGCGGCCCGAACACCGGGCCCTACGTCATCACCGCCGCCGCCGTCCCGACCATCTGCGGCACCGTTGGCGGCGCGGGGACGATCGCCGCGGGTGAAATCGCCACCCTGGATTCGTCGGTGAATGACGGTTACCTGTTTGTGAGTTGGACGGAAAACGGAAACGTGGTGAGCACAAACCCGACTTACAATTTCACCGCGACCGCCAACCGCAATCTCCAGGCGAATTTCACCATCCCCGGCGGCAGCATCGCCGTGGTCGGCACCCCTTCGCCGGCCTATGCGGGCACTGTCTCGGTCGCCGGTACCTCCGGCTCCTACGCGAACACTTTTGTCGGCGGCTCGACCGTCACGCTCACGGCCACACCAGTCCCCGGGTATCATTTCGTGAACTGGACACAGGGTGCCGATGCGGGCGGCCCGCAGCGTACCGTGGGCACCTCCAGCCCCAGCTTCACATTCATCGTTGCCTACGGCGCGTTCCTCACCGCGAACTTCGAGGCGGACAATCCCGTGCTCACGCTGGGCGTCACTCCTGCCGGCTGCGGCACCGTTACTGGCGCGGGAGCGTACACCAACGGATCCAGCGTCACAGCCAATGCTACGCCGGCGGTCGGCTATGCCTTCGTGAACTGGACGCAAGGTGGTACGGTCGTGAGCACCAATCCGGGCTACACCTTGCCGCTCACGAACCCCGTCTCGCTCACCGCGAATTTCGTAGCGACCAACCGCACCATCACCGCCACGGCTGCGCCGCTGGCCGGCGGCAGTTTTACCGGAACCGGCGTGTTCGGTAACGGCGCGACTGTCACCCTAAACGCGATCCCGGCGCCGGGATATATCTTCACCAGTTGGACACTCAACGGCGCAACTGCTGGCACCGATAATCCGGCGGTTTTCAACGCAAACGCGAACTATGCGTTCAGTGCGAATTTTTCGCCCGGCTTCACCGTCGCTGCGAGTGCCGCGCAGCCCGCGGATGGCACCGTCAGCGGCGCGGGCGCATTCCTAACCGGGGCGGTGGTGAATCTGGTCGCCACGCCGGCGGCCGGATACGCGTTTGTGAATTGGACGGAGAACGGTTTGCCGGTCAGCGCATCGCCGGGTTACTCGTTCGTTGTCGGCGCCAATCGTGTCGTGGTGGCAAACTTCGAGCTCATCATTCCGCAAGTCGCCCTGCCGCCCTCGGCTTCCGGGACCCTCGTGTTGCAATGGCCCGCCGCATTGCCCGGATGGGTTTTGCAGGAAAGCCCCGACCTGAGCCCCGGAAGCTGGATCACGTCGCCTGCCGCTATCACGGTCATCGGCACCAGCAACCAGGCAGTGTTCACAACGCTCACCGAAAGGCGCTACTTCCGGCTCATCCATCCATGATCAGACCCACAGCTCCAATTGAAACTTGCGACCATCACGCTTCCGTTGACACTCATGCAATGCGCATCCTCGTGGTCGAAGACGACAAAAAGACCGGCAGCTTCATTGCAAAAGCGCTCCGGGCCGAGAGCTTTGCTGTGGATGTAATCAGAGACGGCGACGAGGCGCTTTCCGCGATCGAGACCACTTCGTTCGATGCGGTGGTGCTCGACATCATGCTCATCGGTCGCGACGGCCTCAGCGTTCTCAAGCAGATGCGCGCGCAGGAAATCGAGACGCCCGTCCTTCTCCTCTCCGCACGCGGCGCGGTGAATGAACGCGTTGCAGGACTGAATGCGGGTGCGGAGGATTACTTGCCGAAACCGTTTGCGCTCGAGGAACTCGTCGCCCGGGTGCGGGCGCTCGCGCGGCGAGGTGGCGACGTGAAGGCGGCAACACTGCGCGTGGGTGATCTCACGCTCGATACGATCACGCGCTTTGCCAGTCGCAGCGGACGCAGGATTGAATTTACCACGCGCGAATACCGTTTGCTTGAGTTCCTCATGCGTTCCGCGGGTCGCGTTTGCAGCCGCATGATGCTCCTCGAAAAGGTGTGGGACTACCACTTCGATCCCGGCTCGAACCTTGTGGACGTGTACGTTGGCAAGCTCCGAGAGAAAATTGACGACGGACACGCCGTGACGCTGCTCCACACTGTGCGCGGAGAGGGCTACGTGATGAAGGAGGGCGCGTGACGACAATCGCGCGCCGGATGGGAAAGGGTTACGCGCTGATTTCAGCCGCGTGTCTCGCCTTGGTCGTCTGGCTCGGCTACCATGAATTCGTCGAGGAGCCGAGGGAGTTTGCCGCCAAGGGTTATACCGACATCCACAAGGACACAGATGCTGAACTTTCCACCGTCATCTTTCTCGCTGCGGTTCCCATGCTGCTCGGCCTCGGCTGGTGGTGGGTGAGCCGCGTGCTTTCTCCGCTGAAAACGCTGCTGGCCGCGGTTCAGAAGGTAGATTCGCACAACCTGCTGGAGCCTCTGCCGCTCAGCCGCAGGGACGACGAGGTGGACAAACTTTCCGCCGCCTTTGGTGCGATGGCCGTGCGGCTGGACGCATCATTCCGCCGGATTCACGAATTTACGCTCCGTGCCTCGCATGAACTCAAGACGCCGCTCACCGTGATGCGCGCGCACCTTGAGACTGCCCTGCGCGAAGGCCGATCGCTGCCGCCTGAGCAGAGCGCATGGATTTACGGCCAGCTCGACGAGGTAAAGCGGCTTTCGCAGATCGTGGATTCGCTCACGCTGCTCACAAAGGCCGACGCGGGCCTCGTGCAACTCGAACGGCAGCCCGTGCAGTTCGCCGAACTCGTGGAGGAAGCCTTCGAAGACGCTAAAGTCCTCGCACGACCGTACGGCGTCCGAGTCACGCTTGAGTTACAAACCGAAAATGTCATCACCGGCGACCGGCACCGCCTTCGCCAGCTTTTACTGATCCTCACCGACAACGCGACAAAATATAATCGGCGCGGCGGAACTCTGGGCATCTCGCTGCGCAATGTAGACAATACGGCCGAACTTCGAGTCACCAATACCGGTGACAGACCCAATCCCGAGATACCTGGCGACGTATTTGAGCGTTTCGCACGAGGAAAAAATGCCCAGGCAAAAACCGAAGGATGCGGCCTTGGCCTGACAATTGCCCAATGGATCGTGCAAGCGCACGGTGGGACCATCCACCTTCTCGCGGAGCCTCCGGACAAGATAACCGCAACGGTGCGGCTTCCGGCGTGCGGTGTCTTCGTCGGCCACGCTTGAGCACATGAATTTCTCCGAAACTGAATCGTGGCCGTGGATTGTTTCGGTGCTGCGCAGGAAAAACGGCAAACTACGTCGATTTGCTCCCTCTTATGCGGCACATTTTCCAGAGCGGGAGCGCTGCAGGGATGATAAACCATTTTCCTCCGTCAGTGTCGTGGGGGCGGTCGGTTCCACGAATCCGTTTGGATGGAAGGTGGGAAAGTGAGGAGATTTAATATTGGCGACCTGGCCGATCGCCGCCTCCTCCGCCTTCAGAGGCTGAGCGTTGTTTTCGTGGTGTGTTTCACCGTCGGGGTCGTGGCGCTGTCTTTCGCATGCTTCGCGCAGGGCACGTTTCGGGACTTTTATCACTTCTACCACGGGGCCAGAGCGGTTGCCCAAGGCTCCGACCTGTATTCCTCCGGAATGCGGGGATACATCTACCCGCCCTTGTTCGCAATGCTGCTGGGACCGCTCAGTGGGATGGGTATTGAGGTTGCGGCTCAGATCTGGACGGTTTTATCCGGCACACTGATGGTTGGTGCCCTTTTGCTCATCGCCTGCGAATTGCGGGAGCGCTTCGGGTTGCACCGTGGCTGGACCTGCGTATGGGCGATCGCCGCCTTCGGGCTGCTCTTCAATTTCGAGAAGTGTCGGCTGGTAATTTTGGCCGGCCAATCCGATCACCTGACGCTATTCCTGCTGGCCTTCGCATTCCGCGCCGAGCGCCGCTGGCCCGCTCTTTGCGGCGTGACCTTGGGCCTCGCGGCCAACATCAAATACCAGTCGCTGATCTTCCTGCCTTACCTGATCATTCGGGGTCGCTTGCGCGAAACCGCCGGGCTCCTGCTGGGCCTTGCGGCTGGTCTGCTGGCAGGTGTGCCCGTCTTTGGCTGGGAAATCAATGGCGCGTACGTCATCCGCGCCCTGAGCGGGCTCTTTGAGATGACTGGAGCGGTCGCGCACAAAGTGACCTCCGCGCAGGTGTCGGGGCTTACTTGGCTGCCCAGCACAGCCATTCCCAGTTCCCTAGCAGCCTGTCGGACTTAATGATTGGCGAGGGTCATTCGGATCCCGCGTCGCGTGGGAAAAATCCGGTGCAGGCCATAACGCACACGTGCATTCCTCGCTCCACGAGCGCTGCGGA
>Ga0075030_100000072_pt1 | contig 67389 bp, 57 predicted proteins | sample LitLauG_LLR_2012_FD_71393 | JGI IMG/M metagenome (GOLD analysis project Ga0075030, IMG submission 71393) | Freshwater sediment microbial communities from Pennsylvania, USA - Little Laurel Run_MetaG_LLR_2012 | ecosystem: Environmental > Aquatic > Freshwater > Creek > Sediment | place: USA... | reverse complement strand
TCGGCTCCGATATTACCCGTCCTCTGCTACCACCTGATTAATGTGCAGTGAATTCTTCTTCTGGAAATGAATACCAGGCTTCAGACGCACGAACTGCACATTACTGAGAACTCAACATAAATCGTAGGCCAAGATCTTGATGGCCGTCCCGCGGCGGCTGCGGAAAATGAACACGCAGCCCGAAAAAGGATCAGCGTTTAGCTTCTCGCGGCAGAGTTGCGCCAAGCTATCGATGCCCTTCGTCCGTCAATGGCCTCGACCGCCACCAGGATGCAGAGTTGCGGGGTGATCTGAATCAAGACACCGCACCCCACAAGGCACGGCTCAGCCTGACCAGGTCCGCAGCCGAGGTGCCCTTACAGTGGATCCGCAGCGTTCCCTCACGGCCCTCCAACTCGATCGTGTATTCGGCCCTGCCGGTTGTCCGTGGCACGATCAGATCTACAAACTCTGGTGGCGCGGTCCTCGCCGCGCTTGCCCCGCCGCCATCCGTCGTTTCAGTTTTCCGCCATCCAGGTGCAATGCGGCTGCTATCCGATTCACCCCTTTGCGGCGGGCAAACTCGCTGGCTGCCGACCACAACTCATCGGGAATCGCGGTGCGCCCCTGCCGATTCCTTCTCCATCTGGCAAAGCGGGCTTGTAGCCTCTCGATCGTCAGTGTTCGGGCTCGCCTGCGCGCCATGGCCACTCCTCTTGCCGATCCCGCCGGCAAGGGATGACCCTAACACTTATGCCGCGCACATTTCATGCACGCTTCCCAGTTGGTCCGTTTGCCAGGCCATAATGCGACAATGGCTGAGTTTGCATCGGTGATGCAGCGCGCCGCGCTCGACGACCCAGTGTTGGATAAGACTGGTCTTACTGCAAGATACGATTTCGATCTGGAGTTCACACCGGACGAGACCGTATTCGGGGGAGCGTTAGGCAAAGTTGCCGACGATTCGGCTAAGCCCGGCCTTTTTGCAGCGATTCAACACCAGCTCGGCCTGACTGGAAGCAAATCGGGGATTGGTTGACATCCTGGTCATTGACCATGTCGAGCATCCCTCGGAGAATTGATCGGCGTGAACCCCGTCAAGGCTGGCTTATCCGGATCACCTTCAGCCTCGGGATCGGCAACCAGTCAGGTTCCGCGATTCGAATTCAGGTCGGCATTGGCGCACGGTCGACTCCAGCCAATGCAAACTCAATCTTGAGAAATGACTCTACGGTGTTATTCGGTAACCTGGCAGCGGCGGGAGATCGGCATCCGCATAGCACTGGGTGCTCGACCGGCTCAGATCGTGCGGCAGGCAACCGGCGGACTATTCGCCATGGTGGTAGTCGGCCTGCTCGTCGGATTGGCCGCCGGGATAACTTGTGGCCGCTTGACGGAAAAGCCTGCTGTTCGAGATCAAGGCAACCGACGCCGGCGCCGTGGCCGCACCGTTGCTGACGCTATTGGGTGCGGTGTTGGCCGCGACCCTCCCTCCGGCAATTCGGGCCACACGGATTTGACCCGGCTCAGATAATACGCACCGAGTAAACTGATCGCACCGGTTATCGTCTGGCCGCTTTGCCCACGTCCGGCCGCGGGTCGGCGGTGAACCCGTTGCGATTGGGCATCTGCACCTTGGGCAGACTGTGCGCGTCCATTACCGCATTCTCCGGAATGATGCCGTTCAGAAACAGCACGTAGGCCGTCACGGCATACACCTGGTCGTGGCTCAGCACACCGGGGTTTTTGAAAGGCATCGCCCTGTTCACGTAGTCGAAGATGGTGGTGGCATGGGGCCAAAAACTGCCGACGGTCCGCAGCGGCTTGGGACTCTTCAGCGTGCCCTGGCCGCCCGCCACCGCCACGCTGTCGCCGCCTTCCCCCTTCGCCCCGTGACACTTCGAACAGCGGTTCGTATAGACTTCCCGGCCTTGTGCCGCGGTGCCGCTGCCCTCGGGCAACCCGGTTCCATCGGGGGCCACAGACGTGTCCCACTGCCGGACCTCATCCGGGGTCGGCGCCCGTCCCACACCGTACCTGGGCGATTGGGCGCTAAGTCCGCTCACCAACACCGCCAGTAAGACGGGGAGCCGTGCAGGCATGCCTGCCGTACCGGTCTTAGACATTGCTGACGCTCCCGTCCACCGCCACCTTCCACGACTTGATGGCGTTGTAGTGATACTGCGAATTCAGCCCGCGGACGGCCACCAGCGCATCCTTGGCGGGCTGCACATATCCGGTCTGGTCGGTGCACCGCGATTGCAGCACCGTCTCCTTGCCGTCCCAGTTCCACGGGAGGTCGAAGCGGGTGAAGGCAATCGGCAGCCGCGGTTCCTGCATTTTGGCATCGCGCCACGTCTGGCCGCCGTCGGTCGAGACCTCCACGCGATCGATGCGTCCGCGGCCCGACCACGCAAGTCCGGTAATCTGGTACACTCCCGGCGTCTGGAGCTTGTGACCGCCGGACGGAAACGTGATCAGCGACTTGGCTTCCATGGCCATCGTGAAGATGCGGGCGGTGCCGTCGGGCATCAGGTCCGTATAATGCGACGTTTCATCGCGGACCATGTACGGTTCCTCCACCGCCTTCAGGCGCCGCAGCCATTTCACGCTGATGTTTCCTTCCCATCCCGGAACCACCAGGCGTAGAGGATAGCCCTGCTCGGGTCGCAGCGCCTCGCCGTTCTGCCCCCAAGCGACCAGAGTATCGCTCAGGGCCTTTTCGATCGGCAGGCTGCGCTGCATCTTACAGGCGTCGGCGCCTTCAGCGATCAGCCATTTCGCGCTTTTTTGCACGCCGACCTCGGCGAGTAGCAACGAAAGGGGCGCGCCCGTCCATTCGCTGCAACTGGCCAGGCCGTGGCTCAACGACGCCGTGGCGCCGGTCTTCGGTCCCCATTCGCTACCGCTGTTGCCGGAGCACTCCAGGAAATGAATCCGGGAAATAGAAGGCAGCCGCTTCAGCTCTTCCATGGTGAAGATCAGCGGCCGGTCGACCAGCCCGTGGATCATCAACCGGTGCCGCGCCGGATCGATCTTCGGCACGCCGGCATGGTGCCGTTCATAATGCAGAGAGGATGGCGTCAGGATCCCGCAGGAGTCTTCCAGCGGCGTCCGGCTGGCGGCCGTCTCCGGTGTTTGAGTCTCCATCACCCCACGCTTGGCGGTCTCGAACGCCGAACGTTCCCCGTACGCGCTAATGGGCTTGCCCAATTGGCTGGGCTCCGTATCGGCCACCGGCGCAGTCTGTTTGCACCCTGTCAGTCCCGCGCCCAAGGCGGCCGTCAACCCCAGCCATCGCCGCCGCCCCATTATGAAATCGTCACTCATGCGTTTCCCCCTCCGGGAATCAGGTCGATTGTACTAAGGAATGGACTGGAATTGGGGAAGGGAGACTGCGCGAAGGCGGAGCACGCCCGAGCCTTCATGTCTTGCCGGCATGCGCGGCCGTCACTCCGGTTTCAATCGTACATCCGCCAACATCCCGGGCTTGATGGCCGGCATGTTGCTGTCAAACTCGACCACCACGTGGTTCCCCTTGATCTCCCGCACCACCCCGGGCAGTCCCTGGCTTTGCAGGTCTAGAATCAGCACCATCGCCTGCTGGCCCGGCTGGATGTGCTTCAGTTCCTCCGGTTTTGGCTCCACGGTCACCTCGAGGGCGTAAAGATCGGTGGCGATCTGAAAGAACTCGTCGCCTGCGTCCATGGCCGGCTTGCCCACTTCGGCTCTGCGCCCTACCACGGTCCCATCCACGGGCGAACGAACGTCGGCGGTCTCCAGATTGCTTTGCGCCTCCTCCAACTGCTGCTCCCGATCCTGCACGATCTTCTTTTTCACCGCGACGTCGCGCAGGGCGTCTTGCACGTGGTCGCGGGCGGCGCGGGCGCCGGCATCCATCGCCTCGAACTCTTTCATCTGGCTTTCGTATTCGCTCTCGGCCTTCTCGAACGTGAGACGCGGCGTGGCGCCCTGAGCGACCAGTGTACGCTGCCGCGAATAGGTCTTCTCGGCGCGATCGAGCGTGAGGCGGGCGCGCTGCGCGGCGGCATCAGCTCGCGATTCCTCCAGGCGGGCCGATGCTACCGCCTGCTCCGCCCTGGTGACCTGTTCCTGGGCATGTTCCAGTTGGCTCGCCGCCACCTCCCGCGCCGATTCCAACACCTGCGCGCCCACACGGGCCAGCACTTGGTCCCGGTAGACGTCCTGTCCAACATCCACCAGAAGCACCTCGACGAGCCCGGTCAACGGTGCGGCCACGCCGACCACGTGCTGGGCGCGGATCTTGCCCGGCAGCGTGATTTCATGGCTGACGATGACGGCGGCGCCCGGCGCCCGGACCGGCGGAGGCGCCGGGCGGCGCGGGCGCATAGACAGCGCCCCGGCGCCCACGCCCGCGAGCACGGCAGCCACGGAGAGCATTACCCATTTGCCCGGCATATGAGCTTTCCGCATTCGGCGATCAGCCTTCAGCTATTAGCATACGCGCCGAAGGCGTGGCAGCGCCGGCGTGGTTTGCCGCCTGCCGCCTGCTTTGCCCGGGAAGTCTTTTAGGCGCTCACCCCAACTCCCGAAAGACGCCTCGCATGGCTATGCGAATTATGTCCTAATGCGTATCGAGCGCTCTGGGATTCTGCGCGCTTTCCAGTTTCGGCAACGGGTCATCACCATCGCCCGGCAGGATTCGTGGGGCGGGTAGGTTGGACTTCTCCGAACCATCACACTCTACCCCGAAACCGGTCGAGATTGCGGCGTTCGCGTTTCGATGGTTTGCCGTCCCACAGCGCGTCGGGTCGCGGCATCGTTTTACGCTCTTCCGCCACCTTCAGGCGCAACTCCCGGCTCGCCTCGGTTTCACGGTAGAGCGTCTGTGCCACCGCCGCCGGGCCGCGCATTTCGCTGAGGACCAGGACGTCCACTCCAAAGTCGCCGCTATCGTTCCTCACCTGCAATCGGTCGCCGACATGGACCTCGCGCGCTGGCTTGGCTGGTTGTCCATTGGACTCAACCCGGCCGAGCTCACACGCCCGTGCCGCGAGCGAGCGCGTCTTAAAGAACCGGGCGGCCCAGAGCCACTTGTCTATTCTCACGCGAGTGGTTCTCCGATCCCGCCGTGCTATCGCAAGCTGACCGATCTTCCGCCCTGCTCTTTGCTCTTCTGCGCGGCGTCCATGAAGGCGAACATCTCCAGCGTGTCCTCGTTCGGCACGGGCGGCGTGCCGGTCTGGAAGAACTTCACCACCTGGGCTACCAGCGGGCGGTAGTCGGCGGCCGCGGATGCCTTGGGGCGGCTCTCCATCACCTCGCGTCCGCGGAACACTACGGCGCCGTAATCGCTGTAGGGGCGGATGGCGTTCACGGTGCCCACGCGGCCATCGGCCCAGCGGCCTACGATCACGTCGCCGTGCTCGCCGGAGGTTCGGGTGACCGACGCGCAGCCGCGGCCCATAATCGTGTAGAGCAGCTCGATGGGGTGCACGGCGTACCACGACAGCTCCAGGTAGTGGTGCGATTCAAACGGGCCGGGGCCCCAGGTGACCGCGCCGGTTATGTCCGGAAACTTCATTTCGACGCCGATCGCGCCGAAGCGCAGGCTCGACGAGCTGAACCACGGCGTCTTGGCATCCGCGGCGAGCCGAGCGATTTCGCGGGCGCCCTCCAGCGTGGCGGCCAGCGGTTTGTCGATGAACAGCGGCTTGTGAGCGGCAATCACCAGCCTGGCCTGCTCCAGATGCACGCGTCCGTCGATGCTCTCCAGCAGCACCGCGTCCACCTTGCCAAGCAGCGCGTCGATATCCGGCAAGATCTCCACGCCGTACTTCGCGCGGATTTCCTCGGCATACTGGTTCACCCGGTTAGCGCTTTCCGGGATATCCTTGCTGCCGCCCTTGTAGGCCGCCACCACGCGCGCGCCCGGAATGTGGTCTGAGTCGGCGGAGTCGCCATTCAGCAGTTTGGTGAACGCTGGAACATGGGAGGTGTCCGTCCCGATAATTCCTACACGCAAGTCAGCCGCGGCCGTGTAGACCGCCGCCAACAACACAATGACCGTAAGCTTCACGATGGCATTGTACACCCGGTGGCACGGGCCTCCTGGGCTGCTGCTGCTGTGCCGCTCATTAGCGCGCCTATCCTGGCCTGCCGAACCTCGCTCTTGGCTGAGTGTTTCGTTCTTCGCCTGCAGCGTCACGGAAGCCTCGGCAGCTCATTGTACACTGGTACCGCGACCCCCCTTCGGCCGCATACCAGACCCCGGCATGGACCTCACCACCGCACTCACCTACACCAAAGGAGTCGGCCCCGCCCGCGCAGCCATGCTGGAAGCCAAAGGGCTGGTCACGGTGCAGGACCTGCTGAGCTACGTCCCCTTCCGCTACGAAGACCGCAGCAACATGAAAACCATCGCCCAACTCGCCCCTGGCGAGATGGCCACCGTCATCGCGGAGGTCCGGTCCAGCAAGCTCTCCGGCTTCCGCCGCCGCAATCTCGGCCTGTTCGAAGTGCGGTTCACCGATTCCTCGCGCGCCATCCTCGCGGGCAAGTGGTTCCACGGCGGCTATCTGGCCAACGTGCTGGGGGAAGGACTCAGGGTCGCTCTGTTCGGCAAGGTCGAATTCGACAGCTATTCCGGCGAGCTCACCATGCTGCACCCCGAATTCGAGATCCTCTCCGGCGACGATGAGGATGGCGAGGCTTCGCTCCACACCGGCCGCATCGTGCCGATCTACGAGGCTGCCGGCAAGATCACCACACGCCTCTTCCGCGCCTTCACCCATCGCCTGTTTCAGGAACTGGCGCCGGTGGAAGACCACCTGCCGCAATTCCTCCGCGACCGCCTCAAACTGCCGGACTATTGGACGGCCCTGCGCGACACGCATTTCCCGCCGCCCGATTCCGACCTGCGTCTGCTCAACGCCTTTCGCTCCCAGCCGCAGTTCCGGCTGATCTTCGAAGAATTCTTCTGGCTGGAGTGCGGCGTGGCCCTCAAGCGCAGCAAGGCCCGCACCCTCCCCGGCATCGCCTTCGAACTCAACGATCGCGTGCGCGAGCGCGTCAAGGCCATGCTGCCCTTCAAGCCTACCGGGGCGCAGAAGCGGGTGATCAAGGAAATCGCCGACGATATGAAGGCGCCGCATCCGATGAACCGCCTGCTGCAAGGCGACGTCGGCAGCGGCAAGACGATTGTGGCCGCCGAAGCGGCCGTGATCGCCATCGAAAACGGCTACCAGGTGGCGGTGCTTGCGCCCACCGAGATCCTGGCCACGCAGCACGGGCTCTACTTCAAGCAGATTCTCCATAAACTGGGGTACGTGACGGCGTTGCTCACCGGCTCTTTCAGCGCCCGCGAAAAAGCCCAGCTCAAGAAGTTGCTGGCTGAAGGACTGGTGCACGTGGCGGTGGGCACGCACGCGCTCCTCGAAAAAGACGTCGAGTTCAACAAGCTGGGTCTGGCCATCATCGATGAGCAGCATCGCTTCGGCGTCATTCAGCGCCTGAGCATGGTGCGGAAGGGTGTGACCCCGGACGTCCTGGTGATGACCGCGACCCCCATCCCGCGCACGCTTGCCATGACGCTCTACGGCGATCTGGACGTCTCGGTGATCGACGAACTTCCGCCCGGCCGCAAGCCTATTAAGACCAAACACTACACCGCCGACCAGATCGAACTGGCGCTCAGCTTTTTGAAACGCCAGATCGACCAGGGCCGGCAGGCTTACGTGGTCTACCCCGTGATCGAAGAGTCCGAAACTCAGGCCATGAAGGCCGCCCAGCAGGAGTACGAGCGCCTGTCGCGCGAGGTCTTTCCCGGCCTTTCCGTCGGGCTCATGCACGGCCGCCTGGGCGCCGACGAGAAGGAATCCGTGATGCAGCGGTTCAAGGAAGGCCAGATCAAGATCCTGGTCTCGACAACCGTGATTGAGGTCGGCGTCGACGTTCCCAACGCCACCGTGATGCTGATCGAGCAGGCCGAACGATTCGGCCTGGCCCAACTTCACCAGCTTCGCGGCCGGGTGGGCCGCGGCGCCGAGCAGAGCTACTGCATGCTGGTCACCGAGAAAATGAACGACACGGCGCGCGAGCGCATCCGCACCCTGGTGGAATCCACTGACGGATTTTACATTGCCGAGATGGACATGAAACTCCGCGGCCACGGCGAGTTCTTCGGCACCAAGCAGTCCGGCATGCCCGCGTTTCGCATGGCGGATCTCCAGCGCGACAGCGAAATTTTGGAAATCGCGCGGCGCGAAGCCATCGACTTCATCGCGCACCCGCCTGCGGAGGACGAACTCCGCCGCGCGGTCGCCTACATCCGCGATCATTGGCAGCGGCGCTACGCTTTGGTGACGGTGGGCTGAATGCGGATCATCGCGGGAGAATTCCGTTCGCGGCGGCTGAAGAGCATCCCCGGCGATACCACCCGCCCCACGCCGGACCGGTTGCGTGAAACCCTATTCAACATTCTGGCGCCGCGCATCGGGGGCGCCACGTTTGTGGATGCTTATGCGGGGACGGGCGCGGTGGGCATCGAAGCGCTGAGCCGCGGCGCGCGACACGTCTGGTTCCTCGAGAAGAACCGCGCCGCGCTCGAAGCGATCCGCGAAAACCTGGCGGCGCTGCAACTGGAGCGGCGGGCGTCGGTAATCGCCGGCCCGGTGCTGCTTACCCTGAAGCGCTACGCCGCCGATATCGTGTTTCTCGATCCGCCATACGCGCTGGAACGGGAATATCGAGCGGTGCTCGACCTGCTGTCGCAGCATCCGCCGCCCCTGGCCGTCGTGCAGCACGCCAGCCGGTTCGCGCTGCCCGAAACGCAGGGACAGCTTACGCGCACGCGGCTGCTGAAACATGGCGACAATGCGTTGAGTTTCTTCGCGAAGTTAGGCCAGTGCCTATGATCTGACGCCGTCGCGGCGCCCACGCCGTCAGTAGTCAGCCGAGCATTTACTTTGGGGTCCTCGTCATATACAATGCCGCTGTACTGCGCTCACGCAACAGACTGAAGAGGTAAACGTTTGTCACCCCTCTTGAGCGCGCGCGAGGAGATCTTGCACCATGAATGGAATATCGCGACGGAAGGCCCTTCGGAATATCGGTCAAGCCGCGACGCTAACCGGCTTGTCCTTGGCAGCGCCGCCTGCGCTTTCGGCATCGGTTTACGGCAGCGGCAAGGTGACCGCATTCGCGCTCGCCGGCGACCGCTACCACAATATCGATTACATTCGTACGGCGCTCGGCAAGACGCTCGGCAAAGACTTGGGCATCTCCATCGATTTCAGCGATGAGCTGAGCCTGCTCACCTCCCGGCGCCTCAGAGACTACAAGCTGCTGATCATGCTGCGCGATGGAATGGTCTGGCCCAATGGCTATTCTGGCGGCGGACGCGGCAGTCCCGCCATCGTAAGCGATCCACCGCTGCCCAAGATGGAAGAGAAAGAAGTTTATTGGATCACCTCGGAACAGGGCAAGGCTGTGAAGGAGTTCGTACAAGGCGGTGGCAGCGCACTCTTCTACCACAACACGACTTACATCAGTCCGCACAACGAGGATTTTCGCGACGTTTTGGGAGCCGTGACGCAGCAGCACCCGGCGCTTCGCCCGTTCAAAGTCAAGATCGTGAACCACGAGCACGCCATCACGCGGGGCGTGAGCGACTTTGTGGTGACCGACGAACAGCACTTCGTCAAGTACCAAAAGGACCCCAAATATCTCCTGATGCAGAGCGTCAACGAAGACGGTCTGACGTGGAGGGATTTGGGCAATTCGTCCGCTGCTGGCTGGGCGTACGACTACGGCAAGGGACGAGTCTGCTATCTCGCCCCTGGGCACGTGATCACAGCTCTGTGGAATCCTGAATACGAGAAGATCCAAAAGAATGCGGTGAAGTGGCTGTTGAGACAGTCCTAGCTGACATGATTCGCGTGAGATCCACTGCCTGCTGTAGGGGCCGTTGAAGCGGACCCCCAGTTGTTCTTCTACTCCATAAACACTACTCCATAAACACCATTGACATTGCTCAAAGCCGGTAGTAGGCTTTCTCGCAAGAGTAATTATCAGGGTGTATTGGAGTTTGGAAAGAGGCAACCATATGCGTTTCTCCGTGTCTTTAAGTCTGGCCGGAGTACTGGTTTTCAGTGCTTTCTTGGCCACGGCCCAGATCGGGACCTCAACGATTACCGGTTCGGTTACCGACCCCGCCGGCACCATGGCGCCCGACGTCATGGTGACCGTTACCAATGTGGAGACGAATTTCACATTCACGGCGCGGACCAACTCGGAGGGGCTCTACCGCGTGCAATCTCTGCAACCGGGTCCGTACCGGATCACCTTTCAGTCGCCCGGTTTCAAACAGTTCGTACGTGACGGCATCATGCTTCGGACCGGCGACGTGCTGCCTGTAGATGTCAAGCTGGAACTCGGTGCCGTAACCGAATCAATCGCGGTTACCGGCGCGGCGCCGTTGCTCGAGACTCAGACATCCTCTTCGGGAAGCGTGGTCGAGGGCCGAACGCTCCAGGCGTTGCCCATGTACCAGCGTTTTGTCGATGCAACCTCAATGTTCATGCCTGGCGTCTCTGTGGGGACCACTTCCGGCAGCGGCAGCGTCAACGGCTATAATATGGCGGGCCAGCGGAGCACTGCGATCGGCATGTTCGAGGACGGCGTCTCGGTGAATACCCCTTCGGCGGATGCGGCCTCTCTTAGAAGCGTCCAGAACTCAGTTGCCGAGGTCAAGGTCTTGACCACCGCGCTTCCGGCCGAGTACGGGCACTCGGCCGGTGGTGTTGTCAGTACAGTCAAGAAGACCGGGACCAACGAATTGCACGGCATGGGCACCTTCTACGGCCATTCGCGCCGCATGCAGCAGCGCAACTACTTCGACCTCAATTCACTCTCGACGCCGATCTTCGGACATCCCAATGGCCTCACCGCGTTTTTCCTGAATCCGGAAGCCAACATCGGCGGGCCGGTGGTGTTCCCCAAGATATACAACGGCCGCAACAAAACGTTTTTCTTTTTCGGTTGGAACAAAATTATCGAGAAGATCAGCAACTTTCAGGCCTTCGGGACGGTTCCCACCGCAGCCATGAAAAACGGGGACTTCTCCTTCGGCGGTCTGGGCGTCCCGATCTACGATCCGTCCAGCACCCGTCAACTCCCCGATGGCACTTGGGCCCGCGATCCGTTTCCGAACAGCCAGGTTCCGTTCAACCGGTTTAATCCCGTGGCCCGGAAGATCCTTCAGATCAATCCTTGGGACGATCCAAACGTTCCTGGCACGTTCAATTCCGCCGGGCCCTCGGGTAACTTGTCGTATAACCCGCCATCCCGCACGTATTTCGACGATCTGAACGGCCGCATGGATCACCAGTTCAATCCCAGCATCAAAATCTATGGGGGCTTCACGTGGAACAAGAGTAACGGGGCCGGGCGTCCCGCCAACATCCAGGTGCATGATTTCGATGGAACGAACGGCAATGAATCGCCCCAGGTGAATCAAAGCTGGTCTACCGGCGGGTCGTGGATCGTCAGTCCCACCCTTTTCAATGATGCCCGCTTCGGCTACTTCCGCAGGTTTGGCAGGACGGTTGTGCCTTCGTACGGGAAAGACTACGGCGCGCTGCTTGGGATCCCGAACATCTCCCCGGCCCTGCTTCCCTCCTTCGGCAGCGGCGATCAAATGACTCCCGGTTCGATCTACGGACTCACCGTCAGCGGACCCAGCCAGACCGTCCAGGAGACCTTCACACTTCGCGACGACCTGACCAAGATCCGTGGGACTCATGTTTTCAAGATGGGTTATGAGTGGATGAGGTTCCGGATGAACGCCACTGCAAGCACCCAGCCCAGCGGCAATTTCTCATTCGCCGGCATGACAGCGGGTCTACAACCGAACGGCGTGGCGGCGCCGCGCACGGGGAACACTTTCGCCGGGTTCCTGCTCGGTTACGTGGCCCAGGCGCAGTTCACCACGCAATTGGCGAGTTGGTTGCCGCGGTCAACCATTAGCAGTTTCTACCTCCAGGACGACTGGAAGGCGACTCGTAACCTCACTCTGAGCTATGGCATCCGCTATAGCAACGAGACTCCATTCGGCACGAAGTACGGCCAGATGAGTCAGTTCGACCCGGCTGCGGTCGATCCCGTTTCCGGCAAGCCAGGGGCGGTAGTACACCCCACTGGCGCCTTGAACAAGCGGGACAATAATAACTTCCAGCCGCGCGTCGGCGTGGCGTGGCACCCACTCGAAAGACTGGCGATTCGTTCGGGCTTCGGGCTTTATACGGTCGACGTTAAATTCCCTACGACGCTGGGCAATTTCCAGGAGTATACGGCGCAAGCCAACTATCAACAGCCGCCGGGAAACCCGATGCCGATTTACGCGATCAACGCGATTCCCGCGCCGGTCGCATACACCATCCGGGGCAACGGCACCTCGGGGTTCGTGGGGACCAACTACTCGGCGCGCAGTCAGGACTGGTGGGACCCGAACCTCCGCAACCCGTACACCATGAACTGGGATCTGAGCACGCAGTACCAGATCAGCCGCACCTATGTTCTGGAGCTTCTGTACCAGGGCTCGGCCGGCGTGGGATTAATCGAGAACTGGAACATCAATGCGTTTCCCGTGAATTACGGGGCCAACAACCCGGCCCTGCGGGCAGCCGCATTCGCCGCCCCGCAGAACTACCTTCCGTTTCCCAACTATGGCGCCATCAATTTCCGTTCCAACTTCGGGCATAGCACGTACCATGGCGGCACGGTCAGACTCGAGAGACGGTTCGCCCAAGGCCTCATTTTCCAGACGTTCTTCACGCTGTCCAAGGCCATCGACAGCCAGGACACCGACAACGCCGGCGGTGGTGTGGCGCCCATTCAAAACCGGTCGCTGGAGAAGGCGCGGGCCGGATACGACCGCCCCAAGCGGTACTTCAACAGCATTACCTACGAACTGCCGGTCGGCAAGGGAAGGCACTTCCTGAATCGGGGTGGATGGCTCAACACAGTCATTGGCGGCTGGCAGACGGCTTGGGACATCGACTGGGAGAGTGGGGCGCCGCTGACATTCTCTTTCGCGAACAGCCCGAATAACTACTTCCCAACGTCCATCGCCGCTCAGAGGCCGGACTGTACCGGGAAGCCCGCGTTGTTTAGTAACTGGCTGGATATGGGCCCGGCCCGCTTCAATCAACTAACCGTCAATCCAGTCATCGACATCAATCAGTTCTCCTACCCGGCAGCCTTCACTCCCGGCACTTGCGGGCGCGACATCGTCGGCGGGCCCCCTAAGTTCGCCATTGACTCATCCGCACAGAAGGTCCTCAGGTTCAATGATAGGTTCAACTTCACGGTTCGTGTGGACATACACTCTGTGCAGAAGATGCTCTTCAACCGATTCAACTTTACGGCTCCGACAACTACCGTCGATTTCCTTAACCCAACCACCTTCGGCAAGCTCAGCGCGGGCCCGAGCACGTCCCTGTGGGGCGGCACGCCCATCATAAACCTGGATTTCATATTGCGGTTTTAGTGGGTGAGACGACTGCGCCAATCGCTTCCAACAGACGTCGGACGTCCGTCACATCCAATCTGCCGATGGTCCCGATGCGGAAGCACGGCTCCTGGCTCAGTTTGCCTGGATAGATAACCAATCCCAATTCGCTCAACCGCGTGTAAAATTCCTCGAAACGGAACTCCGGATCAGCCGGATAGCGATAGGCCGTAATGATGTAGCTTTGATCCGCTGCGGCGAGGTATGGCTCGAAGCCCATTTCCGCCATGCCCTTGGCCAGCGTCTCGTGATTGCGCCGGTAGCGCGCAGCGCGGCCCAAGACCCCGCCTTCCTCCTCCAGTTCCTGCAAGGCCTGGTGGAATGCCAGCAGGACATGCGTCGGTGGAGTGAAACGGAATTGGCCATCGGTCTCCAGGCCGGCCCACTGTGCGTACAGATCGAGGCTGAGCGTTCGGGCCCGGCCGCGCGCCGCCAGCAACGGGGCCCGGCGCGCCAGCACAAAGGCGAAACCAGGCACGCCCTCGATACACTTGTTGGCCGACGAGATCAGGAAATCGGCGTGCGCGGCCTCCAAGCTCACCGGGATTGCGCCGAAGCTGCTCATCGCGTCCACAATGTACGCCGCTCCGGCGCGCGCCACCACCGCGCCGATTTCCTCGATGGGATTCAGCATGCCCGTCGTCGTCTCGCAGTGGATCACCGCGACATGGGTCACACCCCGCGCCGTTACCAGCCGCTCCGCCACGGCTTCGGGTAAGATCTTGCGGTTCTCCGGCGTTTCCAGTGTCTCAACCTCGATCGCGTGTACGCGCGCCATCTGCGCGATGCGCCGGCCGTATGCGCCGTTCACCAGAACCAGCAGGCGCCCCTCGCGCGGAATGGCGGACGAGATCACCGATTCGATGGCGAACGTTCCGCTACCCTGAATCGGCACGCATTCGTAATCGCCGCCCACGGCCGCGCCGCCGATGGCCAGCAGGCGCCGGCGGATGTCGCTTACTACTCCGAGAAAATCGTGATCGCGCGAGCCGGCGTCACAAAGCATGGCAGACTTAACCGTGCTGCTCGTGGTGAGAGGCCCGGGCGTAAACAGCAGTTTGCTGGTGGTCATGCGCAAGATTCTCCACTCGCCGCGCCGATAGCTCAGCCTCTATTGGGCCTGCCCCGCTAATCGAAGCTCGTCCTCGATCTCATAGATCTTGTCTTCAAGAACGCGGGTCGGTGTGCCCGCTGCCTTGGCATCGTCGAGCTTCTTCTTGGCCGTCGCCAGCCTCTTCTGCAGCCCCGCAATCTTTGGGTCGGGCTTCTCAGGCTTGGGCGGTTTCGGCTCTTCGCGCGGTGCGGCCTTAAGGGGCGCTTTCGGTTTTGCCGCCTTCTTCGCTTTGGCCTTGGCGTGGGCCTTGAAGCGGAACGCCGTGACCGGCGGTGGCGGCTTCAGCGGTCCGCCGAAATCCGACCGGTATTCTTCGGCGATCTCCACCGCCGCCGCCAGCAGCTCGCGAAACCGCGCTTCCATCGCTTGCTTCGCCTGGATCCGCAGGTCTTCTCCCTGCTGCTTCCATTTCTGATATTCCGAGATGACGTTGTTCATGAGCCTGAAGGTATATGGTAGCCCCACAATCGTTCCGATATTGACCACCACATTGCAGTTGTGCTTGATTGGAGCTAGAATCGTGGCTGGAAATGAGCATCTCGCGCGCCATCGGCGAACAGATGGACCGTTCCTCCTGGATCCGCCGCATGTTCGAGATCGGCATCCAGTTGCGCCGGGAACGCGGCGCCGCAAACGTGTTCGACTTTACTCTGGGCAACCCCGATGTGGAACCGCCCGGAGCCGTCATCGATGCGCTGCGCCATGTGGCCGCCAAGAACCGGCCGCGCAGCCACGGATACATGCCCAATGCCGGCTTTCCCGAGGTCAGGAGTGTCATGGCGCGTCAATTGGCCGCACGCACCGGCCTGCCCTTCACCTCCGACGACATGATCATGACCAACGGCGCCGCCGGCGCGATCAACACGGTTCTCAAAGCCCTGCTCGATCCCGGCGACGAAGCCATCGTCCTCAGTCCTTACTTCCCGGAGTACCGCTTCTACATCGAGAACCACGGCGGGCGCGCAGTCATGGTGGAGACCGGCGCGCGTTTCCAACCCGACGTGGGCCGAATCGCGCGCGCCATCACGCCGCGAACCAAGGCCATTATTCTCAACTCGCCCAACAATCCGACCGGCGCCGTGTACAGCGCCGAGGTCCTGCGGGAACTCGACGACATGGTCCGCGACCCCGTGATTGTGATCTGCGACGAACCCTATCGCCCGATCGTCTTCGACGGCGTCAAGCCGCCTGAGACTCTGAGCCTGATCCGCCGCGCCGTCCTGGCCTGGAGTTGGTCGAAAGCCATGGCGATCGCGGGCGAGCGCATCGGCTACCTCGCCATTTCTCCGCGGCTTCCCGAAGCCGCTCCGCTGCGCAATGCCTGTACCTTTGCCAACCGGGTCCTCGGCTACATCAATGCACCCGCCATTTGGCAATGGGTGGTCGCCGAAGTCCCCGAGGTCACCGTGGATGTAGCCCAATATCAAGCCAAGCGCGACCTGCTCTGTGATGCGTTGAGCGCCATGGGCTACGAGGCGCCGCGACCGCAGGGCAGTTTCTACGTCTTCCCGAAGACGCCCATTCCTGACGACATCGAATTCATCGGTATCCTGCAATCGGAAGGCATCCTGGCCGTTCCCGGCTCCGGCTTCGGCCGCCCCGGCTACATGCGCCTATCGCTGACGATCCCGCGGCGCGACCTCGAAGCCTCGCTGGCAGGTTTCGGGCGGGCGATTCAGAGCGTGTGTGGCGGAGTAGCTTGCGAAACTGCTCGATCTTAGTGAGGCCAACCGGGGATGCTGCGGCGCCAGATGAGGTAGGCCACCACCCCAGTAGCGACGATTACAAGGGTCATCAGCGAAGGCCCGGGCTGCGTCGCCAATGCGTTCACCATGAACCAGACGGAGACCACCACGAAAGCCCACAGGGTGTAGGGGTAGCCCCACATCCGGTATGGCCGCGCGGCTAGCGGCTGTTTGCGGCGCAGAACGAACACGGCCACCACGCTCATGGTGTAAAAGATCCACGCCGCCAGGATTGAGTAGGTGTAAAGGTTATCGTACGACCCGGTGAGCACCAGGATCGCGGTCCAGACGCCGCTCCACATAATGGCGCGGGCGGGCGTCAGAAAGCGCGGATGGATCTCGCCGAAGCCGGCGGGAAACAGCCGGTCGCGGGCCTGCGCGAAGGGGAGGCGGGCCGCCGTCAGCACGCAGCCGTTGACGGCGCCCACAATCGAAAGCAGAACCGCCAGCGACAAGAATGTGCCGCCAATGGGGCCCATGGTGCGCGTGGCCAAGTCGGCGCCGACGCGCTCGGTGGCGGCGATCTCCGGGATCGTCATCAGGTGCAGGTAGGCCACATTGGCGAAGATATACAGGAAGGCGACGGCCGTCATGCCGATGGCTAGCGAACGCAGCAGATTGCGTTGCGGGTCCCGCACCTCGCCCGCCACGAAGCTGACGTAGCTCCAGCCGTTATAGGCCATCAGACAGGCCGACATGGCAACGCCGAAATTCGCCAGCGAAACCGGGGGCTCAGGCGGCGCGGCGGCGCGGGCCGCGTGGGGGCCGAGGAAGGCCGCCCCGATGAGAATCAGCAGGGCGGCAATTTTCAGGAAGGTGAACGTGCGCTGCACCCACGCACCCTCGCGGACCCCGATGTAGTTGACCGCCGAAAGGACCGCGATCAGCGCAATTGAGACCAGCTTCGCCATGACCGGCCTGAGCGGAACGAAATAGCCGGCGTAGATGGAAAACGTGACCGACAGCCACGCCGTTCCGCCCGCGAGGACCGCCAGCATGAACGTCCATCCGGCCACGAAGGCGCACAACGGCCCGTAAGCCTCGCGCAGGTAGACGTACTGGCCGCCCGTGGCCGGCATCATCGCTCCCAACTCGGCGTAGGCCAGCGCTCCGAAGAATGAGAGCACGCCGGACACGATCCACACGGCTAGGATGGCGGTAGCCGATGGCAGCCTTTGCGCGATCAAATTGGGGAGCACGAAAATTCCCGACCCGATCACGATGCCGATGACGATCGCGGTGGTATCCACCAACTCCAGCTTGCGCGGCAGTTCCATGTTCAGTTAGGCCGCCTTCGGGCCGAAGCGTTCGCCGGTGTGCTTTTCGACCGCGTCCATGTTGAGCGAGATTCCCAATCCGGGGCCCGCAGGCACCGGCAGCATGCCGTCCGCATCGAGGGTCCAGCCCCCCTCCACCAGGTCGTCGATGAATGGCGATCCCGTGAGATATTCGACGAGACCGGTGTTCGCATTCGCAGACGCGAGATGGAGATCGGCGGCCAGGCCCAAGGCGGTATTCCAGCCGTGCGGGATGAAGCGCACGCCGCATTCCCCGGCCATCCACGCGATGCGGCGTTCTTCGCTGATGCCTCCGCACTTGGTGACGTCCGGCTGCACGATGTCGAAGGCCCTCTGCTGAAGCCACGGAGTGAACGACTGGCGCCGCGTCAGAACCTCGCCCCCGGCGATCGGAACGGCCGATGCGTTGCGCAGCAGGACGTAGTCGTGCAGGTTGTCAGGCGGGAGCGGCTCCTCGAACCAGTAGACGTCATAATCGGCGAGCATGCGCGCGGTCCGCACGGCCCATGGGTAACCCTGGCGCCAGAAGGCATCGCTGGCGCCGGCGTCGACCATCAAGAGGGAATCGGGGCCAACCGCCTCGCGCGCCGCGCGCACGATCGTTTCGTCACGGGCGAAGCTCTGGCCGTTGCGATCGTCGCGCCCGAAGGGCCCCCAGCCGATCTTGAAGGCGCGAAAGCCGCGGGAACGGACCTCGGCGAGTTGCGCGGCCAAGACCTCGGGCTCACTCATGAGGAGCGAAGCGTACGGGCGGACGCGTTCGCGATAACGGCCCCCCAGCAGCCGCCCGACCGGCTGGCCGGTGGCCTTACCGAGAATGTCCCACATGGCGATATCGATACCGCTGATGGCATGGGTGATGGAGCCGCCGCGCCCCATCCAGAAGGTGTTGGCGTGCAGCTTCTCGCTGACGCGCTCCGGTTCAAGCGGGTGCTCTCCCAGGTAGAGCGGTTCCAGCACGGCGAGCGCCCCGCGCACCAGCGCGTCGTTGGTGAAGGCCGATCCCCAGCCGCTGACGCCTTCGTCGGTGAAGACGGCGATCAGGGTGTGCACGCAGTCCTCGGGCCGGATCTCGTTCGCCCAGCCGCCTTCCGGTGTGCCGTGTCGCAGGCCTGCCGCACGAATTCCGGTAATTTTCACGTTGGAGCCTCGGCAAGAGTATAATCGCACTCATGTTGAGACGCAATTTCTTGGGTGGGGCGATCGCCGCCAATGCGCTGGGCCGATTGGCGGGTGCCCAACAGCAGCCGGCGCCGCCGGCCCCCGGCAGAGTGTTTCTGGAGCGGTCGGCCACGGGCCAGCCTCACAAGGGAAAAGTGCTGCTGGCCATCCAGGCGCACTCCGACGACATTCCGCTCTCGGCGTCGGGCACCGTGGCCAAGCTGATCGAGGAAGGATACACCGGCCACCTGATCCGCGCTTCCAATGACGACATGGGCGACGCCCCCGGGCTGGGCACGCCCGGAAGCATCGGTGAAAACGTGCTGGGCAACGAGCGCGACAACGCCGAAGTGGCGCGCGTTTTGGGCTGCCAGAGCCACATCGATCTGAACTACAACAACCACCGCATGGGCGACGTGTCGCTGAACGAGCTGATCGGCCGCCTGATTTTTCTGATTCGACTGCTCAAGGCGGACACGGTGGTTTGCTGGGACCCGTGGGCACACGACGAAGAGAATCCCGATCACTACACGGTGGCCAAGGCAGTGGAAGCGGCCTGCTGGATGGCTGGCCGGGCGCACGACTTTCCAGAGCACTTCCTGGCTGGTCTCCAGCCCAAGGCGATACAGGACAAATACTACTTCGCGCGACGGCCCGAGATTACGCGCGTAGTGGATATTACCAAGCAGATCGGAAAGAAGGTGGACGCCAACCGGGCCAACGTGGCCAAGGGACCGGCTGGTCATAACGGTTCGCGCCTGCGGGCGGAACTGGCCAAGCGCGGCCAGCAACTGCCTTTATTGGGCGATGACGACCTCACGGCCGATCGCAACTACATCAAGGAATTCAGCCTCACGCGCAATCGCGAGCTAGGCAAACAATACGGCGTGGAATACGCGGAAGCCTTCCACTACATACCTGCGGGCGCGGCCGGCGCGGATCGGGATCCGCGGATCGATACTTACGTCAAGGAACATGCCGTACCGGTGAAATAGACAAAGAGCAAGGGTCAATAGACGGAAGTCAGTAGCAAACGCCGGCAACAGTCTCGCACTCAGGCATGCGCGGCTCCATGGGCGGCGGCCAGAAGGTCCTCGGCGTCGCTTCCGTCGGCCGGGTAGAGTGCGGCTCCAATGCGTGCGCTCCATCCGGCTTCGTCAAAGACCGCGGCGATGCGGGCCTTGGCTTCCTCCAGCCCCTCGGGCGCAAAATCGGCCAGCACCACGATATAGGAGCTGTCACTCTGTGCGACAAAATCATACTCGCGGCAAGCGCGGCGCAACTCTCCCTCAATCCGTTCTGCCGCGCGTGCGCCGGCGTCCAGACCTTCGACCGTACAGTCGACCACGGCCAGGCTCCCCCGCGATCGGCGGGTGCGCGCGAGCTCGGCGTCCAGCCGCTCGAACAGCGCTCGTGTTCTGGCGGCCTCCAGGCGGCGGAACAACAGAGCGTTGTCGATGGCCACAGCCAGTTTGGGCGCCACCGCAACCAGTGTGGCGAGGTCTTCCACGGCGAACTCCCGGCGCGCCGGCCGGTAGAGCGAGACAACTCCAATGAGCCGTCCTGCCCATTCCAGGGGCACGGCTATCGCCATGGCCGGACCGGCTGGCCCTTCCAGTGCCCGATTCAGCACGGGACGGCGGCTGGCGGCGACGGTTCCCGGCAGTCCCCGGCCTAAGGGATATTCGAGCGCAGACCATTGCGGGATCGGCGACCCCGATGCGTAGGCGCAGCACAAACGCCCCTCTTCCCCGGGATTGACTTCCGCGAGATAGACCGTCAAGGCTTGATAGTCAATTACGGGTGCGAGGGCGCCATCGAGCGTGGCCAAGGTCTTGTCCAGGTCGACCGAGTTGCCCAGATCGCGATATACTTTCCACAGCCGCTCCACATCCACCAGATCGGCAGAAAACGCGGAGTTCTTTAGGCAGCGTCGAGAACCATTACTCGGGCGGCGGTTCTGATCGCTTTTGTTGGCCCGCAGGGTCGCGATAACAGGCCGCAAGTTTAAAGTTCCCCGCGGCATTGGCCGATAACTAAATTAGTCTATGTCCGTTGGCCTAGAAACGTGCTTCCTCGGCGTGCCGGCGATTATCGTCAGCCCGGTCATGCGTCGCACTATGGAGTTGGTCGAGCGGATTGCGCGCACCTCCGCGGCCGTGCTCATCCTGGGAGAGACGGGCTGCGGTAAAGAGATTGTGGCCAGGGCGATCCACCACCATTCGCTGCGCTGCTCCAAGCCGTGGGTCGATATCAATTGCGGCGCCCTGCCCGAGCAACTCATGGAGAGCGAACTTTTCGGCCACGAACGCGGTGCCTTCACCGGCGCCGATAGTACCCGTCAGGGATTGTTCGAGATGGCTCATACCGGCACTCTTTTCCTGGACGAGGTCGGCGAGCTGGAACCGCGCATGCAAGTCAAACTGCTGCGCGTGCTGGATGGAGTACCCTACTATCGCGTCGGCGGCCGGCACAAGGTCACGGTCAACACCCGCATAGTGGCGGCCACCAACCAGGATCTGGAACAGGCGGTGCACTCGGGCCGCTTCCGCACCGACTTGTACCACCGGCTGAACCAGTGCCAGGTTCGGGTGCCGCCGCTGCGGGAGCGCCCTGAAGATATCATTCCCATAGCGGAGTACTTTTTGAGGCAACACAGCGAGCAAGCATCCTTTTCCGAACCGGCGCAAGCCATGCTGCGTGCACGGCAATGGCCCGGCAACGTACGCGAATTGCGCAATGTGGTGATTGCGGCACTGACGCATGCTCGCAACTACGTCATCGAACCCGAGGACCTAAAGCAGATCGCGCACCCAGTGGGCCCGCGGGTGCACCCATCCGCCGGCCTGAGCCTCGACGGGATGGAACGCCACGCCATTATCGACGCGCTGCGGCAGACCGGCGGCCACTGCCAACAGGCCGCGGATTTGCTGGGGATTTCGCGGCGCACGCTCAGCCGCAAGCTGAAACTGTACGGCGAAGCCAAAGAGGAGAGCCTTGTTTATGAAGAAGTCAACGGCTGACCGCCGCCAGGCGCCTCGTCGACCGGCCTCGGGAGAGGTTCGCCTGCGCCAAGCCGGTCTGATCGCGCCCGCGTTCGCTGGGCGTCTGGTGGACATGTCGGCTACCGGTTTTCGAGCCCGCCACTCGTGCCTGACGCTGGGTTGCGGCGCTCGCGTGGCTTACGAATCGGAACGGGGAAACGGTATGGCCTGTGCCGTATGGACCCGGATCGTCGGCCGCGAAGCCGAAACCGGCTTCCAGATCATTCCGGGGAATAGCTGAGCGTCAGCCGCTCTTTGGGTGCCGGCGGAAGGTCAAGGATTTCGGCCAACTTTTCGAGGCTGTTCGTGCGGCGGGCGCTGGCGTGATGGAGGCGCTTGGTTTCGTACATGCGCGCATCGGCGATGGCCAGCAACTCTTCGGCATGAACGCCGTCCTCGGGGTAGAACGCCGCGCCTGCGCTGAGCCGCAGGAAACTCACCCCACAGACCCGGCTGCTCTCTTCAGCCACCAGGCGGTCAAGCTCCTGCATGCGCTCGTTCACGGCATGCGGCTCGGCCTCGGCCAGCAGCAGCACGAACTCGTCGCCGCCCATGCGTGCCACGCAGTCGCCTTTGCGGCAGGACTGCTTCAGCACCTGCGCCGTATGCTGCAGCACCTGGTCGCCGGCCGGGTGCCCGAATTCGTCGTTGACCATCTTGAAACCGTCCATGTCGGTCACCAGAACTGCCAGGCGGCCGTTGCGGCGCGCCGCATCTTGCAGCGCAGCATCCAGTCTCTGGAAGAGCGAGCGGGTGTTGGGTAACCCGGTCAGGCTGTCGGTAGTGGCGGTTTCTTCGGCTTGCACAAAGCGCAGTGCGTTTTCGATGGTCAGGCCGGCCTTGGAACTCACCGCCAGCAGCACCCGAAGGTGGTCCTTGGTGAAGGCCCCGCCCTCACGGTGGTACAGAGTCAAGACGCCAATCACGCCCTCTAATCCCGGCAGCGGCACGGACAGCGCCGACCGGTGGATGCTGAACTTTTCGGGATCGTTCAGGTACCCCGGCTCCACCGAAGGATTCCCGTTGACGATCGGCTTGTTGTTCTGGGCTACCCACCCCGTGATGCCTTCGCCCGGCGGTATGGCCAGCGAAGAAAACAGGGCCGCGTCTTCGCCCGAGGAGTAGCGCGCCACTAACCGCCCGCTTTCGGCGGTGTAGATGGCGATGCAATGGTGCGGGATGAGCGCCTTCAGGCGGGATGCCAGCAAAGCCAGGGTCTCGTCGACGCGCAGCGAACTGCCGAGTTCATGGGTGAGATCGAGCAGCGCCTGAAACTCCTGGCGCGCTGCAGCAATCGAGTCGATGAAGTTCGGCTTGGCCGCACGCGGGGCCACCGTCGAAGGTTCGAATCCGGCCGCCGGCGAAGCGCCATTTTCAAACTTGACGTCGATCGAGAGACGGGTCTGCTCGGGTCCCCGCTTGCGCGCCAATTCCTCGAATTCGCGGTAGCGCCGCTGCAACAGGTTGACTACCTTCGGGTCGAAACTCTGGCCGCTCTCCGCCGCCACCTCTCGCATGGCTTCGTCCAGCGGGAGCGCGCGGCGATACTGGCGGTCGCTGGATAGCGCGTCCAGGCAATCGACCGCCGCCACGATGCGCGCGCCCATCGGAATCTCCTCGCCCTTCAGGCCATAAGGATACCCGGTCCCGTCCCACTTTTCGTGATGCGCACGCACAATCGGCACCACCGGATAGGGAAACTGGACGCTATCCAGGATCTCTGCGCCCACCACCGGATGCACTTTCATCTTTTCGAATTCTTCGGGCGTCAAGCGGCCCGGCTTCGAGATGATGTGTTCGGGAACGGCCAGCTTGCCGATATCGTGCAGCAGCGCCGCAGCATCCAAAGCGCGCCGCTCCTCCTCCGGCAAGCCGAGTTCGCGAGCCAGTTCGCGGGCATAAACTTGCACGCGCCGCAGATGGCCGAAGGTGGTGCCGTCGCGGGCGTCGATGGCCAAAGCCAGGGCCTGAATGGTTCTGAGATGCAGGTCCGCCACCTCGGCGACGTGCCGCTTCTCCTCCCCCAGACGGCCTAAGTAGAGACGGTAGGAACGGTACACCAGGTAGGCGATCGGAAAAACCAGTGCCGAGGTTTGCCAGCCGGCGTATCGGTTCCAATAGTGAAACAAAGCCGCCAGGGCTCCGCCCGCCAGGTAATGCGGCGCGGTCCAGAATAAGTCATTGCGCCACAGCGGGACGAATTTTCGGCCGTCGGAGAGGCAGATGATCGTCCCCACCACAACCGTGTTCGCCAGGAAATACGCAGCCGAAGCGCCCAGTAACCGGGACACTACGGTTTTAGGGGCCCAGCCCGCGTGATACACCTCGTAGGCCGCGGCGGCGATGATCGTCTGACTGCCACAAGTAAAAACGATCTGCACGAACCGCGGGCGCTTGACCGCGCGGAGAAACAACTGCGCCACCCCGCTGGCGCACGCGATGGCAAAGGTCTGGGGCAGCGTCAAGTCGGCGACCGCCGCTAGGATGAAAACTTGGTTGACCGACAGTGTGCTGGTGACACCTGGTAGAAAGACCTTGAGGTTCGAGCACAGAACTCCGCAAGCAAAGTAGAGGGCGAACTGGCCCAGGTAAACCGACCGCCAGGTAGCCGCGCTGTATACGCCCAGCGCCAAGGCCACCACGGTAACCGCGAAAATGTAGGTTCTGGCCGCGACCGGCAAGTGTCCGAGGTTGTTCTTTTCCACGCCCATCCCTAAAAGCCGCGGAGTCGCTTTAAGGCAGGGCGCCTTCAAACCTAAAAGCCCGGCGTAAGCGATCCAATAGCTTATCGGCAGGCCGGGACGGGAACCTTAGAGTGAAGTGCGGCCGACAAATCGGCCCGAACCAGAGCGCGAGGCAGGCTAGTGGCTAGGACACCTACCCACTGTGGGCGGCAGCACGGTGGCGGGCATCGTCTTGCCGGTGGCGTCCAACAGGTCGAGAGCAGGGCATCCAACCTCCTTGCGAACCACCCGACCGTCCTGATGATCTGACACACGATCTGAGCCAACCAACGCAACCAGCGACTGCCGTACGGCAAGATCGGATCGGTCTCTTTCAAGCGAACGGGCGTACCGGTATGTGCGCGAGCAGGCGAGGACGCCGGCTCCACTCAGAATTGGAAGCGGCCGCCCAACTGGAATGCCCGGGGACCGCCCGACCCGAAGACCTGGCCGGCGCGGCTGGTGGGCTGCCCGAACGAGAAGGTCTGGTTCGTCGGCGTCACCTGGTCCAGGTTGAAGCTGTAGCCACCCAAATTGGCAATGTTGAAGATGTTAAAAGCTTCGCCGAACAGCGAGAGCTTGTATCGCTCCCTGTATGTGAACGTCTTGGTAAGCCGCACGTCTTGCGAGCTGAAGCCGTCACCCAATGAATAGTTGGACGGCAGCACCACCGCGGGCATCGTCTTGCCGAGAGCGTCCTTCTTGCCCGCGTAGGCCTGGTTCCACGAGGCCACCGCGTTGGCCAGGTCGGACACGCCGCAGCCGCGGTTGAGGCAGTTGTAGGCCAAGCCCGGCAGCGGGGCGGTAGTCGTGCCGTCGCCGTACAAGGAGACGCCCCCGACGCTCGCCATCACTGGTCCCCGGCTGCTCGACGTGGAGATCAATCCGAGCTGAAATCCCCAGCCGAGATCGACCACTCCCGAGACGTTGAGGATATGGCGGGAGCCCTGCGGTCCCCAACTCTGGTTCCACTGGTCCAGATTGACGATCCCGTTGTAGCCGTACTGGCCGGTGAGCGCGTACGAAGCCGTGAACTGGTAGCGTTTGGCGAAGCGCTTGTTGACCTTCACTAGCATCGCGTTGTAAACGGCACGGCCGCCGGGGGTCCAGAACGTGATCGGGCCGTTGGAACATTCCACGCCCGGAGTGTTTTTCTGCGCGTTCGAACAAACCGGAATGACGGGAGTGCGGACGCCATTGATGTAGCGGTTGAACCGGTTGTAATCGATCTCCCCGAGCAGGGTGTTGAGATACACGCGGCGGATGAAATCGACGTTCACCACCAGATCATTGCGGATCTCCCGCTGCACGCCGAGGTTGAAATGCAGTCCATGCTGCACCGGATAATCCCTGGGATAAAGCTGCGCACCTGCCTTGTTGATATCGATGTTGGTGACCGAAAGGTCGTTGAGGTTCTTAGGCGCGAGCTGCGCGGCGACGATCGGCGCCTGCTGCTGCTGGATCTGCAGGTATTGTCCCAGCGTCAGGTTGATCAACTGGCCCGAGGGAAGAGGCGCGCCGACGGGGACGGGAACGCCGCCCAGGCTGATGTTGAAGATGCCGGGGAAGATGTTGGTGAAGCCGGTGGTCGGGAACTGAATGCGGCCATTGCCCACGGGACCGATGAAGGCGCGCTCCTGAAGGCGGCGCCACAGCAACTCCGTATCGTAGTAGACGCCAAAACCGCCTCGCACCACGGTTTTGGCCGTTTTATCTGCGGTCCAGGCAAAGCCGAACGAGGGCGAGAAGTTGTGGTAGTTGTTGTTGGTCGGCGACAGGTCGGAGCCATAAACCGGCGCGAGATAAGCGGGCTTATTCAAGTCGCGGTTGACCAGCGTGCTTTCGAAGCTCCAGGCGAGCCCGTAGTTGAGGGTGAAGCGCGGCGTAACGCGCCAGGAGTCCTGCCCGTAAAGCCGGTAACGCTTGTTGAGCTTGGCTTGACCGACGTTATAGGGTGGCGGTTGGCTGGGGTCGCCGATGCCAACTACACCGCCGAGGAACGGAAGATTCAACAGGTCGGCATTGGTTGCGATCCTGGTCGGCAGCGTGGGGAAGAGTTGGGCGACCAGCGCCGCCGGCACATTGGCGCGGATCAGTTCGGGCGGCGCCACCACCGTGCAGGCCGGATCGCAGTATCCCCAGAAACCCGTCCCGGGGCCATATTCGTACTCGCCGCCGAAACGGAGCGAGTGGCCGGCCTTCTGCCAGCTCAGTGAATCCGTGAAGTTGAACTTGCGCAGGTCGCGGCCCTGGGTCGCGTTTGAGGTATCGCCTACGGTGACATTCGTCCCCGTCACGGCGACTTCGGGAAAGCCCAGGCCCAGGCATCCGGGGCAGCCGGAGGCAGTCGGAAAGAGATTGCGATTCTGCCAGTACTGGTAGCTGAACCGGAAATCGTTGACCAGGGTCGAGCGCAGAACGCTGGTCAGTCCCAAGAGGCTCTGGTCGCTCCAGTTGGTGTTGACCAGCCAATGGGAGGGCAACTGTTGCGAGCTTCCGTTGGGGCCGACGCCGTTGTTGCCGTCGTGCGAATAGCGCGCGAAGAGATGGTGCTTCTGGTTGATTACGTAGTCGAAGCGGGCGCTCAGGTTCTTGCCGTGATACGGGCTGCCGAAATTGCCCGCGAGACCGGCGGCCGACGCCACGTTCGGGACGTACGTGACCACCTGAGCCTGATTCAGGTACTCATAATTGACGAAGAAGAATAGGCGGTCCTTCTTGAGGGGGCCGCCGAACCAGAATCCGGGGTTGCGGCGGGCAAAGAACGGGTCGGGGCTGAGGGCGTTGCGCTGCAGACCGGGGTATGCGGACATGTTATGGTCGCGGAAGAAGAAGTAGCCGCTGCCGTGAAAATTGTTGCCCCCGCTGCGCGTGACCACGTTGACCGCGCCGACGCTGGTGATGCCGGTGGAGAGATCGAAGTTCACCGAGGAAACCTGAAACTCCTGCACCACCTCCTGGGAGAAGTTCATGCCGGTGTTGCCCTCGATGCTGTTACGGATGTTTCCACCGTCCACCGTAACGGCGGTCTTGCTGGAATCGCCGCCGAGGACAGAGACGGAGAACAGCGAGTTGTACTGGGAGGTGGTCCCCGTGCTAACGGTCACACCGGGCTCGAGGAAGGCAAGATTGAGAAAGCTGCGGCCGTTGAGCGGCAGGTCCTGGATCTTTTCCCGGGTGATCACGCCCGCGATGGCATGCATGGAGTATTCGATCTGGGCGGTCGCGGCCTCCACGGTGACGACTTCATCGGGGCGGCCAACCTCCAGGAGCAGATCGACTGTGGTCACGGTGCCTGTCTCGACCGTCGCCTCGCGGATCGTGGTCCGGAAACCAGGCAAACTGGCCTTCACCTCGTAGATCCCAGGCGGGAGCGCCGCGCCGTTGAAGGTTCCGTCGATGGCGGTCAGCAAAGCGCGGACGGATCCCGTGGTTCTGTGCGTCAGCGCCACGGCGGTGTTCGGCACTACCGCCCCTGAGGGGTCATGCACCGTGCCGGAAATGGACCCGGTTGGGGCTTGCGCCAAGAGCGGCGTAACGGGCAAGGCGAATGTCAGAACAAGCAGAACAGTCAGCAGACGTCCCGGAAGCATATCATATCCCTCTCTTCGTGGTCCGGCCTCCAGAGGCCCGGAGTATTGAGAAGACTTAATCACTGAGAGGGGGTCGTTGTCAAGCGGTTGCGTCAAACAGGGGTTGCGTCAAAACAGGGCTCCATCAAACAAAGCGAAGGCGCCCGGTTGCGTGGCATTGCGGTTCATGCCGGCGGCCCTGAGTTGTATATTTGTGTAGGACTCGGAGGCTGACGAAAGGATGGCAGCACTGTACCAACAGGATAAGCTACCGTGGGATTCCGGCGAGACCGGGGAATTGCCTCTGAGTTGGCAGACCGTGCTAGTCGTCCTTTTGTTCGCGCTTGCCTGCTATGGATGTTGGAGGCTTCTCGTTTGGTTCATGAAGAAGAGCCACCGAACGATGAACTGGCGGCGGGCCCGGTTGTGGTGGCCAACCGCCATGCTGGGCTGGGGCTGGGTAACGCTGGCTCTATTCCTGCGCAGCGAGGAGCGAGGTACGGCCTTCGACGTTGCCTCCTCGATATTCGCCTTCGTAAATCTTCCCGCCCTGGTGCTCGCCGGCGGTCTGTTCGAATTGCTTGGTCACATGTCGCCAAGGCTGCGGGTCCTGATCGGCAGCGCCATTCTGTGGTGGACCTGGTATCTCATCGTGCGCCTGGCCGAGTGGCGGGCCCCGGCGGACGCGCGAGAGATGTGAAGACCAACACAGCCAGGAATGGCTACTACTTACCGCATCGCGTACGAGCTCAGCACCTTCATGTAATTGGCGCGTTCGAAGGCGCCCGGTTGCGGGACGGCGTTGCGGCTCATGCTGCCTTGCATCTGCTTGATGGAATCGTATTCGTGCTCGCCCATCCACACCAGCAGCTCGGTCGCGATGGTGTCGATGTAGCCGATGCCGCGCTTCAACAGCGCCGAGGTCATCATCGCCACCTTGGCGCCGGCCATCATCGTCTTCACCACGTCAGTGGCGCTGTGGACGCCGCCGGTGAGCGCCAGGTCGGCCTTGACGCTGCCGTAGATGACGGCGATCCAGTGCAGGCGCAGCAGCAACTCGTGGGAGTTGCTGAGAATCAGGTTGGGCACCACTTCCAGGGCCTCCAGATCGTAGTCCGGTTGGTAGAAGCGGTTGAAGAGGACCAGAGCGTCGGCGCCCGCCGCGTCCAGTTTCCGGGCCATGTTGGCCATGGCGCTGAAGTACGGGCCCAGTTTTACGGCCACCGGAATGGCCACTTCCTCCTTGACGGCCTGCACCAGGCCGACATACTTTTCCTCAACTTGTTCCGAGGTGACGTCGGGATCCACCGGGATGTAGTAGATGTTCAGCTCCAGCGCATCGGCGCCGGCCTGCTGGATCTGTTTGGCGTAGCTGAGCCAGCCGCCCGTGCTGGTGCCGTTGAGGCTGGCGATGATGGGAATCTTTACCGCCTGTTTGCACTTGGCGATGTGCTTCAGGTATAGTTCCGGCCCCGAAACGGGCTGCATCAACTCGGGGAAGTGCGACAAGGCCTCCGCCGAGGTGTCTGAGCCTGCCCGGATGAAGCGGTCCAGCTCGTCACTGTCGATCTCGATCTGTTCTTCGAACAGGGAATGCAGCACCACCGCGGCGGCGCCCGCATCTTCGATCCGCCGGATGTTGCCGACGTCCTGGCACATCGGCGAGGACGAGGCAACCAGCGGGTTCTTCAGCTTCAAGCCCAGGTAATTCGTGGAGAGGTCGATGGTTCTGGTCAGGTCGATCATTTCTTCACCTCGTCGGGCGCGCCGGCCGGGAGGCCCGCGCCATTTGGCTGGTGAGACATATGCTCGTAGAGTTGCCACTTGGCGCCTACATCGGACTGGGCCAGGTCGATCAGCTTCTTGGCTTCCTCGGGATTGCTCTTGGCCAGCATGGTGTAGCGCGTTTCGTTGTAAGCGAATTCCTTCAGCGGAATGGTGGGCGCGCGCGAATCCAGTTGGAACGGGTTCTTGCCCTGCTCCCGGAGTTCCGGGTTATAGCGGAAGAGCGGCCAGTAGCCGGAATTCACGGCCGCCTTTTGCTGGTCCATGCCGTACACCAGGTCGTACCCGTGCGCGATGCAATGGCTGTAGGCGATGATGAGCGATGGCCCATCGAAGGCTTCGGCTTCCAGGAAGGCCTTCACGGTATGCATGTCGCTCCCGCCCATGGCGATCTTCGCCACGTAAACGCTGCCGTAGCTCATGGCCATCAGCGCCAGGTCTTTCTTGGCCACGGGCTTGCCGCCGGCTGCGAATTTGGCGACCGCCCCGCGCGGGGTGGCCTTGGATGCCTGGCCGCCGGTGTTGGAGTAGACTTCCGTATCGAGCACCAGAACGTTCACGTTGCGGCCCGAGGCCAGCACGTGGTCGAGGCCGCCGTAGCCGATGTCGTAGGCCCAACCGTCGCCGCCCACAACCCAGACGCTCTTCTTGACCAGCGAATCGGCGATGCTGAGCAGGTCGCGGGCTTCGGCGGTTTCGATCGCGGAAAGCTTCTCTTTCAGCGCCGCTACGCGCTCGCGCTGCGCGAAGATGCCTGGCTCGGTGCTCTGGTCGGCGTGGAGCAGGGCCTGGGCCAGATCTTCGCCAATGCTGAAGCCCAGCCGCCAAACCAGTTCACGCGCGTATTCGTTCTGTTTGTCGGCGGCGAGCCGCATGCCCAGCCCGAACTCGGCGTTGTCTTCGAACAATGAATTTGACCAGGCGGGGCCGCGCCCTGCTTCGTTGAAGCAATAGGGCGTGGTGGGCAGATTGCCGCCGTAAATGGAGGAACAGCCGGTGGCATTGGCAATCATCATGCGGTCGCCGAAGAGCTGCGTCATCAGCTTGATGTAAGGCGTCTCCCCGCAGCCGGCGCAGGCCCCGGAAAACTCGAAGAGCGGCTGCAGCAACTGCACGTCCTTCACCTGGCTCATGGAAAGCTGTTTGCGATCGGTGTCCGGAATCTTCAGGAAAAAGTCCCAGTTGCGGGCTTCGGTTTCGCGCAGCGGCGGCTGCGGCGCCATGTTGATGGCGCGGTGCTTCACTTCGCTCTTGCTCTTGGCCGGGCAGATCTGCACGCAGAGGGTGCAGCCGGTGCAATCTTCGGGCGCCACCTGAAGGGTGTACTTGCGGTCCTTCATATCCTTCCAGCGGGCTGGCACGGCTTTGAATGTGCCGGGCGCGCCGGCGAGGTAGCTATCGTCGTACACCTTGGCGCGGATCACGGAATGCGGGCAGACCAGCACGCACTTGCCGCACTGGATGCAGAGTGCTTCATCCCATACGGGGATTTCGAGGGCGATATTGCGCTTCTCCCATTGCGCCGTGGCGCTGGGGAAGGTGCCGTCGACCGGCATGGCGCTCACCGGCAGATCGTCGCCATCGCCGGCGATGATCGAGGCCGTGACCTTCTGTACGAAGTCCGGCGCCGCGGCCGGAACCATCGGCCGGATGTCGCACGGCACCGTCACCTTGTCCGGCACCGTTACCTCGTGGAGATGGCTGAGCGCCGCATCCACGGCCGCGTTGTTCTTCTGCACCACGCTTTCGCCGCGTTTGCCGTAGGTCTTCCGGATGGTGTACTTGATGGCCTCGATGGCTTCCGCGCGCGGCAGCACGCCGCTGATGGCGAAGAAGCAGGTTTGCATGATGGTGTTGATGCGGCCGCCCATGCCCGTCTGTTTGGCCACTTCGTAACCATCGATCACGTAGAACTTCAACTTCTTGCCGATGATTTGCTCTTGCACGAGCCAAGGCAGTTTGTCCCAGACCTCGTCAGGCCCGTAGGCGCTATTGAGCAGGAACGTGGCGCCGCTTTCGGCGGCCTTCAGCATGTCGACGCGCTCCAGAAAGGAAAACTGATGGCAGGCTATGAAGCTGGCCTTGCTGATGAGATAGCTGGAGTGCAAAGGCTTGGGGCCGAAGCGCAGGTGCGAGGTGGTGATGGCGCCGGACTTCTTCGAATCGTAAACGAAATAGCCCTGGGCGTAATTGTCCGTCTCTTCGCCGATGATCTTGATGGAATTCTTGTTGGCCCCCACGGTGCCATCGGCGCCCAGACCGAAGAACATGGCGCGCACGGTGCCGGGGACCTCGGTGGAGAAGCCGAGATCGTAGTCCAGGCTGGTGTGGGTGACATCGTCCCTGATGCCGATGGTGAAGTGGTTCTTGGGGCGGTCCTTTTTCAACTCGTCGAAGACGCCTTTCACCATGGCGGGCGTGAATTCCTTGGAGGCCAGGCCGAAACGGCCGCCAATCACTTTCCTGGCTATTCCCATTTCGGCGAAAGCCGTGATCACGTCGCAGTAAAGCGGCTCGCCGGTAGCGCCCGGTTCCTTGGTGCGGTCGAGGACGGCGATCGACTTGGCGGTGGCCGGGACGGCTGCCACGAAATGTTCGACCGAAAACGGCCGGTACAGCCGGACCTTTACTAGGCCAACCTTTTCGCCCGCGGCGTTCAAGGCATCCACGGTTTCGTGCGCGACCTCGGCGCCCGAGCCCATCATAATAATGACGCGCTCGGCATCCGGCGCGCCCACGTAATCGAAGAGGCGATACTGGCGCCCCGCCACCCGGGCGAACTTGTCCATGGTGTTCTGGACGATGTCGGGGGTGGCGAGGTAGTACGGATTGCAGGCCTCGCGCGCCTGGAAGTATACGTCGGGGTTCTGCGCGGTGCCGCGGATAAACGGGTTGTTGGGCGAGAGCGCCCGCGCCCGGTGGGCGAACACTAGTTCTTCGTCGATCATGGCGCGCAGGTCCTCCGGCTGGAGTTGTTCGACCTTGGCGACCTCGTGCGAGGTGCGGAAGCCATCGAAGAAATGGAGGAATGGGATGCGCGATTCCAGCGTGGCCGCATGCGCGATCAGGGCCAGGTCCATCACTTCCTGCACGGAGTTCGAGGACAGCATGGCGAAGCCGGTGGAGCGGGCGGCCATAACGTCGCTGTGATCGCCGAAGATGGACAGCGCTTGCGCGGCCAGCGCGCGGGCCGCAATGTGAAAGACCGTCGAAGTCAGTTCGCCGGCGATCTTGTACATGTTGGGAATCATCAGCAGCAAGCCCTGGGAGGCCGTGAAGGTGGTGGTAAGCGCGCCCGCCTGCATGGCGCCGTGCAGCGCGCCGGCCGCTCCGCCCTCGCTTTGCATCTCGATCACCGTAGGCACGGTGCCCCAGATGTTGGTTTTCTGCTCGGAAGACCACTGGTCGGCCCACTCCCCCATGTTGGAAGAAGGCGTGATGGGATAAATGGCGATGACTTCGTTCAATTGATGGGCTATGTATGCAGCCGCCTCGTTGCCGTCGATCGTGACCTTCGGTCGGGTGGTGGTGGATGAGTTGGTCAACTCTCCCCTCCTTACGATTATTGGATTCACTTCCTAAACCATATTATAAGACCGAAATGTCGTAAAACTACACAGATTTTTGGGTCTGGAGCACGATTTTACGTGAATTGCAGGGCGGAGCGAAGCCAATCTGCTCCGTAGGCATTGAGGGCAAGGCAGTTACGTCGAGCGGTCCGGGCCCCGGTTGAGGTTGTGGTGCTGGTGGCTGGGCGGCCCCGCTCGGCCTGGAAACGCGGAAATTCCTTGAGGGCCTGGAGTTGCGACTTGCGGTTCTGCCGGGATTCATGTAGCAGCTACATAGATGCAGGCGCTCAGGTCGCCGTCCGCGATGCGTACCTGGGTGACAACACGCCGGTAGCCAGGGCCCTCGAACTCGTCAAGGCGCGACCAGTGATCAGGCAGGTCCGATGACTCGAAAACGTAGACCTCTACTGGAGGACCTGATGGGTCGAGGACCAATCCGGGAAAGCCCAGGGCAGCTCCCCAGCCGGCATCAACAAGCTTGCCTTGCACCGTTCCTCGCTGCCACCGCCCGCTTAGCCCAGCTAGCTGGTGGTGATTGACGCGGCCGGGCGCCAGCGTACCGTAGGTAGCCAGACGTGTATCTGCACTGCCATCGAGAGCGGACATCCGGATCCCTGAGCCAGTCCTGTGATCCCGAGCGGTTGGACGGGATGTACACATTGATTCTAATCCTGGTGGCGGCCCGTCCCAACGCCGCGCGAGAGCGCGACGGAGGCCCTGCGCTTCTCCACATCTGGATCGTTCTGGGTGGCGCGTGAGGCGGAAATAGGTGGAGTACGCCGCCGCACTGCGACGAATTTGTCGTCGATGTTCCGGATGACGCTGGCCTTGTGCTCCAAGCCGGAGTTACAGCGAACAGCCGTCGCGCGTCAAGTACTCATCCGAGACCGACGCCTACACCGCCACCGGCGTCCGGCTGCCGGTCAGCAACTTCGCTTTTCGAGCGTGGGCCTCCAGCTCATCGCGGAATTTCGGGTCGGCTACCTGGATAAGCGCTTCGACGCGCTGGCTCAAGGTCTTGCCGTGCAGGTAGGCAATGCCATGCTCGGTAATCACGTAGTGGACGTCGCCGCGGCTGGTGACCACGCCGGCTCCAGGTTGCAGCATCGGAACGATGCGGGAGACGCTGCCGTCTTTGGCAGTGGAAGGCAGCGCGATGATCGGTAATCCACCCTTGGAGCGCGCGGCGCCGCGCAGGAAATCCACCTGGCCGCCGATGCCGCTGTAAGGGGTCTGGCCCATGGAATCGGAACAGACCTGGCCGGTGAGATCGACTTCGATCGCCGAGTTGATCGCCACCATGCGGTCGTTTTGCGCGATCAGGAACGGGTCGTTGCAGTAGGCCGTGCGGTGGAACTCGAAGGTCGGGTTGTTGTCGATGAAATCGAACAGCGGCTTGCTGCCCAGGACGAAACCGGCGATCACCTTGTGGGGGTGCAGGGTCTTGCGCTCGCCGTTGATGACGCCGGCGCGGATGAGTTCCACGGCGCTATCGGGGACCATTTCGGAATGAATGCCCAGGTCCTTGTGGTCGCGAAGCAGGCTGAGGATGGCTTCGGGAATGCCGCCGATGCCAGTCTGAATGGTGGCGCCGTCGGGAATCAGCCGGGCCACATTGCGGCCGATGGAGCGGTGCAGCTCGGTCACCGGGTGCCTGGGGTATTCGGAGAGCGGATGCGAGGTTTCCACAAAGGCGTCAACCCGGCTGACGTGCAGAAACGTGTCGCCCAGGCTGCGCGGGCACTGCTGGTTGATTTCAGCGATCACGTGGCGGGCGCATTGCGCCGCCGTGAGCGAGGCGTCAATGCTCGGGCCGAGGCTCATGTAGCCGTAGTTGTCCGGGGGCGAGCACTGCAGCAGGCATATGTCGATGGGCATCGCGCCGGACCGGAAGAGGTCCTCGATCTCGCTCAGGAAGATGGGGGTGTAGTCGGCGCGGCCTTCCTGCACAGCCTTGCGGACATTGCCGCCGATGAAAAGCGAGTTGTGGCGGAAGTGGCCTTCGTACTCGGGGAGGGTGTAGTCGGCAATCCCCATGGTGGCCATGTGGAGCACCTCGACGTCATGCAGTTCGGGGCCGCGGCGGGTGAGGGCCTTGACCAGGTCCACCGGTTCGGCGCAGCCGTTATGGATGTAGACTCGCTGGCCGGAGCGAATCTCGGCCAGAGCCACATCGGCGGGCATGATACGGGCGCGATAGTCGCTGGTCATGGACGCCTCCCGCGCAGCGTGTAGACGCCGCGCGCCAAGTCGGGACATTTTTCGAGCGCGCCGTCGACGCCGTTTTTGGCGACGGTCAGCACATAGGGCAGCATGGCCTGGGCGATGGCCAGGCTGGCGGAGCGGCCGAGGTCGGCGGTGAAGTTGGGCACGCAGAAGTGGGTGACGTTTTTGTAGACGAACGTGGGCTCGGCGATGGTGGTGGGGCGGCTTGTTTCGACGCAGCCGCCTTGATCGATCGAGATATCGATGACGGCGGAGCCGGGCTTCATGGCTTCCACCATGGCGCGGGTAACGACGTGGGGCGAACGAGTGCCGGCGACGAGGACGGCGCCGATGACCACGTCGGCAGCAGCCACGGCTTCGGCAATGGCATCGTCGTCGCAGAGGCAGGTCTCGACGGCGGGGGCATGTTCCATGGCGTGGCGCAGGCGGCGCGGGTCGCGGTCGAAGGCGGTCACGCGTGCGCCGGCGCCTGCGGCAGTGCGGGCGGCCGCGAATCCGGCAGACCCGACTCCCAGAACCACCACGCGCGCCGGCGGAACTCCGGCGGTGCCTCCCAGCAGAATGCCGCGGCCGCCGGAACTGGAGCGCAGCAGGTGCGCGGCGATGGGCACGGCCATCTGTCCGGCAATTTCGCTGATGGCGGCGAGCACCGGCAGGCGGCCATCGGCCTGTTGGATGATTTCGCAGCCGATCGCAGTGAGGCAGCGCTCGGTCAATGCATCCAGGACGCCGCGCTCTGCCACGGCCATGTGGTAGAAGGCCATCAACGTCATGCGCGGCGGGCACAGGCTCAGTTCTTCGGCCGTGGGCCGGCCGATCTTGGCCACGAGTTCCGAGCGCTGAATGACCTCGGCGGGCGAGTAGGCCACCTGCGCACCCGCGCGCTGGTATTCGGTGTCGCGAAACATGGCGCCTTCGCCGGCGCCCGCTTCCACCCAAACATGGTGGCCGGATACGGCCAGGCGCCGGACCACGGCGGGCGTAAGAGCCACGCGCCGGTCAAAGGCGCCGCGCTCGCGAATCAACCCGATGTTCATTTGCCGGCACCCGCCAGGGGGGAATACACGTCGCGGAGTTGCGCGCGGGTGGCGTGGATCCGCCCCGAGATCACGGTAACCAGCGCGCGCATGAACCAGAACCCAAGAGCGTAGTCCTGTTCGAAGGCATGTTGCAGACGCGTGCCATCAAAGGCCAAGGCATGAACCTCCTCCAGAGCCCGGGCCTGGAACTGCTTGCCGGTATCGCGAGTGACGGACGACCAGCCGAGCACTTCGCCGGCCACCAGGGTTTCCACACGGACAGGACGGCCGGGCGAAACGATCTCCAGGGCCACGTTGCCGGAAATCAGCAGGTAGAAGAAGCTGGAGTAATCGCCTTCATGGAAAATCAGCTCGCCGGGCTGAAAGTGCATTTCGGCGGCCATATCGGACAGACGCGCGATATGTTCGGGCCAAAAGCCCTGCGTGAAAGGATGGTCTTTGAGAAGAGCGGTGATCGCGTCGGAGCTCATAGGCACCTCTTATGGGTGGTGGCGTTGAAGCCTACTACAACTCCATATTCGGACCTTTTTGACGTTTATGCAAGTGGCAGGCCGCGGCAGGTAGCGGACCGGCCGAGTAGCCCGGCCAACTGGATCTTCCAACTCGAGCTTGGCCGGGATCGAGAAACTGGTCAGCCCGTACCGCTCTTGCAGCGGGGAAGCGGCCGAATCCGGGTGAAAGCGGAACTCAATTGCCCCGGCCACCGCGCCCGCCGCGGCCACCGTTGGCAGGCGTCGGCTCCGGCAGATCCTTGCGCGGGAACTTGTCGGGCCGGGTGGCGGCGTTGTACACGAACGCCGCTTCGATGATCGCCATCTGCTCCATGTCGGCCGCCTGGATGCGGTCGTACACGTCCATGTTGGAGTGGTGGGTGCGGGTGTCGTAGTCCATCGGGTCCTGAATGAACTGGAAACCAGGCAGGCCCACGCGGTCGTAGGACAGGTGGTCGGTGCCGCCGGTATCGCGAATGGTGATCACGCCGGGCGTCAGGTCCTTCAGGGCCGCAAACCAGGATTCGAAGATGGGCCGCGCCATTTCGTTGCCTTGGAGGTAAATGCCGCGAATCCGCCCGGTGCCGTTGTCGACGTTGAAGTAGCTGGAGAAATTGTCGTGCTCCGTGGTTGGCTTCATGGTGGCGGGGTCGGCAAAATGCTCCTTGACGTAGGCCGCCGAGCCGAGCAGTCCCTGCTCTTCCCCGCCCCAGAGGCCCATGCGCACCGTACGGTCCATTTTGAGATTCAGGCTTTTCAGGATGCGCATCACTTCCATGGCCACCGCGCTGCCGGCGGCGTTGTCGGTGGCGCCTGTCCCCATGTGCCAGGAATCGAAATGGCCGCCCACCATCACCAGTTCGTTCGGCTTGGTAGCGCCGGGGATCTCGGCGATCACGTTGAACGAATCGGTATTGGCGGTATCGAACTGAACCTTGATATCGAACGCCAGCTTTACTGGAACGTTGTGCTCCGCCAGGCGGGCGATGCGATTGTAATTCTCCGCGGTGATCGCCACCGCAGGCAGATTCCTGGTGGGATCTCCCGTGCGCGAACCGCCATTGCTGGCGAAGACCGTGCCGCTCTCCCCGCGTCCGCTGGCAGTGACGGTCATCAGCACGCCTTCGTCCTGGAAGAAGGTGCGCTGCTTGTCGTTAAAGGCCTGGCGCTCTTCGGGGGTCATATTCGCCAGCGCGGCCGGCAGGCCGCCGCGGCCACCGCGTCCTCCCCGTCCCGGCACCGGAAGCAGTTCCGGAACCATATCGGCCAGTTCGGCATCGGTGTAGCGGCGGGCGAGAGGAGTGGTCGGGAACGGCAGTTCCGCCGGCGGCGCGATCAAAACGATCTTGCCTTTGAGCTTGCCGTGGTACTTGTCCAGATCAGCCGGCGCCTGGATTTGAGCGATGGTCACTTCCCCGGTGAGCGGACCGTTGGTGCCGCCGGTCCATGCCTGTGGATAGCCAATGATCGGCATATAGGTGGGCTCGACCATGGCACCGTTGTACGCGGTCATCTGCCAGCCCGGAATCGCGCCGCCTCGGCCGCCGGTTGTGGCCCACTTCTCCAGGTGGACGTTGCTGAGCCCCCATTCTTTTAGCTGGCCAACAGCCCAGTCACCGGCTGCGCGGAACTGGGGCGAGTTGGTGAGACGCGGGCCATAGCGGTCCGTCAGATTGTACATCACGTTCATGACCTGGCTGTTGGCCCGGCCGCCGCCGCCACCGCCGCCGAAAGCGCCGCGGCCGCCGCCCAGTTCGGCCTCCTTGATCTTGTGGACGACTTTGAGGTCTACGCGCTCTTGCGCCAGAACCAGAAGCGGAAGCAGCAGCAGTGAACCCGCTATGATGAGGGAAGTTCTTGGTTGCATAGGTATCGGTGGTTTGAGAATACCAGACCTGCAATGGCGTCCGGGAGGCTACTGTGGTTACACGTTATCGCGATGACGGCGTGGCCTGAAGGCCCGCTACGCGCCATCCTATAATGGAACAACCCATCTGGAGAGGTAATGATTCTTTCTTCGCTTTACCGAGTTGCGTGCATTTTGGCGGCTTGCGCCGGCCCTCTGGCGTCTCCCGGCGGCGCGGCGGAAGCCAGCTTGTGGAAGGTGACGCCCCAGCCCCCGGCGTCGTGGCAGCGCGATCGCGTGACCGACCTCTCGGCCCGGCGCAAGGCGGCGATGGAGCAGATCGGCGAGCGCGGCGTCCTGATCCTATACGCGGCCGAACCGCGGAACTACGCGAACGACATCGACTGGCCCTTTCGCCAGGAAAACGATTTCTTCTACCTGACGGGGCTCACCCAACCCGGGGCCACACTGGTGCTGGCGCCGGGCGCGGCCAAGATCCGCGAAATGGTCTTCGTACCCAAGCCGGCGCCTTCCCGGGAGACATGGACCGGCCACATGATCTCGCAGGCAGAAGCGCGCGACCTCTCCGGCATTCGCGACGTTTTTGAGGCCGGCCAACTGAATGCATTCCTTTCCGTGCTGATACCGCGCGCCCGCAGCGTTCTGTTGCCGCCGGGCGATGCAGACGCCGGAGGACGAGGGGGGCGCGGCAGCAGCGCGGGCAACACCGGCCAGGCGGCTGGCGGAGTGGACTGGGGCGTGGAGTTCGAGCAACCGATCAAGCTTGCCGGCAAGCAGGAACTGGAGCTCTACCTGATCCTGCCGGCGGGACCCAGCGCCGTGGAGTACCGCCGCGAGCGGGAGTTCGCCGGTAAGATCGCGTCCACCGGCGCCGGCGTGGCGATCAAAGACGGCACTGCCATGTTCAGCGCGCTACGCCGCGTCAAGTCGCAGCGCGAGATCGACATCCTGCAGCATGCCGCCGCAATCACCGCCGAAGCCTTCCAACGCGCCTATGCGCTGGCCGCTCCGGGCACGTGGGAGTACGAAGTGCAGGCGCAGTTCGAGTACACGTTCCTGCGCCGCAACGCGCATTGGGGCTACCCGTGCATCGTGGGCTCAGGCGTCAACGCCACCACCCTGCACTACGAGTCCAACAAAGATCAGATGCACGATGGCGACCTGCTGCTGATGGACGATGCCGCCGAGTTCGATCAGTACAGCGTGGATGTCACGCGTACCATTCCGGTGAACGGCAAGTACACCAGGGAACAAGCCGAAATCTACCGCCTGGTGTGGGCGGCCCAGCAGGCGGGCATCAAGGCGGCGCTTTCCGGACACACCTCTTCCGGAGACAAAGACTCGATTCAGGGCGCGGCCAACGAGGTTCTCAAACAGGGACTCCTCAAGCTGGGCCTGATCACGGATGCCACCAGCGATCGGCAGATGCGTGTCTGGTCCATCCACGGCATCAGCCACGGCATCGGCCTCAACGTACACGACCCGGGCGGACCCGAGCTCCAGCCTGGCATGGTCGTGACGGTGGAACCCGGCCTCTATTTCCGGCCCGACGTGCTCGACAACCTGCCCAAGACGGAGGAAAACGAAAAATTCGTCGAGGCGGTGAAGCCGGCGTTCGAAAAGTACAAGGGCATTGGCATACGCATCGAGGACGACGTGCTGATCACGACGGCAGGACCGAAAGTGATCTCCGCCGCCATCCCTTCCAAGCTGGAGGATGTGGAAGCAGAAATCGCACGCCTGCGCCAGGCCGTGAAGACCAGTTCGCTGCCTCAGTAACGGACTGCGGTTTGAAGAGCTTCGCGAAGACTAAGAGTACGGGGGCGGGGTTGGACATCTTGATCCTTGGCTGTGGCTATACCGGCCAGCGGGTTGCGAAACGCTTCGTGGCCAGGGGCGCCCGCGTTACGGTAACCACTCGCGACCCGCGGCGGCGGCTGGACGGGGCAGGCGTGGCGGTGGTCAGCCTCGATGAACTCCATCTCCATATTCGCCCAGGCGTGTTGGTGGTCCACTCCATCCCCCCGGATGGGCCTCCAGGATTGCTGGATCTACTGGGAGACGCGCCGGCACGGGTGGTGTATTTGTCCTCGACCGGCGTCTACGGGCCGGCGAGTCTCGTCGATGAAACCACACCGGTGGACCTGAGGACCGAACGGGCGCGGGCGCGCGTGGCCGTGGAGCGGGCCGTTGCCGGGAGGTCTTGGTCGTCTCTGATTCTGCGCCCCGCGGCGATCTATGGGCCGGGACGGGGAGTTCACGAAGCCGTCAGGCGCGGCGCCTACAGCCTTAGCGACCATTTCGTGAGCCGGATTCATGTGGACGATCTGGCGACGCATGTCGAGGCCGGCCTGCTTGCGACGATAAGCGGGGCTTACCCGGTGGCCGATGAAGAGCCGTGTACATCGCGGGAGATCGCCGAGTTCTGTGCGAAACTGCTGGGAGTACCAGTAAGCGGCGCGGGGAATGGAGAAGCGGGACGGAAAACGCGAATTACCAGCAACAGGCGCGTCGATGGCTCCGCGATCAGGCGGGCGCTGGGAATCACGCTGGCGCACCCCAGTTATCGGGTTGGTATACCGTCGGCGCTGGCTGCATGGCACTCCATGATTTGACCAAGACGCCCTCCCCACCCACGCAAAGATGAGCCATGCCGATACCAGCCCGATCCGGGGCGAAGCCAACGAACCCCACCTGCTGAAGCGTGAGCAGTGGGTTCCCGTCACAATGGACAAGGTGTTTGCGTTCTTCTCGGACGCCAGGAATCTGGAAGTGCTCACCCCGCCGTGGTTGCATTTCCGTATCCTGACTCCCGCGCCGATCCGGATCGGGGAAGGAGCTACCATCCGGTACCGGCTGAGGTGGCGCGGAGTTCCAATCCGCTGGCGGACCGCGATCACTCGTTGGGAGCCGCCCGCTGCGTTCGAAGACATGCAGATGTCAGGACCGTACCGGCTTTGGCATCACAGCCACCAGTTCGAAGCCCTCCGTGGCGGTACCCTGATGACGGATACGGTGCGCTACGCGCTTCCATTCGGGTGCCTGGGCCAGCCAGCTTACCGGCTGGTGGTGCGCCGCGACGTCGAGGCGATCTTCGATTACCGGCGCCATCGCATCCGCGATCTGTTTGGCGGCGGGGAGAGCGCATGAGTGGGACGCCTGCCGTGGTCTGGTTCCGCCAGGATCTGCGACTCGCGGACAACCCGGCGCTCGAGGCCGCGATCGAAAGCGGGTCGCCGGTCTTGCCTGTTTTCGTCTGGTCGCCGGAGGAACAGGCCCCGTGGGCGCCTGGTTCGGCCTCGCGATGGTGGCTGCATCAATCCCTGGAAAAACTGCGCGACTCGCTGCGTGAGCGGGGCTCGGAACTCATCCTTCGTCGCGGTCCCGCCACGGATGCGCTGCCAGGCTTGGCGGCCGAATCGGGCGCCAGGGCGATCTATTGGAACCGCCTCTACGAGCCGGCGGCAATCGCCCGCGACGCGGAGTTGAAGAAAGTGGTGCGAGCGCACGGGCTGATTGCCGAGAGCTTCCCCGGGAACGTTCTGTTTGAACCTTGGACGATTCGCAACAGTAACGGCGAGCCGTTCCGGATCTTTACCGCCTTCTGGAAGGCCTGCCTCAGGGCGCCCGCTCCGCCGCCGCCCAAGGACGCGCCCGAACGAATTCCAGCTCCGGCGAAGAGGCCGGAATCGTTGGCAGTATCCGAGCTCGGCCTGGAACCGGCCATCGATTGGGCCGGCGGTCTGCGCCAGGCGTGGCGCCCCGGTGAGGCGGAGGCCGCGGCGCAGATGAGAACCTTTCTCGGCCGCGCCGTCGAAGCCTATTCGGTGGAAAGGGACCGGCCGGACCACCACGGAACGTCCCGCTTGTCGCCCTATCTTCACTTTGGTGAAGTCAGCCCGCGTCAGGTCTGGCATGGGGCGCGAGGCCGGGAAGGCGGACCGTTGGCCGAGGCCTATCTGCGACAGATCGTCTGGCGCGAGTTTGCGTACCACCTGCTGTTCCACTACCCAGAGACTCCGCAGCAGCCTCTTCGGCCGGAGTTCGGCTTCGTCCCTTGGCATCTGGACGAGCCCAGCCTCAAAGCATGGACGCGCGGGAAGACCGGCTACCCAATGGTGGACGCCGGCATGCGGGAGCTGTGGCACACCGGCTGGATGCACAACCGCGTGCGGATGGTGGTGGCTTCTTTCCTGGTCAAGCATTTGCTGATCTCATGGCAGGAAGGCGCCGCCTGGTTCTGGGACACACTGGTGGATGCAGACCTGGCGAACAACACGATGGGTTGGCAATGGGTGGCCGGCTGCGGCGCCGATGCCGCCCCCTATTTCCGCATCTTCAATCCGGTGATTCAGGGCGAGAAGTTCGACCCCCGGGGCGATTACGTCCGCCATTGGGTTCCGGAACTGGCCAGGCTGCCGGCCGCCTGGATACACCAACCATGGAAAGCCCCGGCGCCGGTGCTCGCCGAGGCCGGCATTGTGCTGGGGACCACGTACCCCGCACCCATCGTGATTCACGAGGCGGCGCGGGCACGCGCGTTGGCGGCCCTGGCGAGCATGAGAGGAAGACGAGGAAGCCCTTCACGCTAGACTGAGAGAAATGCCCCTGAAAATCCCGCGCTTGGCTTGGGTGGCGCTCCCGCTGGCATACCTGCTTTACTTTTATGGCTTGGGTGCGGTGGGCATGCTCGGGGTGGATGAGCCGCGGTATGCCTGGATCGCGCGCGAGATGGCACGGTCGGGCGATTGGGTCACGCCCCGATTGTGGGGTGAGCCCTGGTTCGAAAAACCGGCGCTTCTCTACTGGATGTCCGCCACGGGGTTTCGATTGGGGCTCCCGCCGGATCTGGCGCCGCGGCTGCCGGTGGCGTTGTTGGCGGTGGCGTTTCTGGGGTTCTACTGGTGGATTTTGTCGCGCGAATTCGGGCGCCGGGCAGCGGCGATGGCCACGTTGATTCTGGGCACCACGGGTGTATGGCTCGGGTTTAGCCAGGTCGGGGTCACGGACTTGCCGCTCACGGCGACCTTTTCGGCGGCCGTGCTGCTGTGCTTGCCGTGGATCGGCCGACAGGATGCGCGCTACCTGCCGGCCGCGGGTGCGCTGTTGGGCTGCGCGGCGTTGGCAAAAGGGCTGGTGCCGCTGGCGCTGGCGCTCCCGTTGGCTCTCTGGATTCGGCCGCGCGCGCTTCGCCTGGCAGGTGCGCTGCGCATCGCGATTCCGTTTCTGGTGGTGGCGCTGCCCTGGTACTGGCTTTGCTACCGGCGCAACGGATGGCCGTTTATCCAGGAGTTGATTGTCAAGCAGCACTTCGCGCGCATCACGTCGGCCAGCTTGATGCACCCACAGCCCTGGTGGTTTTACCTGCCATGGCTTCCGCTGGAACTGCTGCCGTGGACGCCGCTCCTGTTACTCCTGCTGCGCCGCGGGGCGTACCGCGATCCGCGGCGCCGGGTTCTGTTGGCGGTGGCGCTGTTTGGTCTGCTGTTGTTTTCCATTCCCGTGAACAAACTGGCGGGGTACGTTCTGCCGCTGGTCCCGGCGGTCGCAGCCCTGATGGGAGTGGCGCTCGAGGAAGAATCCGATGCCAGGCCTTGGCTGGTCTGCTGCGGGCTGGTGCTGGTGGCCTTCCCGATCGCCGCCGGCGTCCTGCCGGATGCCGTGAGCCGAGGACTCTCGCGCGTGGCGCGTCCCCCCTTTCAGACGCCATGGCTTCTGGCGGCCGCGCCGGCGGTGGCAGTCTGGCTCCTGGAGACACGCGGGAAGCGGCTGGCCGCTGTGTGCGCGGTCGCGTTCGGGGTTACCGCCGGGGTGTTTTATCTCAAAGTGAAAGTGGCGCCGGAGCTGAACCGCACGGTATCCGCACGGGACCTGTGGGAACAGATCTCGACGCACCCCACCGATGTCTGCGTCGATGGTGTGGACCGGCGTTGGCGCTACGGGCTCAACTACTACTCCGTGACGCCGCTGCCGGAATGCTCGGCAACGCCGAGGGTCTGGCGGCTGCGCCAGGAACCCGGCCAGGCGCCGCGACTGCAAGCTTCGCCGGCGGGTGCGGACTCTGGCGCCGCGGGCATGCGGGGCGTAGGCGCGAAGGTTGACCCACTGTCCGATAACGTTGTAACCTCAACTCTCCGGAAGTGAATCCATGATTCTGCCACAGACGTACCCCGCCACGATGCTGGTGATGATCCTGAGTCTGGTTTGTCTGGGCGTTTGGGTGAGCGCGTTCAAGCTCACGGGAAAATATCGGTTCGAGTTGTTTTACTTCGATTTTGCTTTCGGGCTGCTGCTGACGGCAGTGATTTTGGCCTTTACGGTAGGTAACCTCGGGTACGACGGATTCAACTTTCTCGATGACCTGCAGCATACCGGAAAGCGCCAATGGCTTTACTGTTTCATCGCCGGAATGATTTTCAACCTGGCGAACCTGTTGCTGGTGGCGGCAGTTTCGGTGGCGGGCACCGTGCTGGCCTTCCCGGTCGGCATGGGCGTGGGATTGATCGTGTCAACAGGGTTGGCGTTCGCCATGTCCAGAACCGGCAACGGGACCATGATCCTGCTGGGCAGCGCTCTAGTTCTCGCGTCGGCGCTGGCGAATAGCATGAGCTACCGCATGCTGGCGGTGCAGCGTCACGAAGAGCAGGCGCGGGCAGGCAAGGCGAGGAGCACGCGCCGGCCGAGTGCCGCCAAAGGGATCGTCCTTTCGGTTGTGAGCGGATTGCTCATCGGTTCTTTTTTCCCGCTGCTGGACAAGGCGCGGCAGGGTGAAGTAGGGATGGGGCCTTATGCCATCGGTTCGCTTTTCGCGCTGGGCGTTTTCTTCTCCACTTTCGTCCTCAATATTTTCTTTATCAACCTTCCGGTGGAAGGCGATCCGGCCGAGTTGTCCCTGTACTTCGCCGCGACACCGGCGCAGCACGGTTGGGGACTCGCCGGCGGCATGATCTGGTGCCTTGGCACCATTGCCGGCCTGGTGGTTGTGGCCACTCCGGTATCTCCGGAGGGCAGCCCCGAAGTGCGGGCGCTGCTGGCCCAGGCCGCACCGCTGCTGACGGCCTTGGTGGGCATCTTTGTGTGGCGGGAACTCAAGGGCTCCGACATACGCGTGCGGGCACTGACCCTGATGATGGTGGTGCTGTACGGATGCGGCGTGGTGCTGCTGTCGGTGGCCCCGCTCTATGTACCCAAGGGGTAGGATGGGCTGGCCGGAGACGTTCGCTACTCCATTTTCGAATACCAGGGTTTGGCGGACTGGATGGCGCCGTTTACGGCGTTGATGTTCTTCACGCCTTCCCGCTGCAGCCAATCTTCCAGCGCCTTGGCCCCCTGTTTCGCATAGACAGGGATGCCTTCCTTCCAGGTAGCCCGGCCGCAAAGCACCCCGGAATAATCGGTGCCGGCTTCCGAAGCCATCTTCAGGGACTCGGTGAACTGGGCGTTGCTCACCCCGGCGCTGAGATAGATGAAGGGCTTGGCAGCAGCCGCCGCAGCATCGCGAAAGTGACCGAGGGCCTCCTTGCGGGTGTAGGCCGTCTGGCCTTTGTAAACGGTCGACCCTTCCACGTACTCGGCGTTGATCGGCACTTCGACCTTGAGCACATCCACTTTATACTGCGGTTTGGAAAACTCCTCCATGCTCTTCTTGACGATCTCCGGCTTGAGTTTGGCGAACTCCAGCGCCTTTTCGTCCCCGCCGCGCGGGTCGTAGCCGACGAATTCCAGGAAGAACGGCATCTCGTAGGCCTGGCACTCGGCGCCGATGCGTTCGATGAAAGCGTGCTTGATGTCGTTCACCGCCGGATCGTCGTAAGGCGTGTAATAGATGAGGATCTTCACGGCGTCGGCGCCCCAATCCAGGATGCGCTTCACCGACACGTGAGGCAGCAGATCGGGAAGGCGGCCGGGGCGCGTGTTGTCGTAGCCGCTCAGTTCGTAGGCGAGCAGCATGCCGGCGTTCTTGGCGCGAGCGCGGCCGGCTTCCAGGCCGAACTCGGGGTCGAGCAGGATGGCGCTGGCGTGCGGTGTCAGGACTTTGGTGACGATCACCTTGAACTCGCTCATCATCTCCGGGGTGATGGCTTTCATGTCCACACCGCGGGCGACTGCGAGGGATTTCTGCAGGCTCCCCCTTTGATCCATGGCGGCGGCGGCGATGATGCCGCGTTCATTGGATAGCGCCTTCATGCGCTGGAGTTTGCCGTCTGAGAGTTTCATGGGGGTATTATCCCACGCCCGTGGGGTAGCCCCGGCCTGCCACGCTACCGGACGATCGCGGCGCCGTTGATCGGGCCGGCAATTTTCACCGCGAAGCGGAGGGTTAGTTCGCCTTCCGGGCTGATGTCGAACAGCGAGGCGTTGGAAGTGACTCCGTCGCCGCCATCGATCACGCCGAGCAGGTGTTCCTCCACGGCGAGGTCGGTTGGCGGCCCCGCCAGTGTGGCCACTGCCGGTTTGTCGAAGAAGACGTTCGTGTCGCTCACCAGATAACGCAGCAGTTGTTTGCCAGGGCTGTCCGCGGAATACAGAAATTGTCCGTAGAGAGCGTTCCAGCACGGCGCGTGGATAATATTACCAGCCGGGTTCCTGAAGGGCGTAGGACCAGCGGCGGTAGAGACGATCTGGCCGTTCGCCACAAGCGCTTCCAGGTCGGAGTGGGCGATGGTGAGATACACGTTTGCGCCCCGGGCAATCATGCCGAACGGGGTGTCGTTGTTCGGAGCTGGAGGCAGCGCGACTGGGCTGTTTGGCCCCGACAATCCCCCCGGACCGTTGCCGGACAGACTCAACTCCGCAACCGATCCGCTCTTTTCGGTGTATACAACACCGCCGTTAAAGGTGACGATCTGGGCTGCACTCTTGTCGCCTTTCAGAAGGGGCACCGTGCCATCGGCATACTTCCCGACGTCGGTCCCGTGGACTGGGAACGACTCCGCGGTAGTTTGCCCCAGAACCACGAGATGGTTGTGGCCGAACGCGACCGATACCGGTTTCGAAGCCGTTGCGATGACCTGGGTGGGCTGCATGCTGTCGCCATGGCGGACGAAGATGGTGACGTTGGTCGAGCCGAAGTTGACCACCGCCGCCAGTGGCCCATCAACCGCCACGCCACCGGCATTGCCGCTGGCCCCGCCCAATCCCCCGGTGACGACGTATTTTGTTTCTTTGGTTCGGACGTTGATGACCGCCAGGTAGTTGGTGGCGCCGTTGGTGGCCGTCAGAAATAGCGGGGCCGGGTTACCGATCGGGTTGGCCGGTGCCGCTGGCTCCTGAGCTCCTGCAATCGTTGCCATGGCCGCGCAAATCAGCGGCACCGTCGCCAGCATGTTGCCAGTGTGATTCTTCATTCGAGATCTCCCTTTTTCCTTTCAGATCTCTATTCGTTGGTCACAACGTACAAGTCACGCTCCGCCTCAACGAAATGTTGGCCACCCGGCGCCGGCGTGTTATTCCCCGCGCGTTACACTTGTGGAAGGCGTTCCCCGATGACTTCAAAGACCTTTACCGTCAAGATCGTTCGCAACGGGGCAATGTGCTTCATCCCCGTGCCTTTCGATCCCAAGGCCGTGTTCGGCAAAGTGCGCGCCCCGGTGAAAGTCACCCTCAACGGCTTCACCTATCGGAGCACGATCGCGGCAATGGGCGGTCCGCCGTGTATTCCGCTGCGCAAGAGCAACCGCGAGGCGGCGGGGCTGGAGGGGAACGAGACGCTCGAAATACGCATCGAACTCGACACCGCCGCGCGCGAGGTCACGCCGCCGGAGGATTTCGTCGCGGCGCTCAAGGCCATGCCTCCAGCTTTGGAGCGGTGGCGCGCGCTGTCCTATAGCCATCAGCGCGAACATGTAGAGGCGATCGAGGGCGCCAGGAAGCCCGAGACGCGCGCACGCCGCATCGAGGCCGCGGTACGAAAGCTAGCTGGCTGAACAGCCCGCCCGCATGTGCTGCCGGCGTTACCGCTCGATCCCCAGTGAGTTGGCCACCCGGTCGAGGGTATCGACCAGGCGCCCCACGTGCGCTTCCGTGTGGGCCGCGGTGCACGAGATGCGAAGCAGGTTTTGGGCGGCCGCCGGGCGCAACACCGGGTTAATGTAGATGCCTTCCTCGAGCAGAGCCTTGCAGAGGCGGCACAGGTCCATCTCGTGCTCGATCACCACCGGGACGATCGCGGTCTCGCCCGGCAGCACGGAGTAGCCGCGGGCGCTCAATTCATCGCGCAGCAACTGCGCAATGCGCAGCAGGTGCAGGCGGCGTTCCGGCTCCTTCTTCATGATGTGCAGCGCCGCGCCCACCGCCGCCACCGAAGCCGGCGGCAAACTGGCGGAGAAGACGAACGGCCGCGCCGTGTGCTTCAGGTAATCCACCACCGCGCGTTCGCCGGCAATGAATCCGCCCACCGAGGCCAGCGATTTGCTGAATGTGCCCATCACGATATCGACCTCGTCCAGGACGCCCAGGTGCTCGGCCGCGCCGGCGCCCGTGGCCCCCAGGACGCCGATGCCGTGCGCCTCATCCACGTAGGTGCGGGCGCCGTAGGGCTTCGCCAGTCGCAGAATGCCGCGGAGATCGGCAATGTCGCCCTCCATGCTGAAGACGCCTTCGGAAACGATGAAGATCTTGTCTTCGGGCGGGCAGTTTTCCAGGCAGCGCTCGAAGTGGTCCATATCGTTATGGCGGAACCGCATGGTGCGGGCCGGCGAGCGGAGTGCGCCTTCCACCAGGCTGGCGTGCAGGTTGTGGTCGCAGATCATCACATCGCCCTTCTCGGTGAGAGCCGAGAGGGTGGCATAGTTGGCCTGGAAACCCGTGCCGAAGATGAGCGCGACTTCTTTGTGAACGAAGGCGGCGAGTTCGGCTTCCAGGTTGACGTGCAGATCCAGCGTGCCGTTGAGCAGCCGCGACCCGCTGCATCCGCTGCCGTATTTCTTAAGGGCCTGGACGGCGGCCTCTTTCACCTTGGGGTTGTTGATCAGGTCCAGGTAATCGTTGGACCCGAACATCAGTACCTTCCGGCCACCCAGGCGAACTTCGCCTGCACCGCAACCATCGCGGTCACCGAACACTTCGAAATACATGTAGAGGCCGGCGGCCTGCAAATCGCTCGGACGAGTAAAATTGCGGCATTTCTCGAAGATGTCGTTCGAACCACTGCCCTTCTTCTTGCCGGTGATATCGCTTGTCGATACGCGCATGGTCCTCAATTCCAATCGTAAATTCGGTAGGTCTTGTACCGTCTCGCTCCCATCACCTCGAGAGACCGATTCATGAGCACATTGTCTTCCAGTATCCAGGACATCTCACAATCACCGAAGCCCAACTTTCTGGCGCTGCGCACGAGTGTCGCGTAAAAACCAGCCGCCAGGCCAGAGGCCCGGTACTCCTCCACTACCCCCAGAGCAAGGACCCGAACATTTTTGATCAAACGTTGATAATACAGGATTTTGAGCAGCCCTGTGGGGAACAGACTTCCCCTGGCCGCTTTCAAGGCGTGGTTGACGTCGGGCAGGGCTAACGCAAAACCGACCACACGGCCGCCCGCCTCGCCAATCAGTACCAGATCGGGCTTGAGAATCATTTTCATCTCTTTGCCCATCTGTGAGAATTCCTCTTTGGTCATGGGGATGAATCCCCAATTGCGCGCCCACGCAGCCTGGTAGACGTTCCAGACGCGCTCGACGTCCGCGGCGAACTCCTTCATGTTGATGGGACGCACGCGGACCCCGTTGGTCGCCAGCACCTTGTCGGCCACGCGATCGATCTTTTTCATGTCGATGGTATTGGCGTTGCTGAGGTACGCGTACAGGTCCTTGGCCTTGCGCAACCCCAGTTGATCCATCAGTACCGGATAGTACCGCGGATTGTAGGTCATCATCACCATGGGGTCGGAATCGAAGCCCTCGATCAACATGCCGCATTCGTAGTTGGTCGAGGGGTTCACGGGGCCGCGCAGAAACTCCGCGCCGCGCTCGAAGACCCACTGGCGGGCGCGCTCCAGCAGCGCCCGCGCCACGGCCGCATCGTTCACACTCTCATAGAACCCGAAGAAACCGGCCTTCTCCTGGTGGAACCGGTTGTGGTTGCGGTCGAGGATCGCGGCGATGCGGCCGATCACGCGGCCGTCCTGGCGGGCCAGGAAGAACTCGGCCTCGGCGTTGATGTAGAACGGATGCTTCTCGCGGTCGAGCAGTTCCCTTACCGCGATGCGCAGCGGAGGCACCCAATAGCGGTCGTCGCGATAAATCGAAAACGGCAGCTCGACGAACTCGTTCAGGGCCTTCTTGCTGTCTACCGCGACGACCTCAATTCCTCCCAATCGTTACCCCTTGCGAAAGATTTTTGAAAAACACGGGGGCAGCTCCGATCAGAGCGGCTGCCAGAAGAGCCCCCGCCATGACATCAACCGTATAGTGGTATCGAAGATAAACTGTAGCAAAAATGATGCAAGGAGTGTAGGCTAAATAGAGCTGGAACAGCTTCTTCGAAACCATCCGGCTGCCCCACCACGCGAGCATGGTGAGTTCCGTGTGACCGCTCGGAAAGCAGTCATAATGCGCGGATTCGAGTCGGTCCAGGGTGTGTTGCATGGCTTGAAACAGCCACATGCCTTGCAACGGGATGTGCTGCAAATTTCTGAGCAAAAAGCGCGGCCCGCGCGCCGGCACCAGGAGGTATCCGACGTAGGAAGCCAGGAAGCCGAGAGCGATTAAAAACGCATAATATTGGAACTTCCCGTAGTCCCTCTTTTTCCAGAGCAGGTAGGCCACGAACAGCACGGCTGGCACGAACAGGGTGTAGACCACCTGCAGCAGTTCGGTGACGAGCGGCTGGTGGATGCGCTCCAGCCAAACCGTTGGGTTGGCGCCCCAGACCCGGAAGTCCAGATCGGCCAGCCACTGGTCGGCATCCGTGTGCCGCACCGCGGGTATGAACAGAGCCATCTCCTTGTAACAGGAAGCTACGTACGGCAGCGGATACCAGTTCCGGAAAGCCCACGTAGTTCGGTTCGGGAACCTGACCTGGTAGACGATCAGTGCGGCTCCCAGAACATTGGCGGCCAACAGAGCGGCGGCGCCGGGCAGTTCACTCCACCAGCCCAGGATCAGGATCACCGAGGCCGCGAAGTACGCCAGGATGACCTTGTCCACGGCCCAGAAACGGGTGGCTTCGCGCCGGGCCGCGTCCGTCACCGGGCGCTCGCTCAATACGTCAGCCACCCCGCCTCCCTGTACCATGCCAAAGTCTCGGCCAACCCGTCTTCGAGGCTGGTAGAGGCTTCAAATCCCAGCTCCAGGGCTGCCCGGCGGGTATCGCAGGTCCAGAACATGCACCGCGCCTCCTTGACCTTCTCGCGCGAGACGATGCCCGGTTTGCCGGTGATTCTGGACCAGATTTCGGCGCCCAACCCGGCTGCGCGGGCGACGGCTGCCGGGATCGTCAGCACGCGCGGCCTTCGCCCCATGATCTGCGCCGCACTGGCGGCGAGTTGGCTCCAGGAGACCGGCTTGGCGTGAGCCAGGAAGTAGGCCCGCCCACCGGCGTGGGCGGATCGGGCGGCGGCGATGAGGCCTTCCACCAGGTCCTTCACGTAAATCGCGCTGAACCAGCGCTCGCCGCCGGAAATTTCCAGCACCAGGCCCTTGGAGATGGACTTCAAGAGTTGGAACACGTCCGTATCGGCCGGGCCGTAGACCACGGGAGGGCGTACGATCACCGCATCCGGAGCCAGTTCGCGCACCAGGCGCTCGCCCTCCAGTTTCGACCTGCCGTAGTGCGTGAGCGGGTGCGGTTCGGCGTCCTCACCGATGGGTTTGCCGTCGAGGCTGGGACCGATGGCCGCCAGCGAACTCACATGCACCAGGCGCACCCCACGGCCTTTCAGAGCGGTTGCCAGGGTGCGGGTAGCCTGTCCATTGCCGGCGTAGTAATCGCCTGGCGAGAGCGCCTTGGTCACGCCTGCCAGATGGATTACGGCGGCGGCGCCTCGCAGCGCCTCGTCCAAGCCCTCGCCCGACGCCAGATCGCCATAGACGGCTTCCACGCCTCGGGGAAGGTTTAAGGGGCGGGCCTTGCGGCCGGCTTTGTGCCGTATCAGGCAGCGGACAGCCCGGCCGGAGGCCGCCAGTCTTCCCACCAGGTGCGCACCGATGAAGCCGGTACCGCCGGTAACCAGAACCATTACAACGGCACGTTGCGGAAGGCGACTTCGCCGAAGTAGCTCTCCGCCGTGGTTCCGGTGTGCTGAGAGTTGATCTGAATGCGCAGGCCTTTAATGCGCGGAGCATTCTTGCCGTAGGCGTGTTGGTAATCGGCCGCGACATTGCGGCTCTCCGTGATCCAGCGGTTGGCGGCAGCCCCTCCCGATTCGCAGACTACCGCGAACACATGAACCAGCGGAAGGCTGCTGGCGATCTCCGCCGCGCCAATGGGCGCCGCGGTGTCCCAAATGTAAGACAAGACGCGCCGGTCGGCGAAGGCCACCAGAACCTGGGCAGCCTGATCGTCCGTGGAAGCGCGGCGAAAGTCTCCGCCCGCAGGAAGTTGGGCCACCTTCCATCGCCAGGTCAGGTACGGCATCTGTGAAGGATCCACGTCAGCGTCGTGTTCCAGCGCGAATGAGGACTTTACGCTCTTAAGGTGCAGGCAGGAGTCGCTCTCGGCGCAGACCGAGATGTACGGTTTGCCGTGGTTCACTTTGATTTGCCAATCGGACGGCAGCCGTCCCGCGCCCCAATTGGCGGTGTTCAAGACGATCAAAGCCAACTGGGAAGTGCGCGCCTGAAGAACGAGGAAAAGGACGGTGCACGCAAGCAAGAACTTTTTCAAATATCCTCTCCGGAGCCCTGACGCTGTACTATTTTAATATCTCATGAAACGGTACGGTTCCGCCATACCTGGGGCCACCCTTACCTTCGAATAGCAATTTGCTGTGCCGTCAGCGAGGCTTGGCGGACCACGTGCTCGGGCATGCCGGAACCCGGACGGGTGAAGCGCTGCACGTCCTCCAGATCCGCGGCCGTGCCCACGATGTAAAGCGCTCTCAGCGCTTCCCAAACGTGGTTTTTGTCCGCGGCCAGAACGGCCAGCACGTCGCCCGGTTTGACGATCGCGCCTTCGTCACGATCGAGGGAACGCACTTCTCCGGGCACGGGGCAGCGCACTTCGGTATCGCCAATATGAGCGATGAGGGTCCCCGGGTTCACGTAATCGGCAAGTTTGAGGCGGTATTTCAACCTGCCGCCGACCGGTGCGGCGACGGTATAAGAGCGCAGCATGGCGGTGAGTTCGGGCCGGGCTGCCTGGTCGCCGAAACTGGCCAGCGCCAGGGCAGCGTTGCGCCGAACCATGGGTTCCGGGTCGTCAATCAGGCGCAACAGGACGTTGTGAAAAGCCGGGTAGTTTCGATCCTGCCCCATAATCCAGGCAGCCGTCTGGCGCAATTCCATCCCCGGGCTGGACGCCTGCTGGACCACCTGGGGATACCACCGGGAGACGTTCTGGTGGCGCGCCAGGCGCTCGCCCAACTGCACCAGCGCGTGCTGGGCGTGTCGCGGCTTGCTCTTGTCGGCGAAATACTGGTCCAGATCGGAGTCGCTCAGTTGCCGGCCGAACCAGGTCTGGTACCAGAAGAGAAAGGGAAACAGCACCAGCGCCAGGGCGAACAGCGTGATCAGGAGGTAGGCTTTTCGGCCGGGGCGGCGCTGTGACGAACCGGAGCCAGCCGCGGACGCCTGTGGAATCATCGAAGACCCATCATACCGCGAGCAGCCGGATGACGCAGGCCGCGAGGCCTGCGCCACATTCACCAAGCGCGGTCGAAGGCCTTGGCGATGGCGTGCCAGGCCGGCTTGCGCTGGTAGTCGCGGTCCAGCGGCAGGACGCGTACCGGCGCCCCATCGGCTCGCTTGTTCTGGTTGGCGAGCCACGTGTATTTGTCCGTGAGCCCCCAGGTCAGCACGGCGATCAGCGCCTTGCTCGCCAGCGCCGCCGTGAGGTAACTTTCGTACACCTCGGCGACGCCGCGGTCGCGCTCGGCTGCGTCCTCCGCGAGCGACTGATCGGCCACGTCGAGCTCGGTAATCAGAATCTTGAGGCCGAGGTTCGCGACTTCGCCGAAGAATCGCCGCAGCGTCTCGGGACGGAAGTTGCGCTGCTGCCTGGCCGACAAATGCGCCTGCATGCCGAATGCATGGAGCGGCACGCTGCGTTTCTTCAGGCCACCGAGCAGCGCCAGCACGGCGGCGCGCTTCGCTTCCTGACCGGGCTCGTTGTAGTCGAGGCCATAGTCGTTGTAGACCAGCAGGGCGTCCGGGTCGGCTTCGGCGGCGGCGCGGTAGGCGATGTCCAGGTAGTCGGGGCCGAGGTGTTCGAGCCATGGCGTCTTGCGCAGACCGTCGTCGCGCTTGTCCCCCGGAGAGACGGCCTCGTTGACGACATCCCAGGAGTGCATGCGCCCCTTGAAGTGGCCCACGACGGCGCGGATGTGGCCTTCCAGATGGCCGCGCGCGTTCTCCCTGGTGAGCGTCGAGGCAACCCACGGCGCCAACTGATTGTGCCAGACCAGGGTGTGACCGCGCATTTTCATTTGGTTCTTTTGGGCGAAATCGGCCAGGAAATCGGCCGGAGCGAAGTTGTAGCGTTCCGGCTCGGGATGGACCGGCCCAAACTTGAGCACGTTTTCGGGCACCACGATGCCGCACTCCTCGGCAAAGTGCTCGGCGTAGGCGCGATCGGTCTGCAGTGGTCCGTAAGCGGCGGCCGCGCCGTACAGGAGGCCCTTGGCGGCGGCACGCGCCCGCAGCGGCGGCTCCGGAGCGCTGCCTGGGCACGGCCGCACGGCAGCCAGGCAGGCGGCGGAGCCGAGAAAAGCCCGGCGACTCAGCATGACAGCCGCAGTGTAACTGGTTTCGGGAGGCGGCGCGTGGTCGCGCCGTACCTCGCGGTCAAAGGCGCCCGGGGCGCCTTCCCGGCCGCAATCCACGCCTTCTTCCCCGCGGCACCGATCTCGGATATGCTTGTACTAAATTGTGTTCACGGATTTCTATCGGCTATTGCCGCCCGAAGGCGTCAAGATTCTGGTGGTTCTGTTTCTCGCCTTCTTAACCGGGTTGGAGCGTGAGGAGCGGCGCGTCGGCGGCGGGCAGTTCTCGTTCGGCGGCGTGCGCACGTATCCTCTCATCGGCCTCATCGCCTACGGCATTTCCTTCCTAGCCGGAGGAGCGATTCTGCCCGTGACCCTAGGCTTTGCCGTGGTAGCCAGTTTCCTGATGTTGTCGTACCACAACAAGCTGCAAGGCGCGGGAACAGCGGGTGTGACCACCGAGATGTCGGCTCTGACCACCTACCTGGCAGCCGCGTTGGTGTATCGCGAACAGTTTTGGATCGCTACCACTCTCACCGTTGCCAGCATGCTGCTGCTGGAGCTCAAGGTCGCACTGGAAGGCCTTACCCAGCGCATCGCGCCCGAGGAGATTCTCACCTTCACCAAATTCCTTCTGCTCACGGCGGTCATCCTGCCGGTGCTTCCCAACCGCGAATTTGGACCGTTCAGCATCAATCCTGTCAAGACCTGGCTGGTGGTAGTGGCGGTGAGCACCGTTTCCTACGGCAGCTATGTCATTCAGAAGATCACCAAGGGACAAGGCGGCGTAATGTTGGCGGCATTGCTGGGAGGCGCCTACTCTTCCACGGTGACGACGGTGGTCCTGGCCAAACGCGCTCGGCGGGAGGAGCGGCCACACCTGTTTTCCGGAGCCACGCTGGTCGCCTCCGGCATGATGTATCTGCGGCTGGCCGGCCTGGTGACCATCTTTAACAGGGATCTGGTGATGGTTTTGGGAGTCCCCTTTTTGATCCTGGCGGCGGTCGGCATCGGGTGCGGGTGGCTGTGGAGCATGGTTCCGGATGTCCAGACGGGAAAGGTTGAGCGCGAATTCGAACCCAAGAACCCCCTGGAACTGCGAGCAGCCATGGGCTTCGCAGTACTCTTCGTCGTCATACTGGTCACCACGCACCTTGTGGTGACTTACCTGGGAAACGCGGGGGTGTACACGCTGGCCGGCCTGATGGGAGTGACGGACGTCGATCCCTTCATCATGGGAATGACGCAGGCCGCCGGCCACAACACACCGTTAGGGGTCGGAGCGGCCGCGGTCCTGATCGCTGCCTCCAGCAATAACCTCGTCAAAGGGCTTTACTCTTACTCCCTGAGCGACCGCAAGACCGGTATGCTGAGCCTGATTCTTCTCGCTAGTCTGGCGGCAGCGGGGCTTGCGCCCCTGCTCTGGCTGGTACGTTAAGTATCGTCCGCCATAAATGTCTCCGCAGTCAGGCCGGCACTCCGGTTGATCAGATAGTCCGCTTCGACCAGGATGTGCCGAAGGTAATCACGCGGCTCGAAGGACATCTTCCGCTTCCGCCAGTATCCGCGGTCCCAAGAATGGCGACAGCGCCTCCACGGTCACGAGTTCGACTCTGCGACCCAGACGTGCCTCGAGCAACTCCGAAAGAGACAGGAAGCGGCTGTATGTCTTCGCCCCCGGGGCGAATTCGACGAGGATGTCGACGTCACTATCAACGCGGGCCTGGCTGCGCGCAACCGAACCGAATATTGCCAGCCGCTGCACACCAAGGGCACGGATCTCCGGCTCCGATACAGTCAGCCGCTGAATTGCCTGTTTCCGGGTAAGGGGCGTCTCGGGCATACCATGACAATCTTGCCTCATTCGGCCCCCGATGACAATCTGGGTCGATTCCCACCGAGACCCAGCGCATGCCAATCCACCCGGACGTATCGTCCCCTATGCTGAGACTGGCTCCGAAACGGCAGTTCTGGGAGATCCCCCAACCTAATGGGGACCACCCTCACCGGCTTATCCGAATTAAGTGAACAGTATTGCTGCTAGCATCTCTGCTGCACCGCGACCGCATGCCTCCGCAGCCACCGCTCCAACTCCGCGAAGCGGAAGCGGCCCGTCTCATCGAGATCCATCAGTACCTCGTACGTTGCCCCATCTTCAAACTCCAGCAGGTATCCGTTCACCCGGAGAAACGCCGCGGTCGCGGTGATCGCAATTCGCTGGTTGCCATCCACGAACGGGCGATTCTGTGAGAGGCTCTCCCACAAGGCCGCGGCCTCCTGGATCACGTCCTCGTAGTTGCCCGTCTGCGGACGCGCCAGCGCCGATTCCAGGGCGCCCCGGTCGCGCACGCCTATCGAACCGCCAAAGCGCGCAATCAGGCGGTCATGCGCCGAAATCACCTCTTCGAGACTCGGAATATAGGGCACGGAGATTAACTCGCACAACCGGCTATTGCGCCAGACGCTGCAGCAGGTCGGGATGATCGGCGATGAACTCGTCAACCGCCGTAAGAAAAGAGCTTCCCTGCGATTCGGTTCTTCGCTTGAGAACCTCAATGAACTCGCGCACGGCGGCCTGCTCTTCCGGGTTCAGAGTATTCACGATGTCGATCAGGCTCTCCCGGGGCATGGGTTTGCACCTCGATCAAGTATATCGCCCGCACCCTTTCTCAGGCACAGGTTCTCGCACTCTCCCGCGCCGATTCCGTCAAGAAACCCCTTTCCCCGGCATCACCATCAGCACCACGCACGAAGGATGCTCCTTATCGTGGTACACCGTCTGATTCGCCTTCAGCAGCCTCACCGCATCGGCCACCAGTCCGCCCGTGTTCGGATTGCGGTCGAACCGCGGGAAGTTGCTGCTCGAAACCTCCAGGCGAATCCGGTGGCCCTTCAAAAACACGTTGCCCGTAACCCCCGCATCCACAGTCACCCTATAGATTTCCCCGGGCTTGCCCAACTCCGGCTTCTCCAGCGAATCGCGATAGCGCAGCCGCAGAATGCCGTCGGTCAGGTTGCGCGCGGCGCCATCGGGGAAAACGTCCACCAGTTTCGCCGTGAAATCGGTGTCGCGGGCGCTGGTCTTTACATACAACACCACCTGCACGGGGCCGATCGCTTCCAGATCGTGCTTCAGCCCCTTGGTGGTGTAAACCAGCACGTCTGGGCGCCGCTCCACCGGGCGCTGATCCATCGGGCCCCACGGGAAGATCTTCGGATTACAGCAGACCGAGCCGCCGCGCGTCGGCACCGGGTCGTTCGGATCGAACACGTAGTGGTCGGACGCATCCCGCCGCGAAGGCCGGTCGGCCAGCGCGCCGTCCCCGTCCAACGAGTTGGCCCGGCCATTGCCGTCCAGATAAAACATCTGTGCGCGCGCCTGTTCCGGCGGCCATTCGCGCACCTCGCGCCATTGGTTGGCGCCCATCACAAAAACCTTCACCGGCGGCCGCGAAACGAGCGGTGTGTCCTTGCCCATCAGCCACTGGTCGAACCACTCCATCTGCAGCGCGCGCACCGGCACGGACGAATCCGGCCCGAAATCCGCGTCGCCAAAGTGGTACGACATGTTGTGCGGCCACGGCCCCACCACGATGCGGCTCAGCCCGCTGGTCTTGTGCAGCGCCGCGAACGCTCCCAGGTCGCTCTCCACGAAGTTGTCGTACCAGCCGCCCACCGAAAACACCGGAATGCGGATCTTCTGAATCTGCTCCTTGACGCTGATCGCCCTCCAGAACGGATCGAAGGCCGGATGGTCGGCCACGTCGTGGTACATCGGCGACGTCCAGCCGAGCGCGGCAATGTCCGCCGACCGCACCGGCAGATGCAGCACGAACTTATTGAAGTCCTGGTGATAGCCCGGGGCTCGCAGATTCTCCGCCATCCACTCCAGACGGTTCCCCAGCTTCATCGCGCCGCCGGTCGAATAGAACCGGTCGCGGTAATCGTCGTAGCCGGCCACCACCGGGAAGATCGCCTTCAGGTGCGGATTGTTGAGCGGTGCCACCTTCCACTGCACGATCCCCACGTACGATCCGCCCATCATGCCGATCTTGCCGTCCGACCAGGGCTGCCGCGCAATCCAGTTCAGCGTGTCGTCCCCGTCCGCCGGTTCCTGGTGCAGCGGCTCGAAGGCGCCTTCGCTTTCGTAGCGGCCTCGCACATCCTGAACTACCACCGCATAACCGTGCTCCACAAACGCCAGGTAATGCGGTGTGATGTCGGCGCCCTTGCCGTAAGGCGTGCGCACCAGGATGGCCGGCACGCGCGCGTGCTCCGAAGGCAGGAAAACGTTGGCCGAAAGCCGCACGCCGTCGCGCATGGGGATGGGCACCTCCAGGCGCTTTACGATCGACGCAGCATTGACGGCGCCCGGGCCCAGGCCCGCGCACGTCGCCAACACTAGGCGCAAAGCTCGTTCAACAATTCCCAAAATTGCCTGCCGACCTGATCCACCCGGTGGTGGGCGCGAATGTGTTCGGCTCCCCGTTGGCCGATCGCATGCGCCACCCCAGACATCGATGTTAGCAGAAGCATGTGCTCGATAAGTGAGTCGCGCTCCGCCGCACCCGGCGCAATCCGCAGGCACGCGTCCTCGGGGATGCGCGCCCACTCCGGTCCGTCCGTCACCATGACCGGCTTGCCGATGCCCATGAGGCGGATTCCAATGCCCGACGTCTCGCCCGCCGGCGGATACCGCAAGTTGATGCAGGCGTCCACGGCGTGTGCCGCCATCCAGAATTCGCGCTCCCGTAGATGGGGCAAGCGAACCACTCCCGCCTCCGCCATCATCGGCGTTACGGCGCGCTGCAGATCGCTCGAGACGAACTGGCCGGCCACCAGCAGCGCCGTGCGCGCATTTTCCCGATGCAGTTTGGCGAACGCCTCCAGCACTGTCGCCAGCCGCTTCGATTCGCGCAGGTAGCCGAATACGCCGAACAGGAAGGCCGCCGGGTCCACACCCAACTTCTGGCGATAGCGCGTCGCTTCCGCCTCACCTGCCGGCACAGGCTCCTGAAACAGGTGCGGAACCTCCACCACGCGCGCCGCGGCAGCATGATCCTTCACGGTGCGCGCGGCGGCCGGATTGTGCACGACCACCGCGCGCGCCCGCTCCACCACCCGCCGTAACATGGGATAGTCGAAATAGCGGCTATCGGCCGCCGAGGCCGCCCGCCCGCGCCAGAGTTCCCGCGCCAGGCCGCGATTCCACTCCCCGTAGTTGTAGACGAACTCTTCCACGTAGGCAGCTTCGTTCAACTGTCCGAGCAGAAAATGGTGCAGCACCGCGTCATGCAGCACCACGACTCCGGGTTGGGCCAGCGCGCGCTGGTAGATCTCGGCGTGCAGCCGGTTGTTGCCGGTGTGATAGATCGCGATATCGCACCGTTCGGGCGCAACTTCAACCGTCCCGTGCCGCCGCAACTCTGCCAGCAGGGCGGCGGCGTAGTCGGCCACCCCCGTGCGTGCCGGCGGCAGGGGCGAATAGAAACCGGCGGTCACGCCTTCTTTCGCTTCCCGAACAGCGCCGTCCCAATGCGCACGCAGGTCGCGCCCTCTTCGATGGCGGTCTCCAGATCGTGCGACATCCCCATCGAAAGCCCGCGCACACCGTGCCGTTCCGCCAATTCCCGCAGCCGCCGGAAATACGGCCGCGAAGTCTCGGGATCGTCCGACCAGGGCGGCATGGTCATCAGCCCCGTCAGCCGCAAATGCCCGCATCCGCGTACCGCATCGAGGATGTCTGCGAGCGCCGCCGGGTCCGCGCCGTGCTTGGCTTCCTCCTCGGACAGCTTCACTTCCAGCATCACCTCCAACGCCCGGCCGGCTTCCTCCAGCCGCCGCGCCAGTTTGGCCGAGTCCACCGTCTGGATCGCCTGGAACAACTCCGCTGCCCTCTTCGCCTTGTTGGATTGCAGATGCCCGATCAGGTGGAACCGCGCGCCCGTGAGTCCGCCTACCTCGGGTGCTTTACCCTCGAACTCCTGCACGTAGTTCTCGCCGAACTCGCGCAGCCCAAGCTCGTAGGCTTCCTGAATCGCCGCTGCCGGAAAAATCTTGGTCACCGCCAGCAGCATGACCTCCGCCGGGTCGCGCCGCGCCCGCTCGGCCGACCGGGCAATCCGTTCCTGCACCGCCGCCAGGTTCTCGCGCAGGCTCTGCATGGCCCGCCGGTTACTGCTCCCACGCTCGCTTGGGCACGCCGCGGTCGCGATCGGCCACGCGGTCGTAGAGATAAAACGTGGAGACGGTGCCAAGCGATTCGTTGTACAGGCTCTCTTCCCCGAGACCCTCTTTCACGTCTTCTTCGAAGTCGTGCAGCGCCTTCAGTTCATCGGCCAGTGCGGGCTTCTTCTTGCGCGACGGGGTCTGGAAGAACTTCTGATAGCCGCCATCCACCAGCGCGCCGATTTCGTTGCCCATTAAAACTCCGGCGCGGTCCAGGCGATGCACCGCGCCGCCCTCTTCCTTGAGATCGACGGCGCAGTTTTCACGGCTCACCCGCACCGCCCCGCCCGCCTGCGGTGTGACCGTGAAGCCGCCTTTTCGAAGGTTGTCCAGGCGCTCCCCAAACGTGGGATTCTTCGGGCGCTCTCTGCGGAAGAACATATCTCCCATTCTAGCCCGCCCGGTAGCCTTGCTCCAGCCAGCTGCCTCGCTTTCATCGGCGAGATCGAGCGGCACGGGGAGCCCATCACCATCATCAGGGCGAGGCCTGCCGGTGGCTCTCCTGGGCCCCTCGAAACGGAGCGCATGGAAGTCGCCCAGGAACAGTTGGGCCGGGAAAGCTCGTATCGTGGGCGATATCGTAGAGACTCGCATGGCTGGCCTGTGGGAAATCGTGCGGACGGAATAGCAGTCCCTGGGTGTCGCCCGTCTCCTGTTGGACACCCTTGTGCTCCTTCGATGGTTGATCGAGAACCCGTTGTTCCGCGTCCTTCCTCTAACCTATGAAGTCGCCTCGGAAATAGCCTCGCTGGGCAGCCATCTCCGGGATCCCGCCGATCGCGCCATCGTCGCCACAGCGCGCGTCCACCGGCTGCGCCTCCTGACTTCGGACCAGCAAATCATCGCATCGAAGCTGGTGCCGGTGATTGAATAGGACTGCACTCGACCACGAATCGGCCGGTGGGTTGACGGCCGGAAGCCCGCACTGCCAGGCCGGCTTCGCGCGCCAACTCGCGGAACTCGGCGAGCGTGCGATCCTTGCCGCCGACCAGCACCATCATCAGCAACTCCGGCGATGCGACGTCGTTCGGATTCACCCCGCCGACAATCACGACCCGGCCGGCCGGCCGCGCCGCTTCGGCAATGCGTTGCAGGAGGGCTTTCGCCTCCTGGTCAGGCCAATCGGCAAGAACGTTCTTCAGCAAATACAGGTCGGCCCCGGCGGGCAGCGGGTCAAAGAAGCTCTGCCCCACGGTGGTCACGCGATCCGCCACGCCCGCGGCCTCGAAGATTTCACCCGACCGGGCCACCGTCCGCGGCAGGTCCACCAGGGTGCCGTGGATTCCCGGGTGCGCACGGAGCACCTCCGCCAGCAGCGATCCGGTGCCGCCGCCGACATCGACCACCGTCCGCACCGAATCCCAATCCGCGGGGTCGACGAGGACCGCGGGATCCGGGACGCCATGACCGGCCGGCCCCATCAACGCGTCGAACTCGGCGGCGATTTCCGGGTGTGCCTCCAGATCGTCCCAGAACCCGCGGCCGAAGGCCTCGTGATAGGCCGGCTTGCCCGTGCGAACAGCGGAAAGCAGGGTGGACCAGGCGCCTGCCATACGGCCGCCGAAACCGTCAAGCAAGCCTTTGGCAGTGTCGTTCAGCCCGAAGCAGCCCGGGGCCGGTTCTTCAAAGATGCCATTCTGCGCGAGGTGCCGCAGGACCCTTTGCAAAGAGTCGGCGTCGGCGGCCGATGCCGCTGCGAGCTGGTGGATGTCCGTGATTCCGGCTGCCAGGTGGTCGGCGATGCGCAAGGTCGCCGCCACGTGGACGCACCAGGGCGTTGAGAGGTCAATCACCAGGAAAGCTCCACCAGCGAGACGCCTTGCCGCGGGAGCGGGAAGGCCAGCCGCACTTCTCCCCCCTGCACCGGCGTCCATTGCGGCGCGTCGAGCAACTGCAGGCGGCCGGCGGACTCCATGGCTGCGTACTGATCGGGCCCCGGCTGCTGCGGCGAGCCAAGGTGCTTCCAAACCGTGTAGGCGTTACTGTGCGTCTGATCGATGCGGTAGTGGCGTGTCAAAACGCGCTTCTCGTGGGCCGGCACGCCGGCGATGTGCAATTGCACCGCGAAATCGGCCGCGGCCAGGTCGTCGTCGTGGTAGTTCCAGAGAAGCACCGTGATGCCATGGTCGGAGCGGGCGGCCAGAGCGTCGATATCGGGCCTGGCGCGCACGCCCTCCTTCAGCATCGTGTCCAGGTCCACGGCGGAATCGCTCTCTACTTTCACGCGATTGCCCTGCATCAGGCCAGCCATGCGGAAGACATTGAGCACGGGCTTGTCGATGCCGTTGGTGGCCAGTGTGCGGAAGCCATCGAAGTAGGGCTGATCCTCGAATTCGAAGGCCCACGTCTGCATGCCGGCGATGTTGGCGCCGCGGCGCGCCGCCGAATCCAGGATGTTCTTCATCATGACGGCGGTGTACGCAGGATAGAGGGTGCCGTTGCGGTAGGCGTTCTGAGGATAGACGCGCGCGGAGCAGGCGGCGCAACCCTCGGGGTCGGATTCGCTCAGCACAATGGGCAGATTGCGAAACTTCGGAAACGACGTGACGATCTGAAAACCGGTGTCGGCGTCCTCGGCGTTCTTGGCGATCCCCATGCGCACGTGGCCATCCACCACGGTGGGCCGGCCTTTGGCGTGGTAGGTGATGAAGTCGAGTGGCACACTGGCCGCGGCGCAGTGTTCCAGGAATTGGCGCAGGAACTGGCCGGCGCGTGGAGCGGAAGGGCCGGTGGTGGCGGGGCCGCCGATCCTGGCGCTGGGCAGCGCGCGCTTGAGGCCCGCCGCCGCGGCGTCGTATAGCTGGTTGTACTCTTCCGGCGTGCCGTGCCAGTAGCTGATGTCGGGCTCGTTCCAGACTTCCCAATACCACGACTCGACTTCGCCGCGCCCATACTTGGCCACCGAGTGGTGCACCCACTGGTAGACCAGTTCGCCCCACTTGGCGAAGTCCTTGGGCGGGTAGCTCCAGCCGATGCTGTACTGTTCATTGCGCGCGCCGGGGATCCACGTGGGTTGATACGGATCGGGCTTGACCGAAAGCGCCTTGGGCATGAAACCGATCTCGACGAACGGCTTGGCGCCGGCCTCGAGGTACGTGTCGAAGATGCGGTCGGTGATGGTCCAGTCATAGACCGGCTTGCCGGACGGGTCTTCCGTGTAAGCGTTGGTGGATCCCCATTTCAAACCGGGCGTGCCGTCGCCGGTGGCCAGCATGAAGTGGGTGCGGATGAACACGGGAGAGGGCGCCAGGGCGGCCAGCTCGCCCACCAGCTTGCGCCCGTATTTGGCATAAGTGTAGTTCGGCTCGTCGTAACCGAAGTAACCGTAGATGGGTTGGAGCGGGCCCGCCGCCTGGGCGGCATTCACGCGGATGGTCGCCGGGTTCTGGGCGCCCGCGGCGGACGCGATCAGTAGACAGAGGGTAGTGGTGCGCACGGTTGCAGACTGAATTTCAATGTTAGCTGATAACCGAATACGCCGTGGGTGCGGCTCAGGGCGTGATCACTGCCGCGCCGTCGATGGAGTCGCTTTTCACCGCCTGGAGCGCTTCGTTGGCCTCGTCGAGGGGAAACGCCGTCACTTTGGGCCGCAGGCCAATCGCGGCGGCGATCTCGAGGAAATCCCGCGCATCCGCACGGGTCATGTTGGCCACGCTGCGGATTTGGCGTTCCCCCCAAAGCAAGCGGTCATAGTCGAATTCCGGAATGCGGTCGAGATGGATCGCGTTGATCGCAACTACGCCGCCTTTTCTCAGGCTGGAAAGCGCGGCGATCACGACGTCTCCGGACGGCGCAAACGTGATAGCGCGATCCAACTCGACCGGCGGCCGTTCCTTCTCGGTGCCCACCCAGGCTGCTCCCAACGAGGCGGCCAACTGGCGGTGAGAGGCTCCCCTGGTCGATACGAACACTTCGCAATTCCAGGCATGCAGGACGGCGATCGCCAGGTGCGCCGACGCGCCAAAGCCGAACAGCCCCACGCGCTCGCCGGGCGCGACTCCCGCCACCCGGAGACTGCGGAAACCGATGATGCCGGCACAGAGCAGCGGCGCCGCATGGAGATCGTCGAGGGCTGGCGGGAGGCGAACCACGAAATCGGCACGGGCGAGCGCGAATTCGGCGTAGCCGCCGTCAACGGTGTAGCCGGTAAAGGTGGAGGCGTCGCAGAGGTTTTCGCTTCCCCGCAGGCAATATGGACAGGTCCCATCGACGCCGCCGATCCAGGAGACGCCCACGCGCGTGCCCGGTGGAAACTCCGGCGTGGTTCCGGCGGCAATCTCACCGGCAATCTGGTGGCCCGGAATCAGCGGCCGCCGCCGCGGCGGAAGTTCGCCTTCCACAATATGCAGATCCGTCCGGCAAACGCCGCATGCCCGCACGCGGATTAGGACATGACCCGGTTGGAGCTCCGGTTGAGGATACGGAACGATTTGCAGGGGCCGTTGCGAAATGCTCGCAGGTGAGTTCAGAATCGCAGCCTTCATAAGACTCCATTCTCAAGCTACCGCGGCAGGAGGCGAAGCGGAGGCAGACATGTGAACTCCAGGCTACACCCCGCTAACCTTTGCGCCGTTTCTTTCGTCTCTACCTATGAAGGCGGAATGCAAAGCCGGTTCCCCGGCTTAATCAAGTGCACCGGGCTACGCGCACCGCAGCCCTACCGTTGCTTCTTCATAAGGATTAGGACGAGGTATATCTATGTTCAATCGAGTTGTGTCCGTTTCGAGCCTCCTGCTGTCAATCGTTTCCGTGGTCTTTTTCACCTTGGGTCTATGGTGGATTCTGACCGGTAAAATGACCGAAGGCGAAGGTATCTTTCAGATCGGCGGCTGGACGCTCAGCGCCCTTTTCTTCGCCTACCGATTCGCCCACCCGGAGTATCTCGACCCGCTTTCCATCACCAAATCAAAGTGAATCACACGGAAATAAAAAATTTCGTCATCTCAGAATCAACAAGTTACGGATATTAGGCCCTGAAACCCCTTGACAGCACATGTTACTTTCGAATTAGGAGGGGCGCCCACCGCGTCGCTCCCAACAGTATTTCTTCCTGGCCAGGAAGCGTTGCATGTACGGTGGAACTGAACTCTCCCTAGGGCCGTGAACGCCCTAACGGCTGGCTGAGCAGTGCTACGGG
>Ga0075030_100000070_pt1 | contig 67986 bp, 60 predicted proteins | sample LitLauG_LLR_2012_FD_71393 | JGI IMG/M metagenome (GOLD analysis project Ga0075030, IMG submission 71393) | Freshwater sediment microbial communities from Pennsylvania, USA - Little Laurel Run_MetaG_LLR_2012 | ecosystem: Environmental > Aquatic > Freshwater > Creek > Sediment | place: USA... | reverse complement strand
CCGGACAGCCGCGACGTCTCGGTGATCGACCTGGACTCGGGCCGGATCGTTTCGACCCTCCCCGCCGGCAGCGGCCCTGTCGGCATCGCGGCCTCGCCCGACGGCAGCCGGCTGTACGTGGCCGACTGGTACGCCGATGCGCTGCGCGCGTTCGACGCGCGCAGCCTGCAGCCGATCGGCACGGTTCAGGTCGGGCGCGCGCCGGCCGGGATCGCCGTGTCGGCCGATGGCAGGCGGGTCTACGTGGCCGCGCGCGACGACGACGCGGTCGCGGTGATCGACGCCGGCGCGCTCGAGCGTATCGGGACCTGGCCGGCCGGCTCGCATCCGTTCGCGCTGGGCCTGACCTCGGACGGCCGCCTGCTGCTGGCGCTGAACGTGCTCAGCGACGACGTCAGCGTGATCGACCCGGCCGACGGGCGGACACTGGCGCGCGTTGCGGTCGGCAAGGCGCCCTACGGCGTGAGCTTCGACGCGGACGACCGCCGCGCGTTCGTCACGAACCAGCACGCGGCCTCGGTCTCGGTGATCGACCTGCAATCGCTCAAGGTGGTGCAGACCTGGGCCGCCTGCGACTATCCGGAAGGCATCGAGGTCAGCGGCGAGCGGGTCTACGTGGTGAGCTGGATGGAAGACGCGCTGTGCGTGCACGCTGCGAAGGACGGCGCGCGCCTGGGCAGCGTCGCGCTGGGCCGCAATCCGCGCGGCTTCGGACGCTTCGTGGACCGCCGCTGAGCTCGCCCACGTGGCGGCGGCCGTCCTGCTATCGTTTACGGGCCGCAGGGTGAGGCGGCCATTCGAGTCCAGGAGACAGCATGCGCATCTCGGTCGCAGCAGCCCTGCTGCTGGCTGCTTCGGTATCGGCCGCTCATGGGCCGACCCGTCAGAAGGTCGTCGAGTCGATCGGGGTATCCGTCGCGCCCGATGTTGCGTGGGCCCGGATCAAAAATTTCAGCGCCCTGCAGTCCTGGCATCCGGCGGTCGAGAGCAGCGTCACGACCGACGGCAACAACGTCGGTTCGGTGCGAACCTTGCAACTGAAGGGCGGCGGCCAGATCGTCGAGGAACTGGAGTCGTATTCGGACGCCGATCGCAAGATGAGCTACCGGATGAAGGATCCGGGCCCGGTGCCGGTCAGCAATTACACGTCGACCATCAGCGTCAAGCCGGCCGACGGGGCAGGCTCCGTGATCGAATGGCGGGGCGCGTTCTATCGCGGGTTCCCGAACAACGATCCGCCGCCCGACAGGAACGACGAGGCGGCCGTGAAGGCGGTCAGCGACATCTATCACGGCGGCCTCGACAACCTGAAGCGGCTGCTGCAGAAGTAGGTGGCAAGGGTCGATCCGGAAGGAGCCGGCCGCGTGAGCACCCGGATCGCCGCCCTGGTCCTGGCCGCGGGAGCGTCGAGCCGGATGGGCGGAACCAACAAGCTGCTGTGCCGGATCGATGGCGCGACGATGATCGAACGCGCAGTGCGGGCTGCCGTCGATTCGCGCTGCGAGCGCGTGGTGGTGGTCACCGGCTGGCAGGCGCAGCGCGTCGAAGCGGCGCTGGAAGCGGTGCCGGCGTTCAAGCCGGTGACGGTGGTGCACAACCCGCAGTACGCCACGGGGCTCGCGAGCTCGCTGCGGTGCGCACTGGCGGCGCTGCCCGGAACGCCGGACGCGGCGATGGTCCAGCTCGCCGACATGCCGTGGATCGGCGCGGCGCACATCGACCGGCTGATCGATGCGTTCGATGCCCGCGCGCCCGCGATCGTCGCGCCGTTCCGCGACGGCCGGCGCGGTCAGCCGGTGCTGTGGCCGCGTGCCTTTTTTGCGGCGCTCGGGGAGCTTACGGGCGATATGGGCGCGCGCGCGCTGCTGGCGCGCCACGCCGCGCAGGTTCGCGCGATCCAGTTCGACACCGACGCCATCTTCGAAGACATCGACACCCCCGGGCAGCTGGACGAAGCCCAGCGGCGATGAGCGGGGAAAGGACGGCGCTCCTCCTCGCACACCCGCGGGAGACGGTTGTGGTTACGGCGCTAATTTAGCTGTGCGCCGACGCCCGAGCGGAGCAGAACTCCCCTCTCCCACACAAGTGGGAGAGGGGCCGGGGGTGAGGGCGCGCAGGCCTGCCGCCCTCACCCCAACCCTCTCCCGCAAGCGGGAGAGGGAGTCGGCCGTGCCGTGCAAGCGCTCTCTCTCCGTACAGGCAAACAACCTGTTGCAAGTTGACAGCTCCAGCCTGAAGGAGAACACGAAGCGCCGACCGTCAGATCTCGATCTGGGCGCCGAGTTCGGCCACCCGGTTGGTCGGAAGCTTGAAGTAATCGGCCGGGTCGGCCGCGTTGCGGACCATGGCGGCGAAGATGCGCTCGCGCCAGTTCGACATGCGCCCGTGGCCGACTCCCGGCACCAGCCGCTGGCGGCTCAGGAAGTAGGAGGTTTCCATCGGCTTGAACGCGAGGCCCTGCGACTTGCACACCTCCAGCGCGCGGGGCACATCGGGCTCGTTCATGAAGCCCCAGTAGACGTCGACCTGGTAGAACTCGTGCCCGAGCGGATGCGCCTTGACCCGCTGCTCGACCGGCACCCACGGAACCTCGGCCACGTGCACGGTCAGGAAGATCACGCGCTCGTGCAGCACCTTGTTGTGCAGCAGGTTGTGCATGAAGGCGCGCGGCGCGCCTTCCTGTTCGCCGCGCAGGAACACGGCCGTGCCGGGAACGCGGGGCGGGGGGCAGGCGACCAGCGAATCGATCACCACCGACAGCGGCACCGCGTCCTTCTGCAGGCACTGCCGCACCAGGCGGCGCCCATGGCTCCAGGTGACCATGATGAAGAAGACGACCGCTGCAATCGCGATAGGGATCCAGCCGCCCTGCACGATGCGCAGCGTGTTGGCGGAAAAGAACGCCGCGTCGACCACCAGGAACACGCCGGTGGCACCGAGGACCAGCCACAGCGGGTACTTCCAGCCGTACAGCAGCACCTGGAACGTCAGCAGCGTCGTGATCAGCATCGTGCCGGTGACCGCGATGCCGTAGGCGGACGCCAGCGCGCTCGAGCTGCCGAAGGCGATGGTGACCGTCGCCACCAGCAGAAACTGCAGCCAGTTCACGTCGGGCAGGTAGACCTGGTGCAGCGAGTGGGCCGAGGTCTGCACGATCTGCATGCGGGGCAGATACCCGAGCTGGATCGCCTGCTTCACGAAAGAAAACGTGCCCGAAATGGTCGCCTGGGAGGCGATCACCGTGGCGGCCGTGGCCAGCACCACCATCGGAACCACGCCCCACGGGGGCACGAGGCGGTAGAACGGATTGTCGGCAGCAGCCTTGTCGGTCAGCAGCAGCGCTCCCTGCCCCAGGTAGTTCAGCAGCAGGGACGGAAACACCAGCGCGAACCAGGCCGTGCGGATGGCGCGCTTGCCGAAGTGACCCAGATCCGCGTAAAGCGCCTCGGCTCCGGTCACCGACAGCACGATCGCGCCGAGCGCGGCGAAACCGACGAAGCCGCTTCGGCGCATGAAATCGAACGCGTGCCACGGGTCCAGCGCATCCAGGATCTGCGGCGCCCTGACGATGCTGGCCAGGCCGGTGGCCCCGATCACCACGAACCAAAGCGTCAGCACCGGGCCGAACAGGAAGCCGATGCGACCGGTTCCGCTCTTCTGGACCATGTAAAGACCGGTCAGCACGGCCACGGCCAGCGCAACCGCGTAAGGCTTGAAGGCGGGGGTCGCGACCTCCAGGCCTTCGACCGCGCTCAGCACCGAGATCGACGGCGTGATCACGCCGTCGCCGCAGAACAGCGCCGCCCCGAGCAGCCCCAGGACCACGACCGTGCCCAGGCGCTTGGAATTGCGCCCGACCGCCGTGGAGGCCAGCGCCGTGAGCGCCATGATTCCGCCTTCGCCGCGGTTGTCGGCGCGCAGGATCAGCACCACGTATTTGAGCGCGACGATCGTCACCAGCGTCCAGATCATCACCGAGATCACGCCGATCACGTTGGCCGGTACCAGGGCGATGCCGTGCACCGGGTTGAAGGACTCCTGAACCGCGTAAAGCGGACTGGTCCCGATGTCGCCATAGACGACGCCCACGGCTCCTAGAGTCAGCGCCGGCAGGCCGACCGCAGCTTTTCCTGTTCTGGAGCTCATAAGGGTGGCGAAAGGGCCCGCGGCCGGCGAGGGGTGCGCCCGGACAGAGCGGCAATATACCTTCGCCCGTGCCGTGGGCTTGGGCGTCGGGATTGTGCGACAGAAGCGTCGCGAGCGGGGGTCAGTCGATCAACAGGTCGACGGTGCTTCCGTGCCGCTGGAAATGGCGCACCAGCGCGCTGCGCAGGCGTGCGGCCGCCTCGGCGTCGAATCCCGTCTGCGGGTCGCACGTGATCAGGCTTTCACAATATGGAGTGAAGCCGCCGGGCCGGTCGTCGATAGCGAGCCAGGCTTCGTCCTGCAGGCGGTTGTGCTGCATCCAATGCATGCATTCGGCCTGGCGCCGGTACGGCACCAGCGCGGCGCTGGTCGTGATGTCGTTGAAATTCGGGGTCGTGCCGATGATGAAAGGGCGCAGCTTCGCCGGCAGGTGCTTGACCATCTGGTCGAACGTGCGCACCTGGCGCCACGCGGTCGACAGCACCACCACGGCCTGCGGAAACTCGCCCAGCGTGCGGGCCAGCCGCGGCCCGTTCTCGAACAGGCGTTTCACATCCTGGCACGGGTCCGGATGCAAAACGCCGTCGAAGTCGAGAAAAACGATCACCGCGGTTCCGCTTAAGAAATGCGGCCCGATTGCCGCCCATTGTTCGAAGTTCGGCATCGATCGACACTTTCGTGAGGCGATTCCAGGGGCGATTTGTCGCGGCAATGGGGCGTAATTCGGGTCACTGCGCCTGCGCCGGCCCGCGAAAATCGGGATCTGATGCGCGCGGTCCGTCCGGCGCGCCCGTTTCAATTGGGATCGGCCAGCATGCAACCATCCGACCAGCGCCCGAACGATCGATCCGAGTCGCTGCCGGAGCGCGCCGCCAGCGAGCGAGAGCCGGAGCGCCTGCACGCGCTGGAGCGCGCGATCCTGGAGCGCGAGAACGAGCTCGCCTGGACCAGCGAACGCCTGGTGGCGGAAGTGCACGAGCGCACGGCCGCGCAGGCGACCGCGCTGGCGGCCGAGCGCTACGATCCGGCCAGCGGGTTGCCCAACCGGCGCCTGTTCGAGGAGCAGCTCGCGCGCGCCGCGGCCGAGCATGTGGCCGCCGGCGAACCGGCAGCCGTGCTGCTGGTCGGGGTCGAACACCTGGCGGCGCTGCGCGGTTCGATGGGGTTTCGCGCCGCCGACCTCGCGGCCCGCCTGATCGGCGAGCGCTTGCGCCTGGCGGTGCGCGGTTGCGATCTGGTCGCGCGAATCGGCGACGGCGAGTTCGCGGTGATGCTGACCCACCTGCGCGCTTCCAGCGATGCCGCCGCGGTGGCGCGCAAACTGATCGAGCTCGTCGATGCGCCATTGCGCATCGAGGCGCAGGCGGTGCGCATGAGCGCCTCGATGGGCGTTGCGGTGTGCCCGGCCGACGGCGCCAACGCCGAATCGCTGATGCAGCGGGCCGTAAATGCGCTGCAGTTCGCCCGCGAAACATCGAGCCGCTTCTACCAGTTCTTCGACCCGGCCGTGGTGCAACGCGACGCCCAGCGCCTGCAGCTGCAATCGGACCTGCGCCAGGCGCTGCAGGGCAACCAGTTCCTGGTCCACTACCAGCCGCGCGTGAGCGTGCGCAGCCGGCGGGTGGTCGGCATTGAGGCCCTGGTGCGCTGGCTGCACCCGCGCTTCGGCCTGCTGCCGGCCGGGCAGTTCGTCGACCTGGCCGAGGAGAGCGGGCTGATCGTTCCGATCGGCGAAGCCGTGCTGGCGCAATCGTGCACGGCCGCGCTGGACTGGCCGGGCGAAGTGCGGTTGTCGGTGAACCTGTCGGCGCGCGAGTTCCGCGGCTCCGACGTGAACACGGTGGTGAGCCGCACCTTGCAGAAAAGCGGCCTGTCGCCCCGGCGCCTGCAGATCGAGGTCACCGAATCGAGCCTGGGCCGTCAGCCGGCCGAGATCGAGGCCGCGATCGCCCGGCTGGCGCGCCTGCGCGAGACGGGCGTGAGCGTGGCGCTCGACCAGTTCGGAACCGGCGCCTGCAGCCTGACGCTGCTGCGCGATTTTCCGGCCGACGCGCTGAACATCGAAGGCGGCTTCATACGCAGCCTGGGCGAGGACACGGCGGCGCTGGCGATCCTGCAGGCCATCACGTCACTGGGCCGCCATTTTGGCGCGCGCGTGGTGGCCGAAGGGGTCGAGACCGAGGAACAGTTCGAGCTGGCGCGGCGCGGCGGCTGCTCCCAGGCGCAGGGATACCTGTTCGGCCGCCCGATGCCGTTGCAGGAACTGAACGCCTACCTGGCTGCGCAGTACGGCTAGTGCCGGCCGGCTAGGGGGCAGCGGCCTGCAGTACGCGCACGCGCGCTTCGGCGAAGCGGCGCAACTCGGCGCTGAGTGTTCCCCGCACCGCGGCGCGGTACGCGGCCAGTGCCTGCTGGTCCCGCCCGAGTGCCTGCAGCGAGACCCCCAAGCCGACCCAGGCGACCGCATCGGCCGGCGCGAACTGCAGCGCCGCGCCGTATTCGGTGGTGGCGAGCTCGTGCTGGCCGGCGCGCTGGGCCACCGCGGCCGCCAGCGCGTGGAAGGAGTGATCGCGGGCCTTGGGCGGCACCCGATCGAGCGTCTGCAGTGCGCCAGCCGGATCGCCGAGCTCGGCCTGCAGCTGACCGGCGGTCAGCGCGAAGCGCCCCGGATCGATCGCGACCCCGTCGAGCAGCGTGGCCAGCGCCTGTCGGCGGTCCCCGCTTTCGGCCTGTAAAGCGGCCAGCGTCGAGCGTGCGTCGTCCCAGCTCGGCCGGGTGGCCAGCGCGGCCCCCAGCAGGCGGGTGGCCTCGGTGGTCTGCCCGCGGGCGATCAGGTCGGTGGCGCGCGTCATCTCCGACCGGGTGGCATCCGGCGCCACCGCCGGTGCGGCGGCCGGCGTGTCGGCTGCGGTGGTCGCAGGACGCTGCGGCGCGGCATGTGAATCGGGAACGACGGCGGCCGTCGCGATGTGGGCGGGTTGCGCCGGGCGGTGCGAAGGCGGCGGCCTCGGCGCAGCGGGCGGCGCGGACGCCATCGGCGACATCGGCGCGGGCGCTGCGGCCGGCGTCGAGGGCGCCGGGGCAGCCGGAGCGGGTTGCATCGGCGGTTGCGGCAGGGTTGCAGCGGCGGTCGACGGCGCCGGTGCGGCAGGCGGCGCCGCGGCCGCAACCGTGATCGCGGACGGCGTCACCACCCTGGCCGGGGTCGTGGCGGCCGGCTGGGGCGCGCGGTGAACCAGGGCCATCAGATCGATGGTCGGGTTCAGCCAGAGCACGATGCCAGCGGCGGCTGCGAGCAGCGCCGCCGCGAGCAGCAGCACCGTACGCACGCGCGAACGGCGCGCGCGCGGCCCGGGCAGCGCGTCGGCTGGCGCCGTCACCCAGGCCGGCACCGACTGTGCCGGACGCGCGCCGCGGCGCTCCAGGTCCCGCAACATCGCGTTCAGCACGCTCATGCACTGGCTCCGAAGCGCAGCCAGCGCGGCCACATCAGGCGCGCCAGCAGCAACGGGCTGTAGGCCTGCGGCGTGTCCTTGGCGGCCGCGCGGGCGTGACGCAGCGTGACGCGCGGGCTGCCCTGTCCATACGCGAGCAGCAGCGACTTGTGGGCAATGATGTTCAGCAGGCGCGGCACGCCGCGCGCGTACACGTGGATCGCGCGCGCGACTTCCGCGGGGAAGATGGCGCTGCCCTGGTGGCCGGCCACGCGCAGCCGGTGCGCCAGGTACACCTCGGTTTCGGCGCTCGACAGCGCGCTGAGCTCGTAATGGAAGGCGATGCGGGTGCGCAGCTGGCGCAGATCGTTGCGCGCGAGCTTGCGGTCGAGCTCGGGCTGACCGAACAGGATCACCTGAACCAGCTTGCTCTTCTCGGTCTCCAGGTTCGAAAGCAGCCGCAGGGCCTCGAGCGTTTCGACCGGCATCGCCTGCGCCTCGTCCAGGCAGACCACCACGCGCGAGCCGCGCGCCGCCAGCCGCAGCAGCGCGCGGTTCAGCGCGTCCATCACGTCGGTGTCGGAGTTCACGTTGGCCATGCGGATCTTCAGCTCGCGCGCAATCGCCAGCAGCAGCGTGCGCGGGCTCAGGCAGGGATTCGGAATGTAAGCGGCGCGGTAGCGGCCGGCCGACCCGCCGTCGCTGCCGGTCAGGCTGGCGACGTGTCCCAGAAAGCGCCGGCACAGCAGCGTCTTGCCGGTGCCGACTTCGCCGGTGATCTTGATGAAGCCTTCGCCGCCGTCGACCGCCAGCACCAGCGTGTCGAGCGCCTCGCGCTGGGCGCGCGAAGAGAACGCGAACGCCGTGTCCGGCGTGAGCGAGAAGGGCGTGGCTTTCAGTCCGAAGTGGGCCCGGTACATGGATTTGGCCTCAGAGCCTGGATGCGTCCGCGGCCGCGCCCAGGCGCTGCAGCGCGTCCCCGCGCAGCGCGTCGAGCTGGCCCTGCGATTGCACGATGGTGGGCTTGATCAGGATCACCAGCTCCTGACGGGTCTGCGAATGCTGATCGGAGCGGAACAGGTGCCCCAGCCAGGGCAGGTCGCCGGCGCCGGGCACGCCGGCGCGCGTGTCCGAGCGGTTGACGTTGATCAGCCCGCCGATGGCGACGATGTTGCCGTCGCGGACGCGAACCAGCGTATCGGTTTCCGACACAGTGCTCGATGCGAGCGGCAGCGTGTAGATGCCGCCGAGCGAGCCGAGGTTCACGACCTGGGTGCGCTCGGTGACCGACGACACGGACGGATGCACGTGCAGGATGATGTTGGAATCGTCGTCGATCTGGGGCGTCACGTCCAGCGCGACCCCCGAGAAGAACGGCTGCACCGTGATGGTCGGCGTGACCACGGGCGCGCCGTTCACCGTCGAGGCGGCCGAGATGTTGGTCGTGATGCCGGTCACGAAGAAGTCGTCGGTACCGACCTTCAGCACCGCCTTCTGGTTGTTCAGCGCCGCGATGCGCGGGTTCGAAAGGACCTGGACGTCGCCCTGCGTCTGCAGGAACTCCATCAGGGCGGCGAAGCTGCTGGTCTGGAAGGCCAGGCCGAACAGGGGCGAGGTCCCAGACGCCGGGTTGGCCAGGTTGACGCCCGGCAGCGCGCTCGCCAGCGCGTCGGACAGGATCCCGGTGGGCGACAGCGAGCTGCCGGGCGTGACCACGCCGCCGGAGGCGCGTGCCCCGGACCCGTTGTGGAACGCCGCCCAGTTCACGCCGCTCTGGCTGGTATCGGTCAGCGTCACTTCGATGATCTTGGACTCGAGCATCACCTCGCGCTCGACGTTCACCTGCATCGCGCGCAGGTAGTTCTCGATCTGGCGCAATTCGGCCGGCATCGCGCGCACCACGATCACCCCGGATTGCGGCGACACGATCAGCTGGCGGCCGTCCGGATGGGTCGGATCGAGCGCGAGCATCAGCTTCAGGCCCGACTCGATTTCGCGCCACAGCTCGTTGTGGGTCACGGTCGTGACGCGGCTGGACTCCTGGCTGGCCACCGTCCCGTTGCCGCCCGACGGGGGCAGCTGGTTCGGCGCCGAGTTGCCCGGCGACCCGGACGATCCGGCGCCCTGGGTGATGGAGCCGGACGTCACGCGCACGTCGGTGCGTCCCACGCGGTCGGCGACCGGATAGTTCACCTGGAACACGTGCGTCTGCAGCGTCGGCTTCTGGACGAGGATCCGGCTGCCTTGCACGCGATACTCGAATCCGTACATCTCGCGCAGTGTTTCCAGCGCTTCAACCAGCGTCACGTCCTTCAGACTGACCGTGACCGAGGCCTTCAGATCCGAATCGACCATGATCGAATAGCGCGTATCGCGCGCCAGGGCCTCGAACACCTGGGCCACCGGCAGCCCGACCACGTTCAGGTCGAAGCGCGGCTCGGCGACTTTCTGCGAAAGCTTCGACAGCGACAGGTCGGCCGGAGGCAGCAGTTCGCGCGAAACTTCGGGCGGCACGACGTCCGCGGGCTGGCGTGACGGTTCGGCCAGGCCCTTGCGGATTTCCGGCAGCAAGCCCGCGCCCGTAGCCTCCGGCCGCTGCGTTGCGCACGCCGACAACAGCAATGTCAGACCCACCGCGGCCAGCGCCAGCACCCACGGCATCAGCCAGGGCCAGCGCGACCGGGGCGAGGGCTGATCCTCGGAGCCCGGCAGGTGAACCAGGCGGCCGTACAGTGGGAGGTGCGATTCGGGTTTCATTCGGGTACTCCGGGCTTCAATCGCATGTGCGGCGTCAGTTCAACCACCTGGCGGCGTCCTTCCCGATCCAGCACGACCGCATCGTCGCGGATCGCCACCACTTTCGCGCTCTTTCCGTCCAGCGCAATCGCATCGCCCGCGCGGACGCGGTGTCCGTTGACGACGGCCAGGCGCGCCGCTCCGTTGCGGGCGATCATCTGCAGCCGGACTGCCTCGGGCGGCGGCGGCGAATCCGGCGATTGCGGTTCGCCGGCGCGTTGCGAAGGGGCGTATCCCGGCGGCGGCACGGTCGGGTCGACCACGCCCGCCGCGCAGGCGGCGCTGCCGAGCACGGCGGCGACCAGCATCAGCAGGGCGGCGATCACAGCGTCAGCCATGTCGGGCCCCTTGACAGCGTGAAGAAGCGGATCTTCGTGACCGGCGTGCCTTCCGGGTTGACCTTCAGGTCCAGCTCGCGCCAGTAGATCTTGTACGGGGTGCGCTCGAGCTGCTGCAGGTAGCCGATCAGATCCAGGTACTTGCCTTCGACCGTCACCTCCAGCCCATGCTCGAACAGCATCGAGCGGCGCGCCTCGGCGTTGGCCGGGGCCTTGCTCTTGTCGGCGTTGTCGTCGACCGGCAGCGGGGGCTCCGACACCATGCCCACCACGCGCAGCTGCGGAAAGCGCAGCAGGATCGCCGACAACTGGCGCGCCATTTCCTGCGGAGCCACCAGGTCGACCTGGGCCCGCTCGATGCCGGCCTCGGCCGCCGCCAGCCGCGCCTGCAGATCGACCTGGCGCGCCCGCAGGTGTTCGCTTCCGGCGCGGTCACGTTCCTCGACCACCTGCTGCAGCTTGGTCAGTTCCGTGCGGGCCGCGGCCAGCCGCAAGCGCGAGTCCGCGATCTGGATTCGTATCGGCTTGAGCACCACCGTGTCGACCGACATCAGCACGGCCAGCACGGCCACGCCGACCATCAGCAGCCGCTCGCGCGGCTTGCGCCGGTCCCACCACACTGTGAGCTGTACCGCTTTCATGATGTCTGCACCCGGCCGCCGGGCGCGGCCGCGCTGCCCGGCTGCCCCGGCACCTCGACGTCGGCGGTCGGCGTCGCGATGCGGAATTTCAACGCGCGATCGGCGGCCAGCGTGCTGGTGGCGGCTCCGGAGGTCATTTCGATCGCGGAAAACGTGGTGCCGGTGAAATACGGCTCGGCCCGGAACGTCTGCAGCAGCGCCGGAATGCGCGAGGCATCCAGCGCGCGGCCCTCGACGACCATCGAGCCGCGCCGGTTGTCCAGGTTCAGCCCGGTCAGCCAGACGCCATCGGTGGTGGTGCGCCCGAACGCCTGCAGCGGACCGACGAATCCGGTCGTATGAGCCAGCCCGCCGGTGGACAGCGTCCGCGCAACGGCTTCCAGCGCCTGCACTTCGCGCTCCTCGGCCGCCAGCCGATCGGCCAGCACGACGTCCGGACTGGGCACCTCGACGATGGCGCGCTGCAGGTGGTCGGTCTGCGCCTGCACGCGCACCAGGTCGGCACGGATCGTCCGCAGATCGCGGCTCTGCACCACGAAGGCCAATGCGCACAGCGCCACCAGCGATCCGGACAGCGCGGCCGCGCGCCGGACCAGGGGCGAGGCAAGCCCTTTGGGCGCTTTGCGTTCCAGCAGGTTGACGTTGTTTCCGGGCATGGCGTCGTGCGCGTGTCCGTTACGCGACGTTCAGTCGGGACAGCCAGGAAAGGGCGGGGCTTTCCAGGCCAGACCGGGAGCCGGCGGCCGTTTGCTCGTCCCGGAGTGCGGCGCCGATCGCGATCAGCGCGGCGGGTGCCTGCTCGGCCGCCAGCTCGAAGGCCGATCCTTCGAATCGAAGCTCGGCCTGCAGGTCCAGTTGCAGGCATTCCATGCCGGTCCGTTCGCCCGTGCAGCGCGCGATCAATGCGGCATAGGGGTGCGGCCCGATCCACACGGTTCGAATCGGCGCCAGGCCCGACTGGCGCTCGACGACCTCCAGCGAGCGCTGCACCTGGGTGGCGATACGCACCGCCACGTGCTCGGGATCCTCTTCGTCCTCGGTCGCCAGCGAGCGCGGGATCTGGATGCGCCGCGCAAAGCACAGCACATCCTGCTCGACCACGGTCAGCAGGGCGGATTTCGCATCCAACCCCAGCAGCGCGCGGCCGGCTTCGGCCCCGGGCAGTTGTTCCAGCACGTTGCGCTGGGCCATTTCGGCGATGTCGACGGCCTGCACCTCGATTCCCGCAGCATCGAAGGGCGCCACCGCGTGCGCCACCGAGCGGCGCGGGGCGGCCACTGCGAACAAGGTCTCGGCGGCGCTCGAATCCGCGCGCGCCAGCTGCACGAAATCGATCACCGCATCCTCGGGGCCGTACGGCAGCACCTCGCGCAGCTTCCACCGCAACGCCTCCCGCACCTCGGCCGAGGGCACGGACGGGCAGGGCAGGGGGTAGGTGCTGTAGTTTTCCGAGCCGAGCACGAGCATGACCTGCGCATTGCGCAGGATCCCGGTGCCGATCAACTGCGCCACCGCCTGGTCGTCGCGCTGGGTCTTGAGCTGCGCCGCCACGACGCGCTCGATCGCGTAGCTGCCGTCGGGGTCGCGGCGCACGCGCGCGGCGACCATGTCGCTCGACGACAGGCACACGCCGACCTGCACCGATGCCCGGCGGCCATGCCCGAACACGTGCCGTGGCAGCGCACGCAGCCAACTGGTGTTCAACATCAATAGCCCCGCAGGAAGGCGCACTCCGGCGCCACGGTCTTTCCTAGCGCATCCTAGGCATACGCCGCTCTTACCAAGGAGGGAAAAAGACCCCCCAATTGACCCTGAAAAAGCCTTCAAAAACGCCCGATCGCCCGGGGATGACAGCGTTTTCGGGCCCGGCGGTCAGTGGTTTTCGCGCAGGTACACGAAGGGCGCCGTGCTGGTGGCCGTGCCGAAGGTCGCCAGCGAGGAGGGGTCCTGGCTGTATCCGGATCCGCACCAGCTGCCGCGCAGCCAGGGCAGGGCGGCTCCGGTGGAGGCGACCGACCAGCCGATGCACGAAGCATCCGTGGCGCCCGACCCGAGGTTGATGGCGACCTGGGCGGTGCCGGCGACGTTGGGTGCGGCCAGCACGATGGCGCCGGCGCCCTGCGACCAGGAGGAGGTCAGGCTCGGCGTGGTGATCGAGGTCGAAAACGTCCCGCTGGCGCCGGATGCCCTGACGAAGTTCCCCAGCGCAATGCTCGCGTTGGTCAGGGCCGGTCCGGTGCAGGCGTCGGCGGTGTTGGTGACCCATCCGGTGCCGTTCCAGTAGTTGGCGTTCACCGGCAGGCTCAGAGTCAGGGTCGCCGGCCCGGAGGCGCTGCCCAGAGCCAGTTCGCCGAATCTGAGCGACGTGCCCGCCGACATCACCGGCGTGGCGCTCAGGGTCGTGACGCCATCGGGATCCACCGGCCTGGCCGATACGATCAGGGTGGCCGGAGCGGCCGGGGTCGTGGTGGGCCGCACCACGACCTGGTGCTTGGCCGTGACGCTGGCCACGCCATTGCTCCAGGTGCCGCCGGGCGCGGTGGCGCTGGCGCTGGGAGTGGCCGTATCGCCGGTGAAGACGAACCCGGCCCAGCTGGTGAGCCCGAGCCGGGCGAAGGATCCCGTGTAATTCCGGGTGGTCGCGTTGCTGGAGTTCTGCGCGGTCAGCGTGAAGGTCGTGGTGAAGCCGTCCTGGTCGAAGTAGGAGAACGTGCCGCAGGCCGGCGTCACCGTGCCGGCCGCGATGGCGAAATGATCCGGTATGAAGCGGCCGAAGGCGGTCGTGGCGGCGTTGCCGAAGTAGCAGCCGTACAGTCCGTTGACCAGCGTGTTCGAATAGTCGGCGGTGCAGTCGCCCGGTTGATCGAGGGCCGTGAAGGTGGTGTCGTAGACGGCATTGGTGTTCAGCGTGAAGTAGCCGACTTCCGAATACGTGAAGTTGCCGCTGGCCGGCGGGTTGTCCTCGCCGTGACCCGCGCTGAAGCTGCCGGACAGGATGCCGGGGTTGGACGGGTTGACGGTGATTGCCGTGGTGTTGATCGCCGGCACGCCGCTGTAGCCCCATCCGGCCGAGGCGTTCAGCGTGAAGATGGTCCCGGTCTTTACGGTCGGCGTGGCGGTGGCGCTGCTGCCGGTGGGGTCCGCGTTGGCGCTCGAAGTGACCGTGATCGAAGTCGGCCGCACCGTGAAATTGTCGACCGAGCAGCCGTACACGGGGGCGGCGGTGGTGTCGAGGATGCGGGCGCGCACATTCTGATCGGCGCTGGTGACCGTGAACGACACGGCCTTCTTGTAGCTCGAATCACCGCTGGCGAACGTGGTGGTCGCGCTGGCCAGGGCCTGCTTGCCCGTACAGCGGGAACCGGAGCAGGAACTGGCGCATTGCCCGTCGCTGTCGTCGACCAGATCGACCCGCACCTGGTTGGTCCCGGACACGTAGGCGGGCGACAAAAGGCCGGGGGTCGGGGTCGCGTTGTTCAGCGCAGCCACGTTCAGCGTGAACGAGGTGTTGACCAGCTTGGTGTAGATCTTCTGGCCGGCGGTGGTGGCCGGGTAGCTGGACAGGTAGCCGTCGACTGCGTTGTACTTGGAGGCGCTGCCCGGATGGGTTCCGGTACCGCCGTTGTATTCGTACGCGCCGATGCACGGCGGCGTGGCGCGCGCCACGCTGCGCTGGTCGATGGCCGGCGCCCCGGTCGACGTTCCGGCGCCGATCGCCGGGCTGTCGCTGTAAAGCGCCCGGGTCTGGGTGAACCCGCCGTTGCTGGCCAGCGGCGCCAGGTACGGATCGGTGTTGACCAGGTTGCCGGCGCCGAACCCGCAGGAATTGGCGCTGTCCAGGTTGTGCCCCCCGGACGTGATCGTTCCGGAGCAAGCATTGCCGGTGAAGTTGTAGGCGACGAGGGTGTTGGTCACGCGCAGCGTCCCGGCCTGCTGCACCATCCCGGCGCCGGTCGTTGCCTGGTTGGTGGCGACGGTGACGTCCATCATGTTCAGCGTCCCGCCGTCGACCAGGACGCCGCCGCCGGTGGTGGCGACGTTGCCGCTGATCGTGTCGTTGGTCAGCGTCAGTGTCGAGGAGGACTGGAAATTGATGCCGCCGCCGCCGCAGCCCGCCGGGGGTGGGCCTTCCCCGCCGCTGCAGTTGCCGGTGTTGCTCGCGAACGTGCTGCGGTCGATCGTTCCGCTGCCGGTGGTCATGTAAAGGCCGCCGCCCCCATTGCCGCCTCCGCCATCGCCGCCCCCGTTGGTCGTGTTGGAGGCGATGGTCGAGTCGGCGATCGTCAGCGTCGAGGAGCTCTGGAAGCTGATGCCCCCGCCCGAATTGGCGCTGCCGCTCTGGACCGTTGCGCCCGCCGCGATGCTCAGGCTGGCGGTGCCGGAGACGGCGATGCCGCCCCCGGCGGTGCGGGCCGTGTTGCCGTTGAGCATCGTGCCCGACAGCGTCGCGCTGGCGGAGCCGGCCAGGTTCAGCGCGCCGCCGTTGCCGTTCGAACTTGAATTGGTCGAGTAGTTGCCATTGGTGTCGCTCAACGTTCCGGCCAGCGAGTCGATGGCACCGCCGTCGAGCCCCGACTGATTGCTGGTGGCGGTGACGCTGCTCAGCGTCAGGTTGCCGGCCGAGTTGTAGATTGCGCCGCCGTAGCCGGTGGCGGGACCATTGTCGCCGCCACCCTGGCCGGCCGAGTTGTTGCTCAGCGTCACCGTGTTCAAGGTCAGGGTCGACGACCCGGTAAAGGCGATCGCTCCGCCGTCGCCACCGGACTGGCTGCCGGAAATGTTGGATCCCGTCAGGCTCATGCTGGACGCGCCCCCCAGCGAAAGCGTTCCGCCGTTGCCGGTATTGTTGGCCTGGTTGGACGTGTACACCCCGTTCGTGTCGCCAAAGCCCCCGCCGACCACGTCGATCGCGCCGCCATCGGTGCCGGAGGAATTGTTGCTGGCGCTGATCGAGCTCAGGGACAAGGTCCCGCTCGAACTGTAGATCGCGCCTCCGGCGCCGGCGCTGGCCCGGTTGTTGTTCAACTGGGCACCCGACAGCGTCAGCGTGGCCGAACCGCTGAAGGCGATCGCCCCGCCGTTGCCGGCGGTGGCGGTGTTGCTGGACAGATGGGTGTTGGTCAGGCCGATGGCCGCACTGCCCGACAGGGCGAGCGCCCCGCCGTTGCCCGTGCTGGACGTGTTGGAGCTGAAAGTCGACCCGGAGTCGGTCACCGCGCCGGTCGAATAGGCGGCGCCGCCGGACAGGCTGCACGAATTGTTCGAAAAGGTGGTGGTGGTCAGCGACAGCGTGCCGCCCGGATTTGCGACCGCGCCGCCGTTGCCGCTGTTGGCATGGTTGCTCGACAGCGTCACGCTGCTCAGCGTCAGCGTGCCGGTGCCGTTCAGGATGGCTCCGCCGTCGCCGCTGGGGGCGGAGCCGTTTTTCAGCGTCAGGGCCGAGAAAGTCACCGCCGTGGCGCCCGAGATCGAGAAGATCCTGATGTTTGAATTGCCGCTGATATAGGTCGAGCTGGCGCCGTTGCCCGTGATCGTCAGCGGGTTGGAGATGGTCAAGGTTCCCAGGGAGAGCGTGTAGGTATGGTTGCCGGAGAACGTGATCGCGTTGGAGCCGGGCGTGTTGTTGGCAGCCAGGATCGCTTCCCGCAGCGAGATCTTGTTGTCCGCCCCCCCGCTGCCAAGCGCACTGATCGAGGCGGGATTGCCGGCGTCGTCCTCGTCGGTGGTTGTGTTCACCGTCACGGTGGCCGCGTGCGCCGCTGGCAACCCGATCAGCACCAGCGCCACGACGCGGACAAATCGGTTCGTCAGCATGAGTACCCCGGTGAAGAGCCGCTCGGGTTCTTGCATTGCTCGATGCGCACCTGGAGCTGCCGCTCGATGTAGTCGGCAGCCCCGGGCGTGCCTTCGGTGGCGGTCGACGTCACGTCGTACACCACCGTGCGCAGGCTGCCCTCCTCGTAGTAGTTGGGCGAGGCGGCGTTGTCCGGATAGCGGGTGCAGGTGACGGTCAGCGAGAATTGGGCCAGGTCGCCTGGAAGCGCCGGGGTGGACGGCGACGCGAAGCACGCCGGCGGCGTCGAGACCGCTCCGTTGATCGCCTGGCGCGGATCGAGCACCTGGTAGGTGGCCCATTCGATCCCGGCGTGCGCGGCTTCGTAGGCGCGCGCTCCCTGCACCGCCAGCGCGCCGGCGGTTTGCGCATTCATCGAGATGGTCGTCACGAAGGCGACGAAGGCACCCAGCACGACCAGCAGGAACAGGGCCGCGATGAAGGCAAAGCCGCCCTCACCCCCCAGCCCATGTAAAGGGGTGCGAATGGGGAATACGAACTCCCCTCTCCCACGCAAGTGGAAGAGGGGCCGGGGGTGAGGGCGCCCGCTCATGGCGTATTGGGCGTGTGCGTCTGCGAATAAAGCGAAACCGTCTCGCCGTTGCCGTCCGTGAGCTGCAGCGCGATCTGCACGGCGTTCAGATCCACCGCGACCGAGCCTGGCGTGAAAGTGCAGCTGGTCACGTCGCCCAGCACCAGGCTGCTGGTCGCGGTCGCCAGCGGGGCGCCGCTCGTCGAGTTCGGCTGCGACGCCTGGATCGGATAGCCGGAATAGCGCATCAGCGTGCCGGTGCCGTTCGCGTTCGGCGTGCAGGCGTAGGTCGCCGCGGTGGTGACGATGTAGAAGCGATAACCGGGCGAGTCGCCGGGCCAGACGGTGGTGGGTGTGAACGTGATCGTCTGCAGCGCCGAGCCGATGCTGGTGACGGTGCGGATGTTGGTGCCGGAATACAGGTTGGCGTTGCCGGTGCCGAGGTTCAACACCACCAGCTGCGAGCCGGCCGGCGCGTTGATGGTCGGGCCCAGCACCTGGAACGAATTGTCGGTGGCTGACGTGACGACCAGCGGATCGTTCTGGCTCGGGAAGTTGTTGCTGACCGCGTAGCGGTATCGGCCGGCGTCGACGATCGGGACGTACTCGAGGTACGTGGTGCCGCCGCTGGTCGTGACCCGCGCCGAGTTCGGCACCGCGGACTGCAGCTCGCGCGTGATGCGGCGAACCACCAGGTTGCCCGCTTCGGTCAGCGTGGCCCGGTCGATGGTCTCGAAGTACGAGCGCACCGGGCTGGCGATGAAGGCGGCGACCGAGGCCGACAGGATGCCCAGGATCAGGATCACGACGATCATCTCGATCAGCGAAAATCCGAAACACCCCCGCCGATCGATCCGCGGCGCGTTCATGGCTGGTACCTGGCGCGGAAGGTGGTCAGCGTGACGGGCTGCCCGTCCGGGCCGGTCGAGGTCACCACCACCAGCAGGCCATCGCTGGCCGGGACGTTGCCCATCGCCTGTTGGGTGGCGATCACGCTGGCCGAGTACGCGCCCAGGCCGGTGATCGAGGTGCCGTCGGGCGCCACGATTCCGGTTTCGGAGTAGCCGGAATAGTCGTTCGGGTTGTCGAACGGCAACGGCGAGCCGGCGCGCGTTTCCCCCGCTTCGGGTCCGATCGCATCGTCGGGGCCGGTCGGGTTGTACGGATCCTTCTGGTGGTACGGCTGGTTGTCGATTTCCTGGATCAGCGATTCGGCGATCGCCAGCGTCTGGCGCTGGATCAGGGGATCGGACGATGCGCGCACGGCCACGGCCAGCGCATTGACCACCGCCGTGACCGCGATCGACACGATCAGGATGAAGATGACCACTTCCACCAGCGTGGTGCCGCGCGCACGCTGGGGCGGCACCGGGCCGCTTCGATCAGGAGCGCCGCACATATCCGGAATCCGGTTCGACCGTCACGCTGAATTGCTGGCCATCCGAGGCGGTGACGTGGATCTGGATCTGCGAGCCGGTCGAAGGCCGGCCCAGCCCGTCGAACGTGAACTGTGCGGCGTTCGTGCTCAACAGGACCGCGCCGGGCGCCTGCACGCTCAGGTTGCCGCCCCCCGGCGCGGACAGCGGCTGCGCGCACGCATTGGAGGAGTCAAGGCACGCGTTGACCAGGCCGGTGCCGGCGTTGACGTTCACGTACAGCAGGCGGCGCTGGGCGATCGCCGCTTCCTGCGCATAGCGCAGCGTGCTGGCGACCTGTTCGGCGAACCCGTGCGCGTTGAGCTCGCCGGTGTCGTTCAGGCGGCCGGCCGCCATGAAGGACAGGATGCCGGCGATCAGGATCACGATGATCAGCTCCAGTATCGTGAATCCGGCGCACGGGGCAGGCGGTTGGGCTCGGGCAGGGCTCATGGAAAGCAACAAGCGGCGCTTCCCTTGGCGGGGGCGCCGCTCGCCAGCAGAGCCGAGACCGCGGGTTGCGCCCCGCGGCCTTGGCTGGATCAGCACCCGGTCGTGACCAGCGCGACCGTCGGGCTGGAGTTGGCGGCTGCCGGCGCCGTATAGGAAACCGAGCAACTGGCCGGTGTGGGCGCGCCGTTGACCTGGATCACCAGCGCCGCGGCTCCGCCGCCGGACAGCGCGATGCCGTCGTTGTTGTTGCCCGAGGTGTCCATGCCGGCCGCATCGACGATCCCGGTGGCCCCGTTGCCGGTGGAAATGGCCTGCGGGTAGCCGTACGCGGTGGCGATCGTGACGCCGTCGACCACGACGCTGCCGGTGGCGCCGGTCTGGTTGCGCACCAGCGCGGCGGCGCGCACGACCTGGGAGGCCGAGCGCACCGCGCCCATGATCGACTGCGCCTTGGCTGTGCGGGCGTCGGAGCCCATATTGATGAAGCGCGGCAGGGCCAGCGCTGACAGGATGCCGATGATCAGGATCACGATGATCAGCTCGACCAGGGTGAAGCCCCGCTGGTTGCGGGTAGCAGGTGCGTTCATTTACGGCGTCCTTTCGGTTCGGTGCTTGACCTCACCCTGATTTTCGGCAACGCACCGTTAACCTTGCGCCTTGATAAGCGCTGGTTTTCAGGTGGAATCCTTACTGGCTTTGTGGGGCTGCCCCGACAGACCCCAAACCGGCCGGGTCGGGCGCCGGCCGGAGCCTTAACAACCGGTCGTGGCCAGCGAGATCGTCGGTACCGCCCCGTTGGCGGCCGGCGCTGTATAAGAAACCGAGCAGTTGGCCGGCGTGGGCGCGCCGTTGACCTGGATCACCAGCGCCGCGGCGCCCCCGCCGGACAGCGTGATGCCGTCGTTGTTGCTGCCGGAGGTGTCCATCCCGGCCGCATCGACGATCCCGGTGGCGCCGTTGCCGGCGGCCAGGGCCTGCGGAAAGCCGTACGCGGTGACGACCGTGACGCCGTCGACCACCACGCTGCCGGTGGCGCCGGTCTGGTTGCGCAGCAGCGCGGCCGCGCGCACGACCTGGGCGGCCGAGCGCACCGCGCCCAGCATCGATTGCGCCTTGGCCAGGCGGGCGTCCGAACCCATGTCGATGAAGCGCGGCAGCGCCAGGGCCGACAGGATGCCGATGATCAGGATGACGACGATCAGCTCGATCAGGGTGAAGCCCCGGTGGGCACGGCCTGCGGCGGCGAGGTGCATGCTTAGGGTTCCTTACCGAATTCGATGTGCTCGATGTTATTTTCGGCAGGCCGCCCGGATTCTTAGGCCGGATTTACACCCCGATCGGGGTCGAATTCGCGCCGCACCGGCTAGCGATGGTGAATCACGGCGCGCGACAGGTCCCACATGGGCAGGAACACGCCCAGCGCCACCACCAGCACCATGCAGCCCATCAGCACGATCATGATCGGCTCGATCTGGGCGGCCAGGCCGCGCACCGCGTACTCGACTTCCTTCTGATAGTACTCGGCCACCTCGCTCATCATTTCGCCCAGCGCGCCGGTTTCCTCGCCCACTGCGATCATCTGCAGGATGGTGGGCGTGAAAACGCCGGTGGCGCGCGCCGACTTGGCCAGCGTCTCGCCGCGCTCAGCCGAGGCCCGCATCAGGTCGATCCGCTCGGACAGCACCAGGTTGCCGGTCGTCTCCAGCGCGACCTGCAGCGCGTCGACCACGGTGATGCCCGCCTCCAGCGCCAGGCCGAAGCTCTTGGTGAAGCGGGCCAGCGCGGCCTTGCGCACCAGCGGGCCGATGATCGGAAGGCGCAGCAGCAGCCCGTCGCGCCAGCGCTGTCCCCCCTCGGTGCGCAGCGTCCAGGTCAGGCCTCCAACGGCGGCGGCCAGCAGCGCCAGCAGCAGCGGCCAGTAATTCACCATGAAATCGGAAAACGCGATCAGCACCTGCGTGATCAAAGGCAGCTCGGTGTGCAGGCCCCGGTATACCTTGGCGAAGGCCGGGATCACGAAGATGTTCAGCGCCACCAGCGCGATGGCCGCCGCGCACAGCACGAAGATCGGGTAGCGCAGCGCCGCGCGCACCTGCTCGCGGTTTTCGCGTTCGAAGCTGAGCTGCGAGTACAGGCCCATGAACACTTCGGACATGCGCCCGGTCACCTCGCCGACCCGCACCATGCTGATCATGTAGCGCGAGAAAATGGGTTCCTCGCGCTGCATCGCGGCCGACAGCTGGCGGCCCGCTTCGAGCTGCTGGCGCAGCCGCTCCAGCAGCCGCGCGAAGCTCGCCTTGGCGGCCGACTCGTACAGCCCCTGCAGCGAGCGCAGCAGCGGCACGCCGGCCTTCAGCAACGTGGCCATCTGACGGCAGAACAGCAGCAGGTCGTCGATCACGATGCCGGCGCCGAGCCGGCGCTCGAAAAAGTCGCCCATGCCTTCCTCTCCCGGCGCGCAGGCGTCGGCCTGGATCAGGACGGCCCCCTGCGTGGCCAGCACATCGGCCAGCGAGGTGGCGGTGGCCGCCTCCAGGCGCCCTTCGATCCGGGCCCCCTGGGCGTCGCGCGCAACGTAGGAGTACAGCGGCATGGCGTGGAGTCCGGAGTCAGCGGGGCGGAACGTTCAATCCGGGACCGGGCGGCGCTGGATCAGCCGGCTTCATGGGAGCGCCCGATCAGGCGCATCGCCTCTTGCACCGTGGTGCGGCCGGTCTGCACCAGCTCGCAGGCGTGGTGCGCCAGCGAGGACGTGCCGATCTCGCGCTGCGCCGCATCCAGGTAGGTCTGGGTGTCGCCGCCGTTCAGGGCCGTGACCACGCGCCGGCTCATGTCGAGCAGCTCGTAGGCGCCCAGCCGTCCCAGGTAGCCGGTCCCGTTGCACTGCTGGCAGCCGGCGCCCTTGACCAGGCCGGCGCTGGCGCCGGTGCCGAAGGCCTGCAGGAACGCGACCTCCTGGGGCGTGGGCGTATAGGCGCGCGCGCAATTGGCGCACACCGCGCGCAGCAGCCGCTGCGCCAGCACCAGCCGCAGCGAGGTTGCCACCAGGTAGCGCGGCGCGCCCATGTCGAGCAGGCGGATCGGCGTGGACACCGCGTCGTTGGTGTGCAGCGTGGACAGCACCATGTGGCCGGTCATGGCCGCCCGCAGGCCGGTTTCGACCGTGTCCTTGTCGCGCATCTCGCCCACCAGCACGATGTCCGGATCCTGGCGCAAGGTCGAGCGCAGCACCGTGGAGAACCCGAGGCCGATTTTTTCGTTGACCTGGACCTGGGTGATGCCGGGCAGCCGGTATTCGACCGGGTCTTCCACCGTGACGATCTTCGCATCCGGCGAATTCATTCGAGCGAGCGCTCCGTACAGCGTCGTCGTCTTGCCCGACCCGGTCGGGCCGGTGACCAGCAGCATGCCGTGTGCCAGCGTGATGAAATCGCGCACCTTGGCCAGCACCGGCTCCGGCATCCCGAGCCGGTCCAGCTCCAGCAGTCCGCCGTCGTGCGGCAGCAGCCGCAGCACGACCGACTCGCCGTACTGGGTCGGCATGGTCGAAATGCGCAGGTCCAGCGCGTGCCCGCGCACCCGCGCCACGAAGCGGCCGTCCTGCGGCAGTCGGCGCTCCGCGATGTCCAGTCCGGCCGACAGCTTCAGGCGCTGCACGACTGCCGGGGCGATGCGGCTTTCCGCTTCGGTGTGCAAGGCCAGGGCGCCGTCGACCCGGAACCGGATCTGCAGCTTGCGCTCCTGGGGCTCGATGTGGATGTCGGAGGCGCGCGAGCGCACCGCGTCGTCGAACAGCGACTGCAGCAGCTTGGCAACCGGCGCCTCGTCCGGCGGCGCGTTGTAGCCGGCCGCCTCGCGCGGTTCGGTATCGACCTGCATCTCCAGCTCGAGCTCCCGGGCCAGCCCGGAGATCTCGTCGCTGCGCGAGTGCAGCTTGTCCAGCGTGGCGTCCAGCCGCGACTCGGTGACCACCACCAGGTCCAGGTCGCGCCCCAGCAGCCGCTGGATCTCGTCGTAGGACTGGTAGTCGAGCGGGTCGGCCATGCCGACCCGGATCGCCGAGCCGGCTTCGTCGATGGGGATCGCCCGGTAGCGCCGAGCCTGCGCCTCGGTCAGCAACCGGGCGACCGGCGGCGACACCGTCTTCAGGCTCAGATCCAGGTAGGGAACGTTCAGTTGCACCGCCAGCGCCTGGGCGATCGCCTCTTCGGTGGCGATGCCGTCCTCGACCAGGATCCGGCCCAGCCGGCGCCCGCTGCGCTTGCGCTCGTTCAGCGCGCTGTCCAGCTGCGCCGGCGTCACCACGCCCTGGGCCACCAGCAGTTCGCCCAGACGCAGCCGCTGACGCGGGCTGGCGGATGCGGCATCGGCCACCTGCAGGATGGCCGCCTGTTCGTGCCGATCGCCCGATTTCACGCGCAGCTCCTTGCTCCACTTCGCGGGCACGTGGCCCGCCCGTGCGGATGATGCCGCCGGCAGCCCTGCACGGTCGCCCAAAATGCGCCCGTAATCCGGGCCAGCGCGCCATCTTCCGGTTTCGGTTCACTACAATGGCCGGTGATCCCCAGGAGAGAGCGATGAACAGGCAGATCGTGTCGACGACGAAAGCTCCGGCCGCCATCGGGCCGTACTCGCAGGCCGTGAAAACCGGCCTGGTCGTGTTCCTGTCCGGGCAGATCGGGCTGGACCCGGCGACCCAGGCGCTGGCCGGCGATGAGTTCGGGGCCCAGGTGCGCCGGGCTTTCCGCAACCTGGAGGCGGTGGCGCAGGCGGCGGGCGGCTCGCTGGCCCACGCGGTCAAGCTGACGCTGTTCCTGACCGATCTATCGAAGTTCGGCCAGGTCAACGACATCATGTCGGAGCTGGTGCCGAAGCCGTATCCGGCGCGCTCGACCGTCGGCGTCGCCAGTCTGCCGCGAGGCGCCCAGTTCGAGGTCGACGCCATCCTGGTGCTTTGAGCGCAACCCAAAGAAGCCAGGCTCGTCTGCGCGCAGCGCGCGCAGACGAGCCCGCCCGCCGAAGCGCGCAGCGCGAAGGCGGGCCTGCCCATGCCGGCGTGCGCGTGACCCAGCTGTTGGAGAAGCTCGGCCTGGCGCGCGATTGGGACCTGCTGCTGCACGTGCCGCAGCGCTATCGCGACGAATCGACGCTGGCGGCGATCCGCGACCTCGTGCCGGGCGAGGAAGCGCAGGTGGAGGCGGTGGTGGAGGACTGCCGCATCGTGCATCGCGGGCGCAGGCAGCTCCTGGCGACGCTGCGCGATGACAGCGGCGAGCTGATGGTGCGGCTGCTGCATTTCTTCCCGTCGCACCAGGCGCTGCTGGCCTCGGGCCGCAGGGTGCGCGCGATGGGGCTGGTGCGGGGCGGCCTGATGGGCGTGGAGATGGTTCACCCGCAGCTGCGTTCGGCCGAAGATACGGCGCTGCCGCATGCGCTGACCCCGATCTACCCGACGACGGCCGGATTGCCGCAAGCCTGGCTGCGGCGCCGGATCGACCGGCTGCTCGACACGATCGCGTCGATCGACACGCTGCCGGAGCCGGTGCGCCTGGCGCAGGATCTGCCGCCGCTGGCGCAGGCGCTGCGCTTCGTGCATCACCCGCCGCTTTCGGTCGACGTCCAGGCCCTGACCGAGCGCCGGCATCCGGTGTGGGAACGCCTGAAATTCGACGAGCTGCTGGCCCAGCAACTGGCGCTGCGTCTGGCGCGCCAAAGGCGCCAGACGCGCGCAGCGCCGGCAGCGCGGGTCGATCCGGAGCGCCCGCGGCTGTCGCAGGCGCTGTTGAAGTCGCTGCCGTTTGCGCTGACCACCGCGCAGCGGCGCGTGTGGGGCGAGGTGGAACGCGACCTGGCGGGCGCGGTCCCGATGAACCGGCTGATCCAGGGCGACGTGGGCAGCGGCAAGACCGTGATCGCCGCGCTGGCCGCCGCGCGCGCGATCGAGTCGGGCTGGCAGGCTGCGCTGATGGCTCCCACCGAGCTGCTGGCCGAGCAGCACTTCCGGCGCATCGACCAGTGGCTGGCCCCGCTGGGGATCCAGGCGGTGTGGCTGACCGGTCGGCTGCGGGCCGGCCCGCGCCGCGAGGCGCTGCGGGCGCTGCGGGACGGCGGCGCGCGCCTGGTGATCGGCACGCACGCGCTGGTGCAGTCCGACGTGCGCTTCGCGAACCTGGGGCTGGCGATCGTCGACGAGCAGCACCGCTTCGGCGTGGCGCAGCGCCTGGCGCTGCGCGATCCGGCGTTCGCGCCGCACCTGTTGATGCTCAGCGCCACCCCGATTCCGCGCACGCTGGCGATGACCTACCTGGCCGACCTGGACGTGTCGGTAATCGACCAGCTGCCGCCGGGACGGCAGCCGGTGGCCACCAAGCTGGTGGCGCGGCGGCGCCGCGACGAGGTGCTGCAGAAGATCCGCGCCGAAGTGGCGGCCGGCCGCCAGGCCTACTGGGTCTGCCCGATGATCGAGGAGGGCGAGGACGGCGAGGCCAGCGCCGCCACCCGGGTGTACGACGACACCCGCGCGGCCCTGCCCGAGCTGCGCATCGGGCTGCTGCACGGCTCGATGGCGCCGTCCGAGCGCTCGGCCGCGATGCAGGCCTTCGTGGACGGGCAGACCGACGTGCTGGTGGCCACCACCGTGGTGGAGGTCGGCGTCGACATCCCGAATGCGAACCTGATGGTGATCGAACACGCCGAGCGCTTCGGCCTGGCCACGCTGCACCAGCTGCGCGGGCGCATCGGGCGCGGCGCGCAGCGCGGGGCGTGCGTGCTGCTGTACGACGAGCCGCTGAGCGAGGTCGCGCGCGAACGCCTGAAGATCGTGTTCGATTCGGACGACGGCTTCGAGATCGCGCGGCAGGACCTCAGGCTGCGCGGACCGGGCGAGTTCCTGGGTGCGCGCCAGTGGGGCCTGCCGCTGCTGCGCTTCGCCGACCTGGAGCGCGACCAGGGGCTGCTGGAGCGCGTACGCCAGGTGGCCGCCGACCTGCTGCTGCAGCATCCGCAGGCGGCGCGCCGTCACGTGCAACGCTGGCTGCCGCAGGCGAGCGAATTCCTGGATGCGTAGATCGCGCGCGACGGGGTGGTCGTGACCCTGACCGAACTGCGCTACGCGGTCGCGCTGGCGCGCGAGCGGCATTTCGGCCGCGCCGCCGACGCGTGCCACGTCAGCCAGCCGACGCTGTCGGTGGCGATCCGCAAGCTGGAGGAGGAGCTGGGCGTGAGGCTGTTCGAGCGGCGCGCCTCGCAGGTCGCGCTGACCGACATCGGGGAGCGCATCGTGGCGCAGGCCAAGCGCGTGCTGGACGAGGCTACGGCCGTGCGCGAGATCGCGCGCCAGGGCCGCGATCCGCTGGCCGCGCCCCTGCGCCTGGGCACGATCTACACGATCGGGCCGTACCTGCTGCCCGGGCTGATCCGCCAGTTGCAGAAGAGGGCGCCGAAAATGCAGCTGCTACTGAGCGAGAACTTCACGCTCAAGCTGATCGAACAGGTCCGCAACGGCGATATCGACGTGGCGATCATGGCACTGCCGCTGCCGCCGTGCGGCCTGTCGGTGCAGGCGGTCTACGACGAGCCATTCGTGGTCGCCGTGCCGCGCCGGCACCCGTGGGTCCGGCGCCGCGCCATCGCCAGCACGGACCTCGCCAACGAGACGATGCTGCTGCTCGGCAGCGGCCACTGCTTCCGCGACCAGGTGCTCGATGTGTGCCCCGAGCGCCCGCGCGACGGGGAGGGCATGGACGGCATGCAGCGCACGTTCGAAGGCTCCTCGCTGGAGACGATCCGCCAGATGGTGGCCACCGGCATCGGCATCACGGTGATGCCGCGCACGGCGATGCCGGCGCGCGTTTCGCGCCAGTCGCTGGTCGCCTACCTGCCGTTCCGCAATCCTTCCCCGCGCCGGCGCGTGGTGCTGGCGTGGCGCCGCTCGTTCACGCGCAGTGAGGCGATCGAGTCGCTGCGGCGGGCGATCCTGGACTGTCCGCTGGAGGGCGTCGAGAAGCTCGACGCGCCGGTCCAAGCGGCCTGAGGCGAACACGGGATCCGGCATGGAAACGCCCGGACGCACGGATCGGCACTGGCTCGGGCGGCTGCGGCTGTACGCGCGGCTCACGCGGCTGGACCGCCCGATCGGTACGCTGCTGCTGTTGTGGCCGACTCTGACGGCGCTGTGGTTCGCCGCGCGCGGCTGGCCCGGCTGCGACCTGCTGGCCATCTTCGTGGCCGGCACCTGGCTGATGCGGTCGGCCGGCTGCGCGCTGAACGACGTGGCCGACCGCCGCTTCGACGCCCACGTCAAGCGCACCGCGCAGCGGGTGGTGGCGACCGGGCAGGTCGCGGCCGGCGAGGCGCTGGCGGTGGCCGCGACGCTGGCGGCGGCCGCCGCGCTGACCCTGATCTGGCTGAATCCAGCCGCGCGCCTGGCGGCGCTGGTCGGGGTGGTGGTGGCGGCGGCCTACCCGTATTTCAAGCGCTTTTTCGCGATGCCCCAGGCGATACTGGGCATCGCGTTCTCGTTCGGAATCCCGATGGCGTATTGCGCGGTGCAGGCACGCCTGCCGGCAGCGGCCTGGTGGATGCTGGCGGCCAATTTCTTCTGGGTGATCGCCTACGACACCGAGTACGCGATGGTGGACCGGGACGACGACCTGAAGCTGGGCATCCACTCGTCGGCGATCCTGTTCGGCCGCGCCGACGTGGCGATCATCGCCGTGTGCTACGCCGGCTACCTGGCGGTGATGGCGGCGCTCGCTCGCAGCGAGCACCTTGGAGCCGGTTTCGCGGCCGGCTGGGCGGTGGCGGCCGCATGCGCCGCGTATCACATGAAGCTGATCCGCCGGCGCGAGCGCGACGCCTGCTTTCGCGCCTTCCTGCACAACCACTGGCTCGGGCTGGCGATCTTCGCCGGGACGGTCGCCGGTTTCGCCTGAGCGGGCGGGGCAGTGGCGGTGGCTGCCTCCAAGGCTCTCAGAGGATCAGGGCTCCCCGCTCCTTCAGCAGCTGCCGCAGCGCCGAGCGGTGACAGCGGCTTTCGTCCTCGCAGTAGCAGCCGACCGAAAAGTTCGCGCTCCGGGACAGCATGGCCAGCAGGTCGAGCAGGCGCGATCGGTCGGGTTCGTTCATCTGCGCGCGGTACTTGCGCACGAACCGGTCCCAGTCGGCCTGGGTCACTGAGGCCTGACCCTGGGCGATCAATTCGGCGTCGGGCGACAGCATCGGCAGCCAGACGTCGTAATAGTCGCGCGTGGCGAATTCGGTTTTCGGCACGCCGCGGGGCGGCCGGCGCACCGTGCCGATGCGCACGCCTTCGCCGTCGGCACGGGGCGAGCCCAGTCGCACGATCCGCATGCCCATTTTCAACCTCCGTCGCCGTACGTCCTGGCCAGCTCCCGGCTGCGCTCCAGTGCGGCGAAGACCGCATTGACGATCTGCTCGTGCAGGCCGAGCGTTTCCATTTTCTCCAGCGCTGCCGCGGTCGTTCCGCCCCTGGAGGTGACCCGCTCGCGCAGCACCTGCACCGGCTCGCCCGACTGCAGCGCCAGCTCCGTGGCCCCGCGGAAGGTCGCCAGCGACAACCGCCGCGCCTGCTCGGCGGTCATTCCCATCGACTGGCCGGCCGCCTGCAGGGCCTCGATGAAGAAGAAGACGTAGGCCGGTCCGCTGCCCGAGACGGCGGTGACCGCATCCAGCATCGCCTCCTCGTCGAACCAGACGACCTCGCCGGCGGCGCCCATGATCCGTTCGGCCAGCTGGCGTGCCGGCGGCGCCAGGCCGGCGCTGGTCCACATTCCGGTGATGCCGGCCCCGATCAGCGCCGGGGTGTTGGGCATGGCCCGCACCACCTGCGGCTGCCCGCTCCAGGCCGCCACGGATGCCGCCGGGATTCCGGCCGCGATGGTCAGCACGAAGCCGCCCGAAAGCCATGGCCGACACTGGGTGCACGCCTCCCGCATCTGCTGCGGCTTCACGGCGAACACCACCGCATCCCGGTCGCGCAGCTGCGCGTCCGGGGCGGTGGAGCCGTCGACCCCGTACTGCCGCTTCAACGCGGCCAGCCGTTCGGAATCCACTTCGACCACGCGTATCGAGGCCGCCGGCACGCCGTCGCGCAGCAGCCCGGCGATCAGCGCGGCGGCCATGTTGCCGCCGCCGATCAATGCGATTCTCATGAACGCGCTCCAAAAATCGCGGTGCCGATGCGCACCATCGTCGATCCTTCGGCAATCGCCGCCTCCAGGTCGTCCGACATTCCCATCGAAAGGGTGTCCAGGTCAACGCCGGCCCCCGCCAGCTCGCCCCGCAACTGCTCGAACAACCCCCGCATTCTGGCAAAGGCCGCCTTCTGCTGGGCCGGATCGGGGGTGGGCTCGGGAATCGCCATCAGTCCGCGCAGTTTCAGGCGCGGAAGCCGCGCGACCTGGCGCGCCAGCCCGGCCAGGTCCTGGGGCGGCACCCCGTGCTTGGTGGCCTCGCCGCTGATATTGACCTGCAGCAGCAGGTTCAGGGGCGCCCGCTCGGCCGGTCGCTGCTGGCTCAGCCGCTGGGCGACTCTCAGGCGTTCGACCGACTGGACCCAGTCGAAGGTCTCGGCCAGCTCGCGCGTCTTGTTGCTCTGAACGGGGCCGATGAAGTGCCATTCGACCGGCCCCGGCTCGGTGCGGGCCACTTCGGCCATCTTGGCGACGGCTTCCTGCAGGTAGTTTTCGCCGAATCGGCGCTGGCCGGCCGCCAGGGCCTCGCGGATGCGGCCGGCCCCGAAGGTCTTGGCGACGGCCACCAGCGCCACTTCGCGCGGGTCGCGCCCGGCGGCGCGGGCCGCGCGCTCGATGCGATCGCGCACCTGGCGCAGGCGAGCTTGCGTGTTAATGTCCAAACTGGCCATAATCCTTCAGATCAACCGGCCCGGCGCTGGGCTAAGTTTGAATCGAGCGAGGGAGCGCTGCCTGGGCGGCGCTTTCCCGCCTTCGCCTCAGCGGAACGGCTCGTCGATGGACATATCAGAACTTCTCGCATTTTCAGTGAAGAACAAGGCTTCGGACCTGCACCTTTCGTCCGGGCTGCCCCCAATGATCCGCGTGCACGGCGATGTGCGGCGGATCAACCTGCCACCGCTGGACCACACCGAGGTCCACGCGATGGTGTACGACATAATGAACGATGCCCAGCGCAAGCTCTTCGACGAGCACCTGGAGTGCGACTTCTCGTTCGATCTGCCGGGGCTGGCGCGTTTCCGGGTCAACGCCTTCAACATGGATCGCGGGGCGGCCGCGGTGCTGCGGACCATTCCGTCGCGCGTGCTGTCGCTCGAGGAGCTGCAGGCACCCCGGGTCTTCGCGGACTTTTCGTCCCGCCCGCGCGGCCTGGTGCTGGTGACCGGGCCGACCGGGTCGGGCAAGTCGACCACGCTGGCCGCGATGGTGGACCACGTGAACAACAGCCTGTACGGCCACATCTTGACGATCGAGGACCCGATCGAGTTCGTCCATGAACCGCGCAAGTGCGTGATCAACCAGCGCGAGGTCGGCCCCCATACGCTGTCCTTCGAAAACGCGCTGCGCTCGGCGCTGCGCGAGGATCCGGACGTCGTGCTCGTGGGCGAGTTGCGCGACCTGGAAACGATCCGGCTGGCCCTGACGGCCGCCGAGACCGGACACCTGGTGTTCGGGACGCTGCACACCTCGTCCGCCGCCAAGACGATCGACCGGGTGGTCGACGTGTTCCCGGCCGCCGAAAAGGAGATGGTGCGGGCGATGCTGTCCGAATCCCTGGTGGCGGTGATCTCGCAGGCGCTGTTGAAGCTGAAGGACGGCAGCGGCCGGGTGGCCGCGCACGAGATCATGGTGGGGACTCCGGCCATCCGCAACCTGATCCGCGAGAACAAGGTCGCGCAGATGTACTCGATGATCCAGACCGGCGCCCAGCACGGCATGCAGACGCTGGACCAGACGTTGATCGAGCTGGTCCGGCGCAATGTGATCGCGGTTGCCGAGGCGCGCACCTACGCCAAGACCCCGGAGAATTTCGTGGGCTGACCGGCCCGCGCGTGCACGAGGGAGAACACCATGGAACGGGATCAGGCAACGCGGTTCGTGCATGACCTGCTCAAGCTGCTGCTGTCGAAGAAGGGTTCGGACCTGTTCCTGACCGCCGAATTCCCGCCCGCGTTCAAGGTCGACGGCCGCGTGCTGCCGGTATCCAACCAGCCGCTGTCGTCGCAGCACACGGCCGAGCTGGTGCGCGCCATCATGAACGACCGGCAGGCGTCGGAATTCGAGAAGACCAAGGAGTGCAACTTCGCGATCAGCCCGACCGGGATCGGGCGGTTCCGGGTGTCCGCATTCGTTCAGCAGGGCAAGGTGGGCATCGTACTGCGGACCATCGCCGACCACATTCCGACCGCCGAGGAGCTGAACCTGCCGGCGCTTGTGAACGACCTGGCGATGGCCAAGCGCGGCGTCGTGATGGTGGTGGGCGCGACCGGATCGGGCAAATCGACCACGCTGGCCGCCATGGTCGGCTACCGCAACGAGAACAGCCAGGGCCACATCATCACGATCGAGGATCCGATCGAGTACGTCCATCCGCACAAGAACTGCGTGATCACGCAGCGCGAGGTCGGGGTCGACTGCGAGAGCTGGAGCGTGGCGCTGCGCAACACGCTGCGGCAGGCCCCCGACGTGATCCTGATCGGCGAGGTGCGCGACCGCGAGACGATGGACCACGCGATCGCGTTTGCCGAGACCGGGCACCTCGTGATGTGCACGCTGCACGCCAACAGCACCAACCAGGCGCTGGACCGGATCATCAACTTCTTCCCGGAAGACCGGCGCGCGCAGCTGCTGATGGACCTGTCGCTGAACCTGCGCGCCATGGTCTCGCAGCGGCTGATAGCGTTCCGCGACCGCAAGGGGCGCGTGCCGGCGGTCGAGATCATGCTGAACTCGCCGCTGATCGCCGAGCTGATCTTCAAGGGCGAGATCCAGGAAATCCGCGAAGTGATGAAGCGTTCGCGCGAGCAGGGCATGCTGACCTTCGACCAGGCGCTGTTCGACCTGCACGAGGCCGAGCAGATCTCGTACGAAGACGCGCTGCGCAACGCCGACTCGGTCAACGACCTGCGCCTGCAGATCAAGCTGAACTCGAAGCTGTTCGGCGGCGTGGCCGGCATCCACCGCGGCATCGAGCACCTCGGCCTGGCCGGGTAGGGCTGCCTCCCGGACAGCCCCCGATCGCCCCTCGCCCGCGCAAGCGGGAGAGGGGGTGAGGGCGAGCGGCGGCGAAGGCTGGTCCGGCATGACGCCCTTGAATCCTTGGACTGACGGCATTTTGGCGCATGAGTCATCCCGCTAGGCCGGACGGCTGATACAGCAGCTGCGCCCGGTCGCCGTTCTAGTTCCTACACGGCCAGGAGGAATCTGACCGCTAGGAACCACCGTGAGAACCATTCTTGTTCCACTGGGGCTCGCACTTTCCTGCTGCGTGCTTCCAGCGCCGACGCTGGCCGCGGACGGACTGTACGAACAGATCCGGGATGTAAGCCGCCTTTCCGACCCGATTTCATTTGCTTCGGAACATCCGGTGGAAGGTGCGCCTGCCGAGCTCACCCGGGACGAGCAGGAAATCATCGACCAGTTCTTGCCGATGACGCAACTTGTGCGTCATGCCGGCATGACTTTCAAGGTCGTCGTCGTCACCGACGACAGCGTCGATGAAAGCCCGGTCGTAACGTCTTACTTGTTCGGTACCTGCTCCCTGATCGTTCAGGTGCGAGGAAACACCTTGTACCCGGTCCTGACGGGCTCGCACGATCCGTACCCGAGAAGGATCAAGCTGCACGCCATCCTCGCCCACGAAATCGGCCATTGCCTTCAATACACCGAAGCTGACCGGAGCGCGATCGTGCAGGGCAAAGAGGGTCTCAGTCCGACCGATATCCGCAGCGAAGCCGACCGGCACGAAGACGAAGTACGGGCCGATTTGTTCGCCCTCGCATGGGCCGCGGTCTACAACCCGAAGGAATTCGACGCGGTCTACGGCTATTTGCGAGAGCTGCGCCTTGAGCTGGTTCCCAACCTGCCGCGCTATGCCACCGGTGAGGAACTGGCACGAGGCTTGGAGTTCAAGCCCGCCTCTGGAGCCGCCAGCCCCTTGCTGTTAAGGGCCGTTGCGACCACCCCGGCGTCGATCCAGTCTCGGTAAAGCGAGCGTACCCATGAGCATCACGGTCCCGAGCCTTTTCAGCCTGGTTTTCGTCCTCATCGGCGGAACCATCATCAACTACGCGATCAAGATGGCTGCCAAGGCCAGGGAAAGCTTATCGTGGCCTTCGACCGAAGGGGAAATCGCGCATTCGGCGGTCCTGTATCAAACGCGCAGAACCTCGACCACCGAAGATTCCGCCACTTACAAAGCCGATGTGAGCTATCGCTACAAGGTCAATGGCGCGGATTATTCCTCCTCCGGGATCGCCCTTTTGGACCTTTCCTCCAGTTCACGTGGTCGTGCGCAGAACATCGTGGAGCGCTACCCGGACGCATCCAGCGTTCAGGTTTACTACAATCCCTCGAACTTCTCCGATGCCATTCTGGAACCCGGCAGCACGGTCGGGATCAATTTTCTATACCTCGCCGGCGGGTTATTCGCGGCTGCAGGTCTTTTCTTCCTGATCATGAGCCTGACCGGACACGTGCATATGAGCTCCTGAGGTTCAGGCGGTGCGCGCATGTATCCGGCTTCCGAAGGGAACCGAAATTCCCAGCCCGGCGCTTGACTCGGGACCACCGGTCATCAGCCGCCGAGGCGCTCAAGTTCCAGGAGCCGATGCCGTAAAGTCACTGTACGACTGCCTCATCGGCTGGAGCTGGATCGATGGATATTACGGGTACCGCGAGCGCCGTGTCGGCAGCGACGCAAGGCCAGGGGGTGCTGGCCGACGTGCAGACAGCCATGCTGAAAAAGGCCCTGGACCAGGATGCGGCCTCGGTGGCCCAACTGATCGCGGCGGTGCCGGCGCCTCCGCCCCTGGCGACCAGCGGATCGGTCGGCACACGCGTGAACACCCTCGCCTGAGCCGGTTCGCGCAGTGGGCGCCTACGGCACGGTCGCTTCCGCCCGCGCGCGGCGGTACGAGCCGGCCACCAGCTCGAAGCGGTAGAAGCGGCATTCGATCGGACCGTTGAACAGCACGGTCCTGCGCGTTTCCTTCAATTTCAGCTGCGACGGCAGGTCGCGGTCGCCCGACAGCAGCCACGCATCCCATCCGGCGTAGGCCTGCTTGAGCTGGTCGCCGAACCGCCCCATCAGGCTGGCCACCGTGGCCGACTTCGGTTCGCTTTGCAGACCGTACGGCGGGTTGGTCACGATCAGTCCCGACGGCGCCGGGGCCGGGGCGACGCGGGCGTCGGCCGCGGCGAAGCTCAAGGCGCCGTCGCGCAGCGAGCGGGCCAGGCCGGCCCGCTCGGTGTTGGCCAGCGCGTTCTGCACCACGCGCGTCGAGATGTCGCTTCCGCTCACGTGGAAGGCGGCCCGATCGTCCACCGCCTCGCGCGCCTGCCCCAGCGCGTCGCGCCAGGCGCGTGCGTCGAAACCGAGCAGCTTTTCGAAGGCGAAATGGCGGGTCAGGCCCGGGGCGCGCCGGGTCGCGATGCAGGCCGCCTCGATCGCAATCGTGCCGCTGCCGCAAAACGGGTCGTGCAGCGCCACCGCGGGGGTCCAGCCCGCGCAAGCCAGCAGGCCCGCGGCCAGGTTCTCCTTGAGCGGGGCCTCGCCCTTTTCGAGGCGCCATCCGCGCTTGAACAGCGGCTCGCCCGACAGGTCCAGGTACAGGTCGGCGCGCTGCTGCGCCAGGTGCGCCACGACCTGCACGTCGGGCGTGGCGCGGTCCACCGACGGGCGCTCGCCGCAGCGTTCGCGCATCCGGTCGGCGATCGCGTCCTTGATCCTGAGCGTGGCGAACTGCAGGCTGCGCAGCGGCGAGCGGGTTGCGCTGACGTCGACCCGCAGCGTCTGCGTCGGTTTGAAGTGGGCTTCCCATGGCACGGTCCGCGCCAGTTCGTACAGCGCGGCCTCGTCGGCGCAGGATCCGTGCGCCAGGCGCCACAGCACGCGGCTCGCCAGCCGGGAATGCAGGTTCACCGCGTAGGCGGTGGCGAGCGTGCCGTCGAAAGCGGCGCCGCCCGCTGCCGGCTGCACCGAGCGGGCACCGCAGACCTGCAGTTCGGCGGCGAGCAGGTCCTGCAGGCCGCGCGGGCAGACTGCGAAAAATCCGTGCCGTGCGCCCTCACCCCCACCGCTCAAAACGGTTTCACCACGACCAGGACCACGGCGCAAAGCAGCAGCACGACCGGAACCTCGTTGAACCAGCGGAACCAGACGTGGGAGCGGCGCATCGCTCCGCTGCGGAAGGCGGCCAGCAGGCGGCCGCACGCGGCGTGGTAGGCGATCAGCGCCAGCACCACGGCCAGCTTGGCGTGCATCCAGCCCTGACCCCGCCCGATGCCTTCCCCCAGCCACAGCCACAGGCCGGCCAGGAGCGCGAGGATGCCGATCGGCGTGATGAAGCGGTACAGCTTGCCGGCCATCAGGAGCAGCCGGTTGCGCTCGGCTCCGGGCTGAGGCACCAGCGCCAGGTTGACGAATATGCGCGGCAGGTAGAACAGCCCCGCGAACCAGGAGACCACCAGCACGATGTGCAGCGCCTTGACCCATAGCACCGGCGCCATGCGTCAAGCCCGCACTTCGCCGTTTCCGAGCACGATGAACTTCAGCGACGTCAGCCCTTCGAGGCCGACCGGCCCGCGCGCGTGCAGCTTGTCGTTGGAAATTCCGATCTCAGCGCCCAGGCCGTACTCGAAGCCGTCGGCGAAGCGGGTCGAGGTGTTCACCATCACCGAGGCCGAGTCGACTTCGCGCAGGAAGCGCATCGCGCGCTCGTAGTTCCCGGTCACGATGGCGTCGGTGTGGCGGCTTCCATACCGGTTGATGTGGGAGATCGCCTCGTCCAGGCCGGCCACGGTCGCGATCGACAGGATCGGCGCCAGGTACTCGGTGCGCCAGTCCTGTTCGGTCGCATCCTTCAGGCCGGCGACGCCGCAATCGGCCAGGATGCGGCGCGTTTCGGCGCACACGCGCAACTCGACGTGCTTGGCGGCGTACAGCGCGGCCAGCGGCGGCAGCACGTCCGGGGCGATCGCGCGCGCGACCAGCAGCGTTTCCATCGTGTTGCAGGTGCCGTAGCGCTGGGTCTTGGCGTTGTCCGCGATCCGGATCGCCATGGCCAGGTCGGCGCCCTCGTCGATGTACACGTGGCAGATCCCCTCCAGGTGCTTGATCATCGGCACCCGGCTCTCGCGCATCAGCCGCTCGATGAGCGCCCGCCCGCCCCGCGGCACCACCACGTCGACGTATTCCGGCAGCGTGATCAGCTCTCCGACCGCGGCGCGGTCGGTCGTCTCGATCAGCTGCACGGCTGAAGGCGGCAGGCCGTGCGCCTTCAGGGCGTCGGCGCACAGCGCGGCCAGCAGCCGGTTCGACTCGATCGCCTCCGAGCCGCCGCGCAGCACGGTCGCATTGCCGCTCTTGATGCACAGCGCCGCCGCGTCCACCGTGACGTTGGGCCGGCTCTCGTAGATGATCGCGATCACGCCCAGCGGCACCCGCATCCGGCCCACGCGGATCCCGGACGGCATCGGCCGCATCTCGCTGACGGTTCCGACCGGATCGGGCAGCCGTGCCACGTCTTCGACCCCGCGCGCCATCTGCTCGATCGCCGGGGCGCCCAGCGCCAGCCGGTCCAGCAGCGCCGGCTCCAGGCCGGCGGCGCGGGCGTTGCCCAGGTCGCGCTCGTTGGCCCGCATCAGGTCGGCGCGGCGGCTGCGGATCGCTTCGGCCAGCGCGTGCAGCGTGCGGTCCTTCACCGCGGTGTCGGCGCGCGCCATGCCGCCGGCAGCGTCGCGCGCGGCGCGCACGACCGACAGAACGTACTCCCGCACCGGCTGCCCGGGGCGCATGCCGCGCGCCGCCGGCGCGCCCGCCGAATCGTTCATTTGCCCGACACCGATAAAGCGATATCGGCCAATTCTAGCCACGGATCGCTGTCGCAGCGCGCCGCCGGCAGACCTTTGGACGAGCGGTCGAGGGCCGCGCAACGCGCCAGCAGCGCGGCCAGGCCGGATGCCGACACGCGCCCGAGCGCCCGTTCGGTGGCGCCGATGCGTGCACCCCAGACGCGCAGCTCGCGCGCGGCCGCGGCAAACGGCTTGCCGGCGGCGGTTTCCTGCTTCAGCCGCAGCAGCGTGCGCAGCTCCTCGCTCACCACCCACAGCGCCAGCGCCAGCGCCTCGCCCTCGGCGCGCAGCCCCTCGATCGTGCGCCCGATGCGGGTGCGGTCGCCGTCGAGCACGGCCTGCGGCAAGGCGAACACGTCGTAGCGGGCCACGCTCAGCACGCTGTCGCACACCTGCTCGAACGTCAGCGAGCCGGCCGCAAACAGCAGCGCGAGCTTCGAAATCTCCTGGTGGGCCGCCAGCAGATTGCCCTCGACGCGGTCGGCCAGGAACTCGAGCGCTTCGGGCGGAGCGCTCTGGCGCTGGCGCTCCAGGCGCGCGCCGATCCAGCCGGGCAGCTGGGCGCGTTCGACCGCCGCCACCTCGACCCACACGCCCGAGGTCTCGAGCGCGCGCGCCCACGCGGACTCGCGCGTGCTCCGATCCAGCCGGGGCAGGCCCAGCAGCGTCAGGACGTCCTCGGGCGCGCCGGCCGCGTAGCGCGCCAGCGCCTCGGCCCCTTCCTTGCCCGGCTTGCCGGAAGGCAGCCGCAGGTCGACCATGCGGCGGTCGCTGAACAGCGAGCCCGAGCGCACCGCCTGCTCCAGCAGCGACCAGTCGAAGCGGGCGTCGGCATGCAGCACCGTGCGCTCGACGAAACCGGCGCTGCGCGCGGCGGTGCGGATCGCGTCCTGCGCCTCGATCGCCAGCAGCGCCTCGTCGCCGGCCACCACGTACAGGCGCGCCAGGCGGCCCTTGGCCAGGTGCATGCGCAGCTGGTCAGACTTGATCTGCATGGGGCTTGACCGCCGCGATGCGGCGCAGCAGCTGCTGCACCAGGTCGGTCTGCATGTCCCGGTACAAAAGCGTCTCCTCGGATTCCTTGGCCAGCACCTGCGAATCGTTGATCGAGATGTCGCGCTGCGCCCGCAGCTCGGTGGGCGTGATGTATTCGCGGCCCTTGCCGTCGTGCAGCCGGAAGCGCAACCGGTAGATCAGCTTGTATTCGACCGCGCGCCCCTGCGCGTTCAGGGTCAGGATCTCCTTGGTCTGCGTCTCCCCCAGGATGTCGAGCACAGCGGTCGCCAGGTCCGCTTTCGGCACGGTGCGCGTGTTGGTGCCGGAACGGATCTGCCGGCTCAAGGTCGCGCCCAGCTGGGAATTGGGCGGGGTGTTCAGGTAGATCGTCTCGAACGGCAGCTTCTGCTCGCCGCGCAGGTGAAAGCCGCAGCCGGCCAGGGCCACGGCCGCCAGTGCGCAGGCCGCCAGACGCTGCGCTTCAGACCACGACATTGACCAGCTTCCCCGGGACGATCACGACCTTCCTGACCGGGCCGGTGACGTAGCGCGTGATCGACGCCTCCGCCAGCACTGCCGTCTCGATTGCGGCGCGGTCGGCCTGCGCCGGCACGCGCACCGAGCCTCGCAGCTTGCCGTTGACCTGCACCACCAGCTCGACCACGTCGGACTTCAGCGCGTCCGGATCGGGTTGCGGCCACGGCGCATCGAGCAGGTCCCCCAGCTTGGCGGCGAAGCCCAGCTCGCCCCACAGCGCGTGCGTGATGTGCGGGGCGATCGGGTACAGCACCCGCAGCAGGATCCCCAGGCCCTCGCGCAACACCGCGTCCGATTGGGGCGAAGCGTCGGGCGCCGCGTCGGCCAGCACGTTCAGCATCTTCATGGCGGCCGACACCACGGTGTTGTACTGGATCCGCTCGTAGTCGAATTCGGCCTGCTTGAGCAGCGCGTGCACCTCGCGCCGCAACGACCGCTGCGCGTCATTCAGCCGCAACGGGTCCACGGCGCCGGCCGCGCGCACCGCTTCGTGCCGCTCGAAGCCGAACTGCCACAGGCGGCGCAGGAAGCGGAACGTCCCCTCGGCACCGGAGTCCGACCAGGCGGCGCTCTGGTCGGGCGGCCCGGCGAACATCACGAAGGCGCGCGCGGTGTCGGCACCGAACCGGGCAATGATCTCGCGCGGCTCCACCACGTTGTTCTTGCTCTTGGACATCTTCTCGATGCCGCCCAGCATCACCGGCAGGCCGTCCTGGCGCGCCAGCGCGCCTAGCGGGCGGCCCCGGTCGTCGTACTTCACGTCGACTTCGGCCGGATAGAACCAGCGGCGCCGGCCGTCGGCCTCGTCGCGGTAGTAGCACTCGTGCAGCAGCATGCCCTGCGTGAACAAGTGCGTGAACGGCTCGTCGAACGAAACCAGCCCCACATCGCGCATCACGCGCGTCCAGAAGCGCGCATACAGCAGGTGCAGCACGGCGTGCTCGATGCCGCCGATGTACTGGTCCATCGGCATCCAGTAGTCGTTGCGCGCATCGACCATCGAGTCACTGGCGTCGGGCGAGCAGTAGCGCATGAAATACCACGAAGAGTCGACGAACGTGTCCATCGTGTCGGTCTCGCGGCGCGCCGGCTTGCCGCAGCGCGGGCAGCTGCACCGCAGGAACTCCTCGCAACGGGCCAGCGGGTTGCTGCGGCCGTCGGGCACCAGGTTCTCGGGCAGCACCACCGGCAGGTCCGACTCGGGCACCGGCACCGGGCCGCAGGCGTCGCAGTGGATGATCGGGATCGGGGTGCCCCAGTAGCGCTGGCGCGAAATGCCCCAGTCGCGCAGGCGGTACTGCACCTGCTCCGAACCGAGGCCGCGGGCCTTCAGATCGGCCGCGATCGCCTTGACCGCGGCCTCATAGTTCAGGCCGTCGTAGGGACCCGAATTGACGCACACGCCGCGCTGCTTGTCGGCATACCACTCCTGCCAGCGTTCCTCGGAAAGGGTCTCGCCCGGCACCGCGATCACCTGGCGGATCGGCAGGCCGTAGCGGCGCGCGAACTCGAAGTCGCGCAGGTCGTGGCCCGGCACGCCCATCACCGCGCCTTCGCCGTAGCCCATCAGCACGTAGTTGCCGATCCATATCGGAACCGCCTCGCCGGTGAGCGGGTGCCGGACCTGGATCCCGGTCGGCACGCCGCGTCTTTCCATGGTCGCCAGATCCACCTCGGCCACGCCGCCGCGGCGGCACTCCTCGATGAATTCGGACAGCTGCCGGTCGCCCTGTGCCAGCCTCAGCGCCAGGGGATGCTCGGCGGCCAGCGCGACGAAGGTCACGCCCATGATGGTGTCGGCGCGCGTGGTGAACACGCGCAGCAGGTGCGATGCGCCGTCCAGCTCGTAGGGGAAGCCGAAGTTCACGCCGATGCTGCGGCCGATCCAGTTCTGCTGCATCAGGCGCACCTGGTGCGGCCAGCCGTCCATGTGCTCCAGGGCCTCCAGCAGCTGGTCGGCGTAGCGCGTGATCGCCAGGTAGTAGCCCGGGATCTCGCGCTTCTCCACCGGCGCGTTGGAGCGCCAGCCGCGGCCGTCGATCACCTGTTCGTTGGCCAGCACGGTCTGGTCGACCGGGTCCCAGTTCACCACCTGCGTCTTGCGGTAGGCGATGCCGCGCTCCAGCATCTTCAGGAACAGCCACTGGTTCCAGCGGTAATACTGCGGCTGGCAGGTGGCGAGCTCGCGCGACCAGTCGATCGCCAGGCCCAGCGGCTGCATCTGGGCCTTCATCTCGGCGATGTTCCCGTAGGTCCATTGCGCCGGCGCGATGCCGTTCTCCATCGCCGCGTTCTCGGCGGGCAGCCCGAAGGCGTCCCAGCCCATCGGCGTCATCACGTTGAAGCCACGCATCCGGTGGGCCCGGTACATCACGTCGTTCAGCGTGTAGTTGCGCACGTGCCCCATGTGCAGCCGGCCGCTCGGGTAGGGCAGCATCGAGCACAGGTAGTACTTCGGCTTGGGCAGTCCGGCCGGGTCGAGCGCGCGCTCGCGCGCCCGGTAGGCGTCGATCGACCGCCAGTGGGCCTGCGCCGCGGATTCGACTTCCTGGGGTGAATATTTGTCGCGCACGGAAAACGGCCGCCAGGGGCAAGGGGCCACGGCGCTCCAATGAGTCATTTTATCCGGGTAACCCGCCTTCGCGGCTGGCGCCGCTACGGTGGGCGGGCCTGCCCTCCGAAGCGCCGCAAGCGCGAAGGAGGGGCCGAACACTTAAAATGATCGCCGTGCAGCGTTTTCTCGATGGTCTGAATCCACAGCAACTGGCGGCGGTCACCCAGCCGGGCGGGCACGTGCTCGTGCTGGCCGGCGCGGGAAGCGGCAAGACGCGCGTGCTGACCACCCGCATCGCCTGGCTGATCCAGGGCGGATACGCCAGCGCGCTGCAGATCCTGGCGGTCACGTTCACCAACAAGGCGGCGCGCGAAATGATCGACCGCATCGGCGCGATGCTTCCGATCAACCCGCGCGCGATGTGGATCGGCACCTTCCACGGGCTGTGCAACCGGCTGCTGCGGACGCACCACCGCGATGCGCAGCTGCCGCCGAGCTTCCAGATCCTGGATTCGCAGGACCAGCTGGCGGCGATCAAGCGGATGCTGAAGGCGGCCGGCGTGGACGACGTGCGCTGCCCGCCGCGCGAGCTGCAGATGTTCATCAACGGCGCCAAGGAGGCGGGCCTGCGCCCGCGCGACGTCGAGGCCGGCGGCGGGCGCGACCGCCTGTGGGTCGAGCTGTTCGAAGCGTACGAGCGGCAGTGCCAGCGCGAAGGGGTGGTCGATTTCGCAGAGCTGCTGCTGCGCAGCTACGAGCTGCTGGCGCGCAACGAGCCGCTGCGGCAGCACTACCAGCAGCGCTTCCGCCACATCCTGGTCGACGAGTTCCAGGACACGAACGTCCTTCAGTACCGCTGGCTCAAGCTGCTGGCCGGCCCCGGCAGCACGGTGTTCGCGGTCGGCGACGACGACCAGTCGATCTACCGCTTCCGGGGCGCCAACGTCGGCAACATGGCGGACTTCGAGCGCGAGTTCCAGGTCTCGAACGTAATCAAGCTGGAGCAGAACTACCGCTCGTACGGCCACATCCTGGAAGCGGCCAACCGGCTGATCAGCCACAACGCGCAGCGGCTGGGCAAGAACCTGTGGACAGCCGCAGGGCAGGGCGAGCGGGCCGTGCTGTTCGAGGCCGCCTCCGACGGCCTGGAGGCGTCCTGGATCGTCGAGCAGGTGCGTGAATTGACCGACGCCGGCACGCGGCCGTCCGACATCGCGATCCTGTACCGCTCCAACGCGCAGTCGCGCGTGCTGGAGCACGCGCTGTTCACGGCCGCGCTGCCGTACCGGGTCTACGGCGGGCTGCGCTTTTTCGAGCGCGCCGAGATCAAGAACGCGCTCGCCTACCTGCGCCTGGCGCACAACCCGCACGACGACGTCTCGTTCGCGCGTGCGGTCAATTTTCCGGCCCGCGGGATCGGGCCGCGCACGCTGGAGCAGTTGCAGGATGCGGCGGCCGCCGCGCAGACCAGTCTGTATGGGGCGATCGGTTCGCTGGCGGGGCGCGCTGGGGCGAGCCTGGCGCAGTTCGGGCGCCTGATCGAGGCGCTGCAGCAGTCCGCTTCGCGGCAGAATCTGCCCGAGCTGGTGGCCGCCGCGATCCAGCAAAGCGGCCTGGCGCCGCATTACGCGAACGAGCGGGACGGCCAGGAACGCCTCGAGAACCTGGAGGAACTGGTCAACGCCTCGACCAGCTACCTGGTGGAACAGGGGTATTCGAGCGAGGCGCCCGCCTTCGCGCCCGATGGCGCTACTGCGGGTGAAGCCGCCGGGCAGGTCGAGCCGTTGACCGCCTTCCTGGCCCACGCCTCGCTGGAGGCGGGCGACAACCAGGCCGGGCAGGGCCAGGAGGCGCTGCAGCTGATGACGGTGCACTCGGCCAAGGGCCTGGAGTTCGACGCCGTGTTCATCACCGGACTGGAGGAGGGCCTGTTCCCCCACGAGAACAGCCTGAGCGAGGGTGGCGGGCTGGAGGAGGAACGCCGCCTGATGTATGTGGCGATCACGCGCGCGCGCCAGCGCCTGTTCGTGACGTTCGCGCAGACGCGCCTGCTGCACGGCCAGACGCGCTACGGCATACGGTCGCGCTTCCTCGACGAACTGCCGCCCGAATCGGTGCGCTGGCTGGCGCCCGCCTACGCGCTGCGCGCTTCGGCGGGCAAGCCCGCGCTCGCGTGGGGGGCTGCGGCGGACTTGTCCGCCAAAGCGCGCAGCGCGAAGGCGGACGACCACCACGGCCTGCACGTCGGGCAGACGGTGCGGCACGCGAAGTTCGGCGATGGCGTCGTGATCCGCCTGCAGGGCGCCGGGGGCGACGCACGCGCCCAGATCCGCTTCGGCACGGCCGGAATCAAGGAGCTGTTGCTGGCGGTTGCCAAGCTCGAGCGCGCGTAGCGCGGCCTTTCGCGGCCGACGCCGCTACTGTGACCGAGGCCGCCTACGCCGCTGCGGCCGGATCGTCCGGCGTCGGTTCCACGATCTGCGTATACATACGGTAGATGCCGCCCTGGACCACGGTCAGCAGCGCGAGCAGCAGGGGCGCGAGCAGCAGCTCCGCCACCTTCCGGTCGGACACCAGCAGACGGACGATCACGGCCAGCGCCACGATGGCGAGCGAGCCCGCCGCCAGGATCGCGCCGACGAACGTCAGCAGCGGCCAGCGGTTGCGCCAGCAGGCGAAGAAGCTGAAGAACATCGCCTTGACGGCCGGCAGCCGCTGCCATCCGACCAGCGGCGGCGCCAGCCACATCGCCATCAGCACGGGCAGCGACAGGGCGACGCGAAGGGCCAGCAGACCTGGATGCACTACGAGCCGGGGCTCCTGGTCGGTGCCCGGCACGACGCTGATCGCCTGATCGAGCCCGGTTGCCTGGGCGATCGCCACCAGCGGCAGCACGATCATCGCGTTGATCAGCCCCAGCATCAGCAGCTGCCGGCGGGTCTGCGCGTCGCGCAACCCCTCCGCGTATACCGCCACGCCCGGAATGCGGCCGGCGTCGGCGGCCCGGCAGGCGGCGATCAGTCCGAGCGAGGCGATCGGCGCCACCACGGTGCCGAGGGCCGGCCCGACCAGCGGCACCATCGAGGGCAGCCACACCATCAGCAGTCCCGCTGCCACCGACCCGAGCAGCGGCAGCGGGTGGCGCGCCACCAGGCGCAACCCGTCGCGTAGCCAGGCCAGCCCGTCGCGGGCGGGTACTTTCCTTATTTGCATTCGTCGTCAGACCCAGGGCAGGTCGGTCTGGCGGATGCGCAGGCGCAGCATCCGTTCGAACCGGGCCGGATCGTGCGGCTTGAGCAGGGCCGCCGGCCGCGGCAGGTGCTGGTCGTACAGGCGGGAAATCCAGAAACGCAGCGCCGCGGCGCGCAGCGCGGTGCGCCAGGCCTGGCGCTCCTGGTCGGTCAGCGGCCGCACCGCGTGATAGGCCCGCAGCATCGCCAGCGCGTGCTCCTGGTTGAACTGGCCGCTGTCCTGATGCACGCACCAGTCGTTGACGGTGACGGCCAGGTCGAACAGCCAGGCGCTGCAGCCGGCGAAGTAGAAGTCGATCACGCCGCCGATGTGATCGCCCTCGAACAGCACGTTGTCGCGGAACAGGTCCGCGTGGATGGGCCCGGCCGGCAGGCGCTCGAAGCGCGGGCTGCGCACGAAGGTGTCCTGGAAGATGACCTCCTCGGCCAGTTCCTGGAACTGTTCGTCCGGAATCAGCGGCTCGAGCTTCGGCAGCGCGCTCTTCCACCAGCCGATACCGCGCAGATTGGGCTGGAACAGCGGAAAGTCGCGCGCCTGCTCGTGCATGGAGGCCAGGAAACGGCCGACCTGCGCGCATTGCTCCGCGTTCGGGTCGACCACCGCGTGGCCGGGAAGCCGGGTCACGACGGCGGCCGGCTTGCCGCGCGCCCGGCTCAGCAGGCTGCCTGCGCCGGTGGCGGCCGGCTCCGGGACCGGCAGGCCGCGCACCGCCAGGTGCTTCATCAGGCCCAGGTAGAACGGAAGCTGCTCGACGCCCAGGCGCTCGAACACCGTCAGCACGAAGCGGCCGGCGGTGGTGGACAGGAAGAAATTGGTGTTCTCGATGCCCGAGGCAATGCCTTCGAACTCGACCAGCTCTCCGATCGAATAGCCGCCGAGCAGCGCAACGATTTCATCGCGCGTGAGCGCGGTAAATACGGCCATGGTGCAGGCACAGACCGGACGATGTCAGAAATCGAAATCGAACCGGAAAAACCGGGGAACCGACAGGTCCTGGTGCGGTTGCAGCGGCGAGGCCGCCGGATCCTGGTCCAGCAGATGCGTCATCGTGTAGTGATAAGTGAACCCGGCGGGAGTCACGATCACCTCGGCAACGCGCCGCCCGACCCGCTTCTGCTCGATCTGGACATCGGCCTGGGGCTTCGGCGCCGCCGGCTGCGGCGAAGCCGGCTCGTCGGCGGCGGCGGCCGGACCCGCCGCTTCGCCAGGGGGCCTGGCCTCCGCAGCCTTGGCGGGGGTGGCCTGCTCGGACGCCGGGCGAATCGGCGGCGGAAAGTCGTCGGCGCCGCGCGCCGCTGCACTCAGCAGCAGCGCGGCGGCAGCGGCCAGCGGCCAGGCACAGCGTCCCGACGCCGCCCGCATCGCAGGCAGACCCAGGTACAGCCGGCAGGTCGGGTCCATCCGGATATTGTACGTGGTGGCGCCGTCACAGGTACAGAAGCTGCTCGCGCTCGGCGGCGGTTTGCAGGAACCCGCGCGCCTCGTAGAAGTCGAAGATCGCGTCCACCACCTGGTCGGCGTCTTCCACCACCTGCATCAAGTTCAGGTCCTCTTCGTCGATCATGCCGTCGGGGACCAGCCGCTCGCGCATCCAGTCGAGCAGACCTTTCCAGAAGGCGGCCTCGACCAGCACGATCGGGATCCTGCGGCCGGTCCTGGTCTGGATCAGCGTGAGCGCCTCGCTCAGCTCGTCCAGCGTGCCGAATCCGCCCGGCATCACCACGTAGGCGGCGGCATACTTCACGAAGGACACCTTGCGCGCAAAAAAATGACGGAACCGCAGCGAGATGTTCTGGTACGGATTGCCGCACTGCTCGTACGGCAGTTCGATGTTCAGGCCCACGCTGGGCGAGCGGCCCCCGAAGGCGCCCTTGTTGGCCGCTTCCATGATGCCCTGGCCGCCGCCGCTGAGCACCGCGAAACCGGCGTCGGACAGCTTGCGGGCGATCTGCATGGTGCGGTCGTAGCGCGGCGTGCCGGCTGGCGTGCGGGCGCTGCCGAAGATGGACACCGCCGGTCGGATTTCCGACAGCCTCTCGGAGGCTTCGACGAACTCCGAGATAATGCCCCACATTTGCCAGGATTCGCGGGCCTTGACGCTGGTAGCGCGTTCGGGCGTCGCGATCGCGCGTAGCGTCGGAATCTTTTTTTGGCGGTCGGTCATGGTGATCTCCTGATGCAAACACTGCTGCTGGTCGACGGCTCCGGGTACCTGTACCGGGCGTTTCACGCGCTGCCCGATCTGCGCACCTCCGCGGGCGAGCCCACCGGGGCGGTCCGCGGATTCATCGGCATGCTGCGCGTGCTGGCCGAACAGGCGCCTGCCGAGTACCGAGCCTGCGTGTTCGACGCAAAAGGTAGGACCTTTCGCGACGATCTATACGCAGAATACAAGGCCAATCGCCCTGCGATGCCGGTGGATCTTGCCTCCCAGATCGGGCCGATCCACCAGGCGGTCCAGGCGCTGGGCTGGCCGGTGCTGGAAATAGCGGGGGTCGAAGCCGACGACGTGATCGGGACCCTGGCCGAGCGGGCCCGGCGCGAGGGCGTGCGTACCGTGATCGTGAGCACCGACAAGGACCTGGCCCAGCTGGTCGGCGACCGGGTGGAGCTGCTGGACACGATGAGCCGCGACGGCGGCCCGCCCAGGCGCTTCGACCGCGACGGCGTGATCGCCCGCTTCGGGGTGCCCCCGGAACGGATGGTCGAGTACCTGATGCTGGTGGGCGACAGCGTGGACAACGTTCCGGGCGTCGAAAAGGTGGGCCCCAAGACGGCGGCGCGCTGGCTCAGCGAGTACGGCTCGCTCGATGGGCTGCTGCAGCACGCCGATGCGATCGGCGGGGTCGCCGGGGAGAACCTGAGGAAGGCGGCCGGCTGGCTGCCGACGGCCCGTGCCCTGGTGACGGTGCGAACCGATGCCGACCTGTCGTCCCAGGTGCCGACGCTGGAGGCGCTGCGGGCGCGTCCGGCCGACCCGCAGGCGCTGCGGCGCCTGTTCGAGCGCTTCGAGTTTCGCAGCTGGCTCAGGTCGCTGGAGGGCGCCGCCGGGGCGCCGGCGCCCGCCGACGGCGGCCCCCAGATGGCGCCGCCCCAGGCGGATGCGCTGGCGGCGCCGGCGCTGCACACGCCGCCGGTCCGTTACGAGACGGTGCTGACACAGGCGGAGCTGGACCGGTGGATCGGGCGGATCGAGGCGGCGCCGCTGACGAGCCTGGACACCGAGACCTCGTCGCTCGATCCGATGTCGGCGCGCCTGGTGGGCATCTCGCTGTCGGTGGCCGGGCACGAGGCCTGCTACATCCCGCTGGCGCACCGCTACCCGGGCGCGCCGGAGCAGCTCGGGCTGGAACAGGTGCTGGGCAGGCTGCGCGCGTGGCTCGAGTCGCCGCGCCACCTGAAGGTGGGGCAGAACCTGAAATACGACTCGCACGTGCTGGCCAACCACGGCATCGGGCTGGCGGGCATCGAGCACGACACGCTGCTGCAGTCGTACGTGCTGGAGGCGCACCGCGGACACGACATGGACACGCTGGCCGAGCGGCACCTGGGGCGCCACACGATCACGTACGAGCAGGTGTGCGGCAAGGGCGCGCGCCAGATCGGCTTCGACGAGGTCAGCGTCGAGCGCGCCACCGAGTATTCGGCCGAGGACGCGGAGGTCACGCTGGCGCTGCACCACGTGCTGTGGCCGCGCCTGCACGAGAACGAAGGCCTGACGTTCGTGTACCGCTCGATCGAGATGCCGGTGTCGCGCGTGCTGTTCGCGATGGAACGCCACGGCGTGCTGGTCGACCCGGTGCGGCTGGCGGCGCAGAGCCGGGAGCTGGGCGAACGCATCTTCGCGCTGGAGCAGAAGGCCCATCAGCTCGCCGGCCAGCCGTTCAACCTGGGATCGCCCAAGCAGATCGGCGAGATCCTGTTCGGCAAGCTGGGACTGCCGGCCCAGAAGAAGACCGCCAGCGGCGCGCCCAGCACCGACGAGGATGTGCTGGAGAAACTGGCCGCCGACTACCCGCTGCCCAAGACGCTGCTGGAGCACCGCGCGCTGTCGAAGCTGAAGTCGACCTACTGCGACAAGCTGCCATTGATGATCCGGGCCGACACCGGGCGCGTGCACACGACCTACGGGCAGGCCATCGCGATCACCGGGCGCCTGGCCTCCTCGGATCCGAACCTGCAGAACATCCCGATCCGCACCGCGGAGGGCCGGCGCATCCGCGAGGCGTTCGTGGCCCCGCCGGGGGCGCACATCGTCTCGGCCGACTACTCGCAGATCGAGCTGCGGATCATGGCGCACCTGTCGGACGACGCCGGCCTGCTGGAGGCGTTCGCGCAAGGAGAGGACGTGCACCGCGCCACCGCCTCCGAAGTGTTCGGGGTGCCGTTGAAGGAGGTCACGTCCGATCAGAGGCGCACCGCCAAGGTGATCAATTTCGGGCTGATGTACGGCATGACGGCCTTCGGCCTGGCCGCCAACCTGGGGATCGGCAAGGACGAGGCGCGCGCCTACATCGATCGCTACTTCACGCGCTACCCGGGGGTCGCCCGCTACATGGAGGCCACGCGCACGCTGGCCAAGCGCCAGGGATACGTGGAGACGGTGTTCGGACGCCGGCTGTGGCTGCCCGAGATCAACTCCCCCAACGGCCCGCGCCGCCAGGGGGCCGAGCGCGCCGCGATCAACGCGCCGATGCAGGGCACCGCGGCCGATCTGATCAAGCTTGCGATGATCGCCACCGACGACTGGCTGCAGCGCGAGTCGCTGCGCACCCGCCTGATCATGCAGGTGCACGACGAGCTCGTGTTCGAGGTTCCCGACGCGGAGCTCGAGGCCATCAAGGCCAAGGTACGCGACCTGATGTGTCATGTGGCGTCGCTGAAGGTCCCGCTCGCGGTCGACGTCGGTGCCGGCCCGAACTGGGACCAGGCGCACTGACGGCCGCCGTGGCCGAGCCGCTGCAGTGCGACGTGCTGGTGGCCGGCGGCGGCATCAACGGCGTGGCGATCGCGCGCGATGCGGCCGGCCGGGGACTCGACACGATCCTGTGCGAGCAGGATGACCTCGCCTCGCACACCTCGTCCGCATCGACCAAGCTGATCCACGGCGGGCTGCGCTACCTGGAGCACGGCGAGATCGGCCTGGTGCGCAAGGCGCTGCGCGAGCGCGAGCTGCTGTTGCACGCGGCTCCGCACCTGGTGCGGCCGCTGCGCCTGGTGCTGGTGCACGACGACTCGATGCGGCCGGCCTGGATGCTGCGCGCCGGTCTGTGGCTGTACGACGCGCTGGCCGGGTCGTCCAGCCTGCCGGCTTCGCGGCGCGTCGATCTGCGCAGCCATCCGGCGGGACGGGCGCTCGCGCCCGGGTTCCGGACCGGCTTCGAGTTTTCCGACGCCTGGACCGACGATGCGCGGCTGGTGGTGACGGTTGCGATCGACGCGGCCGAGAAGGGTGCGCGCATCCTGACCCGCACGCGGCTGACCCGGGCCCGGCGCGAAGGGCCCGCATGGAGCGTGGACGGCGGCGGGTCGCGCGGCGGCGAAGTGCGAATCCGCGCGCGGGCGCTGGTCAACGCCACCGGCCCGTGGGCCGGTCGCTTCCTGCAGCGCGTGTGCGGCACCGAATCGGAACGGCGCCTGCGCCTGGTGAAAGGCAGCCACCTGGTCCTGCGCCGCAGCCTGGCTCCCGGGTACGCGGTCGTGCTGCAGGCGGCGGACCGGCGCATCGCCTTCGCGATCCCGTTCGAGGACGATTTCACGCTGATCGGGACCACCGACGTGGAGATCGCGCAGGAGCCCGGTGAGGCGCGCATCGAAGCGGCCGAGATCGACTACCTGTGCGGGCTGGCCAACCGCTACCTGGCGCAGCCGATCGGCCGGCCCGACATCGCCTGGAGTTTTTGCGGCGTGCGTCCGCTGCTCGACGACGGCGCCGATCCGTCCGCCGTGACGCGCGACTATGCGCTCGAGCTGGACCACCCGCGCCAGGGCGCGCCGCTGCTGACGGTGTGGGGCGGCAAGATCACGACGTTCCGCACGCTGGGCGAGCAGGCGGTGGACCGCCTGGCGCCTGTGCTCGGGTGCGCGCGCCGCGGCTGGACGCACGATGCGAGGCTGCCGGGCGGCTATCTGAAAGGGTCCGGCCACGGGGCGCTGGCCGAATGGGTCCGCGATCTGGCCACGCAATATGGATGGATGCCGGCGCACGCGCTGCGGCGCATGGCTTACGCCTACGGCAGCCGCCTGCACGACGTACTGGGATCGGCGCGCAGCCAGGACGACCTGGGCGAGCCGGTGGCGGACGGTCTTTACGAGGCTGAGCTCGAATACCTGATCGCGCGGGAATGGGCCCGCAGCGCCGACGACGTGCTGTGGCGCCGCTCCAAGCTCGGACTGCACCTGGCGCCCGGACAGGCGCAGCGCGTGGCCGACTGGTTCGAACGGCGCCACGCCAGGCCCTGATCGCGCCGACGGCCGGGTAGTGGGGGTCGCAGTCGAACCAACCGCCCGGATGCCGGGTCAAATCGACGTCGATTGGCAGCCCGAGTGCTCAAGGTTGGTCAACCTTTCAAGGGGATGGCGGGTGACGACACGCTCGCGTCAATGCCGCTTGTCTTTTGCAACCCGGCTCATGTTCGGTTCAACATCCGTTGACAAGCCGGTCGCAACTGCCTGGGCGGCCCATCCTGTGGAAGCATTCTTGCACCCGGGCGACATCACGCATCCGTGACGAAGGAGATCGCGATGAAAGGCGTTGTTCGAACCGTGCTTGAATTGGGCGTAACGGCCACATTGGCGGGATGTGTGGGTGTCGACCCTTTGGCCCCGGGCGCCGATCGGGTCAAGGTCACGTAGAACCCGGCCGATGTTGGGGCCTGCACGCCCGTCGGCAATATCGAAAGGTTGCCGGGGGACATCGGCCGCGACAACGAGATCCGGGAGATGCAAAACCAGGCGATCGGACTTCGCGGCAACGTCGTGTTTGAGGCCACCAGAGGGCCGTCCACCGGCGTCATCTACCGCTGCGGCAAATGAATCCGCCGCGACGCGACCACGGTGCACCGGTGGCGCTCGCGGACGAGGAACCCGGATGCATCGAACGAATCGCCCGGATGTCGGGTCCAAAACGCATTGCATTGATCAGGATGGCGAGTTGCGCGCCCAAAGAATCTTCAGACTGTGACTGAACCGTTAACGTATGTCGAACGGGCGGTGAGCATGCCGGAGGTGACGATGAAGCGCATGGTTCGGGGATTTTTTGGAGTGATCGCAGCAGCCGCGCTGACGGCGTGTGCGGTGCCGCTTGCTCCCGGTGCCGATCAGGTGAGGATCACCCGGAACGCGGCCGATGTTGCGGTCTGCACGCCGGTAGGCAACATCGACAGGATCGACCCAAGGAGCGATGCCGACGCGCAGATGCGGAACCAGGCGGTCGGACTCGGCGGCAACGTCGTGCTTGACACCACGCCGCTTTTCTACGGCAGCCCCACCGGGGTGGTCTATCGCTGCGGCAGCCGCTAGGGCGCGACCACGGCCCAGCGCTCGTGGTCGCGCCAGCGCCTGCCGATTTTCAGGTAGCGGGGCGAAAAACCCTCTTTCGAGAAGCCGCACGAACGGGCCAGCGCGATGGACGCCGCGTTGCCCGGCTGGATGTTGGCCTCGAGCCGGTGCAGCTTCAGGCTCCGGAACGCGTGCCGCACCACCGCCTGGAGCGCCTCGCGCATCAGGCCCTGGCGCTCGAAGCCGGCGAACACGTAGTAGCCCAGGTAGGCGCTTTTCAGGGAGCCGAGCACGATTTCGGAGATGTTGACGACGCCGACCAGCGCGCCGGTGCCGCGCTCGGTGACGAGGAAGCCGAAGTGCGAGGGGTTTTTCAGGCGCGCGAGCCAGCCTCTGAACTTCGCCGCCGTGGCGGGGGCATGCACCCAGGGACGGTGCAGCGAGGCACTGCGGCGCGCCGCGGCGAGGAATGCGCGCTCGTCCGCGTGGCGCGGACGGCGCAGTACGATGCGCCGGCGCGCCATCGGTTACAGCGTCAGCGTCAGGCTCGACAGCAGCGCGCCCGGCACCCGGCTCGATTCGACCGAGCGCTGGCCGTACGTGCTGCGGCTCTGGATCAACTCGCGCTCGCGCGAGAGGCCCTGCAGCTCGCTGCCCAGCATCCGGTACAGCGAGTCGTCGAACCGCATCACGTTCAGCGGCGCGGCGATGCGGCCGCCTTCGACCCAGAAGGTCGCAAAGCGCGTCATCCCGGTGATCCGGCCCGAAGAGCGGTCCGAGTGGTTCAGGTACCACAGGTTCGCAACCAGGATGCCCCGATCCAGCGCCGCCAGCGCATCGGACGTCGCCAGCGTGCCGCCCTCCAGGTCGATCGATTGCATCGATTCCTCTTCGCTGGCGCCGTTGGCGGCCAGGCCGTACTCCTTGGCCGTGCGCGCCGAGACGAGCGCTCCGGCGTGCGCGCCCGCGCGTATCAGCGTGACCTGCGCCGGACGCGGAAAGCCCGTGTCGTCGAACGATGGCGCCAGGCCTTCGGCGGTGTTCTCGCGCAGCGTGATGGCGCCGGACAGCCTCGATTCGCCGTCGACCAGCTTCATCAGCGCGCTCTGGCGCGTGTGCTGGCTGCGCGCCGAAACGCCGTCCCAGTTCAGCATCCCGATCAGCTCGTCGACCGCTGCCGGCATCAGGTACCCGCGGTACTGCCCGGGCTCGATCGCGCGCGGCGCGAGGGCCAGGTACTTGAGCTGTTCGCGCGCGGCGCGGATGCGTCCGGCGACCTCCTGCGCATCCCAGGTCTGGCCCGCGTACGTGGATTTGACGGCCTTGTCCTTCACGTCCGGATTGCCGGACAGGTAGACCGACCAGTCCAGCTGGAAGCTGTCGACCCGGTGCCAGTTGCGCTGGCCGAGCGAGTTGGCGAAACCGCGGAACACCGGGCCGCTGGCGAATATTCCGACCAGGTCGGCGCCTTCGGCCGCCGCAATCACGCAGTCGACCGCCTCCTCGGCGTCGGGCAGGCGGCCGCGGCGCTCCTGCTTCGAGCTGTTCACCTCGGTCGCATAAAGCAGCAAGGGGTCGGCCGGCATCGACGGCAGGTCGGAGCGCATCGTCTCGATGGCCGCGCGCAGCGCGGACTGGTCGGTCGGTCGATCGAACGACACGGTGAGCGTGGTGTGCAGGCGCCGCCCCTGGTCGATCAGCGTCAGGCGCAGGTTCGCCTGCGCCACGCTGCCGGCCTGCCGCACGCGTGCATGGTTGAAGCGGACGAAATCGGAGGTCTCGCCGCAAAAGTTGAGCAGCAGCGTCTCGGCGCCGCGGGTCTGCCCGATCGCGTAGTCGGCCAGTTCGAAGAAACGCTGCTTCATCGTCAGTGCTCCGCTCCGAACACCGCCACCTGCGAGAACTTGCAGGCAGGACTGGCGTGCCCGACCCGGATCAGCTGGTTGGGCTCGCCCTTGCCGCAGAACGGCGAACCCAGCACTTCGACCGTCGAGGCGTCGCCGACCATCGCGAGCGAGCGCCAGAACGTCGCCGACACGCCCCGGTAGTTCGGATTGCGGAGCACTTCGGCCAGGCGACCGTCCCGGATGCGCTGGCCCCATTCGCAGCCGAACTGGAACTTGTTGCGCGAATCGTCGATCGACCAGGACGCGTTGGTCCGCATCAGGATGCCATCGTCGATCGACGACACCATCTGCTCGAGCGTCGAGGTGCCGGCCTCGATGTTCAGGTTCGACATGCGGTCGATCGGGGGGCGGTTCCAGCTGCTGGCGCGCGCGGTGGCTACGAAGCCGTCCCAGCCGGCGCGCTGCATCCGCTGGCGCGACAACATGCCGCCGAGCGGCTGCATCAGGACGCCGTCGCGGATCAGGTACTGGCGCCGGGCCCGGCTGCCGTCGTCGTCGTAGGCGAAGGTCGCGAATTCCTCGGCGCGGGTCGGATCGTACGTGACGTTCAGCAGATCCGAGCCGTAGCGGTAGCTGCCGAACATGTCCGGCGTCACGAAACTGGTTCCGGCGTAGTTGCGCTCGTCGCCCAGGATCCGGTCGAGCTCGAGCGGATGGCCGATCGATTCGTGGATCTGCAGCATCATCTGGTCGGGCATCAGCAGCAGATCGAACGTGCCGGTCGGGCAGTTCGGCGCCGCCAGCAGCTGCAGCGCCTGCTCCGCGGTGCTCCGTCCGGCCCCTGCGAACCCGCTGCGCTCGGCCACCTGGCGCGCGTTGCCCTTCTGGCACAGGCCGTTGTAGCGACCGCCCCACGAGCGCACCTGCGTGAGCTGGCGGTTGCTGGCGGCCACGTGCAGCGACGGGACCGCGAACTCGTGCTCCTGCAGGACTTCGCCGCCGTCGGCCGCCGCCAGCAGCTGGCGCAGGCGGATCGTCCACAGGGTGGCCTGCCAGTCGACGATGCGGTCGTCGAGCCGGCAGGCCGCCGACTCCTGTCGCAGCAGATCGATCCGCTCGGCCAGCGTCCAGTCCGGCTGCGATACGGCGCGCGCGACGAAGGTTTCGGTCACGGACAGGCGCGGCGGGCTGCCGGCAAACACGCTGCGCCCGCGCGCGGCGCGCGCCCACTGGACCGCGCGATCGGCCGCCGCCTTCAGGCCCGACTCGCTCAGGTCGCTGGTGGCCGCGTATCCGACGCCGTCGCCTTCGACCGCCGTCACCATGGCGCCCAGGTCGGTCGAACGCGCGACCGGCTCCGGCACATCGCGCCGCACCGACGTGACCGCCGAGGATTCCTCGACGATGCGGATCGTGCATTGATCGGTGTGGGGTGCAACGCGCCGGAAGCGGCGTGCCAGTTCTTGCAGGTCGGTGGATGAATGCATCGCAGGCGGTCAGGGCGAGGTCGGCGCGACCACGGCAATGAAAATGATACCTATTGCCGCTCTATACTGCGCCGTTTTCCTTAAGGAGCCCAACGATGTCCGATCGCACCGAGCCGCCCGGCGGCGGGTTCGCGGGGAGCATCGGCGCCGGGCCGGAACCGCCGCGCCGCCGGTTCGTGAAGACGTCGCTGGCGGCGGGATTCGCCGCCGCCGTGTCGTCGGTCAACGCGGACGCTCTGGTGAGCACCGATGAGTCCGGCTTGAGCGCGGGCGAGGTGAAGATACCGACCGCCGGCGGGGAGATGCCGGGCTACCGCGCGCAGCCGGCCGGTGGCCGCCGGCTTCCTGCGGTCCTGGTCGTGCACGAGATCTTCGGCGTGCACGAGCACATCAAGGACGTGTGCCGCCGCTTTGCCAAGGTCGGCTACCTGGCGGTGGCGCCGGATCTGTATGCGCGATACGGCGACGCTTCCGTCATCGCCGACATGGCCGCGATCCGCGACATCGTCTCGAAGGTTCCCGACCCGGAAGTGATGGCCGATCTGCAGGCCACGGCGCAATGGGCTGCAACCCATGGCGGCGACTCCGCGCGCATGGGGATCACCGGTTTTTGCTGGGGCGGGCGCGTCGTGTGGCTGTACGCGGCCCAGCACCCGGAATTGAAGGCGGGTGTGGCCTGGTACGGGCGCCTGGTCGGAGACCCGAGCCCGAACAACCCGGCGCACCCGGTCGACGTCGCGGGCAAATTGAACGTGCCCGTGCTCGGACTGTACGGCGGCGCCGACGCCGGCATCCCGCCGGAGACGATCGAGCGGATGAGGCGGGCACTGGCGCCGGCTCCGCCGCGCGGGGCCGAATCGCAGTTCGTCGTCTTTCCGGATGCGCCTCATGCGTTCTTCGCCGACTATCGGCCCAGTTATCGCGAACAGGTGGCGCGCGAGGGCTGGACCCGCTGCCTGGACTGGTTCAAGACGCATGGATTGTCCTGACCCCGGCCTGCGCCGCAGCGCGACCGGCGCGCCGCGCAGCACGCCATGCTGACCCTGCTCTACATTTTCCTGGCCAACGCCATCTCCACGCTGCTGTCGATCAGCCTGGCGGCGGTGATGAGCTTCCGGCTGCTGTCCGGCGTGGTCGAGAAGATGGTGTCGATCGCGGCCGGCGTCCTGCTGGCCACGGCACTGGTGCAGCTGCTGCCCGAGGCGATCGAGTCGGGGCTGCGGCCGGACGCGCTGGGCTGGATCATGACCGCCGGGATCGTCGCCTTCTTCATCCTGGAAAAGCTCACGCTGATCCACCACACGCATCACCACGAGGGCGACGAGCATCATCACCCGCACGGGCACGATGCGCGCGAAGCGGGGCGGGGCGCATGGCCGATCCTGGTGGGCGACGCCTTTCACAACTTCGGCGACGGCGTCGTGATTGCGGCCGCCTTTCTGGTCGACTTTCGTGCCGGCGTGGTGACCACCAGCGCCGTGTTCGCGCACGAGGTTCCGCACGAAATCGGCGATTTCATGATCCTGCTGAACGCGGGATTCGACCGGCGGCGCGCTTTCGCATTCATGTTGATCTCGGGCCTGTCGGCCGTGCTGGGCGGCGTGACCGGCTACTTCCTGCTCGACGCGTTCCGTGCGTTGGTTCCCTATGCGCTGCTGGTCGCGGCTGCCAGCTTCGTCTACATCGCGCTGTCGGATCTGCTGCCCGAGATGATGCGGCGCAAGCCGCTGAGCCATTCGGTGCCGGAAGTGGCGCTGGTGCTGCTGGGTGTGGCGATGGCGGGCGCGATCCGCGCGCTGGTCAAGGGCGGCTGAGGCGGCCGGGCCGCTAGGGATCGGTGCCCACCGCGACCGCACGCGCCGGGTCCGTGATCCATTCGCTCCAGGAACCGGCGTACAGCCGGGCGCCGGTCAGGCCGGCCCGCCGCATCGCCAGCAGAAGGTGGCAGGCCGTGACGCCGGAGCCGCATTGCGCGATCACGTGAGCGGCGGGGCGCGCGGCGAGCAGCGCGGCGAACTCGGCGCGCAATTTGGCGGCCGACTTGAAGCGACCCTCAGACTCGAGGTTCTGCTGCCAGAACCGGTTCACGGCTCCGGGGATGTGGCCGCCGACCGGGTCGATCGTCTCGTTCTGCCCGGTATATCGGTCACGCGCGCGGGCATCGATGACCAGCCATCCCGGATCGGCGCGGGCCGCCTGGACAGCGTCGGCGTCCACCGGCCGCTCGCGCGGGGACGAGCGCTCGAAGCGGCCGCGCGCCGGTTCGTGCTGGCCGGTCTCGATCGGGAAGCCGGCTGCGAGCGCAGCCTGCCATCCCCCGTCCAGCAGCGCCACTTTCTCGTGGCCGAGCCAGCGGGCCAGCCACCAGAGGCGGCCTGCGAAAGAGCCTCCATTCGCATCGTAAGCAACGATTTGCGTATGCCGGTCGATGCCCCAGCGCCGGAAGGATTCGGCCAGCTGGTCCGGATCGGGCAGCGGGTGGCGCCCCGTGCGGGGCGCCTTCGGACCGGACAGGTCGCGGTCCAGGTGGGCGAAAACGGCGCAGACGATGTGCCCCTGCGCGTATGCTGTCTCTCCGGCGTCCGGGTGTAACAAATCGTGACGGCAGTCGACCACCCGCCAATCGGGGTTCCCCAAATTGGCGCCTAGCGTATCTGCGTCCACGAGCGTATCGAACGTGAGGGTTGCCATCGTGGCCTTCGGCGATCGTGGGTGTAAACGCAACGCAAGTCGTTGACCCGGCGGGGGCGGCCGGGCGATGAACTAAAATACCTTAAAGGGAGCCACAGCCACCCGCAAGACCTGCCAGCCGGCATCGATCACAAAATTGAAATAGTTTCCGCCCCCGTTGGGTGCGGACGAACGGATGGGTGAACCCACGAACGCAGTATCGGTCGAGGGCCTGACCTTCGAACAGGCACTCGATCAACTCGATCAGCTGGTTCGCCGCATGGAATCGGGGGAGCTGGGCCTGGACGAATCGATCGCGGCCTATCGCCGCGGCGCCGAGCTGGCGCGGTTGTGTCAGGACAGGTTGGCGGTTGCCGAGCAACAGATGCAGAAATTCGACGAAGACGTGCTGAAAAATTTCGCACCGGACGAGACTCCGGGTACCGCAACGTGAGCGTTGCATCCGTTTCGACGCGGGCCGCTGGGGCCCCGCATCCGGCCGCCCTGTCGGACTGGATCGCGGCCCGCCAGCAGCATTTCGAGCGGTTCGTGCAGGCGCACCTTCCGCCCGAGGAGCGCGAGCCGCGCCGCCTGCACGCGGCGATGTGCTACGCCGTGCTGGACGGCGGCAAGCGCGTGCGCCCGCTGCTGGTGTACGCGGCCGGCGAATTCGGCGCGGCGCCCGATGCCGTGCTCGACCCGATCGCGGCGGCGGTCGAATTCGTGCACGCCTACTCGCTGGTGCACGACGACCTGCCCTGCATGGACGACGATGTGCTCCGGCGCGGCAAGCCGACCGTGCACGTCGCGTTCGACGAGGCCACGGCGATGCTGACGGGCGATGCGTTGCAGGCCGAGGCGTTCCGGATCCTGGCCAACGCCCCGGTCGCCCCGGAGACGTGTGTGGCCCTGGTGCGCGAGCTGGCACAGGCTTCGGGAACGGTTGGAATGTGCGGCGGGCAGGCGATCGACCTGGCTGCGGTGGGTCGATCGATGAATGCTGCTGAATTGGAAACCATGCATCGGATGAAAACCGGCGCGCTGCTGCGCGCCTCGGTAACGATGGGAGCGGCGGCCGGACGCGTCGGGCCCAAGGAGCGGGTCGCGCTGGAGCGATACGCCGACGCGATCGGGCTCGCCTTCCAGGTCGTCGACGATCTGCTCGACACGGTGGCCACGTCCGAGGAACTGGGCAAGACCGCGGGCAAGGATCTGCGGCAAAGCAAGCCGACTTACGTCTCGGTACTGGGGGCCGATGCGACCCGTCGCTGGGCCGAACGGCTGCGGGTCGAAGCGCACGAAGCGCTGGCCGGCCTGGGCGCCGATAACGAAGGGCGCACGGCGCGCCTCAGGCAGCTGGCCGATCTGATCGTGCAGCGCCGGAGTTGATGATGTACAACCTATTGCAGACCATCAACGACCCGTCCCAACTGCGGCAGCTCGATCGCGGCGACCTGCATCGCCTGGCCGATGAGCTCCGCGCGTTCCTGCTCGAATCGGTTTCCAGGACGGGAGGCCACCTGAGCTCCAACCTGGGCACGGTCGAGCTGACGATCGCGCTGCATTACGTCTTCAACACGCCGGAAGACCGGATCGTGTGGGACGTGGGGCACCAGACCTATGCGCACAAGATCCTGACCGGACGCCGCGAGGCGATGCGCGGCCTGCGGCAGACCGAAGGCATATCGGGATTCCCGCGCCGCAGTGAATCCGCGTACGACGCGTTCGGTACGGCGCACTCTTCCACCTCGATATCGGCCGCGCTCGGCATGGCGGTGGCGGCGCGCGACCGCGGCGAGAGCCGGCATTCGATCGCAGTGATCGGCGACGGCGCCATGTCGGCCGGCATGGCGTTCGAGGCGCTGAACAACGCCGGCGTGGCCGAGGATGTGCGGCTGCTGGTCGTGCTGAACGACAACGACATGTCGATCTCGCCGGCGGTCGGGGCCCTGAACCGGTACCTGGCGCGTCTGTTGAGCGGCAAGTTCTACGCGGCCGCCAAGCAGGCCGGCCGCCAGGTGCTCAAGCACATGCCGCCGATGCTCGAGCTGGCGCGCAAGCTGGAGGAGCACGCGAAGGGCATGCTCGTTCCGGGCACGATGTTCGAGGAATTCGGTTTCAACTACATCGGGCCGATCGACGGGCACGACCTGGACGCGCTGGTTCCGACCCTGCAGAACATCCGGGGCCTGTCCGGTCCGCAGTTCCTGCACGTGGTCACGCGCAAGGGCCAGGGCTACAAGCTCGCCGAGGCCGACCCGGTGCTGTACCACGGGCCTTCGCCGTTCGATCCGAAAATGGGGCTGCAGAAGGGCGCGCCCGGCAAGCCGACCTTCACGCAGGTGTTCGGCGACTGGCTGTGCGACATGGCGGCAGCGGACTCGCGGCTGGTCGCGATCACGCCGGCGATGCGCGAGGGCTCCGGCATGGTGCGCTTCGACCGCCAGTTTCCGGACCGTTTCTTCGACGTTGGCATCGCCGAGCAGCACGCGGTCACGTTCGCCGCCGGGCTGGCCTGCGAAGGACGCAAGCCGGTGGTCGCGATCTACTCCACGTTCCTGCAGCGCGCCTACGACCAGCTGATCCACGACGTGGCGATCCAGAACCTGCCGGTGACCTTCGCGCTGGACCGGGGCGGGCTGGTCGGGGCCGACGGCGCGACCCACCACGGCGCCTTCGACCTGTCGTTCCTGCGCTGCATCCCGAACATGGTGGTGATGACGCCGAGCGACGAGAACGAATGCCGCAAGATGCTGTCGACCGCCTACCAGCATGACGGCCCGGCGGCGGTGCGCTATCCGCGCGGCGCGGGCATCGGCGCGGCGGTCGAGCGCAGCCTGGACACCGTGCCGGTCGGACGCGGCGAGATGCGCCGCCATTCGCGGGCGCCGCGCGGCTCGCGCATCGCGATCCTGGCCTTCGGCCCGCTGCTGCATCCGGCGCTGCGCGCGGCCGAGGCGGTGGACGCCACCGTCGTGAACATGAGGTTCGTCAAGCCGCTGGACGTGGAGCTGTTGGCGCAGGTGGCCGGCGCGCACGATGCGCTGGTCACGGTGGAGGAGAACGTCGTGATGGGAGGCGCCGGCAGCGCGTGCGCCGAAGCCCTGTCGGCACTGGCGATCGAGCGGCCTTTCCTGCACCTGGGACTGCCGGATCGCTTCATCGACCACGGCGACCCGGCAGGGCTGATCGCCGCGGCGGGCCTGGACGCATCGGGTCTGGAGCTGGCGATTCGCGAACGGTTCGGCGCGCTGCTGGTGGACGCGCGGCGGATCAAGTCGATCGCCTGAGCGGCACCCCTTTCAGCGGCGCGGCGGCACGTCGTCCCAGACGTCCTTGTTCCTGGGGCGACTGGGCGCGTTGCAAGCGTCGTAGATCGACGCCATGTTGCGCGCGGGCCGTTGCGGCGACAGCCAGCGGTGCACGCCCGACAGCAGCATCAGCTCCGACATCGCCTCCGGAGTGATCGGGCTGCCGCTTCCGTCGTCGAGCCAGAGCTTCTCGAAATACTGGTTCATCTCCGGGTAACCCCAGAGCAGCGAAATCGCCTGCACGATGTCCGGGTGTTGCGCCTCCAGCACCGAAGGTTGGCGCACCACGGGATCCGGCACCCGTTTCGCGGAGCCCGCCGGCCCCTCGGCCTCCGAGGCCGCTGGCTTCTGCTGCCCCAGACTCGGAATCGACCGGTAGAAGGTTTCGTATCGCGTTTTCATGCGTCAGCGCGAAGGGTAATCCAAACGACTTAAGCTTTGAAGCAACAAATGTATTGTCGCTTTGTAATACTCGCCGGGTGGTAAAGGAAGGCGGATAACCGGCATTATACATACCCAATAAGTACTATAAAGAAACTCACCTTTGTACCACTTCAGCCACAGCCGGGCGCCCGGCCCGCCCCGATGCAGGTCGAACTGCAGCCCAACGCTTCGCTGAAAGCGTTCAACGCGTTCGGCGTCGAGGCGGCCGCCACCTACCTGGCGCAGGTACGGCAGGAATCGGACGTGGCCCCCGTGCTGGGGGATCCGCGCGTGGCCGGCGCCGCCCAACTGGTGCTGGGCGCGGGCACCAATGTGCTGTTCGTGTCCGACTTTCCCGGCCTGGTGATGCGCATCGCGATCCCGGGGCTGCAGCCGGCCGGCGACACCGAGGACAGCTGGCTGTTCGAAGCGGGCGCGGGCATGCAGTGGCACGCCACGGTCCAGGCCCTGCTGCGGGACGGCTTCGGCGGGCTGGAGAACCTGGCGCTGATTCCGGGAACGGTCGGGGCGGCGCCGATCCAGAACATCGGGGCCTACGGGTTGGAGATCGCCGAGCGGCTGCATTCGCTGCGCGCCTGGGATCGCGAGCGCGACGCCGTGGTGACGATGGCCGCCGACCAGTGCGGATTCGGTTACCGGGACAGCGTGTTCAAGCAGTCGTTCAAGGGCCAGCGGATCATCCTGTCGGTCACGCTGGCGCTGCCGAAGCGGTGGCAGCCGGTGCTCGGCTACGCCGAGCTGGAGCGCGAGCTGAAGGCCCGCTCGACCGCGTCGCCCTCGGCCGTCGACATCTTCGATGCGGTGTGCGCGATCCGCCGCCGCAAGCTTCCCGATCCGTCGCAACTGGGCAACGCGGGCAGCTTCTTCAAGAACCCGGTGGTCACGCGCGAAATGCGCACCGACCTGATCGACCGTTATCCGTCGCTGGTCAGCTATGCGCTGGCGGGCGGGCGCTTCAAGCTGGCGGCCGGGTGGCTGATCGAGGCGTGCGGCATGAAGGGCGCCAGCCGCGGCCGGGCCGCGGTGTACGACCGGCAGGCGCTGGTGCTGGTAAACCGCGGCGGGGCCACCGGCCGCGAGATCCTGGAGCTCGCGCGCGAGGTGCAGGCGCGGGTGGCCGACAAGTTCGGCGTGCTGCTGGAGCCGGAAGCGGTGATCGTCTGAGGCGCCCGCCTTCGCGCGCTGCGCTTCGGCGGGGCCGGTAAGATCCCACCCACGATGAGCGGCATCCTGCTGTCCCTTCCGAAAGGCGAGCGCGTCGGGATCGCCTTTTCGGGCGGACTGGACACGTCGGCGGCGCTGGCCTGGATGAGGCACCAAGGTGCCATTCCGTGCGCGTACACGGCCGACCTGGCGCAGCCCGACGAGACCGACTACCAGGACATCGCGCGCCGCGCCCGCCAGTACGGGGCCGAGCTCGCCCGCCTGGTCGACTGCCGCGAAGCGCTGGTGCACGAGGGCCTGGTGGCGCTGCAGTGCGGCGCCTTCCACATCAGCACCGCCGGGCGCACCTACTTCAACACGACGCCGCTGGGCCGCGCCGTCACCGGCACCTTGCTGGTGAAGGCGATGCAGCAGGACGGCGTCTCGATCTGGGGCGACGGCTCCACGTACAAGGGCAACGACATCGAGCGCTTCTACCGCTACGGCCTGCTGGCCAATCCGGCGTTGCGCATCTACAAGCCCTGGCTGGACCAGGAGTTCGTGCAGGAGCTGGGCGGCCGCAAGGAGATGAGCGAGTGGCTGGCGGCGCGCGGCTTCGCGTTCAAGACCAGCGCCGAGAAGGCGTACTCGACCGACTCGAACATCTGGGGCGCCACGCACGAGGCCAAGCAGCTCGAGTTCCTGGACAAGGGCCTGCGGATCGTGCAGCCGATCATGTCGGTGAAGCACTGGGACGCCGCAGTGGAGATCCGGCCGGAGGAAGTGACGCTGCGCTTCGAGGAGGGCTTTCCGGTCGCGCTGAACGGCCGCGCGTTCGACGACCGCGTGCAGCTGGTGCTGGAGGCCAACCGGATCGGCGGGCGCCACGGGCTGGGCATCTCCGATCAGATCGAGAACCGCATCATCGAGGCCAAGAGCCGGGGCGTGTACGAAGGGCCCGGCATCGCGCTGCTGTACATCGCCTACGAGCGGCTGGTGAGCGCGATCCACAACGAGGGCACGATCGACAACTACCGCGCGCTGGGCCGCAAGCTGGGCCGGCTGCTGTACGAGGGCCGCTGGTTCGACCCGCAGAGCCTGATGCTGCGCGACACGCTGCAAACGTGGGTCGGGCGGGCGGTCACGGGCGAGGTGACGGTCGAGCTGCGGCGCGGCGATGACTACACGATCCTCGACACGCAGGGCCCGCACCTGACCTACCACCCGGAGCGGCTGTCGATGGAGCGCGTCGATGCGGAGGCGTTCTCGCCGCTGGATCGGGTCGGCCAGCTGCAGATGCGCAACCTGGATATCCTGGATTCGCGCGAGAAACTGGCGGTGTATGCGCGCGCCGGCGTGCTGCCGGCCGGCGCCGGCGCGGCCGGGCTGCTCGAGTCGGACGAGGAGGGCGGATGAACTCGCGCCGCAAGTTCCTGATCAAGGCCCCGCTGGGCCTGCTGGGCGCCGCCGCCGCGGCCCGCGCCGATGCGCCGGAGCCGGCCGCGCCGCCCGGCGCGCCGCCCACCTTCAACTCGGCCCCACCCGTGGGCCCGGAGGTGTCCGCCGCCACCTTTGCCGAGGCGGAGAAGCTGGTGCAGGTGACGATGACGCCGGCCCAGCGCGACATGGTGAGCGGGTCCTGGCGCACGTCGATGGCGCCCCTGCTGGAGCGCCGCACCGGCCCGCGGACCGTGTCGCTGCCGGAACATCTCGCGCCGGCCATGACGTGGAGCCCGGCTTTGGGCGCCAAGGTCGGCCCCGTGCACGATCGCTTCGTTGCCAGCCGCGGCGGCCCCGGGCCGCTGCCGTCGGGGGACGATGACATCGCCTTCGCGCCGGTTACCCGGCTGTCCGGCTGGATCCAGGCCAGGGCGCTCACTTCCGAGCGGCTCACCCGCATCTACCTGGACCGCATCGAGCGCTTCGACCCGAAGCTGCGCGCGGTCATCACGCTCACCCGCGATCACGCGCTGGAGCAGGCCCGGCAGGCCGACCGCGAAATCGCCGCCGGCCGCTATCGCGGCCCGCTGCACGGCATTCCATACGGCGTCAAGGACCTGCTGGACACCGCCGGCATCCCGACCACCTGGGGTGCCGAGCCGTTCAGGAATCGCGTGCCGGCGGCCGATGCGGCGGTGGTTGAGCGGCTGAACGCGGCCGGCGCGGTACTGGTCGCCAAGCTGAGCCTGGGTGCGCTCGCATTGAACGACATCTGGTTCGGCGGCCAGACGATGAATCCCTGGCTGCTGGAGGAGGGCGCCTCGGGCTCGAGCGCCGGGCCTGGAGCCGGCACGGCTGCCGCGCTGGTCGCGTTCTCGATCGCCAGCGAAACGGGCGGCAGCATCGTCAGCCCCAGCATGCGCTGCGGCATCACCGGCCTGCGCCCGACATACGGCCGCGTCCCGCGCACCGGCGCGATGACGTTGTGCTGGTCGCTCGACAAGCTCGGCGCGATGACGCGCAGCGTCGAGGACGCGATGCTGGTCCTGAAGGCGATCGGTGGTCCCGATCCGGGCGACGTCGCCAGCGTGCCCTGCAAGCTCGATTTCGATGCGAACGCGCCGGTCAAGGGACTGCGGATCGGCTACCTGCCCGCGTGGATGAAGGAGGACCCGGCCACCGACGTCGATCGCGCCGCGCTGGAAACCGCGGCGGCCGCCGGCATGACACCCACGCCGGTCTCGCTGCCCAAATGGCCGTACCAATCGCTGGATCTGATCCTGTTCGCCGAAGGCGCCGCCGCCTTCGAGCAGCTGATCCTGAGCGGCGCCGCCGACCAGCTCAGTGTGCAGGTGCCGGACGCCTGGCCCAACATCCTGCGCCAGTCGCGCTTCCTGTCCGCGGTGGACCTGGTGCAGGCCGGCCGGCTGCGGCGCATGGTGGCGCAGGAGATGGCGCGCGTGTTCACTCAGGTCGACCTGCTGCTGGTGCCGTCCCTGCGCGACGAGATGATCACGATCTCCAACCAGACCGGCCACCCGTCGCTCACGTTGCGCACCGGCACGGTCGAAGTCACCGAAGCGCGCAGCGACTGGGCCCCCGACCCCGCCCACCCGCTGCCGAAGTTTTCGCCCGCGCGCAAGGTGCCGCACGGGGTGACGCTGATCGGGCGTCTGTTCGACGAAGGCACGCTGGCGCGCGCCGGGCTGGCGCTGGAAAAGGCGTCCGGGGTCGCCGGCGAACGGCCGCCGGGATTCTGAGCGCCGCGGGCGCGCTTCAGCCCAGCTTCAACTGGTGGGGCCGCACCAGCAGGTGCCAGTCCTGGTGTTCCTCCAGGATCAGGTCGACCGCCGAGCGCACCGCCTGTCTCACCGCTTCGGGCCGCAGGTGCGCCTGTCGCACGCTCGCCTGGATGTCGTCGACCGCCCGCCCCAGCGTCTGCACCAGGCGCTGCGAACCCAGCTCGAGCCGATGGGACTCGGACTGCGCCAGCGCGCCGTGCAAGGCCGCGCCGAGCGCCGGAAAGAAGATCGAGGCGAGCGACAGCGGGCCCCAGTGAACGACCAGGTGCGCGGCCGAGGCCGCCGCGGTCAGCCCGAACAGCCAGACGGTGATGCCGTGGATCCTGCGCGACAGCGCGTGCTGCTCGGCAGCCACGCCCTGGTGATAGCAGCGCTGGACCGCCAGGATCTCGCAGGCCCAGCGCGCGTAGTCCGTGACGAACGCGCCGTCGCTCCAGGCCTCGTGCAAGGCCGAGCGCGCCAGCGGTTCCAGCCGCTGGCACAGCCGATCCACGTCGTCGGCGTCGCGCAGGTGGCGCCCCGGGTCGAACACCCGGGCGAACCAGCTGTCGGCCGGGTGTGCGGCCGAGAAGTCCACCAGCGGAGCGACCAGCGGCGAGTAGCGCGCGAGCTCGGCCTGGGTGCGCGCCGCCAGCCATTGCGCCTGCCAGCGGCTGCGGTGGCCGCGCCAGTACACGACGCCCACGCTGCTGATCACGATCAGTTCGGCGGCTCCCCAGGTCCAGGCCCAGGCGTGCAGCGCGTGGTCCGAACGGTCCCAGCCCAGCGCGAACGGCATCGCCGCACACAGCACGGCCAGCGCGCTGAGCAGGTAGATCGACCAGTACGCGCTGCGATAGCGGTTGCCGAACTTGATCGCACGCTCGTTGAAGGTCCGGTGCTCGGCTTCCATCGCATCGACCAGCGGCTGCAGCTGCGCGGGCGGGCAGGGCGAGGGCGGCGGGTCGCCCCGGAACGGCCGGGCTCCGATCAGCAGCACGCGCTTGATCAGGCTGTGAAGGGGCAGCGCGGATCGCACCGGTCGCCGGGGCTTGGACGGCTCGCGTCCGTAGAAGGCGTCGAAGGACGCCTCCGCCACCACCCCCAGGCTGCCGTCGCCGTAGTCGATCAGCCAGTCGCCAGGGTGACCGTGCAGGCGCGAGACGCCGTCGGGCAGCACCACGACGAAAGGCTCCTGCAGCGGCAGCGCCAGCACCGCCCGCGGCAGGCTTTCGTACGGGCCGGGCGCGCCCGGCGCGCCGGGCGGCACCGGGCGGTACTTGGCCTCGAAGCGCGGGCGCGAAACCGGCCACCGTTCTTCCGACGGTCCGGTGATGATCGCGTCGCCGGCCCGCATCCGGACGTCGC